>OGZP01001177.1_pt1 | contig 20073 bp, 19 predicted proteins | sample 1576811 | NCBI WGS metagenome assembly OGZP01 (sample SAMEA3541553, study PRJEB24748) | human gut metagenome | biome: human gut; feature: human-associated habitat; material: faeces | place: China | collected 2012
GATGAACATAATCGTATCCGCATGATTAATCAGCCGTTGACGATCCGGAAAGCGGCTATCTCATCATATGCCTCATGTGGTGCAATCATAAGGACATTCATCTTATTAGAGGAGGTATATGTCTTTCCATTAATCACGACCTCATCGGCAACGACATAATTCTGGTCGTCAGCATGTATATTCTTAATATATCCACCAGCCGCTACACAGCCAGCTATTATCACTGCCAGCAGCGCATATACATAATATGATTTCTTAATATGCCCTTTTATCTTCTTCATATAAGTATTCCTCCCGTATTATACAACATATGATTATCGAAGTTTCTATCCTGATTATAACAAATGCTCCTTAATTACTGACATACTGGCTTATATCACTCATCTGGCAGTCCTTCACCTTAGTTATCGTACTGCCTGAACCATCTGTCTTTACAACCTTTATATCGTCAGTCATATCATTTCCGTAAAGAGAGTTTCTTAAAGATATTTCCCTTGTTACCTCACGGCTTACGTTCTGGTTTGACAGCTTTACCTGCGCTTTCACCTTAATATTAGGTGATATAATAACAACCTTTCTTGTACTGACAGGGTCAGCAGGCGAAGCTGTTGGCTGTTCAACCTCTCCCTCGGATACGCATTTTCCATTAAGCTTTATGGAAAATTCCTCGACATGCTCACATGCCACACTCACATTGGAGGTATCAAGTGGATGTTCTCCCAAAGGATAAAAGTCATTGGAAAAGTACAGTATCTTCGCTGCCTTATCCCATATATAACCATAATACCTTGAATTATCAACCTGTGAGTATTCCGTTAAGTAATAATCATAGCCTGATGATGCACTGCCGCTCTGATACATAATAAGCATATCAGCCTCCATTACATCATTTTCTATCTGGTTAAGCGCTATATCAGCATCACTCTGAAGCTGCGCCGATACCGTCTGCTTTGTAAATGTATGCACCGAATTCTGTATAAGCATTGTCAGTGCTGAAAGCACAATACCACCAACAGCAAGTGCAATAAGCAGCTCAACCAAAGAAAAGCCTTTATTATTATTTTTGTCCATGATATTGCTCTCTCCTTCTTAATAGTGTAAATGTCTGAAATAACACTGTCACTCTGTGATATATCAGAAATATTTTTCTCTATGGAAGTGTAATCTTTCCTGTACTGTACCATACAGTGACATCATACGAACGGCTTCCACGGCTTACTGTGATAACAGCCTTAAGATTATTAGCTACATCCAGCTTATCCGATGCTAAAGCACCTCCATTTACAGTAAATAAGCCTATCCTTCCGTTGCTTCTTGTATATGCTATAGCAGCCTTCTTTCCAGTATCCACACTGTATGTAACCGGAGTATCAACAGAATTCTTATAATCTGATATAGTCACTGTATAGCCTTTTCCTATAACTTTGCTGTCAGTTTCCTCATTATCTTTATAAGTGACTATCCTGTATGTATCATCTGTATCCTTTTCAATCTCAAGCCTCCAGTCGGCATTGACTGTAAGTGTCTGTGAACGCAGACTGTTAAGCTGTGTATACACATAATTACCAGCTTTCTTTACATTGCCGCCTGTAATAACTGATATTCCTATCGCCGAGCCACCTATCATAACAGCCATAATAGCGATAACAACAAGCAGTTCAACAAGTGTAAAGCCACCATTCAGTTGTTTTGCAGCCTGTTTTTTATATTTTTCATACAATCCGCATCGTTCCAGCCTTTTAGTTTGTTGCTGGTTCTGTAGACGATGCTGTAGCTTCGACAGAATCATCGCGTTTCCTCCAATTAGCAACTGTTATCATATCCTTATATGTCATATTCTGTACATCAAGGAAACCACTGTTATTACCATCCTCAAGCGGATTCCATACCTTGAATATCTCTGCATACTTCTGGTCTGTCTTTATAATATCTGTTATATCAGAAAGGCCATTAACTGTTACATTATCCTCAATAGTAATAGTTCCACCCGCTATAATAGTTCCAGAGAAGTTCTTCTTTACTATAACATCACCAGAGGCAACTATAATTCCGCCATTATAATCCCTGAAACTGTAAGTTATATCCCTTCTGTTTGAAAGGGCTACATCCTCATCACTTATAATAAGCGGGTCAGCACCCGTATTGCCATTATCATAAGCCGAAAGCACATAACCTGCATAACCGCCTGTAAGCCTGTTATTAACAGGTCCTAACTTACCCTCTGTATATGCCTTAAATCCGCTGTCTGATATCATATTGACATATACATCCTCTGAATATGCGCTAAGATTAGGATACATCTGTCCGACAAGTGCATCTGTCATATATCCTGAATCTGTTATCTCATAAAGTGTCTTGCAAAGCACATTAAATCTTGCAGAAAGATTATCATAATCCCTCTTAAAGTTATAGCTGTTAGAGGCACCGCCAGTAGATGCCACATAGGAGAGATTCATCTTTCCACTTGAAGATGAGGCTGATAACATAGTAGTCTTTGAATAGACCTCACCTGAACCTACCGTAAGCACACTGTTCATACTGCTTGCATTAAGTGTCATCTGTGTCTTAAGCTTCTCTCTCTGCTCCTTATAAAGCTTCTTAGTGTCGTCCGTCTTTCCATCAAGAAGCCCGTTAAACTCATCATCATCAAATATAGCCCTTACATAAGATGCTGCTGACTCCTCATTCTTAAACCTCAGATAATAGAAATCTCTCACAGGGTCGCCTTCTATGTTGATAGTCTTCTTAACATAGAGATTACCACCATCATCCGCTCCGAGATACTTATATCCAAAGAAATTATTTTCATTAATATCAACTGTAACCGCTGTATCAAGCATTACCGGATTACTTCCGCCCATAAGTGAAGCAGGAACAAGATATATCTCCTGGTCGCCTATAAATGATACTGACTCACCTGTATCATACCCTTCTGGCACACTGACACCATTGCCGTTACTTGCAAGTGAAAGATAATCAACATAGGCACGTCCTGCAACCATAAGCTTATTAAGTCCTGTAAGATTAAGACTTGAATTCTTGCTATTAATAATAATAGCACTGCTTGGATTCAGTCTTTCTGTGCCGTTGACACTCACATAACCATAACCATAATAATTACCTGAAAGACTTACATTACTGCCATTACCATTAAGTTCCAAATCATCCTTTACATAAGTATCAGAAGAACCACTTACATTGATAGTCGAACCCGATGACGAAGCTGCTGCATCCGCAGTTTTTAAGTTCTCACACCATATTTTACTGTCACTTCCTGCTGTGAACATTCCATTCTCAACAACGATATTACCGCTTGTCGCAAGAAGATTGCCGCCATTTATATTCGCACTACCACCAGCATTTACCTTAAAGCCATTCTTATAGCCTGCAAATGCATTGCCATTGAGTGTAAAGTTAGATGACGATGCCACTGATATGCCCTTATTTCCTATAATTGCATACTTAACAAAAGAGTCGAGATTAAGCTTCTTTGAGTCCGTTATATTAACAAGCTCATCTGGTATACCCATACTCATATCAAATGTGATATATGAATAATATCCTGCTTCTGTAAGATACTTTACAAGACAGTTATTAATGTTTACTGTATAATAAAACACCTTATCACTTGCAGAACTTACCTTGCTCACAACCTGAATATTATCCACTGATTCTATACTTAAAGTCGGATTACCCTCCGCATCCTTGTGGGTATCTTCTATACATTTATTAAGAGCATCTGCAACTCCAAGTCCTTCTACTGTATTACCTGCCCTTACAAATGTGCCCTCCTGCTTCTTGCTTACATAATCACTGTAAGTATGCTTAATCCCTTCAAAATCACTGTCCTTTATAAAACCAAGCTTATTAAGTATTCTGTGTACATAGTTAAGTCTTAAGTTCTCATTGCAGGTTATATTGTCAACCGTCATATTACCTGCCGCTGTACTCTCTACAACTTCAGCTATCTCATCCTGATACGCCTTATTAAAGCAGTCTGCTGACACCTGTCCCATCGCAACATACACTTCATTGACCGCATCCTCAGATGTATAGAAAGTCTTAGTTGACTGCTTATCTGCAACCTTCATCTTAAGATTCATAATCGTAGAAGAAGTAACTACTGTGGCAAGAATCATAATAAATGATAACATTATAAGCACGATAACCATAGTCGAACCATTATTATTACGCTTTACTTTTCTCCTTATCTTTTCAGCCATCAGATGTTCCTCCCTTTATTCTATCCAACCTTTGTTGTAACAACCTGTGCCATAGGCTCTGTTTCATCGCCATAATATACCTTGACAGTCATAGTATATAAAAGGCTCTTGCTTGATATTCCATTATTGCCGGAGCCATTATTGTCAGGGTCTTTATAGGTTTCCCACTTATATATATTAGAGAATATACTTACAGGACCTGAAGCTGTTGAACCACTTCCTCCATATGAACCGCTTGTACCAAGGCTTACAGTACCTTTAGTAACCATATCCATAACATTTCCGTTGATAGCAAGACTTACATTAGCCCTGTTTAATGCCATCTTTATATTGTCATTATTCTCATTTCTTGAAGTCTGCTGTATGATAAATACATTACAGCCGTCATACTTTACATATGCTTCATTGCTGTAATCATAAGTTATATTAATCTTGTCCGATGAATAATACTTGCTTCCATCGCCATCAACTGTTGTGTGAGAATATCTGTCATAAGGCGCATAGAATACATACACATCCTTAAGATTATTAGCAAGAGTTGTTGATATCCTGTATGAATTACTTCCACTTGCTGCTGCCCTGAAATAGTTGTTTGGATATACTATAGGGTCTGGCTTGTATACATCTGCCTCATTATTATTATATCTGTACTCAAAGCTGACCGTAACTCTCTGATAATAGGCATCTATACCATCATCAACTGCGCCTCCCGAAGCATTTTCTTCCGACTCGCTGTGCTTTACCTCAACCTTTATATCAGTAACCTTTTTTATATTAGTCCTGTCAAAACCAGCTGTATACACCTCTGCAAACTTCTTCTCCGCCTGTGCATCATAGCTGTATAAGTCCTCTCTTAACACAAAGTTCTTAACTGAGTTGACATAAGAATTGATGTTGTTATTATAGTTCTTATCATCTTCATCACCAGCCTTATACCTGCCCGGCTCAAGCTCAGTGACAACCTTATAGTTCTCTCCATTCGCACCTGTTTTACTTTCTGTAAATATATAACTTCCGTTGCTGCCTTCTGTATACCTTCCATCATAGTCCGAAAGAATTTCGCTCATGCTTACCGACTTAAACTGCTCAACTATGTCAGCAGCTACAGTGTTAGCATTCTCTTCCTTTCTTGCCTTGTGGTTAATTCTTGCAGCATTGGTAAATGAACTAAGCACCGGTACTGACAGAATAGCAAGCACAGCCATTGCAACAAGCACCTCTACAAGTGAGAAACCAGCATTATTCAGTTTTCCCAAAGGCTTATTACCGCCTGACCTCTTTATCCTACTCATCTGTCATTCTCCATTTTTACTATATATTGCACACTATCAGAATTAATACTGTGTAATTCTATCTGCCGCACCCTTTATTCACCAGGTTTAGCAAATATATTATCTGTTCCTGTCTTTAAGTCAAACTTAGGCTCTTCAAAGTTTCTGCCATCGCCGCTTACAGAGTACAGTGCAAGTGTCATAGTACCTGTGACCGCATCTGTTGACTCATTATAGGAAACCGTTATAGCTTCTATAGTGTTCTTCTTCTCATAATTATTGATAAATCCAAGGAAATTCTTCCATTGTGCGTAAGTACCCTCATAGGATACATTAATAGTTTCCTTGTATCCGATATTATTAGTGCTGTAGGCACTGCCTGAAGTATTAGATGGATTAGAAGAAGCCTTCTGTCCAAATGTATACACTGCAACAGGTTCTGAAAATGTAATACTCTTAACCCACACTCCTGTTGAACTCTCTATAGAGTTAAGGAACTGTAATGTTGCCGGCTGGCTTGTACCATTTTCAAATGTACTAAAAAGCTTGGATGACTCACTCTTTAATGTAAGTGTGTCAGACTCATACTTAGCCTTATTCTCATTTTTTGTTGTAAGGTCTTTTTTCTTCTTAGTAAGCTCTGTAACCTGCTTAGTTGATGTATCAAGCGCTGTTGACAGATTCTGGAAACCTACAAAGTAAGCAAGAAAGACGATAAGAAATGCAAATACATACACAAGCAGTTTTTTATCTTTTTCAGATATAGTAAGACTTTTCTTTAACTTTTCCTTCATTACTTATTACCTCCCTGCAAAGCACCTTTTATATCTCCGAATGAGCAGCTAAGAGAAAAGCTTAACTGGATAGTACCAGTGTTATCTCTGTTTTCTGTTTCATTAGATACTACAACATTGGATACTGTAGGTATTGACTGTAACTGTAATACAAGCATACCAAGCGATGACTTGCTTGAAGCTGTACCACTTATGGCAACATTGCCGGATGTAACACTCATACTTGTTATCACAACATCGCTTGGAACCTTGCTTTCAAGCTGGCTTACAAATGTATCAACAGAGTCATTGTTATTAGATGCCTGTGTCTTAAATGTCTTAACATCTGTATTCTCATCCTTAGCCTGATAATATTCATTAACAATATTTTCAATAGGCTCTAACTTCTTGACATCATTCTTAAGTGCTGCAACCTGAATATTAGAAAATATAAGCTGCACGCCCGGAACAAGTACTAAAAGAAGCGAAGCTGCAACTGCCGCAACTACTATGAGTGCCATACTCTTTCCGCTGTCCTTCTTCTTATCTTCTTCTATCTTCGTTAAAGATACAAAGTTTACAGGTGCTATAAGAGCGCCTATAGCTGCTGTATAAGATGTAAGCGAACTCTCGTCAACATATGTTCTCTTATCTGTAAACACTCCGTCAAGGCTATCTATAGGAACAATCTCCATATTGAACTCATTGGACATTAACTTATTAAAGCCTCTGATAGTCGTTGCATTACCTATAAAATATATTTTCTCAATAGGAGTATTATTTCTTGATACATAATAATCAGTAATTCTGCTTATATTGCTGATAAGTGGTCTTACCGACTCTGTAATCTCATTGGAGTCAACTGACTTTCCAAGAAGATACTCTGTCTGTAACTTGCTGAGTGCCCCTGCATAATCAAGCTTGTACATATTCATAACAGTATTAACCATAAGTGACTTACCATAGTGAACACTTCTTTGAAGCTGCATAACCCCATTCTTAAATATGCTGACAAGTGTTGTATCCTCTTCTATAGATATAACAATACTTGTGCTCTTGTCTATCTGCTGCTTTACAAGCTGATAAACACTGTTTCCGGCATAATCGATATATGCGACCTTAAGTCCCATATCCTTTGCAAGTTCATAATATTTCTCAATTATCTTGGCAGGTGCTGCCACGACAACAACCTTTAACTTGCTTGTGCCCTCTTCTTCCACCTTTTCAAGTGGATAATACTGTACTATATAATCTTCTATTTTAACTGGAAAATATTCTGCTGCATTAGTTTCTATAATCTTGTCAATCTTGTTGCCCTTGACATCAGGAACTAATACATCCTTAGTTGCTATCTTATTAGATGATATTGTAAATACAACATCATTAGAATTCATACGATTATCGTCAAGTGCTGACTTAATAACTTTGGCAAGTTCTTTTACATCAAGAATATCGCCATCGCTATATACACCCTCAGGTGTTCCTACAGTCACTATCTTGTGAACTATTGTGTTCTTAGCACCTTTCGTTGCTTCACACAACTTTATGTATTCACTGTTAATGCTTACGCTTATATACCTGCCATTAACTTTAACTGCCATAACGAAACAGTCTCCTCTCCCCAATCATTATTGTAATTATTACTATTAAAAATATAGTGTCAAGCCATATAAGTCTGATTAACTTTTATAACAACACTATATACTAATTTATATATAACTCTGATAATTTACGTTTTCGGTGTTAAACGGCTCACAATGTCAAAAGTCTTATCGTGCAAGCACGAACAACTTTTTGCCCCTGACAGATGTCTACGGATACTTCCTTACTTTACAATTCACGTAATCCTATAACACCTCAGAATAACGATATGTACCAGTTAATTATATTCGTTCCAAAAAGCATGGCTATAGTAAGCCCTGCACACAGATATGGTCCGAAAGCTAATACTCTCTGCTTTCCACTGACCTTCATTCTTATAACATGTATGACTGCTCCCAATATACAGCCAAGAAAGAATGCAAGTATTACATTCTTATATCCCAGAAATAGTCCTGCCGCTGCCATAAGCTTTATATCTCCGCCTCCAAATGCATCGACTCCCTTAACGGCACGTCCTATAATAAGAAGTAAAAGCATAAAACCGCTTATACAAAAAAAGCCTATTAGATAATCTAATAGGTGTTCTCTGTCAAAAAGTATTCTTATTATACCGAGGACTCCTATTACTATATTAAGTGCGAACGGAATCTCCTGTGTTCTTTCATCAATAACTGATATGACAAGAAACATTGAAAAAACCAGACACATCAGACCAGATATTATATTCAGTCCATTCACTGCAAATATGATGACATACATAACACCATTAGCAGCCTCTATTATCGGATACTGTGGTGATATCTTTGTCTTACAATAACGGCACTTTCCACCAAGTATCATGTAGCTCACCAGTGGTACTAAATCGTACCACTGGAGTCTGTGACCACATGACATACAATGCGAATTCTCCGTCGCTATATTCTCTTTTAATGGTAATCTATATATTAGTACGTTCAAAAAACTTCCTATTACAATTCCGTAGAGGAATATTATGACGTAGATTGGTAGTTCGTATTGCATGATAATTTCCCTATATATTACTTATCTGTTGGTGCAGCTTGTTCTACAGTTCCTTTTGTGTTAACTGAAAATACTACTTTTTTGCCTTTATAATCTTTGCTTGACAGTTTAGTAGTTGCAGGCAACTGTAAATTATCTTCAAATTCATCTGTGAAATCAGAATCTGTTATATCAACCTTATATCCAGCATCATCAATTGTAATAATAGTTGTTGAACCAGTTGATGGTACTGCAGCTGCATAAGCTTTTTCATCCTGAAGTGTAACCTGAATAGCTTCTTTGATAGCATCAAGATTCTGGTCATCCTTTGACTTTCTTGACTTTTCAACATTTCTAATAAGTGTAGGAGCAAGTACACCAACGAGTACTGCCATGATTGCGATAACAACGATAAGTTCTACTAAAGAGAAACCTTTGTTACCAAGTTTTTTCTGTGTCTTTTTCATCTTCTTTATCTCCCTTGATAATAAAATATTTATATAATTTAGTGCAGCTTTTCACCGCTGTACTAATCATATACTAAGTTCTTAGTACATATAATAATGTAAGGGTCAAAAACATTTGCCCATAACCGATGCCTGCTGATTAGCCCAATGTATTGTAAAGCTGTATCATAGGCTGGTATATAGAAAGTATCAGCACTACTACTACTAACGCCATAACAACTATAATAGCCGGTTCCATAAGAGCTGTAAGTGTCTGTGTCTGCACCTCAACCTCTTCCTCATAATAACCTGCTGAGTTAGTAAGCATTTCTTCTATATTACCAGTCTCCTCACCGATACCAACCATATGAACTATCATAGGTGGAAATATCTGTGTGGCTTTCAACTGGTTTGACAGTGGAAGTCCAAGTGCCACACCGCTTTTTGCCTTCATAAGTGCATCCTTATAAAGTACATTTGTCATAGTTGACGCTGATATGTCAAGTGCTTCTATCATCGGCATACCTGCCTGTAGAAGTGTGCTTAATGTTCTTGCAAAGCTTGCACACGCTGTCTTTGTCTGCAGCACCCCGAATACAGGAATTTTGAGCTTAAGCTTGTCCACACTGTGTCTGCCTGCATCGGTCTTTACATACATTTTATATCCTACCACTATAGCTGCGATAACTGCTATTATTATGTACCAGTAATTCATAACTGCATCACTCATGGCAAGCACTGCCTTTGTCATAAACGGAAGCTCTGAGTCGAGGTCTTCAAACATTGAAACAAAGTTCGGTATAACAAATGTAAGCATAACTATGATAACGCCGACCATAACTACTAACAGAACCATAGGATACATCATGGCCTTTTTAACTATGCCCTGTGTCTTAGCCTGCTTTTCAAACTGTATAGCCATACGGGTAAGTGCATTTTCAAGACTACCTGACGACTCACCGGCTTTAACCATATCTATAAGGATAGATGGAAATATACCTGAGTCCTGTCGCATAGAGTCTGATAATGTTTCACCTTTTTCAACACCCGACTGGGCATCCATAATAGCTTTCTTAAGGTCTTTATTCTCTGTCTGCTCAGCTAACATCTCAAGAGCATTGACAACGCTTACACCTGCATTCAGTATACTTGCGAACTGCCTGCAGAACACGCTCATATCTCTTGGCTTGACTTTCTTCTTAGTCAGAAATGGAATTTCTATATCCTTGTCAAGAGCACTCTGCTGCTTAATCGCCATAGGAGTAAGTCCTAACTCTTTAAGCTTTCTTGCTGCATCATCTCTTGTTTCCGCCTCTATCTGCCCTTTTTTATCCTTGCCATCCTTTGCAACTGCTGTGTATGAATATGTTTCCATAACAACCCCTCTTCAATAATGTGAATGTATTCATCAACTGACATATATTCTATTACTTTAGAATAGTTAATGCAATCATCTCTTATCCCCCATTTAAGAGGATGTGGTAACTTTAGTACTATTATCATAGTACCAAAGTATTAAATTGTACATATGTAATTGATTATGTTCTTCATTAAGTGCATTGTAACATATTTTTTATGAAAATTTAAGTGTTTTTTGTCACATTTCACAAATAATCATTTAATTTTTTCCAAACTTAAAGTAATTCTATGTTATTTTCTTTATTAAAGCTGGTTAAAGGTCGTATATAATGCACAAATGCCATAGATTATAAGACTTTTATATATGGCATACTCTTACTCACGCATATATACCATTAAAACCTTATAACCTATGGCAGCTTAATTGCAGCGGACTTTACGCACTATTCTCTAAGCAACATTTTCTTCAGCTCTTCTCTTTCGGCTTCTTTTACTCCTATTATGTCCATTGCTTCGTCTGCTGACTTTCCTAGATTGTTCATTACATTTTTCATAATATTCAATCTTTCTTCCTCACGTCCTTCTTCTCTCACTATATCCATATGCCCTTCTTCGTCATACTCGAAAACACTCACTGCAATCACCTCTTCTCTATGTTCTATAAAGAATTCTGACAGCACATCCTCCTTAATACATTCGTCCACCGCTTCTGTTACCGCTTCCTTTACGTCCATTTCATAAACATCCGTCTTATTACGTACCTTATTAACAAATGTCATATAATCCCTTAAAGACTTGCATCGGTTAAGTATGTCTGCATTTGCAAGTGCATTTTTAACAAAAGCATCCTTATTTTCACCGACGATAATAGGCACTTTCTCAGCAGTTCCGCCATCATTATCACTCTCATCCTCCGGATTAATATTAATGACAGTAACTATCAGCTCAAGCTCCGGATTATCCGTCTTCTGCTCAAACATATCTGACAGCCTCAGTATCTTAACACGCTCCTTCATCTTCTCTTTTCCATTATAAAATGTGATAAAATGCGGTGTCGGTATCTTAAGCATACTCTTTTTGTGCAGGACATTATTCGGAAACATATCCCTGTACACTTCCGAACCATAATGAAAAAATCTAAGCGGCATATTAAAATTAATCGATGACTGCTGTTCAAACATATACAATTCATAGCTGAACACAAACGAAGCATCGTTCTTATACTTCATATATGTTCCGCCCTTAAGAGTCGTAACCGTCAGCTTGTCAATATCCGTATGTGATGAATTATTCAGTGCATTATACAAGTCAAGCAGATTTCTCTTATCGGAATACAGCATACAGAAAACATTGTCCTTGTACCTTCTTGTTACAGTCGGTGAACTATCAGTATTTACCTTATATGTGCTATTCTTCGTATTATTCATAGTAGTATTCTCCTTATCGTAAATATAAATTCACAATCAGGCAGACTATGAATAACATAATCATAAATGTATTGTAGCATCTGCGGATGTATAAAACAAGCGTTCTCTGCCTGATTGTAATAACCTTGGGATTAATTGCAATGATACTGAATTCAGCATAGATAATTGCTTTCGCAATATTAGTCTGTAAATAATTCTTAAGACTTACTAAGTATACTATGGTTATAGAATAGCACGTTGTGTATATTTTGTCAATAGAAAATATACGTATTAAAAAGGCATATATCCAATGAAGCCTCATCATTAATAAAGTCCTCATCAATATACGCCTTTTCTTAATTAAATTTAAAATCTGTTAATCATTTCTTCTTGTAAGCAATATAAGTCTTAATAACTGGAGTATAGATGTAACAAGTGCTGCCACATATGTGAGCGCTGCCGCTGTAAGAACCTTTCTTGCACCTGACAGCTCATTTCCTGAAAGCATATTTCTGCTACGTAGTGTCCTTAAAGCCCTTGCTGACGCATCAAACTCTACCGGAAGTGTCAGAAACTGGAATAATACAACAAGCGAAAATAACAGTACTCCTATCTGCATAAGTCCTGTTGCGCCAAATACAAGTCCAAGTAATATTATTGGCCATGAAAGTGATGAGCCGATATTAGCAAGTGGTATGACAACTGACCTTATTCTTATAGGAAAATAATCTTCATTATACTGCATGGCATGTCCACACTCATGTGCAGCAACACCAACTGCTGCTACTGTATTTACATCATACACGCTGTCTGAAAGTCTTAGGACGCCTTCTTTAGGTGAATAATGGTCTGTAAGATTACCGCTTACACGCTCTATTCTTACATCTGTTATACCTGCCGCCCTTAGTATCTCCTGTGCTGCCTGCGCGCCAGTCATATTTGTTCTATGATTGCCTTTGCTGTATCTGTTAAATGTCGACTTGACATTCATAGATGCTATGATACTTATAACCGCACCAATCAGCACAAGTATATATGTTGCATCATAAAAATAATACATATAATCATCCTCCCTGTTCCTTTTGTAATAGGTTATGTAATTGTTTTTATTTTACCATAAAATGTTTTTATGTAAATATATATGACATTTCTTTCACAATATGTTCATTTTATCTTTATAATTTCCATATGACATCTCATGCACAATCCGTACATTTTTTCATAAAATAAAGTGTGAATATCCTTAGGCATCCCCTGTTAAAAAACAAACAAGAACTAATTATATTAACACATATTTATTAGACCTTTTATATAATATAAAAAACAAATTCCTTAAAATTTCACCCCAGTATAAAACATCACAAAAAACGCATCCTAATTGCCCCAACATATTCACCTAAATAAAAATTCTCCACTAAAAAATCCCCACTAAAAGGAGGTCACCCCCTATGAAAATGTTTGACTTGAAAAACAAGCAGGTCATCAACGAAGAAGACTGCCGTATACTAGGCTGTGTCATCGACATAGATTTTAATCCGTCCAATGGATGTATCAACTCTATTATTATCCCCGGTCCCGGCAAATTATGTGGTTTTCTTGGAAGAGAATTCGTGTATGTCATTCCATTTAAGTGTATAAAATCCATTGGCAAAGATATTGTTCTTGTAAATGTCTGCCTTGATAAACATAAAGAAAAATGCTAATATATACATATATTCAGTTCTTGAGATAATGATTGGAGGTTACTATGAAAGATAATTACGTTGCTTATGTGGGAACGTATACTCACGAAAGCAGTAAAGGTATACATATATACGATATGGATGTAGAGAAGGGACGTATATGTGAACGTGAAGAGGTATCTATCGATAACCCTTCTTATATAACTCTTTCACACGATAAGAGATTTCTTTATGCAATATGCGATCAGGGAGTATCATCCTATTCCATTATGGAGGATGGAAGCCTTGAGCTTATGAATGTTGTATCTATCAACGGTATGCGAGGCTGCCATATATCTGTCACTAAAGCTAACAACTTCCTTGTTGTTTCTGGATATCACGATGGCAAGATTACTGTTATGCACATCAATGACGATGGTTCTGTTGGCGATATTGCGGATGAGGTATTTCACAAAGGTATTGGAAGCATCGCTGAGCGTAACTTCCGCCCACATGTAAGCAACACATGTTTCACTCCTGATGAAGACCTCTTATGCGCCTGCGACCTTGGAATTGACCAGATTAAGCTTTACGAGTTTAACCACAGAACCGGAAAGCTTAAGTTATTTGATATTATACGTTCACAGCAGGAATCAGCACCTAGAAAGATGATATTCTCCGAAGATGGAAAGTATGCTTATGTAGTGTGCGAATTAAAGAATTATATCAATGTATATTCTTATGATAAGAATTCTGATAAGGCTCGTTTTGAAATGATTCAGAACATTTTTACTGTAAGACGTGACCACAAGTCAAACAGCGCTGCCTCAGACATTATTTTTGCCAATGATGGCAACAACCTTATCTGTTCTAACGCAGGCGATAATACAGCTACTATATACTCTGTTGATAAAGAGTCAGGAAAGATTATTACTCTTAACTCACTTCCTGTAAGTGGCGACTACCCTAAGTATGTATGTATGTTCCCTGACAATAAGCACCTTATGTCTATGAACAATGAAGGAAATTCCATAACAATATTTACTGTTGATTACAATAAAGGACTTATCGTTATGAACGGCAAGGAACTTAAGATATCAAGACCTAATAATATGGTTATTAAGAAGTTATCTTAATCCCCTATTATTGTGTTAAAAGTGTGGTACTATTATGTACCCGGATTGCCACATTGATATGCAATTCACACAACTATCTTACACTCAGAGCAGAAAAATGGTTCCATCCCCGTGCCATCTGGCATTGAGGTCTGGAACTATTTTTATTTTACATTTTATATTCTGACTACTGCTCGCTATACTTTTCCGCCTGATGCTTGATAAGCTCTGTATCATCAAAATAGTTAATCTTCATAGAAGCCTTAACCTCATTAAGAGTTTCTTCTGCAACTGCGTATGCCTTCTTAGTACCCTCCTGAAGAATATGATATACCTCTGGAATATTCTTTTCGTACTCATGTCTTCTATTTCTGATAGGCTCTAACTCTTTATTGATAACTTCTGTAAGGAACTTCTTAACCTTGACATCACCAAGTCCGCCTCTCATATAGTGTTCCTTAAGTTCATCAAGATTATTATATTCTGGAAGGAACTGTGCAAAATCTTCGTCTGTACAGAAAGCATCAAGATATGTAAATACTGTATTACCCTCTACCTTACCAGGGTCACTTACCTTGATATGGTCTGGGTCTGTATACATTCCTCTTACTTTTTCCTTAACAACATCTGCCGAGTCTGATAAGTAGATACAGTTACCAAGCGACTTGCTCATCTTAGCCTTTCCATCTGTACCCGGAAGTCTTAAGCATGCCTTATTATCAGGAAGCAGTATCTGTGGCTCAACTAATGTATCACCATATACTGAGTTAAACTTTCTTACTATTTCTCTTGTCTGTTCTATCATAGGCTCCTGATCTTCACCTACTGGTACTGTAGTCGCCTTAAATGCTGTTATATCAGCAGCCTGACTTATAGGATAACAGAAGAAACCTACAGGAATACTTGCCTCAAAGTTACGCATCTGTATTTCAGACTTAACTGTCGGATTTCTCTGAAGTCTTGATACTGTAACAAGATTCATATAATAAAATGTAAGCTCTGTAAGCTGAGGTATCTGAGACTGGATAAATATATTCGACTTTGTAGGATCTAAGCCTACTGAAAGATAATCAAGTGCAACCTCTATTATGTTCTGACGTACCTTTTCAGGATTATCTGCATTATCTGTGAGTGCCTGCGCATCCGCTATCATTATAAATATCTTTTCAAATTCACCTGAATTCTGAAGTTCTACTCTTCTCTTTAATGAACCGACATAATGTCCAAGGTGAAGCTTACCTGTCGGTCTGTCACCTGTTAATATTATTTTAGACATATTTATTACTCCTCCATTCTTATATCAATCCGCATATTCATATTATGATGTCAGGGTCAAAAGGTATTTTGCCTCTGACACTGCACACTGTTATTATCCAACGTATGATTACAAACAGCATCGCTAATGTTTACAATTTTATCACATTTTTTTTTAAATAACAATTGAGAATTATGTAAAATAATAGTAATATATATGTGCATTAATAACAATATCAACATATGGAGGAACAATCGATGAAACATTTACTTAGTCCACTGGATTTAAGTGTCAGCGAGTTATCAGATCTTCTAGATCTTGCAAGAGACATTTCTAAGGATCCTAAGAAGTACAGTCATGTATGTGATGGAAAGAAATTAGCAACTTTATTCTATGAACCTAGTACTAGAACCCGTCTTAGTTTTGAGGCAGCAATGCTCAATCTTGGGGGTTCTGTATTAGGTTTTTCTTCTGCTAACTCAAGTTCCGCTTCCAAGGGTGAAAGTGTATCAGATACTATCAGAGTTATATCATGCTATGCAGATATATGCGCTATGAGACATCCTAAAGAAGGTGCCCCTATGGTTGCTGCAAGCAAGTCTTCTATTCCTGTAATAAATGCAGGAGATGGCGGACATCAGCATCCAACCCAGACTCTTACTGACCTTATGACTATAAGGGAATTAAGAGGTTCACTTGACAACTTTACAATCGGTCTGTGTGGTGACTTAAAGTTCGGAAGAACTGTACACTCACTTATCAACTCACTTGTAAGATATAACAATGTTAAGTTTGTCCTTATATCACCTAAAGAATTAAGAGTACCTGATTATATAAGAGATGATGTTTTAGCCGCTAACAACGCAGAATTCGTTGAGGTAGAAAGCCTTGAAGAAGCTATGCCACAACTTGACATTCTTTATATGACACGTGTACAGAGAGAGCGTTTCTTCTCAGAAGACGAATATCTTCGTATGAAGGACTTCTATGTATTAGATGAAGCCAAGATGTCACTTGCAAAGGAGGATATGTATGTACTCCATCCTCTTCCTCGTGTAAATGAAATATCTGTTGAAGTTGATGACGATAAGCGAGCAGCCTACTTCCAGCAGGTACAATATGGTGTATATGTACGTATGGCACTTATTATGACACTTCTTGGTCTTAACAAATAACTAAGTCCTATTATCAGTCTTTAAGTATGCGTGCACACATACCGGACTTGTTATGCATAATTTCTTATTTTCAATTATAAATGTGCACAGAAGGAGTTTACTATGTTAAATGTAGGTCAGCTTAATGAAGGCTTTGTATTAGACCATATTGAAGCCGGAAAAGCTATGGATATATATAATTATCTTGGTCTTGGAAAACTTGACTGTCAGGTTGCCATCATCAAGAATGCCCGCAGCAGCAAAATGGGAAGAAAAGATATAATAAAAATCGAAGGTGGACTTGACCTCGTAGATCTTGATGTTATTGGTTTCATAGACCACAATATAACTGTTAATATCATAAAGAATGGGGAAATCGTTGGGAAGAAATCTCTTTCTCTTCCAAAGCAGATAACCAATGTAATCAGATGCAAGAATCCTAGATGTATAACATCTATAGAACAGGAACTTGACCAGGTATTCGTACTCTCTGACCCTGAAAAGCAGGTATATAGATGTAAGTACTGTGAAGAGAAGTATACTGGAAAGTAATATAATCTATATATTATGGAATGTTTTTATATAAGCAATATATATTGCACATAATTATAACAAAACGTGTTGAATGGAATTAACCCATCAACACGTTTTGTCCTATAACCCTAAAAAATATGGCTGTCACATCAATAAATGTTATACTGATGTAACAGCCTTTTTATTTATTAAACATTTCTAATATTATCTATAACTCTGCAATGTTGGTGTCTGGCTTATCTTAAGCGGTGTGCTTACACCCGGCGCTGTTGTAACCTTATATGTAACAGTTACAGGATTGCTTGATGCTAACATAAACTCAACATTATAAGCTACTTCAAGTCCATGGTATTCATCCATATTCATAGTCATTGAATTACTTGTCTCAAAGTCACTTATTGTTCCGCCTGCTGGTGCAAACAGATGAAGATAACTTTCCACCTGACCATTATAATTACCTATGATATAATTACCAGCCCTGTACATATCATCTCTTGTGATATCGTTACTTACTGTAACAGTTACATCATATGTTCTGCTTCCGTCATCATTAACTGTGACATCACCAATCTGTGTGTCAAGACTTACAAACCATCCGAGCTTACTTCCGTTAGCTCCACTAAAGAATACTCCTGCCTCAGGATTAGAAGGGTCATCATTAAGCGCACCTGAACAGCCAGCCGCTTTTACATAAGACTCTGCTGTCTCATCCTCCATCCACATAAGTATAGTACGGTCTTTTCCGCCATCTGTAAATATCTTTGAATAATCTGCTATCCTGTTTATATCAAAGTCATCTACAAGCTTACCCATAACAATTTTCGCAGTTTCTGCAAAAAGAGAATCAACATAATCATAAGCATTGCTTACCTTATAAGATGAGTTATTGCTAAGATACTTATAATAAAGGTCCTTCTGAAGCATCTGTGTTGCATTATCACCATTAAGCTCTGTTCCGTCTGAAAGTGTTACAGCTCCTGTATAAGCAAGCACTTTCTGTATGATTACAGGTGTAAGTGATATAACTCCGTCAATGTGTTCATCATTCTTGCTTTCATATGCCAATGCCCAGATTTCCCCAACTCTTTCAAAGTCCGGTATATAGCAGGCATCTCTTGCATAGTCAAGCGAACCGCTGAACAGCAGATATTCTGTATCTGTTATATGTGCCTCTGTTGGAGGATTAACTGATATCATATCATATACCGTCTTAAAGTCATCTATTGTAAGAACACCGTCTTCTATCCTTATAGTTCCCATAGAACCCGGAAAACCACCAGACGCTCTTATCTCAGCTGAGTTCTGTGCAGCAAGAAGATATAACTTATCACTGCCGTCTCCTAAAAATGCCCTGAAAAGTGGAAGGTACTCTCCATTCTCCTTATAGGCTGCTGTGAGCTTTGTAAGCATCTGTGTATACTCTGATATCATTTCTGTCTTTCCTAAAGGAAGCTTAACAGTCTGCATCTTTGTTGTCATGCTTTCTATTCTTGGTTCTATATCCTCTAAAAGATTAAGATAAGCATTGATTGTGCTGACACTGAAACCATCACCAACCTTAAGTCCCTCTAACGGATACTCATCCATGACATCAAGTGCCGGCTTTAATATATTGTCAGATGCATCTTCTGCAACACTCACAAGTGTATTAACTGACTTAACATACTTCCCTGCAAAAGGTGCATGCGATACAGCCTTCCATACCGGACTTGACAATGTTCTGTCAAGCTTTCTGACTGTATTATCCAACTTAAGTGTGGCATTCTGTGCGCTTTCAACATCTCTTTCCTTAACGCCTGTCATAACAGCCTTAAGGTCAGTTTTTAATGTATTAGCTTCCGATAACATACTCTTTGCATCTGTTCCAAGTCTGAATATAAGCAGTCCAATAATTATTATTGGAACTAAAGCTATCGCAATATTTCTTGCTATCTTAAGCTTTTTATTTCGCCTTCTTCTGTCCATTCCTGAATTCATACTAATCTCCATTCTTACGCTTCTACGCTTTCAGGGCTGTGTAACACATGTTTCGTGTAAAAAGCCATATATTCTATTATTCTATCTTGCCATCAAACATATATATGAGCAGCACTATAAGCCGGGTTATGTCCAGCCATCATCTGGCTGATGATAATCATCTATCTAGTCTTACTGTTACCAGTAAGCTCAAGCGACCTACCTAAAAGCACGACGGGCAGCCGTATCGCTTTATGTTTGGTCTTGCTTCGGAGCAAATCAGTGGAATGCCAGATAAGCAATCCGGGAGCATAACAAA
>OGZP01001202.1_pt1 | contig 19781 bp, 19 predicted proteins | sample 1576811 | NCBI WGS metagenome assembly OGZP01 (sample SAMEA3541553, study PRJEB24748) | human gut metagenome | biome: human gut; feature: human-associated habitat; material: faeces | place: China | collected 2012
GCTTGATCTGAAGCATATTCTTTCCATCAACGACACTGCGATTCCCGATCCGCAGCCCCTTTGGGGTGCGGATTTCATGTTCTCCGTTGCTCATCTTCTCACGGCCTCCTTTGTGTTGGTTTAAGTTTCTTTTTTCTATTCAATTTCACCTTTTGAACTTCCGCTCTTTTTTCACCTTTTTCAGCTTGCATATTCACATTTTTTACGGTATAATAATCCAAAAGATGATAGAATATAGCATATATTATAAGCAAGTCATGTCGCCGTGTCAAGAGGAAAATGTGAAAATTTATTGCATCTTACTGATTGAATATTTACAAATTCCATTGCACATTGTTACAGCACGATAACTACGCCATAGAAAGGTTGCAAACATGAAATTTGGAGAGAAAGTTCGCGATCTACGAAAGAAGCATTCTTTAACACAGGACGAATTGGCACAATGTCTGGGTATCAACAAAAGAACGATCATCGGATGGGAGCGTGATGGCCGCTACCCTCGCAGTATTGAAATGCTTGAAAAGATGGCCGATGTATTCCATGTACCTCTGACCTATTTACAGCCGGATCAGTCTTTATTTATCGAACGTGCCGCCGAAGCCTACGGAAAAAAGGGCAAAATAGAAGCCCAGCATCTCGCATTTGAGCTTACTGAGCTATTTGCCAGCGGAGAGTTGACCCCGCAGGATATGGACGGCATCATGTATGAAATGCACAAAGCCTATTTTAAGTACCGAGAACAAAAAAGAGAAAAGGAACGAATCATGAACCTGTAAACCACTGTTCCATTCACTATGCCATCCCCGAAAGGAGATCACATTATGGATTCTGCGTTTATTCACCAAGCTGCTAACGAACTTGTCAAAAATGCCGGAACTCGCAACATCAAACAGATTGCGCGCAGTTGCAGTCTGGACATCAGTGAAACATCTCGCATTAAAGATATGTTGGGTTTACTTTCACTCTATTTTGATAAGCCGTTGATTCTTATCAATCGCCAGCTGGACAAACAGACAAAGCAGATGGTGTGCGGCTATGCTCTCGGACATTATCTTGAGCATCAGCTTCTTATGGACTTGCATACCCTGAACAAGTTTCTGACCATCAAGGACAAACACATCCTTCTTTACGAGCATAACGCTTTTACATCCCACCTGATGCTGGACAGTGATGAAGTCTATCAAATGACGAAGCGTGGGTTGGACGCGGCGCAGATTTCCGCAGCGAAACGGATTCACCTCAATCTGGTGCTGGTGAAACTTCTTGAGCTGCATCATCTGGGATATGATCTACGGCACTATCGCGCCCAACACCATGCGTTTATCAAGCAGTTCAATCTTCCGGCACATTTTAAGTTTGATGTTACCGCCGGATGAACTTATGTTCTTATAACCCTAAAACCCGTAATGAACGGCGCGCTATGCCTGTCCATTACGGGTTTTTCGTGTTATTTCAGTTTTGCTAGGATTTCATCGGCACTCATGCCTTCGGCAAGCAGCTTTTTCAGAACGGACTCTGCTTCTGTCTTTTTTGCTTCTTCTGCAGCTTTGGCATCTGCCTTCGCCTTCTTTGCTTCCAGCTTGACAATTTCCTTGTCGATAGCTTTCAGCGATGCTTTCTTCTCTTTCAGGTCAGCTTTCAAAGTGTCAATGTTTACGGTGATGGATGCGATTTCCGCTGTGAGCGTTTCCTTTGCGGACTGCTTTTCTGCAATCTGCGTTGCGAAATCAGCAGTCACAGTTTTGGGCTTATTCTTGCTACCTTTTGTTCTGGGCATAATAAATAACCTCCACTATAATTCTATTTCTAATCGAATTATAGCACACCATTCTGTATATTTCAATTTCAAAAATTGAAACAACTCGATGCCTGTTCCTTCGCAATATGTTCCATGTCTGGATAAATTGAACTTTCATGGAATCCCATTGCATCAAGTTGATACAAAAGTTTCGGTCTTATCTGTTTCGGTATACGAATTTTGTATACATAGTCGCACGATTCATCCGAAAAAAGTAGTTGATCAAGTTGTTCAGCTGAACTATGTATAGTAAAGTCCGATTGTTGAACATACATTCGCAAATCGTTTCCCACACCATGACAAGCGACTATTCTATTCTGACCCTGATTATCTTCTTCTATTTTATTCGAAAATGCCCCCTCTAAATCATCTTTTAGACTATCATAATTTATTGGCGGAACATACTCTCCATATCCAGCTTTTTGATTCAACTTCATTGGATTCATTACCCAAACAGCAGCATCCACATTTTCCTGACTATTCAACGCAAAATACAGTGCAATTAATGGTGATTCAGACCAGTCTAGTAATCTTGTCGGCAAACCATAGTGTTGCATCAATGTCAACCATGCAGCTCGGTTATATCTCTGCGGAGCATTCGGATTTAACCGCATTGTTTGAATCATAAAGTTTGTTGTAATATACTGCTCATAATGTTCGCCCATATTCTTTTTTCGTTGAACCGATGGAACAAGCCCCCACAAATAGTTTGATTGCCCCCGATACCACATACGGTAATTTTGCTCATCATTAAGTCTTGTAACTAGTTCTACAAATGAACCAAAATCTTCAATTTTCAATTCAATTATCATAATGATTTTCCTTTATATAAACCAATTTACCTTCATTTTTTTGTTTAATGTTTCCTCTAGCTTTTTTAGTTCTTTTCTTTCATATCCACGTCTATCACTTCCTTCCCCCAAATCATTCCCTTGATAATTAATTGCATAATACAAATTAACTTTTTTGATATGCCAGAAGAATTTTTCCACTAAAAAATTGAGTTCCTTGTCTGATACGTATATTGGTTTGGTTAGTAAAGTCTCAATCTCCTTGTATAATTTTCTCAACTCACAATGTGCTGTAAAATATGGTTCTGCATAATCATTTGTATTCTTCAGTGTAAATTCGCTACACTCATTTAAAATTTCAATTAAAAAATCATACTGCTTTAGATATCCAAGCAATGGAATATATAGTTCTTTTCTAATATACTCTTTTTCGCCAACAGCTCTATTATAATATCCCTTTACTTCTAAAAAAATCCCCTTAATTAGTTGTAATATTACACCTGTAATTCCAACTATAAAAACCATTAAAACCGACCATGATTGAACATTTGACGAAATAAGTTCTACCGTTTCATTAAGCATTGCATTTTCCTTTCACATCATAATCATGGTATTATCTATTCGCTTTTAATCCAAATCTCATTATCCAATGGCTTTCCTAACGCAACTGTGAGATTTGCTTTAATTTTCTCTTTTCTATTAGTCTTACTACACTTAGCAGAATCGGAATCTTCAAACAGCTTTACATATTCACTAATTTTCCCGATTATATAGAGCGATGCATCTTCTATATTTTCTATTGGCTTTTTCACAAGCAAATAATGTCTATATGTTTCTATATACTGTATATGCGAGAATATAATACGTTCGCTGTGATACTGACAAACTCCATTATCGTTTCGATAATTAAATTCAGAATCAAATTTTTCACATTTTCTTCCTACTCCTTCGAGATTTTTGTTCAATCTCGCACAACATAATTTCACTTGCTCAAAGACATTACTCATCGTTATCTGAAAATTAAATTTTCCGTCCTCATTTTTATCCCAACTTTTTGAACTAAATAATGGCTGGTTGCAAAGTCCAACACGGCATATTCTACATGCAAAAAACTCAAAATGTGTACAAATATCCGAAAGATATAGCTTTCCCGCAACAGTGATCCTAAACTCGGAAAAATCATCGTTGTTTCCTTTCATTACTGCATCTAATTCTTTATATAATCTTTCTTTCTTCGCCTGAACCGTTTTTGAAAATGTAATCAGATGCCCCCATTCCGGCGCATCAATCAATTCGTACATTTCCCATATACAATCCAAGATTTCTTTTGGATCAGAGTCATCAAAGGCCTGTAATAATTCTGAAAGTTGTACAGATCTCCCCTCATCAACACATGAAATATCCGAACAATTACTTAGATATGTTAATACCAGTCTAGGCAAAGATGATGACATTGATCCTGGGTTTCTTAAATCTAATACCTTTATTCTTGTCAAATATGATTTTCTTTGTAGCTCATTAAAAATCATTCGGAAAATCATACCCCTTGCGCCATGTCGAATATTAAAGTCATTCATACTCATAATCGCGCAATATTCAGAAAGGAGCACATTATTTCTTCGGCACAATGTCAGCAATTGTGTTACACATGTACGGTAATCATTATTGTAGATTGCAAAAATTTTTTTATTTATGTACTTATCTTGCAACAGCACTCTCAACTTCTCAGCAAATTCTTTATCTTTACTCCTATATTTTTCAGGGGTCATTCGTATATATAATTGTAGCCTCTTATCGGTTATCATCGCCCGATCGTACATATCTGTAACGTCATACTGTTGTGTAATCACCTCCCACACACCACGTTCATGTGCCGTCAAATGAGCTTTCGTAAGTTCACGCATAACAAACACAAATATATACTGTGCTTCATCATTTCTATACTGTTTTAAATTTCTTAAAAATCTTGATATTCCAGTCTGAAAATTATCATATTCAGTAAGTAAATTTGCAATATAATTTATTTCATTTATTGCATCCATATTATCAAAAACAAATATTGTTCTTCTTAATTTACCATCTACAATCTGATTAGATACACTCTGCAACGTATATACAAAAAACAGTTGAAATAATTCCATTTTTTCAAGATATTTTCTTGTATTCTTTTTCACTATATCTAAAGCAGAGCAAGTACGTTCTTTGTACAGTTCATTATAAGAAGATACTAATTCATATAATACTCCATTAGAGTCCCATGCAGAATCAATAAGATCCTCTTGCTCATTGCACAAGTCAATAAACACCTTTATTTTACCATTTCTGGCCATCGCCTTGAATTCAGCATATATAGCATCTGCCATTATTGTTTTAATTGGATTCCCAAACATTGTGGATCTTATTTGTCCAAAATCAAGTTCACGAGTTTCAACGTTAATATCCTTCCTTACTTCATTAAGTAAAAAATGAATAAATGTCGTTTTCCCGCAGCCTTTGCTACCTACAATTAAAAAAGTTCGCTTACTTTCACGTTCTAATTTTTCTTTCAGCTCGTTCTGCTTTTCTTCACCCGTTGGTTCATCTGAACTATTTGTATTATTTTTGCATGGAACATATAATGTGTCAAAAAACAATTCTGGTGTCAACTTGTTTTCATAAGTACATGAATCATCATTAATGAATGGCGTACACAACATCAAGCGTTCAATATCCGCACTTTTGTCAAAGACATCAATCATATTATCATTCATTTTTATGACACCTAAATTCCTTTCAGCTTAATTTTATGGTTCAAACCTTTTTGAATAATCCAATTATCAGACCGATTGATATAATATAGTTCTAAAATATCTTATCCTTATCTAATTTTGAAATTTTTCAACCGATTACTTCTTCTCTAGAATATGCAAATAAATGGTGAGAAGAGTCCGTATGAAAAGCGCGTCTCCACGCAAAATAGATTTGCATTAAAATACTTATAGCATAGTCACCTCATTACAAAGTACGTTGTAGTATACATATTCACTGTTTACAAATCGCCATCTTTTTCATGTTTATTCATTAAATCATAGTGCAATCCTTTTGTGCATAAAAATCTCCTACCACTTCACAGATTCTATTTGACACATTACTATCCACATATGATAAATTTCGTCCACTTTCTATTGCTCTTGTAAAAGCAACAAGTTCATAACGGATGCCTTCACCATCCAGTTGATAAAAATATCGTTTGTTCTGTGACGCTTCTTCATATCGAATCTCAAAATAATCCGTTTTCCACCACGGTGCCGGAACATAAATATATCCCTTCGACCCGGAAACAATTAGCTCACCTTCCGATTTAACTCCCTTGGCAACTGTTGCAGACGCAACTGCGTGATCATAAAGAAATGTGATTTTTGTGAACTGATCATGTCCCTCATCATCAATATGGGAAACAATGTTTTTAGTTTTGTAACCATTTCCCAGTATGTTAAATATCGGGAGCATTGCCGTAGGACCCCAATCGCAGATACTATCCCACGCATCCTCTGCAATAGATCTTAGACTGGTACATGTGGCATCTACAGAATAAACTTCGCCAATCTTTCCCTCTTTTGCCAGCAAAAGCAATCGTGAATATGCTGTTGCATATGCCGTTTTAAGTGCATCCATTAAAACACAGCCCTTTTTCACTGCCAACGAGAACAGTGCTCTGCTTTGCTGCTCGTTTAGTGCAACAGGTGGTTCACATAAAACGTGCTTTCCTCTTTTCAATGCGCTTCGGATTTGATCGTAATGATACTTAGGTGTAGAAACAATATAGACTGCATCCACTTCTTCGAGCAATCTTTCATAGTTCTGTGTTATGAAAGGAATCTCCTCGAAATATTTCGGATTTTCCGTGCACACACCGGTAATTTCCAGTCCATTGACATATTGTGCTTCCCGAATGTACTTTTTAGCAATATGGGAATCACCAATGATTCCAAGTCGAACCTTTCGCTCCTCTGAACGAATTTCCGAACTAGAAACACCTTCTGTGCGTTCCAAATATACTACTCTGCAGTATTCTTTTAGATAATCAAATTTCCCGATCCAATCCGATCCAACAGTGAAAATATCCACATCGTACCTGCGAATATCATCAATTTTTTGACCCTCATATTCTTCTACAATGATCTTATCCGCAATCCCGGTGGCACGTACAGCCTCAATACGCTCCATCAAAGACTGTTGTACATTGATTTTTCCACGGGTTTTATCAAAATCATCCGCTGTAACACCAACAATTAAATAATCACCAAGTTTTTTTGCTCTTTCAAGCAATCGAATATGTCCATAATGGAGTAAGTCATATGTTCCGTATGTTATAACTTTTGTCATATCGCGCACATCTAACTTTCTTATCTATCTACTTTCAGCAGTGAATCCATAAATCGTTCCATATACTGCTTTTCACCAATGGAAACTCTCAAACAATTTCCAAACTCACCAACATTAGGATATTCTTTGATAAGAATTCTCATTTCATTTTTCATACGTTCAACAATATGTCCCGCATCAGTCTTTGGCTCAATAAATAAGAAATTGCCAGCTTCTCCTTTATGTCGGTATCCATTTGCATCCAGGCTGCTCAACAAATAATTTCTTCCTTCATTGAATTTAGCTATCAAAGCATCCACCATCCCTGGTGTTGTAATGATTTTTTCTGCAAATAGCATGGCGAAAGCATTTGTATTATGTGGTGTGCAAAATTTCTGAACATATTTAATATCTTCAGGATTTCCTACTACATAACCTAAGCGGCATCCCGCCATTGAGAAGAGCTTAGAAAACGTTCTAGTGACGAGAACTCTTCTATTTTTCAAAGCATATTTTATGAAAGTCTTTGGGTAAAAATAATGATACGCTTCATCGATCAAAAGCGTAATTTCTTTTTCCTTGCAGGTTTTGAACAACCTTTCAAATTCTTCATCACTGTATACATTTCCCATAGGATTGTTAGGATTAAGAAGAATAAGCATTTGCGTATCATCAGTTAGTTCTCGTTCAATATTATCAATACTAATAGTTAAATCGTCGTTGTACGGAACTTTCACAAATTTTCTACCGTACATTTCAGAGTAAACCTGGAACATAAAATATGAAGGCACAACACCAACAATTCTGCCATTGGAAGCTGTAAATGCCTGTATCACATAACGAATTGCCTCAGCAGAACCATTTGTAATGCAAATATTAGCGACATCTGCTCCTATATAGTCTGCCAGCACCTGCGTGAAGTGGAGTGTTTCGGGGTATTGTGCTACCATCTGTGGGGTAACTTCTGCCAAAACCGATTCAACAAATTTTTGAGGTAATCCGCCAGGATTTTCATTCAAGTCCAGTCGAAGATAATCCTTTCGTTCATTTTGGTCAAAGACTCTAACCAATTTTTCCACATTATAATCTAACCAGTACATTTCATATTCCTCCAATTTCTGAATGTTCAATTTGATGTTTTTGAGTTCAAGAAATCAATAGCTATTCATTTAGTTGGTACCAATATACACAATTTCTTACAAACGAATGGCTGATTTTTCTCAAACTTATAGCTTAATATTACTTAATCTAAGAATCCTATTCGTATTTTCTCCGTCCTGATACCTAAAGACCTTATCTCTTATTTTTTCGCGCCTATCTCTATAATCGTCTATGCCCGCTTTTAGTTTTTCAAACTCCTTATAAAGTTCTTCCTGTGTCTTAATTATCGGTCCAGCCATATACTCTTCTGGATTATCAAAGCAAAATCCTCTGTTTTTTCCGTATTCCTCAATATCAGGAACAACAAAAAAGTTTGGTTTATCCACCAGAAGGAATTGTAATGACGCAGACGAATAATCTCCAATAAATGCGTCAACCTGAGGCATCAATTTATATATTTCATATCCTCTTGATACGAAATCATCATTTGTCAAAATGTCAAGATTACTATAATGTTTCCTTTTTAGACCTGATGTATTCTGCGCCGTGTGCAATTTTACAATCAGCTTAAAATTCAATTTAGACAAAAAGTTATTCAATGAATCATAATCGCTTTCTTCAAACATCGGAAGCAAATTCTCATGTGAATCATCATAGTTCAAATAATCAGATTGTCTAAATGTTGGCATCCACAATATCACCTTATCGTAATTTCCAAACTCATATTTTTCATGCGATTTAAAAAGATCGTCTGTCATTGGCTCGCCGCAGACTTTAATATTTTCTGTCGGACAATCATATTCCTTCGCAACAATTGGAACATACAAATCAGACGGCACAAGCATATATGTAAAATAGAATTCATCACCATTATCAATTTTTGAAAGTTTTCCCATCGCTTTCAAATCCGATGTTCCATGATTCATATGAATAACAATCTGATCCTTCGATGGTTTGATGGGTATTTGACCTGTCGTATAAAAGACGTGCTGAGCCGTAAGAAAATGGTAGAAGGCACCAATCTTCCCTACATAAGTTAAGTTTTTTTCATTTCCAAAATATTGTTTGCTTTCAACGCCACATATAATTTGATACTTTTTATAATAATCTCCCGCTAACAGCGCGTCTTTTAACGGGAGCAAATTATGCCGGATTCCAAGGTTACCACTATAAAGCAATATTTTTGTGTTATTTTTTGGTATTCCCTTGTTTATAAGAGATATTCCCTTAAAGATTGTTTGCTTCATCATTTTTTTTAGTTTAATATTGTTAAGCATATCAGCAATTTCACCTTCCTTGATTTTAACAACAGAAATTCTAATATATACGTTTTTTTAATTCACTAATCAATGTAACTATATATTCGTTTTTTACAAGCATCAGATATAGCAGATATATCATTCCACCTACACCTGCTGTCAATAGAATCGCAAGTATATTTGTCAATTTCATCATCTTAACAACGACGGCCACAATCAAGATTTCTCCTGCGCCCACCAATCCTTGTACAGTGTTTCTTTTCAACTTAGAGAAATCAATATAATCGCTTATTGATTTGATTTTTTTGACACAGTAAAGCAATACTACTAACTCAGAAACAACCGTAGTCACTGCGGCTCCATTCTGTTTGAAGAGCGGAACAAATAAAAAATTCAAACAAATATTAACTATGGCCGAGATTATAGTAGCTTTCAAACTTACTGCTTCTTTTCCCAAGGGTGTATTGATACAATTAACCATAATTCCACTGGGAACAGCAAATATTAGCGCTACTCCCAATATACTTAATGAAATACTTGCTGCTGCATATTCTCCTCCAGAAATCAATACCACCATTTCCTTTGATAATGCAATCAGTCCTGCTCCTGCCGGGAGAATCAATAATATAAGTATGCTAGATATATCTGTTAGTAATTCTTTAAATTTATACCAATCAGATTTTGCAACATAATTGGAAAGTCTTGGAATTGTCACCATATATATTGAGGTCAGTATATTTCTTACAACAGTGTAGATTTTCACTGAGACTGCATATAATCCGACATAAATATCACCATTAAACCATCCTATCATCGTTGTATCAGAGCTCACATATATCTCAATAGCCAATCTACTCGCAAAGAAAACTAGCGATGGTTTTATATGACTTTTCCACGCCGAAAAAAAATCAACTTTAAAACGGATATATTTTCTACAATGGATATAGTTTAATAGGTATGTAATGCAATTAGAAAAAACCAGAAGTCCTGCATAAATGTAATAATCATCTGCATTTTTCACAAATATGAACAAAGCTAGCAAAAAAATTATCTGCGTAAAAATACTGCGAATTGTAATATATGCAAAATCTTCATAAATTGTATTTATCCAATCAACGCTTAGCGGCGATAAAACTATCGATATGGATTGAACAAGAACAATTGTTCTATACGACCGTAGTTGAGGAAGCAAACACACAAGTCCTAACAAAAGGACAAATGAAAACATCGCACTAAATACATTAAGTGTAAAAACTTCATTTGCGAATGTTGAAAGCTGTACCTGATCATCCCTCTTCTTTGATCCTTGCCGAACCGCATACGTTGATATTCCTAACGCCGCAATTAAACTGAAATATGAAACTATAGACGAACTATAATTTATCTTTCCTATATTTGCAACGCCTAAAATTCTTGATGCATATGGAAATGTTATCAATGGAAAAAGAACGCTCAGACCAGATTTTATTGCATTTAATATCGCATTTGTCTTTATATTTTTCTGCTTCATAATAGTCCCTTTACCATAAGGACAAAGCTATAACAATCGCATATAATTTTCGTTATTACTTTATATGTCCAATCAAAATGTGCTAAATTCAAATATTTAATATATTCATTTTTGAAGTCAGTAACTATAATTTTCATTTCTTCTTTTGAGATCTTTTTCGTTTCAAGGCCATAATGTTGACATTCATATTTATTTTCCCGATAAGATGCGTAGATTATAGTAGCATAGCGCAGTTGTCTATATACAACTTTATTGATAAGAAAACGCTTTTTGACTTGATCAATTTCCAGCGTTTGTATATGCTTGATTATACGCGTAAGCTGTTCCAATCTTTGCTTCGGTGAGAACCAAATATTTTCTACAGAAGAAGCATCCACACCAGATCTATGTGTCGCTATATATTCGTTATTCGATTTTACAACGAGTCTTTTCTTGTAAAATAAAACTCTTCCCTTATCAAAGCACTCGGCTATAGCAAAGTCATGTGGCCAGTATCCAACATTTTCCTTGATTAAATATTTTAGATTCTCCTGCATGCATGGCAGTTCACCTAATCTGTCTCTTTCAAAAAAATATCCAGAAGGATGCAGACTTCTATATGCCACTTTAAATAAGATTTCTATTCCTTCATAATACTTGATGCTATTATCTTGAAGAAACGGATCACAATACCCCGCCACAATATCATTATTTGAACTCAAAATTTCCACTAAGTCGTTCAAATTATCTGTTTCTATGGTATCCCTATCATTTAACGTCATCACATATTTTCCAGAGCCCATCAATAACGCAGCCATCCAATTTTTAATCGCTCCGAGTGCTACATTTCGCGTATAAAATTTTAGTGTTTTGTACTTCCGTACATATTCATTCATCTGCTCAACAGTGCCGTCTGTCGAACCATCATCCGAAACAATTATCTCAATATTTGTACTATCACTATTTTCGAGCAGCTTATCTACTATTTTTTTTAGTTCCTCTCTTCTGTTATAAGAAACTATACATATACTTAATATTGGCCTACTTTCCATCTTCCTTACCTCGCGCCCTTTACAGCTGCAATCAAATTCAATAGTTTTGCCTTACCATATCCTTGCATCAACATATATCCACTACAAACATCGAACAATTTGCTTTTTAACAAGTTGTCCTTGCACAAATAATTTCTAACATAGAATCTCTCAGATTCAACATAATACTTCATTCCACTTCCAGTTCTTTTCACCGCTATTGTCGATGCCTCACCCGCTTTTACTGTATATATGGCATTTGTTAAAATTCCCACTTTATATCCTGCTGTAAGTACTTTTTTACTTAAGCAGTTTTCTTCAAAATAGAGAAACGTACCTTCATCTAAATAGCCAATCTCTTCGAGTAAATCACTTCTGATACCAAACAAACTACCAGGTGCTGCACCTATTTCCTTAATAGAATTGCTACTTTCCGTATGATAGATTAAATGCTTCTTTACAAAAGTTCTGTAGAAATATAAGCATTCCATCATAAGCTGGCTATATGTTGGTAAATCCCAATACTGCCGGATGGGTTTTCTATTATTGTATACGCGTCCTGATGTAATAACTCCGTATTCCTTATACTCAGAAAAAGCATTTATGATTTTCTGCAGTTCACTCTCTTCAATAGAGACATCTGGGTTCATTACAAAACAAATATCCATTTTTTTATCTTGTACCAATGTATGCAGCCCAATGTTATTTCCACGTGCATATCCAATATTATCCTCACTTTTCAGATAAATAATTTTGCAAGATGCTTTCCCTTTTACAAACTTTTCAATAATTTCAGCCGAATTATCCGGTGAGCAATTATCTACTATAACAATTGAATCAACACATTTATATCCTTCAAGTAACTGTGCCAATGCGCATGTGTTTTTAGCTGTTTTATAATTGAGAATTACAACTCCAGTTTTCATATACTTACAATTCCTTTTTATAATCTTGCACTAATGCATGTACTTTCTCTGGGGCTTTCCGGTCTTAGATACAATCCGGCACAATAAATCCAGAACCAATACGTACACAAATCCAAATCGGGGCATGCTATTATTTCACATAGTAAGCAGCCAAGTACTGCATACGCTATTCCCTGACTCTCACTAAATTTTTCGTTCTTTTTGTTCACTCTTAGTAGTCCAAATACCATTGTCAAATTCGTTGCAATGTATATAACCATCCCCGCAATTCCAATTTGGCCTAAAAGTGAATATATAATGCTGCTTCCCCGTACCGTTTTATACCCCGTTCCTAATATTGGCGAACTCATAAACGCACGGGCTGCATAGATATTCCAAACATTTCTTGTTCCTGCTGACCCAGTTTGGCCTTTTGAAAAAATTACAGCATCCAAAGTTTTGTATGCAAATGCAAATGCAAAAAAGACACCTATTATTCCTATTAAGATCAAAAGAATTTTTCTCTGTGTGCTCATTTTCTTTGATGTTATAATGAACAATACACATAATATTGCAAAAGCTCCATATCCTGTCGAGCTTCTAGTAAGCAGCAGTTCGACAAAAATGCTTCCCATTAAAAAGTAATTTTCTTTCCACTTATCTGTAATACTTAACAAATAAAAAAACGAACCCACCAAAAATCCGGCAAAATAAGAGGGTTCCATGAAAGTCGAGTATAATCTTTTGGAACCAGCCAAAAAAGCTACTGAACCACCATTATCATTGTATATTATAGCTTTAAGAATTGACTTCAATGGCAAAATGTTATTGCTTGTAAGCCATTGTATAACACCAAAGCATATCATCACGACTATAATAGATCGAATCAGTTTATACGTGTCCAACTGACGCGATGCGTCTATATTACTTATTGCAAAGAAGCATAAAATGTAAATTAACAACTGTATAATGGAAAGCATCGAACTCGACAATGTATGGCTAAATTGTGCTGAACAAATAATTTCCAATACTAAAAGTACCAGAAACCATTTTGTCATCAAAGGTTCTCTCTTTAGGACTTGTAATTTTCCGTTCCTAATTTTCAAAGAAATTGCCTTTAGAACAAATAATCCGGAAGTCATTAGCTGTGGGCCAACTCCGCCTAAGGATCCCAGTACGATTACGTTTGTACTTTGAAGTGTCATGTTAAAGAGACATAGGTATAGCATATACTTTATGTTTTTTTTCGCAAGCGCATAAAGCATTGCCCCCAGCCATAGAATTCCAAAAAGTGTCATTTTTATTTTATTATTCCTTTCCGAATGATGCCGTCCATGATTGTCGATAGCATCCGTCTAATCTTACTCAGCACTATCCCATAGAGAACTGGAGCAAAAACTCCCACAATAGTATAAATATACCAATATTTCCTTCCAAAATCCGGGAGCACCGGGAAGATTGCAAGCATTCTCCACGATGCTCCTGACGTTGCAATAACAATCGCTGTAACAATCTTAAACGCCAAGAAATGAAGCATTAAAATTTCAACGGCATGCTTATTTATATAGCAAAAAATTTTTTTTACCACTAACGGGCAATATTTAGCAATTGACATAAGTAATAGCCACCCCGTCAGTGAGCACACTATAAAGAAAGTCGGATTTCCTATTTTCCCATCAATCATCTCAATTGCGTTAAAGTTCCCCATTACACCCAGAAAAAATACTGCGATAACAGGGGCACCTTTGTTAATATATAATTTCTCATATGATTTCCATTTTTTTATAAACAGACCCAAAGAAAATGCCACATATGCTGCGAAAAAAGCATGAAGTCTAAACGGAAGTTCTATACTTTCTCTATCTATAAATCCCGCTATAACTGCACTTATCAAAAAGGTAATATACAAAAGAATTTGATTTTTACCTTTTTGGCTAATCAAATATATAATCAAATAGGCAATTTGGACTGTAAACATAGTCTTTAGGAACCAGCTCCCCCCCCCCATTTGAGGTTCGCCAAGAAAGAAAACGTTCTTTATAAACATCCAAAGTGTTTCTTTCAAGGAATAGACATGAGCAGCTTTTTGTCCCGAAGCGAGATTTAATATATTTGTGTCAGTAGAATAAATTCCGCTATAACAAAAAAGATTGTTGAGCAGTGTAAACGTTCCATTATATACAGCAAACGGCGTCCATAATGATTTGACTTTCTTTAAAACAAACACTTTACCGTCTATTACTTTTCCGTATTCACAATAACCAGATGCTATAAAAAACACAGCCATATGGAAAAGATAGATATATCGGCTAAATAAAGGGCCGCAATGGCCAATTACCATAAGTACAATAGCCATTCCTTTAACCACATCTACGTCTATATTTCTTTTGCTTGTTTCTGTTGTTATTTGAGCCACATTTTTCCCTCCATTGCCCCTACTTAATCAAATGCCTCTGTAAATCTTCTCCAACTTTTCGGCTTCACAACATATTTCATACCCGTGTTCCCGGATGCATCCCCTAGCCTTTTCAGATATGCTTAATCTATCTGTGTTCAGTACTTGAACTTTCGTCTCAGCAATCTTATCTGCCCATGCTGCTGCATCGGAATCCAGATCCAAATAGCTTATATAAGGCGTAACATTTGTTTCCTGTGGCACTGCTGTTGACGCAATGCACGGCAGTCCTGCTGCCTGCGCCTCAATAATTGCCAACCCCAGTCCCTCAAATAACGACGGAAAAACAAAAGCATCAAACGCCTGAAGAATCCCGGCAATATCACTGTACATTCCAAGGAAGATCACCTTGCTGGCTACGCCCAATTCTGCCGCTTTAGCTTTTAGCTGCTGCTCCAGTTCTCCACCTCCGGCAATTACAAGCATTGCATTCTCATCCTGCTTGCTATATTCGGTAAATGTTTGCAATAGATGAATATGGTTTTTGGGAGGATTTAGTTTGCCCACGTTCCCAATCACAAATTTTCCTGTCAATTCGTATTTTTTTCGTATTATTTCACGAACTTCAGCATTAAATTTGTATTTATTGGTATTGATTGCGTTATTCAAAAGTGTGTAATTTTTTCTATACAACCAATCCCCGGCTTGCTTGGACACCGCTAATGCTGTGGTATATGACGTAGCAAAAATCGGATGAAGCACAACATTTGCATAAGGGTATTTGCTTCGCGTTGTGTGAATATGCGCAATTCTTGATGGCACACCGACCAGCTTAGCAGTTACCAACTCCATCGCCATCGTTGAGCTGTTGCCATTTACATGAATCACATCATATTTTTCTTTTTTCAGAACAGTCGCAAGCTTTTTCAAGTAGTGTATCGGCGAATGTTTGCGGCTTCCGAGGTCAAAATATTTTGAGCCATTTTGTACAAGTTCTTGCTTCAATTCGTCGCACGGATCATTGGTCGATGCAAAATCTATCTGCAAGTTTTCTTTATTCATCGCACGGTAATAGTTCATCATAACCGTGGTTAATCCACCGTATGGAACAAAATCTGTTGTTATAACAATTAATACTTTTCGTTTTATCATGTTAACTCTCATTTCTGACTTATCATAAAGACTTCAATTTCTGAATAATCTTTGTCGGAATCAGCCCTTTAACTCTTTCTTTTAACTGTAGTCCCACATGTAGATGTTCAATAAAATTAGGCTCATCTATCGTTTTGTAAAAAGAATCTCTTTGGGAAGATCTCAGCGTTGGTGATAACAGATTATGTTGCTTCACCATTCCCTCTTCCAGCGTTGCCTCCTCCACTTCTGCAAGGGGTCGCATCATTTCAAAGAGTTTTTGACCTTTCTCCGTATTGACAAATAAACTGGACACGCCCTTTGGAGAATTAAAATCCGGGTGGCTCTTGGCAATTCCCCAGAAATCACCTACAGTCAAATCTCCCACACGGCTCGTATTAGCATAGGCGCACTGATAACAGCTCTCTCGATAACAGTCGCCATCCATAAAATGTTTACCATAGCGATCAAGGGAGAGTGTCTTTGTCTTTGTCTTTGTCTTTGTCTTTGTCTTTGTCTTTGTCTTTAGCAGATATTGTGTTCCCCAACCTCTCTTGTCTTTGGAACGGAAGTTGAAATAGATTACTCTGCCAGCCGTCTGCTTGTTCTGGTATTCCAGATACTTTTTGAAGAACTTTGGCGAAGGCACACCGTGGCAAATCAGATCAACTGTATATAGATTTTCTGGATTGCCACCCAAAAAAGCATACAGGCCTGCAATCTGGCAGGGAGTTCCTGTAAAAAGTACCGTTTTTCCCTCTGACAAACGCTGTTTGACCTTTGTGTAGCTATCGTTCGGGTCAGACTGAACATACTTAGAGGACTGTAGTTTCTCTCTTTCTGCTTCATCTGTCACTTCAATGTGGCTTACTGCCAGCTGCTCGTCATAGGCAGCACCATAAACCACACCGCCCATTTGCAATATAGTTTTCGTTGCACTATCCGCCGCACCGCCAGATGCAGAGCGCATAATATCCACATCATTTTTATTGCGCCACGCCCAAACTTTATGTGGCTCATTCCGATGAAATTCCGTATTTTCTACTGGACACTTTTTCAAGCACACCTTGCACTCGATGCAGCTTTTTTCATCAACAGACGGATACCAAAATCCCTCTTTGTTTTCTACTATAGAGATACAGTGTTTTGGGCAGCTTTGCTCACAGCTTTTACATCCCACACATTTCTCTTTTATCCTCGATATGTTCTCCATTTTATTCCTCTAAGTTTTTTCTCAGATACTCCTTGGCCACTTCTCTATGTGCTTTCAACCGCTCATCAACTTTCGCGTAATCAATCGCCTTTTCATTGATGTTTTCTGCATCTTCAATTTTCGTTGTCATCCGATTGGCCAGTCCCAGTCGCTTTAGCAAATCGCTCAACTTTTCTTCATTACCATAGCTGTTACCTACACTCTTGCGAATCAATGTTGTAAACGGCCGATGTGTGATCACCGAGAAGATGCTGCCGTGGAAGGTATCGGTAATAACTTCTTCTGCATTTCTGAAATAGGCCAGAACCTCAAAGGGTGAGCAGTCCACAAATCGGTCTGCACATTTTTGGATACCACCAATTGCATATACCTTCAAATTCTTTTTCTTTGCATAAGCAGCAATCCAATCTGCCTCATCATTGGAAATACGACCTGCATACGCGTACAGAATCAAATACTTCTCATTCGTCTGAACCTGTGGGATTTTGTCGCAGCAGTTCATGTAATCATAGGTCAGAACCGGATCCAGATTGTACACTGGTTCTTTCCCAGTGAGCTGTTCTACAATAGTTCCTGAATTAGCATCTCGTATAGAAATCGCGTCAAACTTCTTCAACAAAGTTCCTACTTCATTGGCCTTTTTATACTTTTCCAGCTTTTCCAATGTGGTATTGCCGAAAGACGCTGCATAAGTGATAAGTTTCTTCGCATGGTTATTTTTCCCAAACAATTCTGGCGAATAGCCCACATTGGAATTTTTTTGAATACAGTTAAAAACCTCGTCACTGCCAATCACAAGACAATCCACTGTCGGATTGTAGTTCATTTCGTCTGCAATTCCCAAAAGCGGCATATACTTTCGCGCAAAGGACTGTTTATATCGGATGAACGATAATTTGTGTGCAAGAGGAGCCCGATACCGAAAAGTTTCCAGCCCCTTTTCTATCTTTCGGACAACCTTGTTTTTACTATCTGCATTTTCTGCAATTACTGGAGCACCTACATGGTAGTCCACAAATTCTACATTACAGCCAACTTCCTCAATTAGCTGCTTCAATGCATATGCCTGCAAAAACGAACCGTAGTTTGCAATGCGCTGCATCGACATGATTCCAACTTTTCTCATCCATCCATCCTCAATACAATTCATCTACCAGTTTTTCAAGTTTCTCATTAAACTTGGCATTATTACTACTCATACCATGCCCCATGCCGGCAACAATCTGATCATAGTTCGTTATGATATCTCCCAGTGTATTAATGTCCTCCACCGGAATAATCGTTCCCATTCTCTGCGCCACGTTTCTCGCAAACTCCACCTGATGATCGTTCACATGCTCATTGAACTGATGCTGACGCGGCACAACAATAGGAGTCTTACCTATCTGTAGCGGCATGATGAAACTAGCGGGGCCGCCGTGCGTGATCACAATACGGGCATCCTTCACATTTTTGACCATCTGCTGATACGGAATCAACTTGCTCCATTGGCAATATTTCGGCTCGTATGTGCTGAATCCCGTCTGAATAATCACATCATCCTGAATCGTTCCGTCTTTTTTCAATTCATCCACTTTCTGAATCAGCCGATTAAACGGTTGTTCATGTGTTCCTACCGTCACAAAAATCATTTTTCGTCCCCTACTTAGAATATGCTGCCAAGATTAACCGCCTTCGGATAAACCTTTTTCTGTTCTTCCCACTGCACAACAAATTTGTCCACAATGGGATAAACCATCTTACCAGTCATTGTCGGCTTATCAATGCGGTCAAACACCTCAATATAGACCAGTTTCGACCCCATCATCTTCCCGAGATAAAAGAATGGAACCGCCACGGCTGCGCCACACGATATGATGAGGTCTGGCTTTTCTTTGTGAAGCACCTCCCACGCAATCTTGGTATTCTTAATCAGTGCTTTCAGACTACGGTTGGTCGGATAATAGCAAGGATACATTTTTTCACCTTCCAAAAGACTTCTTGCATCCTCCTTATCAAATGTGACCCAAAAGTGATCCTTATCTTTCCAGAAGGGCTTTAACATATATAGGTGTGTCAAATGACCACCCGATGAACCCACTAAACATACTTTCATAATTCAAACTCCTTCATCCCCAAAATATTTGTCTGTCTATCAAGCAAAATTGTACTCTTTTCTGTTTTCAAGATTTTCGCTCGCTTTATTGCACGACAACAAGCCTGTATACAGATTGCAGCAACAATCTATACGCAGGCTTGCCTTCGTACCTCCTTATTCTGTTTTCTGCTCTATCAGCTTTCGCTGTGGTGGGTTAAGTATAGAGCGCAACCAGAAGCCATTAGCA
>OGZP01001218.1_pt1 | contig 19546 bp, 20 predicted proteins | sample 1576811 | NCBI WGS metagenome assembly OGZP01 (sample SAMEA3541553, study PRJEB24748) | human gut metagenome | biome: human gut; feature: human-associated habitat; material: faeces | place: China | collected 2012
GCAAAAGGAGAGCTGCTCACACCTGAATCACTTTCTTACGCAGCGAAACAGCGAGTGTTTCACTGCTGAGCGAACTTTTTTTCTACATATTTTTTTCCTGCCGCAACATCATGATCGAGCTGGTTTTTCAGCGCGTCGATCGAAACAAATTTCTGCTCCGGGCGCAGAAATTTTAACAGAGAAACCTCCGCCTGTTTTCCATAGAGATCCTCGCTGCAGTCAAAAAGATTCGTCTCCACGCCGGTAAATTTTTCCTGTACCGTCGGCTTAACACCGATGTTTGTGATACCGTAATAAATTTTTCCTTCGATTTTCACCTCGGAAACGTAGACGCCGAACGGCGGAAGCAGCTTTTCTGCCGGCGGGATCTGATTGATGGTCGGCACGCCGATCGTTCTGCCGAGTGCATGACCGTGGACAATCTCGCCGTGAACCGCGTAATCGTAGCCGAGCAGACCGCTCACGGCTTCCATATTGCCCTGTTCCAGCTCTTCCCGTGCCCAGGTGCTGCTGATCTCGCGGCCGTTTTCCTCTGCTTTTTCGATGATCTCGGTTTCAAAACCAAGGGACGGGCCCATTTCTTTCAGCATTTCGGCTGTGCCGCTTCTCTTGTAGCCAAAACCGAAATCCTTTCCCACAACAACTTTTTTCGCGTGCAGCTTATCCACCAGAATCTCTTTGATAAAGGCTTCCGGCGTCATGTGCATCACTTCATCCACAAACGGGCATTCCACAAGGCAGTCCATGCCAAGCTGTTCGAGGCGGGCTCTTCTCTCCTCATTCGTCAGCAGCTGATGCGGCTTGACATGCTGCACTTTCGACTGCGGCGGCACGTCAAACGTAAACACAACCGTTTCCAGTCCTTCCGTTCTGCCGATTGCAAGGACACGGCGGATCAGAAGCATATGCCCCCGGTGGAGGCCGTCAAATTTTCCCAGGGTTACAACGCTGTCCCCTCTGCTGTCAAAATCCAGTGTTTTTGTTAGATATCTCATGTTCTCTCCAGAAATAACTTGACCGGTCTGGTTAAGTTTTGTGATGGTCTGTATTGATAAATACCGACAAACGTTCCGTCATCGAGATAAAGGCGGAACTCCTCGTCTTCTGCGAAGTCCCCGCCGGAAGCAGTTTCCCCGATTTCGCGGATCTGCGCCGGTTTCAGCGGATTTCCGTTTTCCGCAAGCTTTTTCGCATGATCGTCCGCTGTCGCAAAGCTGCGCAGCGCGGCAAACATTTCATCGACCGGCACGAGGATCTCCGAAAGGCGGCCCTCACCGACAATCGCTGCGATCTCGTCAAGCGTGTGCGCTCCGTTTCGGTCAAACTGGCCGACTCTCGTGCGGATCAGCTGCTCCATACATCCATGGCAGCCCAGTTTTTCGCCGATATCGTGGCACAGGGTGCGGATATACGTTCCCTTCGAACACGTTACCTCCATGCGCACCAGCGGAAGCTTCACTTCCAGAATGCTGATCTCGTAAAAGTGCACCGTGCGGGCCTTCCGCTCGATCTCGATGCCTTCCCGCGCCAGCTCGTAGAGTTTCTTTCCATTAACCTTCAGCGCGGAATACATCGGCGGCACCTGCTGCTGCTCCCCGACAAACGAGTCGATGCAGTCCCGCACCTCTTCTTCCGTCACGGTCACCGGCGCTTCTGCTGTCACGGTTCCGCTCATGTCCTGCGTATCCGTTGCGATTCCAAGGTGAAGCAGCGCTTCATACGTCTTCGTTTCATCGGTCAGCATATCGCAGAGACGCGTTCCCTTTCCAAGGCAGACCGGAAGCACGCCCGTCGCATCCGGGTCTAGGGTTCCGGTGTGGCCGATTTTTTTCTGGTGCAGGATGCCGCGCAGCTTCGCAACCACGTCATGCGACGTAAATCCCGCCTCTTTCCATACGTTCAGAACTCCGTTTATCATGTTGTTTTGTCTCCCTCTTTTTCACAAGAAAACCGGGCGTGGATGTATTTTCTGCGCCCGGCTGTTTCCTGTTTATGCTTCTTCCTCTGTCGTCTCTTCTTCCTCTTCTGCAAGAAGCTGTTTTTCGATATACAGAGTCAGATTGTTGATTACATCATACGGAGAACCTGACATCGTGCAGCCAGCCGCACGGATATGGCCGCCGCCGCCGAATACGGCTGCGATTTTGCTCACATCAACCAGCTCGTCGGAGCGGAGGCTTACTTTGAAGACCTGCGGCTCCAGCTCATACAGGAAGATCGCTACGTGAACGCCTTCTGTATTTTTTAACTGGCTGACAATTCCGTCCATATCTCCCGTTGTCAGGCCATAGAAGTCCATGACCTTCTTCCGCACGATACCGACAATACACTGCTTGTCGAGAAGCATGATGCTCTCTGTCAGCGTGCGTCCCATAATCTGGTTCTGTACGTATGTTTTCTTGAAGAATGCATCCTCGATGATTCTGGTAAACGGAACTCCCTTTTCCATCAGAGCGGCCGCAACCCGCATCGTGTGCGGAGAGGTGCTGCTGTACTGGAATACGCCGGAATCGGTCACAATACCGGTGTACAGCGCCTCGGCGCACGGCTCGGAGATCTTTTCTTCCTCCAGAAGCCCAAACAGCACCTCGCAGGCAGAGCTTGCATCCGGCTCTACGTGATTGATTTCGCAATATTCTGTATTCGTCACATGGTGATCGATGCAGATCGTCTTTCCCGCTTTTGCAAGAAGCGGTGCGGCAACGCCGATGCGCTCCTCGCTGGATACATCCAGAAGGACCACAAGGTCGTACGCTTTCTCTTCACAGCTTGTCTTTACCTCAGAAAAACCCGGAAGATAGGAAAATTCCGGCCGTGGATCCTCAAGATAGACATCTGCCTGAATCTCCGGCCGATTGTCGCGAAGATACTGGTATAATCCCAGGCAGGAACCGATGCAGTCACCGTCCGGACGAACGTGTCCGGCGATGGCCATGCAGGAGACTCCGTTTAGAATTTCATCAATTTTCTTCATTTTCCTCATCCTTTTTGTCTTCTTTGTGTGTTACTTCATCAATCAGTTTCGACATCGTAACGCCATATTCAATCGACTCATCCAGGACAAAGGTCAGCTCCGGTGTATTGCGGAGGTTAATGGTCTTGGCCAGCATACGGCGGATGAAGCCCTCCGCGCTCTTTAAGCCGCGGATGGTTTCTTTCTTCGCCTCATCATCGCCAAACACACTGATATATACTTTACACGTCTTCAGATCCGGCGCCACCTCTGCCGCTGTGACAGAGGTCATCATTCCGATGCGCGGATCCTTGATCTCGTTCCGGATGATGTTGGAAAGCTCTTTCTGTACTTCCCCGTTGATCCTGGTGTTTTTAATACTGTTTTTTCTCAACTTAATTCCTCATTTCTATCTCGGCACTTCTACCATGATATAAGCCTCGACCTGATCGAACTCCTGAAGATCGTTGAATCCTTCAAATACAAGACCGCACTCATAGCCGGAGCGCACTTCTTTGACATCGTCTTTGAAACGTTTGAGGGATGCCAGATTTCCTTCGAAGATCTGGTTTCCTTCGCGGCTGATTCGAACTTTGCAGCCTCTCTGGAACGTTCCGTCCAGTACATAGCTTCCGGCGATCGTTCCGACACCGGATGCCTTGAAGAGCTGACGTACCTCGGCATGGCCGATAACTTTCTCTTCGTAAACCGGCTCAAGCATACCCTTCATGGCTGCCTCAACATCCTCAATTGCCTGGTAGATGACACGGTACAGACGGATGTCTACGCCGTTCTGCTCTGCCATGGATTTTGCGTTCGCATCCGGGCGTACGTTAAATCCGATAATGATGGCGGAAGATGCGGTTGCCAGCATAACGTCGGACTCGTTGATCGCACCGACACCGCCGTGGATGACGCGTACGGCAACTTCCTCGTTGGAGAGTTTGACAAGACTCTGTTTTACTGCCTCGACAGATCCCTGTACATCGGCTTTGACAACAAGTGCCAGTTCTTTTAAGTTACCCTCCTGAATCTGGTTGAACAGATCATCCAGGGACATCTTCGCTTTTGTCTCCTCAAGCAGGTTCTTCTTGTTCTCTGCCACGAAGGTTGCTGCGAAGTTCTTTGCTTCTTTATCGTTATCGGTCTGAACGAGGATCTCTCCTGCGTTCGGAACATCGGAAAGTCCGAGAATCTCAACCGGAGTAGACGGGCCTGCCTCTTTGACGCGGCGTCCCTTATCATCCATCATCGCACGGACTTTACCGGAGCATGCGCCTGCTGCGATGTAATCGCCGACATGCAGGGTACCTTTCTGTACCAGAATGGTAGCAACCGGTCCTTTTCCTTTATCCAGCTCAGCCTCGATGACAAGACCTCTTGCTTTCCGGTTCGGGTTTGCTTTCAGCTCGAGCACTTCGGAAGTCAGAAGGATCATCTCCAGCAGATCGTCGATACCTTCGTTGTTCTTTGCAGATACCGGAACGAATACGGTGCTTCCGCCCCAGTCCTCCGGAATCAGTTCGTACTCGGAGAGCTCCTGTTTTACACGCTCTACGTTTGCGCCTGGTTTATCGATCTTATTGATCGCAACGATGATCTCAACGCCGGCTGCTTTTGCATGGTTGATTGCCTCAACGGTCTGCGGCATCACACCGTCGTCTGCTGCGACAACGAGAATGGCGATATCCGTTGCATTGGCTCCACGCATACGCATAGCGGTGAATGCCTCATGTCCCGGGGTATCGAGGAACGTAATCTTCTGTTTGTTGATCGAAACGGTGTATGCACCGATGTGCTGGGTAATACCGCCAGCCTCGCGGTCGGTGACATGGGTGTTCCGGATGCAGTCCAGAAGAGATGTTTTACCGTGGTCAACGTGTCCCATAACGCAGACTACCGGCGGACGCGGAACCATGTCTTTTTCATCCTCTTCGTCCTCTTTTAAGAGCTCTTCGATCACATCGACTTTCTCTTCCGGCTCAGCGATGATGTTATAATCAAGCGCGATTTCCTGTGCTTTTTCGAAATCGATCTCATGGTTTACGGTAACCATCGTTCCTTCCATGAACAGTTTCTTTACGATGACTGCCGGCTGCATTTTCATCTTCTCAGCCAGCTCGCGGATGGTCATTTTCTCCGGCAGGGTAATCTCCTTTACCTCGTCCTTCGGAGCTTCCTGTTTCGGTTTGTTGACCGGTTTCTGGAGCGCTTTCGGGAGTCTGGACTGCTGATGATGTCCCTGGTTCGGACGGTTTCCGCCTCTTCCTCTGTCTTCACTGAATTTATTTTCTCTTAAAGAATCTTTGTTTTTGTCTTTTTCTTTTCTTCCTGTATCACGGCCTGGCTTCTTGATGCCAAGGCTCATTGTATCGCCTGCAGAGCTCTTATGCTCGGTTCTGCGGCGGTCTCCTCCCGGACGGCGGTTCTGATTCTGGGAATCATCATCCTTTCCTGCGAACGGTCTTCCGCCATTATTTCCCGGTCTGCCTCCGTTTGGACGTGCGGAACGCTCACCGAATGGTCTTCCGCTTCTCTCACCGTTTCCACTTCTTCCGCCGTTATTGCGGTCTCCTCCCGGACGGTCTCCGCTGCGGTTCGGGCGGTCTCCATTGTTTCCGCCGAAGCGGCGTTCTCCCTGCGGACGGTCTCCGCTGCGGTTCGGGCGGTCTCCGTTATTGTTGAAGCGGCGCTCTCCCTGCGGACGGTCTCCATTGCGGTTCGGACGGTCTCCGTTATTGTTGAAACGGCGCTCTCCCTGCGGACGGTCTCCATTGCGGTTCGGACGATCTCCATTTCCGCCGTTTCCGTTTCCACGGTTCGGACGGTCCTCGCTTCTTCCGTTTCCATTGCGGTTTCCTTCCGGACGGCCGTTTCCGCGGGACGGACGGTCTTTTTTCTGTCCCTGGTTCTTTGTGAACTCTTTTGCTTCTTTACTTGTTGCGTTCTGCGGACGCACAACGGAAATAATTTTCTTTTTCTTCGGTTTTGCCTGCTCTTCCGGTTTCTTCATTTCCATATTTTCTGTATCTTTCTTTTCCAATGATCTTTTCTCCTCTTTCTGCGGTTTTCGTGTTTCCTGCATCCATCCACCGACCTTTCCGGCCTTACGCCTTACGCTTCTGCCAACAATGCTGCTATTTTTTCTGCAAAATGCGCTTCACATACGGCAAGGGAAGAACGGTATTCTCTTCCGATGGCTCTTCCAAGCTGCTCTTTGTCCCCAAAAAGAATGCATGGCACTTTATAGTATGCACACATATTGCGAAATTTCTTCTGTGTATTGGCCGACGCCGTTTCCGCCAGAATGACAAGGTATGCGCTGCCGCTCTTTACGGCCTGCTCGGTCGCAAATTCGCCGCTCGATACCTTACCCGCCTTCATGGCAAGGCCCAGCATGGATAATCCTTTACTTTGACTGTTCAATCTTCGCAAATGCCTCCTTTAACTGCTCATAAACCTCTGATGGAATTTCTGCCTTCAGAGAACGGGAAAGTCCTTTGTTTTTCATTGCATTCCCCAGACATTCCAGAGAGCAGACATAAGCACCGCGTCCGTTCATTCTTCCGGTTGTGTCCGGAACAATCGTTCCTTCGGTGGTTTTCACCACGCGGATCATTTCTTTTTTGTTTTTCATTTCATTGCAGCCAATGCATTTACGCAGCGGCACTTTACGAACTGTACTCAAATGCTCATCCCGCCTTTGTTTTTATTTTAATTACTCTTCGTCTCCGGCTTTCTCTGCTGTTTCTACATCATTCTCGTCGAAGTTTTCTTCTGCAGAGATGGTTTCCTCCTCTGCTGCGGACTCATCGTAATTGCCCTCTTCCTCGTATTCCTCTTCTTCTACGTAGTCGAAGTCTCCTGCCTCGCGTGCCTGGGTCTCGCTCTTGATGTCGATCTTGAACCCGGTCAGACGTGCGGCAAGTCTTGCGTTCTGTCCCTCTTTACCGATGGCAAGGGAAAGCTGGTAATCCGGAACGATTACTTTTGCGGTCTTCTCATCCGGATCTGCCATAACGGAGATAACTTTTGCCGGGCTCAGTGCGTTCTCGATCAGGAGTGCCGGGTTCTCATCCCATGTAATGATGTCGATCTTCTCTCCGTTCAGCTCATTGACAACCGCGTTGACACGGCTTCCGTTCATACCGACGCATGCGCCGACTGCATCGACATTCGGATCGTTGGACCATACTGCCATTTTTGTACGGCTTCCCGCCTCACGGGCAATGCTCTTGATCTCTACGATGCCTTCCGCAACCTCGGAAACCTCAGACTCAAAGAGACGTTTTACGAGTTCCGGATGGGTACGGGATACCATGACTTTCGGTCCCTTGGTTGTATTCTTTACTTCCAGAACGTATACTTTCACACGCTGGGTCGGCTCAAATTTCTCGCCTTTGACCTGCTCGTTCTCGGTCAGCAGAGCGTCTACTTTACCGAGGTTGATGCTGACGTTGCGTCCCACATAGCGCTGTACCACACCGGTAACCACATCGTGCTCTTTCTCGAAGTACTGATCAAACAGAACTTTACGCTCTTCCTCACGGATCTTCTGAAGAATGACGTTTTTGGCATTCTGGGTTGCAATACGGCCGAACTCTTTGGATTTGATTTCTACCGGAACGATATCGCCGAGTTCATAGCGGGAGTCTGCACGTTTTGCATCGGAAAGGGCGATCTCCATGATCGGATCCTGTACCAGATCAACAACGGTTTTCTCTGCTACGACTTTGAAATCACCAGTCTGGGCGTTAATGCTTACCTTTACATTATCTGCTTTGCCAAAATGGTTTTTACAGGCCTGGATCAGCGACTGCTCAATTGCCTCAAGCAGGGTATCTTTGCTGATATTCTTCTCTTTCTCAAGAACTTCAAGGGCCTCCATTAATTCTGTATTCATTTTTCTCTTTTCCTCCTGTATCTGCGTCTGTTTAGAAATCAAATGCTAAACGGATCAATGCAATATCGCTTTTCTGGAAGACGCGCTCTGTTCCGTCCTCCTCCAAAATGGTCACACTGTTATCATCATATGCGGTGAGTATTCCGTAAAATTCCCGGTTTCTCTCGATCGCACGGTATGTCCGGATTTCCAGCTCTTTTCCCATGCTTCTCTTATAGTCTTTCTCTTTTTTCAGCGGACGTCCAAGGCCCGGGGAGCTGACCTCCATGATATAGGCGTCATCGATAAAGTCCTCTGCGTCCAGCCGGTCAGAAAATGCACGGCTGACGATTTCGCAGTCATCTACGGTAATTCCGCCTTCTTTGTCGATGTAAGCACGCAGGTACCAGGTACCGCCCTCTTTGACATACTCCACATCCACCAGTTCAAAACCATTGGCTTCTACAATCGGAGTGATCAGTTCTTCTGCCTTCTGTTCGTATTCTTCTCTTCTGCTCAAATCCTCACCACCTTTTTTGATTTAGGGAAACTTTCGAAAAATTCTTTCATTTCCCTGTACACAAGAAAGAGTGGACGAAATCGTCCACTCCTTAACAGTCACTTATTAACAACTTTACTATAGCACCTTTTCTGCGTAATTGCAAGGGTTAATTGCAATTTTTCCCTTATTTATCACGTTTTTTCCACTTATTTACGCTCCGATCCCGGACAGATATGGACATCAAGCTGATTATACGGAATAGAAATCCCTGCCGCATCAAATTCTTCCTTGATGCGCTCGTTCATTTTCCACTTGACCGGCCAGTAATTTTCCGTTGCGACCCAGGCGCGGAGACCGACCGTAATCGCGCTCTCACCCAGCTCATCTACGAAAAACTGCTGTTCCTCCGACTGAAAATGCGGCTCCTCCTCAACGAGGCGGCGCAGGATGTCCTTCGCTTTTTTGATATCGGACTCATAAGAAATGCCGACTTTGATCTCCAGCTTTCTCCGGTCCATCGCCGTCACGTTGATGATGGTGTGGTTCGTCAGATTAGCGTTCGGGATCATGATGGTACGGTTGTCGATGCTGTTGATTGTCGTGTAATACATCTCAATCTTTTTGACCGTTCCCTCCTGGCCTTCGCCCGGGAAAATGATGTAGTCACCGACCTTAAATGGCTTCAGCAGCAGAATCATCACCCCGCCTGCAAAGTTTGAGAGGCCGCCCTGCAATGCCAGGGATACGGCAACGCCGGCGGAGGCGATGGCTGCTGCGATCGACGCTTCGGATACGATGCCGAGCTGAACGATAATGGTCAGCACCAGCAGCGTGTTCAGACTGTATTTCACCATGGAAACGGTGAAACTGACCACCGCCTCCTCCGTGTGAAAACGCCGCATGTTTTTCCGGATCAGACCACAGAGCCACAGGATCAGTTTGCGTGCAACCAGAAACAGAATTACTGCAAACACAATCTTCAGCACCAGATCGGCAGCCGAAGAGGCCTTGTCGATCCAGTATTCATAGACGCGTTCCGCCGCTGTCAGATTCACCATGTGTTATCTCTCCTCTGTCTCGAATTTTCTCTGCAGCTCCTCGCCGAGTTCACTCATGCCTGTGCTTTTTTTCGTTTTTGTCTCTGGTTTTGCCTCTGATTTTGCTTCCGACTTGGTTTCCGGCTTAGTTTCCGGCTTTGTAGCCGGCTTCTTTTCCGGATCGGCGGCTGCGCGGTATTTTTCCACGGCTTTTGCTGCCTCTGCCGCTGCGGATTTTCCGGCTTTCACCAGCTTGTCCACCGTCTGCTCTACCGTTTTCACCGGTTTGCTGTCGATCGCCTGCTTTACGGCTTTCTCCACCTTCTCTGTCGCAGTCGTAGTTCCCTGCTTTTTCTCTGCGGTTTTCACCGTTTTTTCCGATACCTTTTTCTCTGCTTTTTTCTCTGCTTTTTGAGCAGTCTTTGTTGTTTTCTTTGCTTTTACTGCTTTTACTGCTTTTACTGCTTCTTCCGTTTTTCCAGCCGGTTTTCCCTTCTTTCCGGTTTTCTTCTCTGCTGCCGCTTTCGCTGCAGTTTTTGCCTTTGCGCTCTTATTGCTTGCAGCGCCCGTCTCCGGCTTCGTATAAGAAAATACCTGAACAGAAAGCGGTGCGAGTTTTACGGTAATCGAGTTTTTCCGCTCGTCGCACTCTGTTTTTTTCGACATTTTCACGCGTGGATTTCCGACGCCTGTTCCGCCATAGCTTTCCGCATCGCTGTTGAACATCTCTTTGTACTTTCCTGGATACGGCACACCAATGCGGAAATCATCGTACTCGACATTCGAGAAGTTGCATATGACAAGCAGCGTATCTTCTTTCTTCCTTGTTCTGCGAAGGAAGATCAGAAGATTCTTTTCCCACTCCATGCCATTGATCCACTCAAAGCCCTCCGGCTTTTCGTCAAGCTGATACAATGCCGGATTTGCTTTGTAGAATGCATGAAGTGCCGCCATATAGTTCTTTAACTGCAGATGTTTCTTGTCCTCAAGAAGCTCCCAGGACAGGGGCTGTTTCTCATTCCACTCTTTTTCCTGTCCGAATTCCTGTCCCATAAACAGAAGCTTCTTTCCGGGATGCACCATCTGATAAGCGTACGCCAGACGAAGATTTGCCATTTTCTGCTCCGGTGTACCCGGCATTTTGGTATACATGGATCCCTTCAGATGAACCACTTCATCGTGCGACAGACTCAGCATGAATTTCTCCGAGTATGCATATACCATAGAAAAAGTCAGCTGATCGTGATGTGCCCCGCGGTATACCGGATCGTTTTTCATATATTCCGTAAAATCATTCATCCAGCCCATGTTCCACTTGTAGTCGAAGCCAAGTCCTTCATCGTCGAGTTCTCCCGTCACCTTCGGCCATGCGGTCGATTCCTCTGCGATAAGAAGCGCATCCGGGAACTCTTTTTTGAAGATGGAGTTCAGATGTTTTAAAAATTCGATTGCCTCAAGGTTCTCATTTCCGCCGTAGATATTTGCGACCCACTCCCCGTCCTGCTTGCCATAATCAAGATACAGCATCGATGCAACCGCATCCATACGGATTCCGTCGGCATGGTACTCTTTTGCCCAGAAAAGCGCATTGGCGATCAGGAAGTTCTTTACTTCCGGTCTGCCGTAATTGTAAATCAGCGTGCCCCAGTGTGGATGGGATCCCTGTCTCGGGTCAAAATGCTCGTACAGACACGTTCCGTCAAACGCAGAAAGTCCGAAGGTATCGCGCGGGAAGTGTGCCGGTACCCAGTCGAGAATAACACCAATGTCGTTCTGGTGCATCGTATCCATAAAATAGCGGAAGTCATCCGGCGTTCCGTATCGTGCTGTCGGTGCGTAATAGCCCGTTACCTGATAACCCCAGGATTCATCGAGTGGATGCTCCATCACCGGCATCAGCTCAACATGGGTGTAGCCGAGCTCTTTCACATAAGAAGCCAGCATCGGAGCGATCTCACGGTAGTTATAAAATTCACGGCCATCGTCCGGTTTTTTCCAGGAGCCAAGATGCACTTCATAAACAGAAATCGGCGCTTTGTCGCCCTGTGTGACACCACGCTTCTTCATCCAGTTCTCATCCTGCCAGGCATATTTTCCAAGATCAACCACAACACTCGCATTGTTCGGACGCAGCTGTGCTGCATTCGCGTATGGGTCCGATTTCAGATACGTCAGACCGCCCTTTGCCTTGATTTCATATTTATAGATGTCGCCCGCACGAACACCGGGGATAAAGAGCTCGTAGATTCCGGACTCCAGAAGATTCATCTGATATGCTCTTCCGTCCCAGTTATTGAAATCCCCGACAACGCTGACACGGATCGCATTCGGTGCCCAGACAGCGAAGTAAACACCACTGATACCATCGATCTTTACCGGGTGTGCACCCATCTTCTCATAGATGGAATAACAGATGCCGTTTTCAAACTGTTTCTGTTCCTGCTCGGTGAACTGCATCGGATAGGCGTACGGATCGTAATGCTCCATCTGGTTTCCGTCGCCGTCCCAGTAGATCAGCGTATAGGACGGAATTTTCTTTCCCGGAAGCAGAACAGCGAAAAATCCTGCTTCATCCTCGCAGACCATTTCAGTCTGTTTTCCGTCGCGAATCGTATGTACGGCTGCACGGGTTGCACCCGGGAAAAACGCCTGAATCAAAATACCATCCTCCGTTACGCGCGGTCCCAAGATGTCTCTTGGATGATTTTCCTCAGAATAGACCACGGCTTCTATTTCCGCCCAATCCATATAATCGTATAATTTTTCTTCCATTTTCAAAATTATAACCCCTCCTTTTTTATTTTACGTGCTCTCGCTGCTGCTTCCCCCATACAAAATCGCATAAAAAAGCACTCATTCATGCCAGAGCGTGTTTGAAAAAAGCTTTTCGTGAGCTGCGAGTCCCATTTTCAGCCCAAACGGTCTGCAGCAACCGGATAAAGTCAAAACAGATCGCGAAGTGGGGCTTGCAGATTGTGGAAATGATTTTTCAAATTCTGTTTTTATTCTACCATCCTAACCGCGATTGTACAATGCAAATCTGGTTTGTTTTTTATTCATTTCCTACGATTACGGCAAGATCTTCATCTGTCGTCTGCATCTCATCGTTCTCAAACCAGATACTGTAAATGTTCTGTGAAGTCAGTGTTTCCAGGGACTCCCTGGAAAGCGATTCGGCCTGATAATCAGAAAATGCTGCAAGCAGCGTATTGGCACAGCCATATTCACCGGAATAGGCGATCAGTTCGGATGCTGCTGTGTGGTCTTTTCCGTCTGCCGCGCTAAGATACGGCGTGCGCATCGTTCCGTCCTGATACTGGTAATAGCGGTACGCATCCGGGCTGCCCGCCTGGTAAGCGTGGAAAAACACGATGCTTTTCGGTCCTTCATACGTCATTGTTCCGTATGACTGGATTTCGTTCCCGGAAAGATGATACAGCGGATACCGGTACTCTTTTTCTCCCGTCTCATCGAGACAGCGCACGAAACCGTCCTTACTGGAAATAATGCCGAGCTGATAGCCCTCGCCACGAATCGTATCCGCCAGATAATCAATCAAAAAAGCATTTTTCATCCAGAAAAAGTCGAGATATGCGGTATAGCCCATCTCTGCGGCATACGCCTGATACGCGTCTGACACATGCAGACAGACCTGGTTTTCCCCTGACAGCTCCAGTGAAATATCATCCGGGTTCTGTGTAAAGGCAGCAACTGCTGCCGTTTCTTCTGCTGCCGCATCGTTCCGGTTCGGATCAAACTGCGCTGCAGCCGCATCATCATTGCTGGCGCAGAGATTTTCCAGGGACGCATACAGCGGTCCCAGATAAATTTCCCGGCAATTGGCATCGGATACTTTTTTCAGTGCATCGTATAAAACCGGATCTACCGTCAGCACTTCATTTGGATGCTGGTTGATATCATACAGGTTTGTCACATCCTCAAAGCTCTCATCTATATTGAAAAGCCGGTAGCCTTTCACCGCCGCATCTGTGTAAAGCAGCGAAAGCGCCTTTGCCTCCCCGCCTGCAGAAACCCCGCTTGCGCCAACGTTATATTTCAAGGTAAAATCCTCACCGCAGTTCAAATCCGCGCCTGCCTTTACACTGATCTCACGCCAGCCGGAATCTCCATGCAGAAACTTCATAAAACCATACACCAGAAAACCGGATCCAATCGCCAGAAGCAGTACTACAAGCAGGATGCGCCGTCCGACATTTTTTTCGGAAAGCCAGACCTTCTGTACCGGCTTTGGCAGCCGTCTGTTCGGATCTTTTACTGTTCTTCCCATTTTTTTGCTCCTCTTTCATTCTAATTTTCCTTTTCCGCTGTGATTTATTGTCCCAAAAAACACATCGCCCGTCAAGTAAAATCGGAACGGAATTCATCTCGCACTTCGTTCCGGAAACCACAACTTTTTTAGTTTACAGAAAACTTCAACGAAGTTTCCTGTAAACTATGAGAAACACGCTCCGCGAGTTTCTCAAGTTATCGCGGCAGTCGCCAAGGTCTCGTGCAAGCACGGACTTTGGCTCGTTGCTCGCGTAAATCAAAAAAAGCGGCACCGGAACCTTTTTTCTGGTTCCGGGCCACTTTTTCTTTCCTGTCCACTATAGGGCAACTAAAATCAATGCAATGATAAAGATCAGGAGAATCACGGCCAGTACGGCGAATCCGTACAGCGCGCCCTGCTTACATGCTTTATAGTTGTGATAGTACTGTTTCTTTTTGTATACCATTGCTGCGATAATACCGATGATCGGGAAGAAGAACGACAGCACTTTGTACCAGACGCTTCCGGTATCGTGAACCGGAGTTTTCAGGAATTCATCTTCTGCCTTGCAAAGCCTTATTTCGATGATGTGGCAAACGGAATCAAAACATTTGAACTCCGGAAGAATGACAGAGGATATAAAAAAGGCGACATTCTTGAGATGATGGAATTTGCAGATGGGAAGAACACCGGACGCATGGTCAAGGTGCTTGTGACGTACATTCTTGAAGATTACACCGGAATTGAGGACGGATATTGCATCATGGCAACCAAACTCATGAAAGACGGTGAGGCATAGAATGACAGAGATAAAAGACCCGATTTTGTCTGCGATGGAGTTCTCACTAAATTACACATTGAAAAGATTTGAGGACACAGAAACGGAGGACGGAAAAATTATCAGAGAGGGAATCATCAGAGGAAAGACTTTAGTTGAACATCTGCGGATTTTTGGTGCGGATGTGTACGGAAAAAGCAAAGAACAGTTTGCAGAAGATATAAAGGACAAAACAAATATTGTGATGATGACCGATGAAGAATACAAGGAATATATCAAGGCGAAAAGACTGTATAGAGTGATAAAAAAGGAGGAATTGTGATGGATAACATCAAGAGAGGCGAAATGTTCTATATCAGCAGAGGGGGGGCATCGTATAGCGGGAGCGAGCAGCACTCCGACCGTCCGGCAGTCATTGTGAGCAATAACAAGAACAATGAGAACAGTAATGTCGTTGAAATTGTATATATGACCACACAGCCGAAAACAGATCTCCCGACGCATGTGACAGTGAGATCGACGGGCAGACCAAGCACCGTTTTGTGTGAACAGGTCTATTCGGTATCAACAGAACGCATCGGAACGTATATCGGGGAGTGTACAGACAAAGAGATGGAGAACATCGACATTGCTCTCATGATTTCCTTGCAGCTTGACGGCAGCATGAAAACCTCAAAGAAATACAATGAGACAATCAAGAATCAGCAGGAGGAAATCGAACTCTATCGCAGCAAGATTCAAGCGATGGAGCAGGAGTTGAAAGAAAAGGCAAATGTAAAGCCGGAAAACACGGCATCATCAGAGGAGACAATCCGATTACAGACAGAAAGAGACACATACAAGACCATGTATGAACAGTTACTCAACAGATTAGCGAATGGAGGAGCAGCATGAATAAAAGCACATTAAAGGCAGAATTTATCAATGCGAAAATCAAGGATGCGAAATACATCGGAGTGAGTATCAAGACGGAGGGCAGCAGTCAGCCGGAAATCATCATCAATCCGAGAGAGAATTTCGATGCAAAATTTGACTACTACATGGAGGCATACGATGACGATTTGATTCTGATTGCAGCAAAGGGGAAAAAGGACATCCGCATCGTGGCAGCAGGACACGGAAACCGATTCGAGGACATTGAAAACCAGTTAATCGGGGAAAAGGGCAAAGGTTGGAGAGAACTGATTGCAGGAGCGATTGACAAAGCTTATGACCGCATGATCGAAAGCACACCGCCACAGTCAGAGGAGGAAAAGACCCATTGCGAGATGATAAAAGAGGCAGTCAAGGGAATGTTCATCAATGAGAGCCGGACGGCAGCAGAGGCAGAGTTCATCAAGATGCACATTGTTGATTATGAGAAAATATTCGATGTCTGCATGAATGGCGATGATCTTGAGTTCAAAAAAGGTCTCGTCAGATTGCAGAAGATGCAAAATGAGTATGTGATGCAGAGAGAAAGGACGGGAACGGCAAATGAATAAAGTCATATTGATGGGGAGGCTCACAAGAGACCCGAATGTCAGATATACGCAGCAGAACAGTTCGCAGGAATCCATGTGCGTGGCACGTTACACTCTGGCGGTTGATCGTTGGGGGCAGCGGGACGGGCAACCGTCCGCAGATTTCATCTCATGCGTTGCATTTGGCAGAAACGGCGAATTTGCGGAGAAACATTTGAAACAGGGAACGAAAATCGTTGCCACAGGCAGGATTCAGACAGGTTCATACACCAACAGAGACGGTCAAAAGATATATACGACCGATGTTGTGATTGAGGAACAGGAATTTGCAGAAAGTAAGAAAGCAGCTGGAGAACAGGAGCAAAATGCGGGTTATACGGATGCAGGTGACGGGTTCATGAATATTCCGGACGGCGTTGACGAGCAACTCCCTTTTGCGTAAACGGAAAGGAGGAGCGTGATAATATGGGAATTATGAGCATCGTGAAAAGCGTGATTGAGCATTTGAGAAAAGCCGGAAAGACAGAAAAAGAAATCTCAAACATGATCGAACAGGCAGCAGATAAAGCGACAGTTAATAAGGGCATCGCAGAAAAAAAGGAATATAAAAAACCGGAAATCAAAGCAAAGACAACAGCAGAGCAGTTCGTCGAGGCGGTCATGCAAAAGGGGGTCACAGCGGAGCAGGTAAAAACGGCAATTATGAAAATGAGCGGTTCGCAAGGATGCACAAATCGCCGAGATACAAATAACTGGCGTAAAATGCACGGTCTGCCTATGAGACGAAAGCAGAAAGCGAGGAGAAAGCATGAAAGAGGAAAAGGAGCAGACAGTCATTGACAAAACCCTGCTATATCTCGAAAACTATCGTGAAATGGAACGATACATCAAAGAGGCAGTGTCAGAGACCTCTCAAGTGCCAAACATAAGCAAATACAACATATCAGCAGAGAGAGCGTTTCTGCAATCAGTCAGAGAGTGCCGTGCAGAGACGGTCATTCTGTTCGAGCATCTCAAACAGGCTCTTGCATCGCTAAAAGAAGATGCAGAGGCAGCAGGTGAGGGGTACAAGTATGACGCACTTGAGGCGGTATATATCAAGGGCAAAACATACGAGGATATAGTGAGGGAGACAGGCTGCGGACGCAACTCACCGAAAAAGTGGTGCAAGGTTATGATTCAACGCCTGTCAATCAAATTGTTTGGTGCAAAAGCGATTGAAAACGATAGAAACGGAGTGAAAACAGGGTGAAATGAAGGTGAAAATAGGGGTAAAAAGTGGGTGAACAAAAGACGAAATGAAAGTGCTAATATGTTAGCGTGAACAGTTGAGTTGAGCGATTGCAGATATGCAGTCGCTTTTTTCTTGCCTGTTTGCCCTCCTGTTATATGCGGGTAAGTATACACAGTAATGTGCATAACTGCCCGCCTCTTGTGGATAACAAGGCAGGAGAACCAAGAAAGAGAGGAGAACGCAGATGCTTTTGAAATCATGCAGGTGTGGCAAGCTGATTCCGCAGTCAATGAAGATGTGCGAGAAATGTGAGCGACGGCAGCAGTCGAGACACATGATATACAACAACACACGGCGGGACGAGAGAGCAGCGGAGTTCTATGTATCAAAGGAATGGCGGGCAATGCGGGAACGTATCATTGAGGTCTATGACAACGTGGATATATACGCATTATATGTTGAACATGAACTGCTCACATGCAATCCTGTTCACCATATCGTTGAACTTGAGGACGACTGGGAGCAGCGTTTGAATCCGTTCAACCTCATACCTCTCAATCATAAAACACACAATACAATCACGGCTCTGTATAAGCAGAGCGACGCAAGCATGAGAGCAACACAGAAACAGTTGAGATCACTGATTGAGTACCACTTTCGAGAGGCAGGGGGATATAAAAAAGTTTTGTGCGATTCATTTCTAGTCGCACCCCCTCTTTTGTTTGGAGAAAACTCCCCACGGGAATTTCAGTAGACAGATACATCCGAAAGGGGTGTCAGAATGTGACACAAAATCGCTGAAATGTTGACGGAAAGGGGGTTTGTTGCTACATGGCAGGGCAGAGACAAGCCACGGATTTGGTTGTTATGAAAGGGCGAAAACACCTCACAAAAGCAGAAATTGAGGCACGAAAAAACGCCGAGGTTGTAGCACCAAACGACAAAGTGAAACCTCCGTCATATTTGACACCGGAGCAAAAGAAAAAGTTCCGGAAGATTGCGAAAGAATTACTTGAAATCAAACTGATTGCGAATGTTGACTGCGATGCACTGGCGAGACTACTCATTGCACAAGACCAGTACATCGAAATCACACAGCAAATCAGAGCAACTCCATTGATGGAGGATGTTCCGGTATATGAGACAAAGACGAATCCGGACACGGGAGAAAAAGAACGTGTGCAGGTCGGTACAAGGCAGGTCGTGAACGGTGAACGTGAGCGTCTCATGGTTATTCAAGATCGCTGCATGAAACAGTGTAGACAGGGGGCATCTGATTTCGGGTTGACGGTCTCCTCACGCTGCCGTTTGGTCGTACCGAAACCACAGCAGCAAAAGCCGGAGAATAAATTTGCAAAATATGCAAATTAAAGCATGGCGAAAGCAGGAGAAACACAAGACCGCTGCACACAATACGCCCTTGATGTTGTTTCGGGCAAGATAACAGCTGGAGAATATGTCCGACTTGCATGTCAAAGACACCTCGACGACATTGAGAAATCGAAAGCAGCACCGTACAAATACTATTTCGACGTTGAAAAGTCAGAGGAAATCATCAATTTCGCAGAGGAATTGACCATTGCAGAGGGCGAAGAAAACGAGCATGTGACCGCATATCCGTTCCAGTGCTTTATTTTAGGGTCACTCAACGGGTGGAGAACAAAGGAAAAATCATACAGACGGTTCAGAACGTCCTATGTGCAATTAGGCAGACAGAACGGAAAATCGTTCATCAACGGTATTTTGGCATGTTATTACGGGAATTTTGACGGGTACAAGTACGGAAAAATCTTTTGTACGGCTACCAAGCAAGACCAAGCGAACATTGTTTTTGACGAGGTCGCAAAATTCATCAATTCGGACGAGGATTTGTCGGAATGGTTCAAAGTGCATGACCACAACCACACGATTGACTGTCTGTTGACACATTCGGAAATCAAAGCGTTGTCCGGTGATACAAAGTCGCTTGACGGACACCGTGCGTATTTGGGAATTGTCGACGAGTATCACGCACACAAGACGAATCAGATGTACAAGCTGCTTGATGGAGGAATCAAGAAACTCAAGTCGGCGTTGATTTCGGTCATCACGACAGCAGGGTTCGACCTCAAATCACCCTGTTATAAATTGTATGAATATTGCTGCAATCTGTTAAAGGGCGTTTTTGAAAATGACAGTCAGTTCGTATATATCGCACAGATGGATGAGCATGACGACAGATATGTTCCAGAGAACTGGATAAAAGCGAACCCGATTCTTGAATTCGACAGGGATGCTCTTGAAAACCTCATACCGATTGCGCATACCGCCCGTGATATGGGCGGGGAGGACTTGAGAGATTTCCTCGTAAAGCAGTTAAACATGTGGATGCAGTGGTCAAATTCACTGTATATCAAGGACATCGCAAAATGGAAAGCATGTGCCGTT
>OGZP01001235.1_pt1 | contig 19335 bp, 17 predicted proteins | sample 1576811 | NCBI WGS metagenome assembly OGZP01 (sample SAMEA3541553, study PRJEB24748) | human gut metagenome | biome: human gut; feature: human-associated habitat; material: faeces | place: China | collected 2012
CTATGATAATCTTATATCTCAATTATATCGTCCTCTTTTCCATTATATGTAGTATTCAATACCAGATATATATTATCATACTGATTTACATTTGAAAAGGCTTTTTCATAAAAACGCTGTTCTTTTTTTCAAAAGTGATTTATAATAAGAAAACGCTCCTTGCAAAATACAGGGAGCGCTGTTGAATCCACGAAATAAGTATTATAAAAAATGTGTTGTAAAAGAGGTGTTGTATGCTCGCTTTAAGAATTATTGATATAAAAGATTTTATGAATAAGCTCCTGATTGGTGAAGTATTTGATCATTTTTCCTTTATTGAATCATCTATTACAACTTTCAATACTTTCACTATCAACGGCAAACTTCAGCACGATTTCTTTGATACAGATACAAAATCTGCTCTTCTGGAAAAATCCGCCGAATATTCTCTGTGGCATGATGTGAAACCATTCTGTTTCTCTGTTATACGTGGCAAACGCACACCATTGAATTTCAAAATCGTATTTGAGCTTTCTCACGAGCAGGTGCAGTCTTTGTTAAGAAATGAAAGTCTCCCTTCAGACATTCCCGTCCGCAATTTCTATCTGAATATCCAGTATAAAAATCAGGCACTTTTATGTACAACAGGTGTTTCCTACACTTCCTTCAGCCTGGACAAACGTCTGGAACATCTCTGGGATGATTCTCTGGTCACTTTTTTCTCCAGTCATCATATTTCCTGTGAGAAATTATAAGCGGCCTTATTATTTGTTACCTGTTCCTGCTTTAGCAGAACAATACAGATAATACACCAGAATATCTATAAACTCACTGTTAGTCGGTTTATCTGACATTGTACATCCTGCGATTTCCTGCAATGTATCTTTATGGTTCATCCAGCACAAATTTACCAATGTCCTGATATTATGTTCTACATTAGAAGGTGTTGATTTATATTTTCTCGCAATGATCGGGTAAATATCTTTCGTCACCTTAACCGGACGTTCATGTATTCCCTGTGCCATCTCCACAGCATCTGCAACATAATAATATCCCTTATACTTTGACGTTGCACCTAATTTTCTAATAATTCCATACACTTCAGTCATACTTCGTTCCTCCTAACAATCTCCATAGCCTGTATGATCACAGGTCTGGTATCTCTTTTATTTACACACATTTTTTCATAACGTAAATGGAAGATACAGTAATTGTCATTCGGAATTTCCGTTACCCAGTTACCATATATAAAGCATACGGCAACCGTTATACTTCTTATGGATTCGACATGTTATTAAAATATCAGCAATTTAATCATAAAAATTTATAAGACGTTTGTCAATACCAATCGTCAAAAAAGTACTATATTTTGTTTTTTATTTAGTCAATCGGATATTCGCAATCCGCTTTCGCTACTTGCTCATAACCAAATAACTGCTTCGCAGTTTATCAGAAGGGGCTTGTACCCCTTCTGATACAAGCAAGTCCCCACCCACTGCTTATTGCTCTTCGCAATTGAAGCAGGGGACTTACTTGATTTGGTTAAAACAGCATACTTTCACTGTAATTGGAGCAAAAACGAGGCAAAGCAGATTCTATCCACCTTACCTCGTATCTTAACCGAATCAGGCAAGTTTTCTGCTTCAATTACGAAGAACAATAAGCTTGTTGTTCGTTATGGGCGCTTAACTCACTATCTGACGGATTATTTTGTTATCATCAGCAGAATCTCATTGCTTCTCTGAACAAATTTTGTCATTTCCTCAGGTGAGAGCTGTTTATGGCTCATCATTGCAAGGTCGTACAGCTGCTCGCAGATTACAGGTGCTTTATCAGATTCCTTATTCTCTGCCAGATATTTAACCAGCGGATGATTTGCATTCAGAACCAATGTTTCATGTCCGCCAAACATATTCGGATCCATTCCGTACATATTGTACATTTTCATCATATCCTGCATACGGCGGCTTTCTTCAGAAAGAGTCATCATTGCAGATACATTTTCATTCTTCAGATTCTCTACATGTACTTCCAGTTTATCCTTGTGAAGATTCTTACGGAAAAGTTCTGTCAGTGCTTTTACAGTTTCTTCATCTGCTGTGCCTTCACCCTTCATTTCCTCTGTAAGGTCAGCGTCGATTCTCTTGAACTGTACATCCTGATGTTTCTGTTCCAGACTGGAAATAAATGCACTGTCAATGTTGTGTTTCAGGATAACAGCATCCTTTCCTGCCTCTTTGAACATATTAATATACTGGCTCTGCTGAACCTCATCAGTTACATAGAAGATTACGGTCTTCTCAGGCTCTTTCTCCTGTGCATCTTTATTTTCTTCAGATGCAGTATCTTCTTTCTTCTCTTCTGCCTGATTTTCCGGTTCTTCTGTTTCTTTCTTGTTCTCTTCAATGCAATCTTTCAGTGTCAGATATTTGCCGTCAAGATTCTTGAAGAGTACATAATCTCCTATTTTCTCTGCAAATTTAGTATCCTTGATGCAGCCATATTTAATGAATGGGCTGATGTCAGCACCATGTCGGCGCATATTATGAGATGTTCCGCCGTGACAGAGGACGCCTCGCTGATATCAGAAAGCGCATGAATTACTGCCCGCTGGGATCCGGCGCTCTTGCAGGGACAACCTATCCGTTGGACCGTGAGTACACTGCAGAACTTCTCGGCTTTGACGGACCGACCTTAAACAGCATGGATTCCGTATCCGACCGTGATTACCTGATCGAGCTCCTGGCTGCGCTCTCCACGATCGCAATGCATCTGAGCCGTTTCTCCGAGGAGATCATCATCTGGAACAGCAATGAGTACCGCTTCGTGGAGATGGATGATTCCTACAGCACCGGAAGCAGCATCATGCCGCAGAAGAAGAATCCTGATATCGCTGAGCTGATCCGAGGAAAGGCCGGACGTGTCTACGGCGCCCTGATGTCCATGCTGACGGTCATGAAGGGAATCCCGCTGGCTTATGATAAAGACCTCCAGGAGGACAAGGAACTGACCTTCGACGCGATCGATACCGTAAAGGGCTGCCTCTTACTCTTCACAGGAATGGTATCCACGATGACATTCCGCAAAGATGTGATGGAAACCAGCGCAAAGAACGGCTTTACGAATGCCACAGATGCTGCGGACTACCTTGTAAACCACGGCGTTCCGTTCCGTGATGCCCACGGGATCATCGGACAGCTGGTGCTTCTCTGCATCAACGAGAACAAGGCATTAGATGATCTGACTCTGGAACAGTTCAAGTCCATCAGTCCGGTATTCGAGGAAGATATTTACGATGCGATCTCCATGAAGACATGCGTGGAGAAACGTGTGACCATCGGTGCTCCGGGTGCGGAGGCGATGAAGAAAGTCATTGAGGTTTATAAGAAAGAACTGAACGCTTAAAGTTGACATTGCAGAAAAAGGCTTTCGGACCACTGAAAAATGTTTACATTTTCTCAGTGGTTTGAGAGCCTTTTTCTATAAGGGCGACGCCCGACGCTTCTTGTCGGATGCGCAGCATCCGGCAAGAAGAGAACAATGTCAACAAATCAGAATAACGAACACAGCCGCCAAGGACGATACCCCAAATATCGTTCCAAGGCGGCTGTGCGTTTAAAATATCGCGTTATAATATAATGAGAAGAAAGTTTCGGGAAGAGTTGGTGCGGCTCTTCCTTCCATTCGTGTATTATAGCATGGTTTGTCTGGAAAGTAAAATGGTTATGAGTAAATAAAAAGTGACAAATTATAATATTAAATATTAATAAAACTTAATATTTTGGAACGTCCAGGCATATAGGGCGCAAAATACCGTTTGTGCCCAAAATCGTAAGATGGTTTGATAGAATTGTAAAAGCGTCCCTGTTTTGATATAATAAATATAAATATTAACATTTTGGAACGAAACAGCATGAAATGAAGATGCTCACGCAAAAAAGATATCGAACATGTTGGTGTTGCGGCACAGAAAGGAGAATAGAACATGACGTTTCTTGAAATTGAAGCGTTTTTGAAGATCGCCCAGTGCGGAAGCTTTTCTGCGGCGGCAGAAAAATTATATATCACACAGCCGGCTCTCGGCCGTCGGATCCGCGCACTGGAGGAAGAACTGGGCTATTCCCTGTTTATCCGGAATAAAGGAGTCCGTCATGTGGAGCTGACAAGACAGGGGAGAGCCTTTGTTGGAATTGCACACCGCTGGCAGGCACTTTGGAATGAGACTCAGGAGGAAGCATTGCTGAGCAATGAGAAGAGTTTTTATGTGGCCAGTGTCGGAAGCCTCCTTGCATTCATGCTGCCAACGGTGTTTCAGGAATTTATAAGGAATACGCCGGAATGCAGCCTCCATGTGACGACACTTCATTCGAGTGAAGCTTACAGCTATGTAAACAACAAGACGGTGGACATCGCCTTTATCACGGATCCGATGTATTCGTCACAGGTAAAGACGGAGGTATTATTTAAGGAAAAACTGTGCCTGATAGTGGGAAAAGATCTGAATCTTCCCCACAACATCAAAGTCTCAGAGCTGGATCCGCGCCGGGAAATCCGGACACAGTGGGATCAGAATTTTGACACCTGGCATAACTATTATTTCAACAGCGCGGCAGTTCCACAGGTTTATCTGGATGAGATGGGATTTTTACAGTATTTCACCCAGAACGGTGATAACTGGGCGTTTCTTCCGATCTCTGTCGCAAAAAGCATCTTAAAGACGACGCCGGTATCGATCCATGAACTCGATGTGGAGCCACCAAGCAGAACGCTCTACTATCTGTACCGGACGGAGGACCAGTCCCCATATCAGAAGCCTCTTCTGGAAATATGCAGACGGAAGCTTGCAAATGAAAAGGGGATCACATTGATGGATCCGATCCTGAATGCATGATCATATTATACAACAACAGGGGCTGCCATTGACAGCCCCTGTTGTGCATTTTATTTATGATCAGCGCTTGTTGCTTGCTCTCCAGATATGCATCTTCTCAGCCTCTGCAATCAGCTGGTCGCGGAACTGCGGGTGCGCTACGGAGATGATCGCTTCGGTCTTCTGCCATGTGGAGAGACCTTTTAAGTTTACTTTACCGTACTCGGTAACGAGCCAGTGAATGTTCGCACGGGTATCGGTTACGATGGAGCCAGGAGCCAGAGTCGGAACGATTCTGGACTCTAAGGTGCCGTCCTTCTTCTTGAAAGTGGAGGAGCAGCAGATGAAGCTCTTTCCGCCCCTGGAAAGGTAAGCGCCCAGAACGAAGTCGAGCTGTCCGCCGGCTCCGCTGATGTGCTTGATTCCTGCGGACTCTGCGTTTACCTGACCGAAGAGGTCAAGGTCAACAGCGTTATTGATGGACATGAAGTTGTCCAGGGCAGAGATCGTGCGGACATCGTTCGTGTAGTCTACCGGTGCGGACATACACTCCGGGTTCTTATTTAAATAGTCATATAATTTCTTTGTACCTGCGCCGAATGCGTATACCTGACGGCCTTTGTCGATATTCTTTCTTGCGCCAGTGATCTTTCCGGCGTTTGCGATATCCACGAATGCGTCAACATACATCTCAGTATGAACGCCGAGATCCTTTAAGTCAGATTTCGCGATCAGAGCGCCGACCGCGTTCGGCATTCCACCGATACCAAGCTGTAAGCATGCGCCGTCCGGGATCTCCTCAAGGATCAGCTTTGCGACAGCCTCATCGACATCGCTTGCAGCAGCAGCGCCGCCCATCTCAGCGATCGCCGGGTTGTCACCTTCCACGATCATGTCAACGTGAGAGATATGAACGCCCTCTTCAGTGCCGCCGAAGCATACCGGCATATTCTCGTTCACTTCCACGATAACGACCTTGGAAGTCTCACATACAGCCGCCATATGGGAAGCGTTCGGTCCGAAATTGAAGAAACCGTGCTCGTCCATCGGGGAAACCTGAAATACAGCTACGTCCGGCTTATTCTGGGATTCTCTGTAATATCTCGGAAGCTCAGAGTAACGGATCGGAGCATAGTAGCTGAAGCCCTGCGCGATCGCTTTTCTCTCGATACCGCCCATATGCCAGGAGTTCCAGGTCATATGTTCTGCCGGATTCTCAATCTTGAAGATCTCCGGCACCCACATTAAGATACCGCCGCGGAAGTTTACGTCTGTTAATTCCGGAAGTCTTTTCGCAATCGCCTTGTCGACAGCAACCGGTGTCGCTGTTGTCCAGCCATAATCGACCCAGTCACCGGACTTGATTACAGAAGCTGCCTTCTCTGCGGAAACCAGCTTTTCCTGATACATCTGTTTGAAATCCATTTCAATACCCTCTCTTTGTAACCATAAAAATATAGTAGCAATATATTGTGCGGGTTTTCTGTTTCCATTGACACGAAAACAGGAAGCACAGGGCGCTCGCCCTATGCCGGCCCATATGGAAAGGCTTATGCAAACGGATCCGCAGCACTTGTTTCCATATAGACCGCCGCACGGACAGACTATGAGATTATTTTAACATTTTCCGGGTGTAAGGTCAATAATTCCGGGAAAAAGCTTCGTAAATGTTCGCAAAACATGACAAAGCGCCAAAACACCGCATCAAAGCAAAAAAGTAACTTTTGTACGAAAGGATAAGGAAACTTTCTAATTTGTTTAGAAAAAATATATAAAAAGCTTGTCATAATTATTTGACACAAAAACGGTTTGGTGATATTATTAGTTATACATAATATACTGCCTTGCTTGTGGAAAAAATATGGTGTAGAGCATGGCAGCGGTATAATGAGGAGGAAAAGAAAATGGCAAAGAAAATTGTACTGGCAGGTGCATGCCGTACCGCAATCGGAACAATGGGTGGCGAATTAAGTACAGTACCGGCTCCGGAACTTGGCGCGATCGTAATTAAAGAGGCTTTAAAGAGAGCAGGTGTAGCTCCGGAAGCTGTTGATCAAGTTTACATGGGCTGTGTAATCCAGGCTGGCCAGGGACAGAACGTAGCTCGTCAGGCTACATTAAAAGCTGGTCTCCCGATCGAGGTTCCGGCTGTAACGATCAACGTAGTATGCGGTTCCGGTCTTGAGGCTGTTAACATGGCAGCTGAGATGATCCTTTCCGGTGACGCTGATATCGTTGTTGCAGGCGGCATGGAGAACATGTCCATGGCTCCGTATGCTATGATGAAAGGCCGTTACGGATACCGTATGGGCAATGCTACCTTAGTTGATACAATGGTTAACGATGCTCTCTGGGATGCATTCAACAACTACCACATGGGTATCACAGCTGAGAACATCTGCGATCAGTGGGGTCTTACAAGAGAAGAACTGGACAAGTTCGCTGCAGTAAGCCAGCAGAAGGCAGAGGCAGCTCAGAAGTCCGGCGCATTCAAGGACGAGATCGTTCCGGTAGAAGTCAAGAAGAAAAAAGAGACAGTTATCGTAGATACAGATGAAGGCCCGCGTCACGGAACAACGGTTGAGACTCTCGGTAAGTTAAAACCGGCATTCAAGAAAGACGGCGGCTTAGTTACAGCTGGTAATTCTTCAGGAATCAACGACGGTGCAGCAGCAGTTGTTGTTATGAGCGAAGAGAAAGCTAAAGAGCTCGGTGTTAAGCCGATGGCTACATGGGTTGCCGGTGCTCTCGGCGGCGTAGATCCGAAGATCATGGGTATCGGACCGGTTGCAGCTACAAGAAAAGTTCTCAAGAGAACAGGCATGGAGATCAAAGACTTCGATATCATCGAGGCTAACGAGGCATTCGCTGCACAGTCTGTAGCAGTAGGCAAAGAGCTTGGCTTTGACCTTAACAAGTTAAACCCGAACGGCGGCGCGATCGCTCTCGGACACCCGGTAGGAGCTTCCGGATGCCGTATTCTCGTTACACTTCTTCATGAGATGGAGAAGGCAGATGCTAAGAAGGGTCTTGCAACTCTTTGCATCGGCGGCGGAATGGGCTGTGCTACAATCGTAGAGAGAGACTAATCTGATCTGGGGCATAGACAAAATCTGAGGAGAACAACGATATGGGTTTTGTAAAATATGAGCAGGACGGTTTTGTTGGTGTTATCACCATCAACCGTCCGGAGGCTTTAAATGCGTTAAATACAGAGGTTATTCAGGACCTTGATGCTGTTCTTGACAGCATTGATCTTGGTACAACAAGAGTGCTGGTTGTGACCGGCGCAGGTGAGAAATCCTTTGTTGCCGGTGCGGACATTGCTGCAATGAGCACGATGACTGTACAGGAAGCACGTGAATTCAGTAAAGCTGGAAACGATGTTTTCCGTAAGCTGGAGACACTTCCGATCCCGTCGATCGCTGCTGTCAACGGCTTTGCACTTGGCGGTGGAAATGAGCTTGCAATGAGCTGCGATATCCGTTACTGCTCCGAAAACGCTATATTCGGACAGCCGGAGGTTGGTCTTGGTATTACTCCGGGATTCGGCGGAACCCAGCGTCTCGCAAGACTGATCGGAACCGGAAAGGCAAAGGAAATGGTATATGCCGCTGTCAATATCAAAGCTGACGAGGCATACCGGATCGGCCTTGTAAACGGTGTATGTGCGAAGGAAGAGCTTATTCCGACAGTTATGAAGCTGGCAAAGAAGATCGCCTCCAACGCACCGATCGCTGTCAGAAATTCCAAGGAGTCCCTGACAGACGGTTACCTTTCCGACCTTGACCACGCAATCTCTATCGAAGAGAAATATTTCTCCGAGTGCTTTGAGACTGAGGATCAGAAGGAAGGAATGAAGGCGTTCCTCGAGAAGAGAAAAGTGGACGGCTTCAAAAATCGATAAGATTACATAACATTGTTGCATATATAAGGAGATAAAATCATGAAAGTTGGTATTATCGGCGCAGGAACCATGGGTTCCGGTATTGCACAGGCATTCGCACAGACTGAAGGCTATGAGGTAATGCTCTGCGACATCAATGAAACATTTGCAGCGAACGGAAAGAAGAAGATTGCCGCTGGATTCGAGAAGAGAATCGCAAAAGGCAAAATGACTCAGGAAGAGGCTGACAAGATCCTTAACAAGATCACAACTGGTGTGAAAGATATCTGCGGCGATTGTGACCTCGTTGTAGAGGCTGCGATCGAGAACATGGAGATCAAAAAGCAGACATTTAAAGAGCTCGACGCGATCTGCAAACCGAGCTGCATCTTTGCAACAAACACTTCCTCTCTTTCCATTACAGAGATCGGCAGCGCTGTTGAGAGACATGTAATCGGTATGCATTTCTTCAACCCGGCACCGGTTATGAAGCTGGTTGAGGTTATCGCTGGCTTAAACACAAAGCAGGAAGATGTTGAAGCTGTTAAGAAGATCTCTGAAGAGATCGGCAAGACTCCGGTACAGGTAGAAGAGGCTGCAGGTTTCGTTGTAAACAGAATCCTTATTCCGATGGTCAACGAAGCAGTCGGCATTTATGCTGAGGGCGTTGCTTCCGTAGAGGGTATCGATACTGCCATGAAGCTTGGCGCTAACCATCCGATGGGACCGTTAGCTCTCGGTGATCTGATTGGTCTTGATGTTGTTCTTGCAATCATGAATGTTCTTGAGACAGAGACAGGCGATCCGAAGTATCGTCCGCATCCGCTTCTTAAGAAGATGGTTCGCGGCGGCCTTCTTGGAAGAAAGACCGGCAAGGGTTTCTACGATTACACAAAGTAATCCGGAGATAGTTACCGGTATGGGAAATGCCTGACGGGGATCTGATCCCGTCAGGCAGATAACCCGATAGCGTTTACTTTTTCCACTAAATATCAGCGAAAGCAGGTTTATGAGGTAAAGAAAACGCTAAATTTATTTTTTAACCAAGATTGTGTTTTTTTTCACAATCGGAATTCTGGGCATATATGTTGGGTTATATGCCGGGAATTTTGAATCCGCAAAATGCGGGACAGGATAAACGCGGGCGGAAACCACGTTTGTCCAATGGATAGGTACATCGGAGAAATGAAGCATCCACATTTCCCTATGTTATACATGATACAATTCACAAGGAGGAACTAAAAACATGGATTTTACATTAGGTAAAGAGCATGAGATGGCGAGAACACTGTTCCATGATTTCGCCGAGAAGGAAGTCAAACCCCTTGCTCAGGAGGTTGACGAGGAAGAGAGATTCCCGGTTGAAACCGTAGAGAAGATGGCTAAAAACGGTTTCCTCGGTATTCCGGTACCGAAGGAGTATGGTGGACAGGGCTGTGATCCGCTTACATACGCTATGTGCGTTGAGGAGCTTTCCAAAGTTTGCGGTACTACAGGCGTTATCGTTTCCGCACATACATCCCTTTGCATGGATCCGATCATGACATTCGGAACAGAAGAGCAGAAGCAGAAATTCCTCGTTCCGCTTGCAAAAGGCGAGAAGTTAGGCGCATTCGGTTTAACTGAGCCGGGCGCTGGTACAGACGCTCAGGGTCAGCAGACAAAAGCTGTTTTAGACGGCGACGAGTGGGTATTAAACGGTTCCAAGTGCTTCATCACGAACGGTAAGTATGCTGATACATACATCGTTATCGCTGTAACAGGCACTGTTGAGAAACGTGGCAAAATGCAGAAAGAGATTTCCGCATTTATCGTAGAGAAAGGTACACCGGGCTTCACTTTTGGTACAAAAGAGAAGAAGATGGGTATCCGCGGATCTGCAACATATGAACTTATTTTCACAGACTGCCGCATCCCGAAGGACAACCTCTTAGGTAAGAAGGGTGAGGGCTTCAAGATCGCTATGCATACTCTTGACGGCGGACGTATCGGTATCGCTGCTCAGGCTCTTGGTCTTGCAGAGGGCGCTCTTGACAGAACAGTTGCTTACGTAAAAGAGAGAAAGCAGTTCGGCCGCACAATCGGTCAGTTCCAGAACACACAGTTCCAGCTTGCTGATATGGCAACAAAGGTAAAAGCTGCTCAGATGATGGTTTACCGTGCAGCAATGGCTAAGGCTACTCAGAAGTCCTACGGCGTAGAGGCAGCAATGGCTAAACTGTATGCAGCAGAGGTTGCTATGGAAGTTACAACAAAGGCTGTACAGCTCCATGGTGGTTATGGTTACATCAGAGAGTACGACGTAGAGCGTATGATGCGTGATGCTAAGATCACCGAGATCTACGAAGGAACAAGTGAAGTTCAGAGAATGGTTATCTCCGGCGCACTGTTAAAATAATAATTTAACAGCTGGAAGATCATAACTATAAATGAAAATAAGGAGTGAAATACAGTGAAAATCGTTGTTTGTGTAAAACAGGTGCCGGATACTAAGGGCGGCGTAAAGTTCAAACCGGATGGAACACTTGACAGAGCAGCTATGCTCACAATCATGAACCCGGATGATAAAGCTGGTCTGGAGGCAGCTCTTCGCTTAAAAGATCAGTATGGTGCAGAAGTTACAGTAGTTACAATGGGTCTTCCGAAGGCTGAGGAAGTTCTTCGTGAGGCTATGGCTATGGGCGCTGATAACGGTATCCTTGTTACAGACCGTGTTCTCGGCGGTGCTGATACATGGGCTACATCCCAGACAATCGCTGGTGCTTTAAGAAACCTTGACTATGACCTCATCATCACAGGCCGTCAGGCTATCGATGGTGATACAGCTCAGGTAGGTCCGCAGATCTCCGAGCACCTTGGTCTCCCGGTAATCAGCTATGCTGAGGGCATCGAGATCGATGGCGATTCCGTAATCGTTAAGCGTCAGTTCGATGATAGATACATGATGTTAAAGGCTAAAATGCCGTGCTTAATTACAGCACTTTCTGAATTAAATGAGCCGCGTTACATGACTCCGGGCGGAATCTTCGATGCATACAAGAAAGAGATCACCGTTTGGGGCAGAAAAGATCTGAAAGATGTCCTTGATTCCAACCTTGGTCTTAAGGGATCCCCGACTCAGATCGCTAAGGCTTCCGACAAAGTAAGAAAGGGTGCAGGCGTTAAGGAGACAAACCTTGATCCGTCCGCAGCTGCAAATTACATTGTTGAGAAACTTACTGAGAAACATGTACTTTAATTCAAAAAAAGAAAAGTGTGGTGAAAAGTGATGAATTTAGCAGAATATAAGGGTGTATATGTCTTTGCACAGCAGGTAGACAATCAGATCAGCAGCATCGCTCTGGAGCTGATCGGTAAAGGTAAAGACCTGGCAAAAGATTTAGGAACAACTGTAACAGCAGTTTTAGTTGGTTCCAACATAAAAGGTCTTGCAGACGAACTCGGTGAGTACGGTGCAGACAAAGTTATCGTTGTTGACGATCCGGAATTAAAGGATTACAGAACTGAGCCGTATACTCATGCGATCACATCTGTTATCAACGAGTTCAAGCCGGACATCTTCTTAATCGGTGCTACAGCAATCGGTCGTGACCTTGGCCCGCGTGTTTGCGCACGTATCCATACAGGTCTTACAGCAGACTGCACACAGCTCGATATCGGAGATTTCCCGCTCGTAGCTATGCCGGGTAAAGAGCAGAAACATGGTCAGCTCCTTATGACCCGTCCGGCATTCGGCGGCAACACGATCGCTACAATCGCTTGCCCGGAATTCCGTCCGCAGATGGCTACAGTACGTCCAGGCGTTATGCAGAAGCTTGACCGTGAGGCTGGCAGAAAAGCTGAAATTATCGAATTCAACCCGGGCTTCACTCCGGACAACAAGTACGTTGAGATTCTCGAGATCGTTAAGGCAGTATCCGACGTAGCTGATATCATGGATGCAAAGATCCTTGTTTCCGGTGGCCGTGGAGTTGGCAGCGCAGAGAACTTCAAACTGCTTGATGACCTCGCTGAGGCTATTGGCGGTACAGTAAGCTGCTCTCGTGCAGTTGTAGATTCCGGCTGGAAGCCGAAAGATCTTCAGGTAGGACAGACTGGTAAGACTGTTCGTCCGCACGTATACTTCGCAATCGGTATTTCCGGTGCTATCCAGCACGTAGCTGGTATGGAAGAGTCTGACATCATCATTGCGATCAACAAAGATGAGTCCGCTCCGATCTTCGATGTAGCTGACTACGGTATCGTAGGCGACTTAAACAAGATCGTTCCGATGCTGACAGAGAAGATCAAAGAAGCAAAGGCTGCAGCAGCTAAATAATTTACGTGAATTGTATATACCAGGGTGAAAAGGTCTAAAGTCCGATGCAAGCTTGCTTGCAGGAGGAGTTTTGACCTTAGCACCCGCCAAAAACATGAATATATTAAAGTAGGCAGAGTGATTTTGCCGGTAGTGTTATAACAGGTGATGATCCCCGTCCGGGTTTCCGGGCGGGGATTTTTGCGTCTATATAGTCGGAAGAAAGTGCCGGCGTCTGTTTTACAGGTGTTCTTTTTGCATTGGAAAACCATCACAAGATAAATATTGTATGTAATTGGAAAATAAATTCAATATTCGATTGCATTCGACAAAAACAAGAAAATAATTGTTTGAGAAATTATGATTGTAATGCTAAGATGTGGCTAAACAAGCAGTTGCAGACGTGCAAATGTAACAGACTAACTTGAGATGGTCGAAATATACGAAAAAAGGAGGAAGGTACATGACGAAACAGGAACTGTTCGATTACATAGCCGGGCAGGAAGAGTTTTTAAATAAAGTAAGCGATTCTGTCTGGGACAATCCGGAGACCTGTTATTCGGAGAAAATTTCTTCGGAAATTATATGTAAGGCTCTTGAAGAGCAGGGATTTCAGGTTGAAAGAGACGTTGCAGATATTCCAACTGCATTTACAGGAACATTTGGACACGGAAAACCAGTCATTGGATTCCTTGGTGAATTTGATGCATTGTCAGGTCTCAGCCAGGTAGCCGGAGCAACCGAGAAGATTGCGGTCCATCCTGGAGGAAACGGTCACGGATGCGGCCATAACCTTTTAGGAACAGGCTGTCTTGCAGCAGCAATCGGATTAAAGAAGTACCTGGAAGAGAACGGAAAAGAAGGAACCATTATTTTCTATGGATGTCCGGCTGAAGAAGGCGGAGGTGGAAAGACATTCATGGCAAGGGAGGGATGTTTTGATCATCTTGATGCTGCGATCGCATGGCATCCGGGAGATGCATATGGAAGTTCCGCCGGAAGTACACTTGCGAACTGTCAGATCTATTTCCGCTATAAAGGAATCAGTTCTCATGCTGGAATTTCCCCACATCTTGGACGAAGTGCGTTGGATGCGGTGACATTGTTTAATGTGGGAATTCAGTTCCTCAGAGAGCATGTTCTTCCTTCTGTCAGGATGCATTATGCAGTAACTGATACAGGTGGATTTTCTCCGAATGTTGTTCAGCCGACAGCAGAGGTGCTCGTATTGTTAAGAGCAGAAGATAACGCAACAGTTGCGGATGTGCGGTCCAGAGTGGAAGATATTGCGCGAGGTGCAGCGTTAATGACAGGAACGGAATTGGAGATTGATTTTGTAAAAGCAACTTCGAACACTGTTCCGAACCATGTTTTAGGGCGTGATGCAGTTGAAAATTTGAAATTGCTGAAACTTCCGGAATTTTCAAAAGAAGATGTGGAATTTTACAGCAAGATTTCAGCAACAAACAAGAATGGAAATCCAGGACATCCGATCGCAGATACGATTCCGGATTTCAAACCAGTTGAGATCGTATTCCCGGCATCCTCCGATGTCGGAGACGTAAGCTGGATTGTACCGACGGTTTCTCTTAGTGCCCCGACATGGCCGGTTGGTACAGCAGCACATTCCTGGCAGGCTGTTGCTGTTGGAAAGAGTACACCGGCACACAAGGCAACACTGATGGTTGGCGAGGCAATGGCCGGAGTCGCAGTGGACCTGATTGAAAAACCGGAATTACTGGAACAAGCCAAGGAAGAATTAAATAGAAGATTAAAGGGCAGTAAGTATGAATGCCCGATCCCTAAAGGAGTCGTTCCGAGAGCACTTTCCATGAAAAAATAAGATTTTTGCAACTGGAAGATAAGTAACTGTACTAGAACCGGGAGATGGTCCAAAAAGGATCCATCTTCCGGCAAGAGAAAAGGGGGACTTTATATGCCTACACAAACTATCATATGTCTGGTCGTATTCGTAGCAACTCTGGCGCTCTACATGTCCAACAAATTTCCTCTTCCGTTGGTGTCAATGGCTGCGATGGGCATCTATGTTATCACAGGATGTCTTGAGCCGAAAGCTGCGTTAAGCTGCTTTTCAAATTCATCTGTTATTATCATGGGATCCATGTTTATTGTAGCAGGTGGACTCAGCCGTACCCAGATGGTCCATAGGGTAACGAACCTTGCTTATAAGGTTTCTGGTGGAAGTTTCCAGAAAGGTATGATCCTGTACTGCCTGGTTACCCTTGCAATCGCTCAGGTAGCACCATCAGCGATCTTAATTTTCTCTATTTGTTATCCACTGGTTTCGGATTTCTGCCGTAAGAATAATCAGAGTCCATCCAAGGCGATGTTCTCCATCGTACTGATCTGTATCTGTTCCGTAACATCCCTTCCGATCGGTTCCGGCGCTACTTCCTACATTACAGCAAATACCATGTGGGAGACCTACGGTGTGACAGCAAGAGAAGGAATGTTTGATCCGATGCTTGTATATATGCCGACACTTGTTCTTTCGGTACTGTTTGCGATGTTCTATTGCCCGAAGGTTGCACCGGATTACGGTCCTCTCTATACAGAAGTTCAGTTAAGACAGATGAAAGAGCAGAAACCATTACCGCCGTTCCAGGAGTTCTGTGGTTATGGAATCTTCGTTGCAGTTGTTATCGCAATCTTATTCTCCAATAAGCTTCCGGCAACGATCCCGACATGGATGATCTGCTTTATCGGTGCTGTTTTAACGATCCTTACAGGTGTTCTTTCTGAGAAGGAAGCGATGGAATCCTTAACAATGCCGCCGATCTTCCTCTATATCGGTTCTCTGGCAGTTGGTAACGCACTTGTTGCATCCGGCGCAGGCGATTTTATTGCGCAGGGACTTCAGGCGATCCTCGGTGAAAATCCGTCCAAGTGGCTCGTAATTATCCTTTTCTGGTTCGCAGGCTTCATCGTAACACAGTTTATGTCCAACATGGCTCTGTATTCCGCATTACAGCCGGTTGTACTGCTCTTATGCGCAACATATGCATGGAACCCGACAGGACTTTTCAATATGTTATGGAAAGCTACATTCACCTCTTACCTGACACCGTTATCCACAGTTGCAATTCCGCTTTGTATGTCAGTTGGTGGATATAAGCAGAAAGACCTCCTTAGAATGGGACTTGTTCCGGCGCTTGTTATTTCAGTTGCGAACATCGTATGGTGCGGATTATTCTTCCCGCCATACTAAAGAATGAGGTTTATAAAGGAGAAAATTGTTTATGACGGGTGATAAAAAGATAAATTTTGGCTGGGTGATCGTTGCATATGGTGTTCTCTGTATGCTGGTGCTTCACTATGGTACGATCGGAAGTCAGGCAATCTTCTTGTTACCGATTACGAAAGATCTGGGGGTCAGCACAACAACGCTGACCCTTGCGTCTACGTACAGCACCATCGTGAGCTTTGTTGTTACTCCGATAGCAGGAAAGCTCATGAACGACAAAAGCTTGAAAAAGCTGTTATTTATGGGGGTACTTGGAACTGGTGCCACAATGGTGGCACAGAGCTACGTTACATCTGTTTATGCGTATTATGCAGTGATCCTTGTGAGAACAGTGTTTAACCCGTTTGCGCTGATGATGCCGTTCGCAACGCTGGCGGCGCGCTGGTTCCCGAAAGAGAGCCGGTCCTTTGCGACAAGTATCATCTTTGTGGGAATCAGTCTTGGTGGAGTTTTATTATCGAATCCGCTGACAGCGGCCATCGAGATGTTTGGCTGGAGAGTGACGTACCGCTGTTACGGATTTGTGGCGATGCTTCTTGTATCTCCACTGGCTCTTATCTTTGTCCGGGATTATCCGGATGGATATGAGGAACAGATTCGAGCAGAGGAGCCGGAAGGCCCCGGAGAAAAGGCTGATTTTGTCACACTGTTTAAGGATCCACGGTTCTTATTGATCGCAGTGGGAATGGGATGTATTTCCTTTATCGGATGTTCCCTGTACCATATTTCCTCTTATGTACAGTCACTCGGATATGACGCACAGTTTGGTGCAACCGTCATTTCACTGTACAATTTCGTATGTATCTTTTCAAAGATGATCATGGGACGCCTGTTCGATCGGAAAGGACTAAAGGGCGGAGTGATCTTTGGGGCGATCGGAATCATCGGTTCCTATCTCTTGATGACGATCTCCGTACTTCATTCCAGTGTTCCGATGCTTTTGCTCATCGCGTTCTTCTATGGAATCGGAAATACATGCCAGAGCATTACGGCTCCGTCCATGGTTTCTGGAGTATTTGGAGTTAAAAACTACAGTGAGATCTATGCAAAACTCAGCACCGTTACACTGGCGATCAGTGCGGTGAGCACGCCGGTTATTTCCGCAATCTATGAGAAGAGCGGAAACTATATGGCCGCTTGGGGATTATGCATGGTTTTATCGATCGTTTCCACCGTTTGTCTTCTGTTTGTAGGAAAGCTGAAGCCGAAAAAATAAGTGAGATGACAGATGATGCTGAAACAGCAAGGAGGTTCTTATGGAAATGTTAACAATGATTTGTGAAAAATTATGGATCGTCATGATGCTGGCAGCATTTTTTATCTGTCTCGCAAAAGGATGGCTGAGAAAGGGCTTTTACATCACGAGAGAGCAGGGAGAAGAGAACGAATACCGGGAAAAGCTGGAAAAAGAGAAAAAAAGACAGGAGATCTTGAAAAAATCGAAGATGAGCTGCCGTGCAGAAAAGTGATTTCCGGATAGAATAAAGGCTCTAAGATCAATAGTCAGGGTGGGATTTTTTAGAATTCCATCCTGTTATTGATTTTAGAGCCTTTATTACTGTCATACGCTAGGAAGAAGGTGCCCGTGGCATGTCATACAGACTGGATTGTCAGTGCAGAGTGATCTCAGAGTAGTATTGATTATTGGACCAGGGTAGATACTCAGCACGTACCTTTTGAATCTGATCCTGATAATAGGTACGGATCATGGAACAAAAATCGGTGACATAGGTGGGAAGATTACGCTGGGCAGAGGTGATGAGATCAATGGACATGAAATCACTGTAATTTTCGAGTTTTAACACCTGAAGCTTGGCGGAAGAGGATATTTCACTATGACAGGAGAGATCGGCTTTGATTAACTGGTTTTCCGGGCAGAACATGGCTGCCTTTCCAGATTTACAAATTGCCATCTGGGCATTGTTATCCTCGATCTTAAAAATATACTTGGACTCGAATCCAGCTTTCAACATGGTTCGATGCAGGTTTTGTGCCATGATACTGATATTGGAACTTGCTGTCAGGGGAATCATAGAAAGCTCTTTGCGTGTCAGCGTCTTTCTGGATTCATCCCAGTCGGGGATCCGCTCTTTTAAAAGATCTGGGGATGCGAGAAAGACGATATCTTCCTCACCGATCCGATCAGCACGGGTGTTGGCAAGGGCTGTGCAATTGGCGCCGAGAATTACATCGGCGGTTCCTTCATCCAGCACTTTTTCTGTGTAGGCACTGTGAATAAAATAGACGTCGAGTTCTACATCCGGATATTTTTCATGAAACTCCAGAAACGGATCGATCAGAAAAATCCGTGCCCGGTTTAAGTGGGTTCCGAAGCGTATTGTGCCGTGGATCGAGGAAGTATCTGTCTTTAGCTTTTGCAAGGTTCCTTCTTCGATATCCCGGATTTGAATAAAGGACTGGTAGAGCGTTTTTCCGGCTTCAGTAAGTTGAAGATGAGGAGTGCGTTCAAAAAGCTTTACTCCACAAGAAACTTCAAGACGGTGGATATGGTTACTGAGACATTGTTGGGTTACAAATGCTTTCTGTGCCGCTTTAGAAAAGCTCATCTCTTCGACTGCATACATAAACATCAATTGGTTCGTTGTCATAATGGTACCTCGAATCATAAAAGAGGGTCGCACAAGTTTTTTGTTGTAGAAAAAACACATACAAGTTTTTTTTTGTGCGGTTGATAAAACATCATAAAAAAAATTAGTATTCTTTGATGCAATTTACAGACATATACTCTTTTATTTTATCATTTTAGAACGATAAAAACAACTGTGGGTTTTATGACTGATTATGAGAAAATATTACAGATAGATCACTGTATCTAAAACTGGATAAAACAGTTATACAAAGGATGAGGACTGTGCTATGATAAAATGAAAGAAAGCGATGAGGAATGGATGATAGGGAGCTTTCGACATAGTTACTGCAGAAAATCATGTACATCTAAGAAGAGACAGCGGGAGGTAGGTTTATGAATTTACTCGATCTATTCAGTCTTCAGGGAACCTTGTTTGCATTGATGATTG
>OGZP01001242.1_pt1 | contig 19220 bp, 14 predicted proteins | sample 1576811 | NCBI WGS metagenome assembly OGZP01 (sample SAMEA3541553, study PRJEB24748) | human gut metagenome | biome: human gut; feature: human-associated habitat; material: faeces | place: China | collected 2012
GGTCTACGGCTCCCTGACCCACTCCATCAACTACAATGAGATCGTGGTGCAGACCGTCACCGACGAGACCATGGACATGCACGAGAATGATGAGTTCCTCAAGGAGCGCCTGGGCCGCAAGATGGTGGTCATCGGCGCCTCCACCGCCGGCTGGTCCAGATTGTGGACGATCAGGGTCGGAATCTCGCAGCTGCAGTTGACATCCAGCCCGTCGAGGCGGTTGATCATGATACGGCCGCCGCCAAGGGAGCACGCCTGCACCTCGAGCGTCCGGCCGCTCTTTCCCTTTACTTCCAGAACGACGCTGTTCGGATGGGCACTCGTCAGATTGGCGATGCCGAATGAATAGGAAAGACTCATCTTCCGGGCAATTTCAAAGCTGTCCGGAATCCGCTCGTCATCCGGCCGCATGCCGAGAAGACCCGCGACGAGACCGCGGTCCGTTCCATGACCCTTTCCCGTTGCGGCAAAGGAACCGTACATCAGTATTTTTGCTTCCACCGGCTGTTCCCCGAGAAGTTTCTGCGTCATCCATCCAATCCGCACTGCCCCCGCTGTGTGCGAACTCGACGGACCGACCATCACAGGGCCCAGAATATCGAATAAGTTCATTCCTTCTCCTTTTTAAGCGGCATCCCGCTCTTTTGTTCTTAGTTTTTGCTGAATTCGGTCAGCACAAGGTCTTTGTTTCGATCCTGTACCATGCCGACACTCCACGGATTGACAAAGAGAAGCAGCGGATTTCCCTTGAGGTCCATGACCTTCTTCATATCGGATGTACCCTGAATACGGTCCAGGTTGATCTCCTCTTTGTTTGCGATCCAGCGGATGTGCTCATACGGCAGGTTCTCCAGACGGATATCCACGTTGTACTCGTTCTCCAGACGGTATTTTAAAACGTCAAACTGCAGGACGCCGACAACGCCGACGATGATCTCCTCCATGCCGCCTTTGTACTCCTGGAAAATCTGGATCGCACCTTCCTGTGCAATCTGGGAAATTCCCTTGACGAACTGTTTTCTCTTCATCGTATCGAGCTGGCGCACTCTTGCAAAATGCTCCGGCGCGAAGGTCGGAATTCCCTCGTATGCGAATTTTTTGCCCGGCATACAGATCGTATCTCCGATAGAGAAGATGCCCGGGTCAAATACACCGATGATATCGCCGGCGTATGCTTCATCAACAATATGACGGTCACTCGCCATCATCTGCTGCGGCTGGGAAAGACGCATTTTCTTTCCTCCCTGCACATGGAAGACTTCCATTCCGGCGTCGAATTTGCCGGAGCAGATGCGCATGAATGCGATACGGTCACGGTGTGCTTTGTTCATGTTTGCCTGGATTTTAAAGACAAACGCAGAGAAATCCTCTTTGACCGGATCGATCACGCCGCAGTCTGCCGTACGCGGAAGCGGCGGCATCGTCATCGTGAGGAAGTGCTGCAGAAAAGTCTCCACACCAAAGTTGGTGAGCGCAGATCCGAAGAATACCGGGGAGAGCTCTCCCTTGCTGACAAGCTCCTGGTCAAACTCTGCACTTGCGCCGTCGAGCAGCTCGATCTCATCCATAAGCTGTTCTTTCTGGTCCTCATCGACCACATCGAGAAGATGCGGATCGTCGATATCAATTTCTTCCTCGATACCTTCCTTCGTTCCCTTCATTGTATCGGAGAAGGTAAGGACTTTCTTTTTGTCACGGTCGTAAACACCGCGGAATTTCTTTCCGGAACCGATCGGCCAGTTGATCGGGCAGGTTGCAATGCCGAGCTCTTTTTCGATCTCGTCGAGCAGCTCGAAGGTATCGTTCGCATCGCGGTCCATCTTGTTGATGAAGGTAAAGATCGGGATGTGGCGCATGACACAGACTTTAAACAGCTTTCTGGTCTGTGCCTCGACACCCTTCGATGCATCAATAACCATGACGGCGGAATCGGCTGCCATCAGGGTACGGTACGTATCCTCCGAGAAGTCCTGATGACCCGGGGTATCCAGAATGTTGATGCAGTAGCCGTCGTAATTGAACTGCAGAACGGAAGAGGTAACGGAAATACCACGCTCTTTCTCGATCTCCATCCAGTCGGATACGGCATGGCGCGCAGTCGCTTTTCCTTTTACGGAACCGGCGAGATTGATCGCTCCTCCGTACAGCAGGAATTTCTCAGTCAGTGTGGTTTTACCGGCATCCGGGTGGGAAATGATGGCAAAGGTACGCCGTCTTTCAATTTCTTTTGTATAATCAGGCACGGTTTTATCTCCTTTAGAATATAAAATCTTATTTACTATGTTTTCCATGTTTATGCTTTTTAGACATACTAATTTATTCTATTATATGCCACCATTCCTGTCAATCGTTATCTTGACAGTTCATTCATAATCGAAGCATAAATCTTCTGACTCCGGTTTTCCCAGTTGCTGCAGATCTTTTTGGCCGCCTCCTCGGACGGAACCGTCACGACAATCTCAAAAATAGTCGTCTTCCGCTCTCTTGCCTGACAGCGGACCTCGTAGTCATCTCCCGCGGTCTTGTAGTAATCGGCCACAACGGACGCTTTTTTTCGCAGTTCATAGGAGTGTTCCTTCATATAGCGGTCGATTTCCTCCCGGATTTCCGGAGAGATCTCGTTTTCGAAGAAGGAAAGCGTCTTGCTGCCCTCCTCAGTCATGTGGTAGTACGAGGTGTTGCGCACCTTCTCGATCTCGATCAGCTTTGTATCCTGCAGCTCGCTTAACGCCTCCTGGAGATGAAAGTAGTTCGTGTACTCTTTTTCCAGGATAAAATCCGAAATCTGTGTATTTGACAGCGGAAAATTCACATTCTGCAGCATGTAGAGAATAATCAGTTTGTATAACGTAAAGGATGATTCAATCACGGTGTGTTTCCTCCTTTTTCTTCGTCCAGAAGCTGTCCCTGATACGCATGTTCTTCTTTCATGCGATGATGCAGCTCATTTAAGACGGCGCGTTTTGCCTGGCTCCATGTTGGTGCAATCAGAAGATCCCCGGGGCCGTCTCCCGTCACACGGTGGATCACAAGATCGGGACGGAGGCGCCGCAGACAGTCGATGACAAGGGTAAGATACGCCTCCTGCTCCAGCACCTCAAATTTTCCGGCCGCGTAGTCCGCCGCAAGATCCGTGTTTTTCAGCACATGAAGCAGCTGAAGCTTGATGCCGGAAATGGAAAGTCCATTCAGGTAATCCATTGTTGCAAAGACTTCTTCCTGTCCCTCCCCCGGCAGACCGAGGATCGTGTGGACAATCACGGGAATCCCCCGCCTGTGCAGCTCGTTTACTGCCTGTTCAAAACAGGAAAGCGGATAGCCCCTTCGGATATACTGTGCCGTTTTTTCATGCATCGTCTGCAGTCCCAGCTCCAACCAGACCGGTTTGATCCGGTTCAGCTCTTCTAACAGAGAAAGAACCTCTTCCCCTAAGCAGTCCGGTCTCGTTCCGATCGAAAGGACCACGACCTCCTCGTCCGAAATTGCCTCCCGGAAAATTTTTTCCAGATATTCCACCGGCGCGTACGTGTTCGTATACGCCTGGAAATAGGCGATGAACTTATGCACCGGCCGCTTTTGCTGCAGGAGGGATTTCTGCTCCCGGATCTGTTCCGGGATGGATTTGTTTCTGTCCCCGGCAAAATCACCGGAGCCGCCCGCACTGCAGAAAATGCAGCCCCGGTCACCGCAGGTGCCGTCCCGGTTCGGACACGTCATCCCGCCGTCGAGCGAGAGCTTGTACACTTTTTCCCCGAACGTCTTTTTCAGATAGGCGTCCAGCGAATAATACGGCTTTCCAAGCCAGTCTGTCATGATTTCTTCCCCTTTTATTCGATGTCTTTTCCAATTTTTTTGAAGTTTTCCCGGATCTTCTGCTCATAGCCGTTCGTTCCAAGATGAAGGAAACGGCTTCCTAAGATCTCGTCCGGCAGATACTGCTGCTCGACGTAGTGATTCGGGTAATCATGTGCATACTGATAGCCTTGACCGTGGCCGAGTTTGGCAGAACCTTTGTAATGGGCGTCCTGCAGATGCGGCGGAACCGACGTCCGCACACTTCCGACCGTCTTCATCGCCGCAAAGACTGCCTCGCACGAAGAATTACTCTTCGGTGCACAGGCAACATACGTGGCTGCCTCCGCCAGAATAATCTGCGCCTCCGGCATGCCGACGCGTTCCACGGCAAGGGACGCGGAAACTGCTACATTTAAGGCATTCGGATCGGCAAGGCCGACATCCTCCGCCGCGCAGATCATGATGCGGCGGGCGATAAACTTGATATCCTCCCCGGCATACAGCATTTTGGCCAGATAAAAGACCGCCGCATCCGGGTCAGAACCACGCATGCTCTTGATAAATGCAGAGATCGTATCGTAATGCTGATCGCCCGTCTTGTCGTACCGCACGACGCGCTTCTGGATGCACTCCGATGCCGTTTCGAGATCGATATGGATTTTTCCGTCCGCCTGACGTTCCGTCGAGAGGACGCCCAGCTCGATTGCATTTAAGGCCGCTCTCGCGTCACCGCCTGCGATGTCGGCAAGGAACTCTTTTGCATCCGCATCGAGCACAACGTTGTACGTCCCGAGCCCCTTTACCGGGTCCGTCACCGCGCGCTCCAGCAGTTTTTCGATGTCCTCTTTTTCGAGCGGCTTTAATTCAAAGATAATGGAACGCGAAATCAGCGCCCCGTTGACCTCGAAATACGGGTTTTCCGTCGTCGCGCCAATCAGAACGAGTGTGCCGTCCTCCACAAACGGAAGCAGATAATCCTGTTGCCCCTTGTTGAAGCGGTGGATCTCGTCGACAAAAAGAATCGTCTTTTTGCCGTACATGCCGATCCGCTGCTGCGCTTCTTTTACGACTTCTTCCATATCCTTTTTGCCGGCTGTCGTGGCATTCAGCTGGGTAAACTCTGCGCTTGTCGTGTTGGCGATGACGCGGGCAAGCGTCGTTTTTCCCGTTCCCGGAGGGCCGTAGAAAATGACGGAGCCAAGTTTATCCGCCTTGATCGCACGGTACAACAGCTTTCCAGGGCCGATGATGTGCTCCTGTCCAACCACCTCGTCCAGCGTTGTCGGGCGCATGCGCGATGCGAGGGGGGACTCTTTTTCCATTGTGGTTTCTTTCATATAATCAAACAAATCCATGTATTTTTCACCCCATTTTTCTTCCTGCCATTTATCTTATCACATTTTGGCGGGTATCCTCAACCCCTTAATCTCGGATTCTCCGCAACTATGTTCGATGGAATCCGCGGAAGCTATTCTTCAATCAGCTCACGCACCGTCACAAACGTGTATCCCTCTTCTTTTAATTCTTTTAAGATCCGCCGCAGCGCTTCCACTGTCGCGCGGTAGCCGTCATGCATGAGAATAATGCTGCCATCCTTCACATTCGGAAGCACCGCGCTGCAGATCGACGCGGTGTTCTGGCTCTCCCAGTCGCGGGAATCCACATCCCAGAGTACCGGGATCATCGTCACTGCAAGGTCCAGCCCCTCTCTCCATTCCCCGAACGGCGGACGGATATAGACGGGATATTCCCCTGTGATCTCGTAGATTGCATTGCTTGTTTTCACGACCTCCTCCCTCGCTTCCTCTTCTGATACTTTCGTAAGCTGAACATGATGAAACGTATGATTTCCGATCAGATGGCCTTCCGCATGCATCCGGCGGACGATTTCTTCGTTTCCGGCAAGACACTGCCCCTGCAGAAAAAACGTTGCCGGAATTTCATTTTCTTTTAAAATTTCAAGCACCTCCGGCGTATAGCACGCATTCGGCCCGTCATCAAATGTCAGCGCCGCACGGCGGGGCACACTTTTTTCTGCTTCCGCCGCTGTCTCTTTCGCGCCTTCTCTTTCACACCGTGCCAGCTCTGCAAACAGAATAGCCGCCATCATCACAGCCAGAAGCGGCAGAGGAACGTGCCGCACTTTTCGGAATCTCCGCATGGTCTGCCCTTCGCACTTTCTTCTGCATTCCCTGTATTATATGAAAAACAGGAGAAAAGATGCCGCACCCGGCGGTTCTTTTCTCCTGTTTTTGTTCTTTATGTATCCTGCACCTGAAGAATATGCGTACCGGACGCAGTATCCTGGTAAACGATATCTCCGATGGACTGCAGCAGCGATTCGTTCAGCGCATCGCCATATTTCTCCTTTTCTTTGCTTCCCACAAAAATGCAGGTCACATGATACTGCTCCAGCAGGCGCAGCACTTCATTCGTATCGGTCGAGGTGTACATCTGTTTCACATCCTCGGCGCGGACATTTAAGTCTGCGGGATCCCCTCTCCAGAGCCATTCATGGACATACCATCCAAGCACGGTCGGAAGGCCGGTCATTGCGGAAACACGCTCGTAATCGCTGTAGCTGTCGCCGTTCGCCTCAAGCACAACCGGCTGTCCTTCTATTGTTTCATCCAGCCAGCGGATGGCACCTGCGTCCTCGGAAAAGACATTTTCCAGATACGCTGTCGCATCGAGTCCGCGGTACTCGGACAGATCGAAAACATTTCCGAACCAGGAGTACACGCTCGTTCCAAAATAGCCGAAGGTCCATAAAAGCAGTACCAGCCCGATTCCGCCGAACACCTGCAGAATCCGCTCTTTTTTCCAGAGCAGGAACCGCGTGATGATGTAGCTCATGCAGATCCCAAACAGGATAAATGCCTGATACGTCAGCTTGAACATCGTGTTGGAGCGCGCATACGATTCTTCGTAGATATCGCGCACATAGACGAGCTCCGGAATGATGATAAGGCCGATGGCACAGAGGCCTAAAATACCGATCACCATATCGCTCACCGCAATCTCTCTCCAGAAATTACAGAAGGCAGAAACTTTTTTTGGCTTTTCCGCCGTTTCTTTTTCGCCCGGCTCCGGTTTTTTCTCTCCCAGAATCAGGGCAACGGCCTGCTCTTCCACCTCTTCCTGCGTCTTTCCATCGGCAAGTACAATCTGTCCCTGCCGCTCCATGCCCGGAAGATGACAGTTTTTCCGCCATGCTAGCAGAACGGCTGCGATAAACAGCACAACGAGCACCGTCGGAAGGCCCCAGAGAATCGTCAGCTGATACAGCATCGAATGGTGCCTGGCAATGCCGACACCGGAAACCATCGTCTCAAACTTCATTGTAAACGGAAGGGCGACAATCGTTCCAATTGCAAAAACTTCTGCAGCCTGCAGGAGAACCGTTCCGATCGTCTCTTTCGCCCGCGCATGATACCGGTACAGCGCACCGTACAGAGAGAAGCCTGCAATCACGACGAAATAGATAACAAAATCCCAGTAGTTGGACCAGTGGAACACACCGATCAGAAAGCCCGCCGCGATGATCTGCGGCTGAAGCAGAACGTCTTTTAACGACCATTTCCACTCTTTTTCCGGATCACGGCAGGTATTTTTCACGTAGGAATATAAAAGGCCCAGCACCAGCAGGACGAACATGACATTCACCACATGGGCATGCAGGTCGCCGAGCACAAAGGAATACGATGGAAACTCATGAATCGTGCGGTCATTTTCCACAAGCGGGTCATACCCGATATAGCGGGTCGAACTCGGGAACCAGTAAGCCGATTCGTTCAGTCCCAGCCACTGGCGGATGCAGCCGTAAATCACATAGTGCATATTTCCTGCAAGGGAAACGGCGCCTCCCGAAAGAAGACCGCCAAGCACCGGTGCAATCTGGCTTTTATTGCCGCCCTCTTTCCGGATGCGGTGGCACGCACGCGACTCTGCCAGATGGTAGGTGATCGAAAACGGCAGAACAAACGCGAACGATGCCACCATCGTACGCATCAGATGGTACGTCTGCTTTACATCCGTGAAGGTAATCTTCGTCAGAAATACGGCATAGAACTGGCCGCCGTAATAGTAGTTAATACCGCTTCCGCTGTACCAGAGATCCTCTGCCGGAACGGCGGTGCTGCGCATCATGGCCTTCATAAAACCATAATCCATGAATTTTTCGGTTCCGTGTGCCTCCGGGTGAAAGCCCGCAAGATAGGTCCAGAGAAGGAAAAAGGCGAAAAACAACACTTCTTCCATCATCAGGAAGTCGATTTCCGGCGCATGGACGCGTACCTTAAAACATCCGAAAATCCAAGAAGCCAGGATCAGTACACCGACTGTGATCAGGCAGACCGGTGCGGTAAACGGAACCAGTCCGAAGCTTCCAAGAGCAAATACAGCAAAACCGGAAACAACGATGCCAAGCACTTTAGAAAACATCCATCCCCGGTCATGAAACCGCGGAAACAGCGCTGCGGCAGCCGGATAAAATCCAATACCGAGCACCAGGGTCATAAGCCACCACTTCAGGAACGAAACGTTGTCCGTTCCAAGAAGCGGCGTTGTGGCCAGCACAAGCAACACCAGCAGAATGCCGGAAACTGTCGTCTTTTTGCTCATCTTTAATTATCTTCCTCTGTCATTGTATAGACATGACGTTTTCTTGCCATCTCATCGCTTGCAAGATACTCGTCGTAGGTGGTCATCTTATCGATCAGCGCGCCGTTCGGAAGGATCTCCATGATACGGTTTGCTGTAGTCTGTACAAACTGATGGTCGTGGCAGGTGAACAACAGCACGCCCGGGAATTTGATCAGACCGTTGTTCAGTGCAGTGATGGACTCCATATCCAGATGATTGGTCGGCTCATCAAGAACGAGAACGTTTGCACCGGAAATCATCATCTTGGAGAGCAGGCAGCGCACTTTCTCTCCTCCGGAAAGGACTCTGACACGTTTCACGCCGTCCTCACCGGCAAAAAGCATTCTTCCGAGGAATCCGCGGACATACGTTACGTCCTTGATCTCGGAATACTGGGTCAGCCAGTCTGCGATCGTCAGGTCGCAGTCGAATTCTGCGGTGTTGTCCTTCGGGAAGTAAGCCTGTGTGGTGGTTACGCCCCATTTGTAGTAACCGGAATCCGGCTCTTCTTCTCCGGTCAGAATCTTGAACAGCATGGTGATCGCCTGCTCGTTGCTTCCGACGAAAGCAACTTTATCTTCTCTTCCGAGGGTGAAGCTTAAGTTATCCAGGATTTTCACGCCGTCTACGGTTTTGGTCAGTCCCTCTACCTGCAGAACGTCGTTTCCGATCTCACGGTTCGGACGGAAATCGATGTAAGGATATTTCCGGCTGGACGGTTTGATATCGTCGAGCTGGATTTTCTCCAGGGCTTTCTTACGGGAAGTAGCCTGTTTACTCTTCGATGCGTTGGCGCTGAATCTAGAGATGAAGTCCTGTAACTCTTTGATCTTCTCCTCTTTCTTCTTGTTCGCCTCTTTCATCTGTTTTACCAGCAGCTGGCTGGACTCAAACCAGAAGTCGTAGTTTCCGGCATAGAGCTGGATTTTTCCGTAATCTATATCTGCGATCTGGGTGCAGACTTTATTCAGGAAGTAACGGTCGTGGGATACGACGATAACGGTATTCTCGAAGTTGATCAGGAACTCCTCAAGCCACTCGATCGCATCGAGGTCCAGGTGGTTGGTCGGCTCGTCGAGAAGAAGGATGTCCGGATTTCCGAACAGGGCTCTTGCAAGAAGAACTTTGACCTTCTGGCTACCGGTCAGGTCTGCCATCTGTGCGTAGTGCAGTTCCGGCTCAATGCCAAGGCCGTTTAAGAGCTGCTCTGCATCGGTCTCTGCCTCCCAGCCGTTCATCTCTGCAAACTCACCCTCGAGCTCGCTCGCTTTGATACCGTCCTCATCTGTGAAGTCTTCTTTTGCGTACAGCGCCTCTTTCTCTTTCATGATCTCATAGAGACGGGCATTTCCCATGATAACGGTGTCGAGTACCGGATAGCTGTCGTATTTGAAGTGGTCCTGCTCGAGGAAGGAAAGACGCTGGCCCGGTGTGATGGTTACGTCTCCGTTTGTCGGTTCAAGCTGGCCGGACAAGATTTTCAGAAAGGTTGATTTTCCCGCTCCGTTGGCACCGATCATGCCGTAGCAGTTTCCCTCGGTGAATTTGATATTGACATCTTCAAACAACGCTTTTTTTCCGACACGAAGTGTCACATTATTTGCTGCAATCATACTTTTTAAAACCTCATTTTCTTATTCTTAATTGTAAACGTGAAGTTACCGCCGGGGTTTCCCGGTCATACGGAGTATAGTCTACCATAGGTTTCCGTTTTCTGGCAAGTAGGGAAAGCCCTTATTCTTCGTCTTTTTCACCGGAAATTGTAAAAAAGCTGTCATCCCGGTCTTTTTTGTCGATCAGTTCATTGTACTGCAGGCATTCATACTGCCGTTCGTACTCGAGATCCTCCTCCGGCGCATCGCTGTCGTTCCAGCGGTACCAGGTTCCGTCACTTGCTAAAAAGCCGAGGTGATTGAGCGCCGGCATCTTCTCGCGCAGGTCAAGCAGATACTCGTTGTACGGCGTCAGTTCCAGGCCGGTAAGGCTTAACGCATAGCTTGAGAGATAGTTTGTGCTGATCCAGACATTGCTCTCGGATTTCATGCTGTAGTTGGTCCAGATGAAGAACGGGGTTCCATAGAACTTCTCCTGATCCTCGACCGAAAGATTCTGATAGGCGTCTCCGGCAATCCATGTTTCAAACGCATCCGGCAGTTTCGGGGAATGATCGCCGAACATAATGATCATCGTCGGCTCGTCCACCTGCTGGAAATACCGGATCAGATAGGAAATTGCCTCATCGGAAAGCTTTAACAGGGAGAAATACTGATCGGCCTCATCACTGTCGTAGCCGTTGCAGTTGATATCCGCCTGGAAATAACGGTTCGTGTAGCCGCTGTGGTTCTGCATCGTCACATCAAAGAGGAAGAACGGGCTGCCCGGCTCCTTGTTCTCGTAGGTTTCCACGATCTTCTCATAGTTCGCCTGATCGCTGATCATGCCGCGGTACCGCTTGGCCGTATCGGAGAACTGATCAATCGAGATGAAATCATCAAAATCAAGGAAACGGTATGCCGTGCTCCGCTTCCAGTTTGTCGCCTTGTTCGGATGCATCGCAATTGCCTGATAACCCTGGTCTTTTAACGTCGTGACAAGGGAATACTGGCTGTGCGTAAAGTAGCTGACGTACGGCACCATGCCCGGGAACCGCTTGCAGGAGTTTCCGGTCAGGAACTCATACTCCGTCTTTGCTGTTCCGCCGCCCTTGGTACACGTCAGCGTGTGCCCTTTGATGACATTTTCGGTCAACGAGTCGAGGAACGGCATGTAGCTCTCGCTCGTCTGCGGATCGCCGACGGAACGGTAGTCAAACCACGACTCGTTCATGATCGCGATGATGTTGACGGGTGTCACGCTATCCGCATTATCTTTTCGAAGATCTTCTGTTTTCGTCTCTTTCTCGCTCGTATCGGCAATCGCTGTCACTTCGTCTTTCGAATAGCCGTCCGGCGGTGTCAGGCGCATGTATTTGGCGACCGCGGTAAAACCGACTGTCGTTCCGTACTGGCGGTATGTCTTCGCCGGATTCCAGAGGTCACTGATGACACCGAACTCGGCGTTCCAGTTCAGATTCATGTACGCCAGGTATGTTCCGAGCGTCAGCGCAGCAGCAGCCACGCGGAGCAGAATTTTATTTCTCGTTTTCCGTGCAAAACGATATTCCCGGCTCTGCAGCCAGAGGCGCACAACGAGCATCATCGTGATAAACGAAGTCACGATTTCACCTGTGATCTCGAATTTGTAGCCGCCGACTACGTCCGCCGCCGTCGCAATGCTGTACAGGTCGATGAGCTGGAACGCTTCTCCGCGGAACAGATAAACATAGTAGAATACCAGACTCATGCAGAAATAAAAGATGTTCATGAAAATCATCGCGCGGCGGATGGAGTTCAGAAAGAGGGAAACGAGAATGGAAAGTACGAAAATGACACCGATATTCAACAACGCATAATACCATTTCATCTCCCGGAACTGGCTGTTTGTGACAAATTCCAGTGTGGCAAACAGATAGGCTGCGTTTGCCAGCATCAGAATCGGCTGTTTCCATCCCACATAGCGCGGTTTTGGTTTCTGGTCCGGCTTTGCAGCAAACCGGCAGAAACTGACGACTGTCGTCAGTATGATGCACGCCAGCAGGCATGGGAACAGAAAGTGAATACTCCACTCCCGGTCTGCCGCCGTCGTATCCAGCAGCGGGCGCGCCAGAAACAGCAGCACCGCCAGCACGCCGAAATCCAAAACAAGAAACGCGCACCGGGCGCGCTCCTTTTGATTCTCTTTTAATCTCTGATAAAACTTCTGCATCGAAACTTTATGCTCCTTTTATAAACAAGAATTATAATCCTTCCGTAAACGGCTCGTCCGCCGGATAGCCGCCGCCTAATTTTTGCATACAGCGCTGGATGGAATCTTTTGAATTTCCCCAGTCCTTATCCTTGTTGCGGTAATCGAATTTGTCAGTAAACCATGTTACCTCTTCCTGCAGCCGCTGGTAATTTTCTTTCATGATTTTGAACAGAACCGGGTAAAATTCCGCTTTCTGTTTATCATTCAGCTTTTTCTCCGCCGTTTCTACCAGATCCGCAAAATGCGGCAGACAGAAGCCTTTTCCCTCGCGGAACAGTCTTGCAAACTCCTCGTCTTTTTTGTAGAGATCAAAGAACGTATCAAGATAGCGGTTATAGTTTGCCTTGAAGTGATCGCAGACGTAGCACGAATGCGTCTTCTCATCAATCCACTGGCCGATCGCAGTCTCACGGCCCTGTTTGTCGAGGGATGTCTTCTGCATCCGCTTGAACACCGAGGATTTTCCCGGTGCAAACAGATCCATCTGTGCGGCAAGCTCCTGGTTCAGTTTTTTCAGATGGGTGGATAAAATCAGACCGCTTCCGAGACGGTTTCCGTAATCGTACATCATTTTATAGTGGTGGCGGCAGAATCCCATCGCGTCTGTTTCCGCACGCACATCATCCTCCATATAGGATGCGCCGGAACCAAGCGCAAACGAAATCGCATGCTGCTCTGCTTCCCGCTCCAGATAGCAGAACGGGCACTCATCTTCCGCCTTAAATGCATCCATCAGCGGAATGGTATGGATCGACTCTTTCATAATGTAAAAACCTCCGATTTTATTTGTTGGTGCTTTCTACAGCATACACAAAAACCTCTCATTTGTCAAAAGAACTCTTTTTCCTGTTTTCCTATTATTCTGATGGATAATTTCTATATTTTGCACAATTTACATGTGCATTATAAAAATTTAAAGTTGTTTCTTTTTGGTATTTAATCGTTTAAGATAAATATTATATAAGTCTTTGTATCACTCTGTTCAGAAAGGAGCCGCAGCAATGGGAGAACGTCATACGGAGGAGATGCGCCTCCTCGGTCTTACCATCGCTTTTTATCGCAGAGCACGCGGATTAACGCAAAGTGAGCTTGCCGAAGCTGTCCAGATCAGCCGTACACATATGAGCAACATCGAAGCGCCAAACAGTCATACCTCTCTGTCTCTAAACAAGCTGATGGATATTGCGGAATCACTCGAAATTCCGCTGAAAACATTATTTGATTTCAAACGGTAAGCCCGGAAAGCTTTCCGTTTTTTATAGCAGATTTTTACAGCAACCCCCCGCAGCCGGTGTGCGCCCGGTGCGGGGGGCTTTTTCTCTCTTATTTTCCCGAAAAATCCGGAGTTCCGTCAAGATTATACGGGGTCACCTGGTATACATAGTAGTTCAGCCAGTTCGTGTACAGATTGTTCGCATGTGACCGCCATAAAAGCACTGGTTTTGTATTTGGATCGTCGTTTTTATAATAGTTCTTCGGAATCTCAATCGGGAGTCCTTTGTCTTTATCGCGGTGGTACTCGCCGTCGAGCGTCATACGGTCGTACTCCGGATGACCCATCACAAAAATCTTTCTTCCCTCTTCCGCCATGCCAAGATAGAATCCGGCTTCGTCGGACTCTGCGAGAATCGTGACATCTTTGCAGGCACGGATATCGTCGATCGGTACTTCTGTGTGGCGGGAATGCGGTGCCAAAAACTCGTCATCGAAGCCTCGCACAAGCGGGATCTTGCGGTTGTTGACTTTGTGCCAGAACAGCCCGAATTTCTTCTCCGGAAGCATCCGTTTCTTCAGTCCGTAGAAATGATACAGACTCGCCTGGGCTCCCCAGCAGAGGAACATCGTGGAGGTAACGTGTGTGTTCGTCCAGTCCATGATCTTTGTCAGTTCATCCCAGTAATCAACTTTTTCAAATTCCATCTGCTCGACCGGTGCACCGGTGATGATCATACCGTCGTAATAATTTTTCCGCACATCCTCAAATTTCACATAGAACGTGTTCAGATGGCTGGTCGATGTATTTTTCGCCTCGTGGCTTGCCACCATCAGAAAGGTGACATCAACCTGCAGGGAGGTGTTGGAAAGGGAGCGCAGAAGCTGCAGCTCGGTATCTTCTTTGAGCGGCATCAGATTCAGGATCATAATCTTCAGCGGACGGATGTCCTGATGAACCGCTCTTGTCTCGTCCATGACGAATATATTTTCGCTTTCGAGTATTTCTTTTACAGGTAAATCTGCCTGAACTTTAACCGGCATATTCTTTTTCCTCGTTTCTATTCTTCTTGATCTGCCGCGCTTTTCTCTGCGCAGACAGGCGGTTTGCTTTTTCCGGCAGGAATTTCTGCCGTCTGCTTCCGATTATAGCAGATTCCCGCGCGGGATGCAAACCGCCTTTGCAGATATTTCGTTATTCTTCTGTCATCTTCAGAAATTCCTCTTCTGAGATCACCGGCACGCCGAGTTCGCGCGCTTTCCGGTTTTTGGAGGAACTGGATGTCGTGTCGTTGTTGATCAGATAGCTCGTCTTTCCCGTTACACTTCCGGTGGCTTTTCCGCCGAGCTCCTCGATTCTTGCCTTTAATGCATTCCGGTTCGGGAAATGTTCCACACTTCCGGTGATGACGAAGGTAAGACCGGCTAATTTCTGTTCTTCCTGGCTTGCCTGCGGCTTCTCAATCGTCAGATACGACAGAAGGCGCTCAAGGCGTTCTTTATTTTCCTCATCCGCAAAGTAATCCACGATGCTTTTTGCAATCACTTCTCCGACACCGTCGATCTGCGCGAAATCCTCCGCCGATGCATTCCGGATCCGGTCGAGATCGAAATCGAAGGCTTTGCAGATCATTCTCGCGTTTGCAAGACCGATATTTAAGATGCCAAGTCCGAAAATCAGACGGGGCAGCGTTGTGTTTTTCGCGCGCTCGATGCTGTCGATCAGATTCTGGTATGATTTTTCACCGAAACCGTCCATCTCCACAATCTCGTCGCGGTAGCGGTCGAGACGGAAAATATCGGCAAACTCACGGATGAAGCCGTGGCCCACGAATTTTTCGAGCGTTGCCTCCGACATGCCGTCGATGTTCATCGCGTCGCGGCTTACAAACAGGGTGAATGCCTTCATGAATTTTGCCGGGCACTCCGGATTCGTACAGTAGAGGGTCTCGACATTGTTCATCATCTGAATCCGGGTGGCACCGCCGCAGGCAGGACACGTTTCCGGAATATCGCGCACACCGCTTCTCGTCAGATTCTCTGAGATCTGTGGAATGATCATGTTTGCTTTGTAGACAAGGATTTTATCACCCACACCGAGATCCAGCGAACGCATGATACTGATGTTGTGGACGCTTGCGCGGGAAACCGAAGTTCCTTCCAGCTCGACCGGCTCAAAAACCGCAACCGGATTGATGAGACCGGTTCTCGACGGGCTCCACTCAATTTCAAGCAGAGTGGTCTCCTTCTGTTCATCCGCCCATTTGAAGGCGAAAGCGTTCCGCGGGAATTTCGCGGTTGTGCCGAGTGATTCTCCGTAGGCGATATCGTCATACAACGTGACAAGGCCATCGGACGGGAAATCGTTTGTCTCGATTTTCGTGGAGAAATATTGCATCGCCTCGTCGAGGTTATCTTTGGTGACAACCTTGTATTCCACCACCTCGAAGCCCTGCTCTTTCAGCCACTCCATCTGACGGATTCTGGAATTTTCGAAATCCTGTTCCGGAGCGCTCACAAGCGCAAATGCCATAAAATGAACGTGGCGTTTTGCCGTAATCTCATTGTTCAGCTGGCGCACAGAACCGCTGCAGAGGTTCCTCGGATTCTTGTATTTCGCATCGACATCCTCAATCTCCTCGTTGATCTTCTCAAAATCGGAATAGCGGATGATCGCCTCGCCGCGCAGAACCAGCTCTCCCTGGTACGGGATTTTTAAGGGAATATTTTCAAACACTTTTGCATTGTTCGTGACAACCTCTCCGATCACGCCGTTTCCACGGGTGACGGCCTTTGCGAGGGTACCGCCGCGGTACGTCAGAACGACGGTCAGACCGTCCATCTTCCAGGATAGCAGCGTTTTGTGATCCCCGATGAAGCTGCGGAGCACTTCCACATCTTTCGTTTTATCAAGGGAAAGCATCGGCGACTCGTGCGCTTCTTTCGGCAGTTCGTCCATCGCCTCGTAGCCGACTTTTGTGGTCGGGCTTCCGGCGAGTGTTACGCCTGTTTTTTCCTCTAATACCTGCAGTTCGTCATACAGCGTGTCGTACTCCAGGTTGCTCATGATCTCCCGGTCTTCCTGGTAATAGGCTTTTGCCGCTTCGTTCAGCTTTTTGACCAGTTCCTTCATCCGTTCTGTCTCGTTCATCGCTTTTCCTCCCCGATCTGCTTTTTCAGTTCTGCTAATTCTTTTTCCGTTAAAGGGCGGTACTCCCCTGTTTTCAGGTCTTTCAAGTGAATATTCATGATCCGCACACGTTTCAGCTTTGTGACACGATATCCTAATGCTTCGCACATCCGCCGGATCTGACGGTTCAGCCCTTGCGTCAGAATAATCGTAAAGCTGCGCTCTCCCGTTTTCCGGATCCGGCACGAGCGCGTCACGGTATCGAGAATCGGCACGCCGGATGCCATTTCTTTCAGAAATTCCGGTGTAATCTCTTTGTTTACCTCGACCTGGTATTCTTTTTCGTGGCGGTTTCTGGCACGCATGATACCGTTTACGATCGCACCGTCGTTCGTCATCAGAAGGAGGCCTTCGGAATCTTTATCGAGTCTTCCCACCGGGTAAATCCGCACCGGGTAGGACAGATAATCGATGACGTTGTTTTTCTCCCGTTTTTCCGCAGTACAGACGATGCCGCGCGGTTTGTTGAAGGCGAGATAGACTTTTTTCTCCTCCGGGACAACGGTTTTGCCTTTCACGACAACAACGTCGCCAGACTCCACCTGCATGCCGGTTTCCGCGCGTTTTCCGTTTACCGTAATCTCGCCCGCTTCTGTCAGACGGTCCGCCTCCCGCCGCGAGCAGACGCCCGCATCACTTAAGTATTTGTTTAAGCGCATGGTTTTATCCTTCCAAAAAAGCAGTTTCATAAAAACCAGAAACTGCTTTTTTTGTTTTGTATTATTCTATTGTTCCTACTGAATGCTCTCTACATATGCTCTCAGGGAAGCATCTGCATCGAGTGCATTCTGATAATCGTTCTGAACCTGTTCGATCAGATTTTTGACTTCTTCGTTTTCGAGCGCCGCTTTCATAGCCTCGGTTACGGCCGCATCGCTGTCAGTATCATCCATGATTTTCAGGCCGCCGTCTTCTGTCGTGTAGAGATAATACTCCGAAAGCATCGGCAGGGTCTGGTTGATTCCCAGATATTTGCATCTGCTGCTGACAAACGCGATGTACGTTCCGTCATTTGGACCGCTGATCGTGTAGGCCTTTACATCTCCGTATGACTCCACATCGCTTTCTGCCTCAATCTGCGCCTGCTCCTCCGCGGTCAGATTATCTGTTACTGCAAAAAGACCGTTGATATTCCTTGCACCGAGCGCGGTGTAATACTGCTCCAGCACGGTGCTTACTTCCGGGACATTGTCCGTGGCAAAGGAGACAGCCGTATTATCGGTATTCTCTGTATTACTGGTATCGTCTGCCGCTTCCGGCTCACTTGTCGGCTCAGCCTCTGCATCCGGCGCGCTGGCAGTATCGGTACTGGAAGCATCTGCACTGGAATCATTCGCGGAATCCGAAACGTCCGATGAAATGCCTGTGCTGTCCTCAGAATCTGCTTTGCTGTCTGCTTTTACCTGTGTCTTTTTATCCGGCACATTGTTTCCGGTGCTGCTGCTTGTTACGGTTCCGCCGCTCGATTTTCCATCGTTTTTTGGTGACACCAGATGAACGATGAGAAGAACCGCTGCCACAATCAGGAGAATTGCTCCGATCAGAAGCATGTAGCGCAGATTATCGGAAATCCATTCCCGGATTTTATCTTTTGTTGTCATTGGTTTTGCCATATTTTTCCTCCTTCATCAAAACTGATCCGCCGGATCAGTTATTGATATGCTCAGTAAGCAAAAAAACCTCTACTTCACACCGAAGCAGGGGCTTTCCTTATCCTGCGCCGGTCCTGCCCGCCGCAGCATGCCATGTAGCAAAAACGCGTCTGGAGGGATTCGAACCCCCGACACACGGTACCGGAAACCGTTGCTCTATCCCCTGAGCTACAGACGCTGATGTGATCTGTTTTCTCAACCACACTATGATAGTTTACCACAGACTCCTGCAATTGTAAAGTATTTTTCCCACCCAGCCGCCCATTTTTTTCTTAAATTATTCGCAGACTATTCTGCCACACAGCTTACGTTTCTTCCTCACACAGCGTCAGTTCCCCGCTTTCCCGGTGGTAATAATAAACGTGATCCGACAGAATCTCCTGCGGCTTGACCGTCTTTTCATTCACGTCCCGTACCATGTCGGAAAGACACTCCTCCGGGAACACATCATAATCTGGAATCACCATGCACTCATGGATACTGCTCGGAATCACATAAAGACTTGCCTCAAAGCGCTGCGAAAGACTCTCCAGCACGCCGGGATAGCACATGCAGATTGCACCCAGCTTTCCTCTGCGGTTGCTGACCAGGTAAAACCGTTCCGCCAGCGGACCAAGCTCGAACCGGGGAAACGTTACTCCGTACTCCTCTTTCAAATACACCATAAGGCTGTCTGTGCGCACCGGCAGATCCCGCAGGGTGTTCTCCCAGGCACGGGCATCCAGCTCCTCCGCCGAAATTCCCCACAGCTCCCGGTGCGTCTCGTGGATCAGAATTGTCGCATCCGGCACGCGGTTTCCCCGCATCTGGTAATAGTACACGACCGCGAGCAACAGAAAATACCAGAAAAGCGGAGCGATGACACCGTCACTCAAATTCTC
>OGZP01001262.1_pt1 | contig 18964 bp, 14 predicted proteins | sample 1576811 | NCBI WGS metagenome assembly OGZP01 (sample SAMEA3541553, study PRJEB24748) | human gut metagenome | biome: human gut; feature: human-associated habitat; material: faeces | place: China | collected 2012
CTATTTTCTTTGTGACTGTTGGTACGTTTCTGAAAAAATAATCAACACCTTTGCCGTACAAGGATTTCATACCATTGGTGCTTTGAAAACAAATCGTTTGCTGTACCCGTTAGGAATGAAACAGAAGCTCAGCGAACTGGCTGCCGAATTATCCGTGACACACAAGAACTTTGACCTTGTGACAGTCAAAGGCAGAAACTATTATGTGTACCGATATGAAGGCAATCTCAACGGTATAGAAAACGCGATTGTTCTTTTCAGCTATCCTGAAAAAGCATTTGGAAAACCGAAAGCACTAAGGGCTTTCCTTTGCATGGATGTGTCTTTATCCACAAATGAAATCCTGGACAATTACATATGCAGGTGGCCAATTGAGGTGTTTTTCCGCCAATGTAAGGATAAACTGGCGTTGGACAGCTATCAAATCCGTTCTGCGCAGGGAATCCGAAAATACTGGTTGATTATGTCATTTGCACACTATATGTGTGTTGTTGGAACTGGCGAAGTCTGTCCTTTTGAAACAGGGTATCACAAGATCAGTGACATAATCCAGATGGAAAAATATCTGACCCTCTATCAATGTGCAAGGGAATGCAATGATTTTGACTCCTTTGTAAAGGTCGTGGCGTAGTTTTGTGCAATTTTTCAAATTTGCTCATTTATAGTTTATCATTTTGATTCCCCGTTCATTTTTATGGTCCTGCTGTTTTTTTACTTATACTTTCACAGGAGGACATCATGGATACTGATTTTATGAACACAGCGTTGCTGGAAAATAAATTGAACCCAAAAGGCTGGTGGAAATAACCGGTCCGGAACGGCGTCATAGATTCGGTCTGTCTTCGTAAGCTGCAGGCCCTGATCGACCGTTTAGAAGTGGGCGAACCGCTTACAAAAGAAGAGTGGGTCTGTCTTATCGGCGGCCGTTCCCCGGAACTTGCCACCTATCTTTTTCCAAAGGCACGGGCCATCCGGGAACGCGTATACGGCACGGATGTCTATGTCCGCGGACTCATCGAGTACAGCAATTACTGTAAAAATAACTGCCTCTACTGCGGGATCCGGGCTGGAAATAAGAACGCCAGCCGTTACCGTCTCTCCCCGGAGGATATTTTATCCTGCTGCCAAAGCGGAACGCCCTGGGCTTTCGCACCTTTGTCCTCCAGGGCGGGGAGGACCCGTTTATGACCGAAGACAAGATCACGGAGATCGTCTCCATGATCCGGAAGGAATTCCCGGACTGCGCTATCACGCTTTCCTTGGGTGAAATGGAATACGAGAGCTACAAGCGGTTCTTTGATGCCGGGGCGAACCGTTATCTACTCCGGCATGAGACTGCGGATGCCAGACATTACGGGAAACTCCATCCGAAGGAAATGTCCTTTGAGCACCGGATGAACTGCCTGCGGACTCTAAAGGAGATCGGTTACCAGACCGGCTGCGGCTTCATGGTCGGCTCCCCGTACCAGATCTCGCCGAGGACATGATCTTTATCCGGGAACTTCAGCCGGAGATGGTGGGAATCGGGCCGTTTATTCCGCAGCATGACACGCCGTTTGGGGGCCGCGCCGCCGGAACCATGGATCTGACATTGTTCATGATGGGACTTCTCCGCCTCTAGGACCCGAATGTCCTGCTGCCAGCAACCACTGCACCGGGAACAATCCATCCATTTGGACGGGAGCAGGGAATTCTCGCAGTGGAAACGTCATTATGCCGAATCTCTCCCCTGTACAGGTGCGGGCGAAATATCTCCTCTACGACAACAAGATCTGTACCGGCGACGAGGCGGCGGAATGTGTGAATTGCATGAAGCGGCGGATGGAAAGTGTCGGGTATCATGTGGTTGTGGATCGTGGAGATCACAGAAAATAGGAAATTGAATAGAAAGGAGCGAATCTGTTTCCGTGCCTGATTTTGCAATGAGGAGCAGGTTCAGCATGTTTTTATATATGGGAATGAATGAAACGCCGTCCAGCGAAAGAGTCCACATCGGATTCTTTGGCAGAAGAAATGCCGGAAAATCCAGTCTTGTAAACGCGGTTACCGGTCAGGATCTATCTATCGTTTCCAGGGTCCGCGGAACCACCACCAATCCGGTATCGAAATCCATGGAACTTCTCCCGTTAGGACCAATTGTGATCACCGATACATCTGGCATTGATGATGAAGGCGAACTTGGCATCAAGCGCGTCGGAAAAAGCCGCCAGGTCTTAAATAAAACAGATATCGCGATCCTGGTCGTCGATACGATGACCGGAACCGACCAATGGGAAGAAGAAATGGTCCGGCTGTTTGAAAAAAGGAGATTCCATATCTTGTTGTATACAATAAGGCAGATCTCTGCGATCTTAATAAGACCAGCCTGCTACACCAAGATGCCTCAACAGCTGCGTAACATTCCAGCCAGTCAGCCTCAAATGCCACTGACTCTAAAAGTACATCCATAGCAGACTCGGCTCTTCAATCAGTCGTGGACCGACATAAAATCTATGTCAGTGTCAAGACCGGATTCGGCATCCACGACCTGAAAGAACGCATGGCGCGGCTTGTCTCCACTGACGGTAGTGAGAAACACCTCGTGAACCCGCTGGACATCGTTGTCCTCGTCGACAAAGCCGCCCCGAAAGGCCGCCTGATCCTCCCACAGCAGCAGGTGATCCGGGATCTCTTGGACTCTGGTGCCATGCCCATCGTCTGCCGGGAGTCCGAGCTCACCGAGACACTTAACTCTTTAAAGAAAAAGCCATCCCTCGTCATCACCGACAGCCAGGTATTCCCGCTTGTAGACCGCCTGACCCCAAAGGACATCCGCCTGACCTCATTCTCGATTCTCTTTGCGAGGTACAAAGGAAATCTCACCCAGGCCGTCCACGGCACACGGGCGCTGAACAGCATCCAGGATGGCGATAAGATCCTGATCTCCGAGGGTTGCACCCATCACCGCCAGTGCGGCGATATCGGTACCGGAAAACTCCCAAACTGGATCCGGGAATATACCGGAAAGCAGCCAGACTTCCACTTCACCTCCGGCACTGAATTCCCGGAAGACGTCTCCGGATATAAGCTCATCGTTCACTGCGGCGGCTGTATGTTGAATGAGCGTGAAATGCGAAGCCGCTTAAGAAGCGCCGCCGATCAAGAGATTCCGATGACGAACTATGGGATCGCGATTGCGTATATAAAAGGAATTTTGGAGAGAAGCATTGAACATCTGCTTATTTAATGCATATTAAATTGATCTAATTTATATTAAGTGAAGAACATACTTCACAAATTTGTTGTTCTTCACTTAATAATTAAATATGGGATTAGTCTTCCATATGCTTCTCTAATTTAAATTATGCAGTTCATAGCTAATATTTACTAATTCCTCTATATATGAATTGATTTCATTCAGTAATGATTGATTCCATTTTTCTGTATCTGCAGGTTTAAAGCTTTTAACTAATATACCGAAATCATCTTGACTCTTACCATCTCCCTGGGCATCTGGCGTTAGGACAATAACTTTTTTTACAGGCCGCATATTTAATCTTCTTCCTAATTCTCCAAACAAGTATTCCGAGCGTGTATTATTATAATATGCCTGTAATTGTCCTAAACTAGAACGTTGGCCTCCAAATTCATTCCAAAATGAATAAATTTTTCGGTATTTGCATTCCAATATAATAGATCCCAAATACCAATCATTTCTCTTGTCATATACATAAATGACAATGTCCGGCCTATTATGCACTCTAGAATATTCTTGCGTTTTGGCGACATAAATAGGAAAATTGATATCCGTATTTTGGCTTTGAAGTGCTAATGCTTTGTCAAACACAACTCTTATTTTAACATTCTTATTTTCTAGTTCAGTTGTTGTTCCTACTGACAAAAACGGAAATAGAATTTTTTCTGATAGTTTCCTTGTCCAATCCGAAGCATTTAGATCATATACCCGCGACAGCATATGAATTACTTTAAAATAGCACCACATTTCATACAGATAGCTACTTCTTTTCCATGCATACGAAAATTCCGGGTCATATTCAACGCGAAAATTTTCATGTCTTAACTTTAAGTACAGCTGGTAAAGGGTATTATACCTTGCATCCATTATAAATGAATGGGGTATATATGTTTGGCTTACATTACCAACTTCAAAATACCAGTCTTTAGTTTTCAACAATGATGTCATTTTTTTTAATTTATGTGCCGTGGCTTTAAATTCAAAAATGCTATTTTCCCATTCGCTTTTATGCTGGAATGTTTTCCCTAAATCGAAACTATTATTATATATCTGAAGTTCCTCTAATAATTTCATAAAAGTGTTTAACCTTTTTTCGTAATCAACCACTATGCTCTTTAATATTCTATTGTCCTGAATATCATAATTTACACATTTAACAGGAACTTTATATGTCGCTTCTGATCCAGCTCTTGTCGCATATCTTCTAATACTTTCTTCATCTAACCTGCAATTTTTATTATTGATGATTTTTTTATATTGTGTCACTATTTCACATCTTGGTGCTTCTGCGATATCTATTAACGACATCAATACCTTTTGAGCTGATTTTTTGATAACAATGAAGTCAAATAGAACTTTAGGTGGTAGGTTCCCATATTTCATGTTTCCTAATCCTATATTTCTCCGAACAATATCTTGAGCTAGACCTGTCATTTCCTTTTCAAGGTCGTCCTTCATCATTGTCCATTCATTTATATCCATTGGTTTAGGTAAAACATTTAGTACACCATAATACCATTTTCCACCACATAATATGGAAATTTGGAACGCATCAACACACAATGCATCAAACCCACTATTTCCTTTATATAATATAAAAGGTTCATGACTTGGCATTCTGTAAATATGTCCATCTGAATCATACATTACTTTTCTATCATCAAGAGGAACTATGTCTAATGCATCCAAATATAATCTAGCAGTCTCATCATTAGTATCAAATAATATTTCTATTTCATCATTCTCTTCTATAGATAAAGTAATAATCTCCTTTTCCCAGACTTCTTTTTCATCGGTCGAAAACAGAGTACCTTCTTGAATTATTTCTTTAGGGAACTTTTTAATTACTTGTAATTTGAATGGCACATTAGATGCAATAGCCATATGATTCTAACTCCCTTTGTTTTTGGATTACAATTTCTCTGCACAATTTAAATTCAGATAAATCGTTATATTTATCAAATATATGATATATATTATTATTGTTTCTTTCATCGAGTATTTCACCCAATTGATTTTCAGGGCCACGCACCTTTGTCAACACTCTTTGTGCTATTTGTAAATCTATTCCTGTATCCTTAGAAAATCCTCCTATATTAGATTTAGGCAAGTTCCATAAATATAAGTCAATGTTCTTTACAATTCTCGGTCCTATTCCATATTTCGAGTTAACACTATGTAGCATCATGTGGATATCCCACAGTAATTGATGAACACGAGTCATGTCTTCATCTGATCCTATCACAGTTAACGAATTATAATCATTCATACTCCAATTTACATTAACTGATGATCCGTACTTTTTCTTCTCCCAACTATTTGAATAGTTCAGTACATCCAGCTGAATTATGTTCGCTCTATCTAACACTTTGTCTGAAAAATGATATGTAGATTCATCAATATTAACCGTTCCAATAAATTTTACATTATCACCTATTTTTATTCTATATGGATATTCCGCAGAATTATATAATCTTCCACTATATTGTTTATCATATAGTTGTAATTCTCTTTGATTCGTGGGTCTCTCGAGCAACGATAAAAATTGACTGAAATAATGTTCAACACGTGCCAAATTCATTTCATCAAAGCAAACCATAAATATTTTATCTTTATTTTCTTCTTTTTGTGCCCGCACTAAAAAATCTACAAATCCTGAATCTGATGCTCTATATACCATATGCACTAAATCTACATATCCTAAAAGATCTGAGTCATCATTCCACGATGGTCGTACTGGAATAAACAATAATCGATTCTCATCTGGATTTGTAGTATTGTTTATTCCCAAGGCCCGAGCATATATATCAACAATTGCCGATTTGCCCGTTCCGCTTAACCCCGAAAGAATAACCAAACTATTACATTTTAAAGCAGTATGAATATTCACAAAATCCTTTACATTATAAAACAACCCGCGTTTTTGACTATGATAATCCATCAATTGAATAATTAGTTCATCTGTTTTCTCACCTGTATTGATTTCGATAATATTTTCTTTATCATCTATTGCAAAGATTTCAGAGCTATCCTTATCTATTTTTTCTACAACACTTTGTAATGTATTTGTTTCATTATCTTCAATCTCCCTTTTTTCTTCTGAAGATACTTTTAATAATAGTTCTTCTATGTTTGTATATATTTTTTCCGGGATATACATGAGTGTAGGATTTAACGACATTTGATATACCCAATATTCATTATATTGGCTTACATCAACACATACTATGTTATCACTTTCAAAAATAATCCCACCCTGTGTATTCTGGCGACTATCCAGTATATGTCCTATTGCATACATTGTGCCATCTTCTTCCATCCATATTACAAAAGATGGGGTAAATGCATCTGTATAGTAGCCATAAGTACTACCAACACTTTTTTTATTTTTTAAATACTCTAAAAATTCTTCTTTACCAGTATACTCCCGAAATAATTTCCAGCTTTTCTCACTTTCCCAATCGCATAGTCCAGTATTATTTTTTGAACAGAAAACTGGAACCGCATAGAAATACATACCTTCTTCATATTTAGAGGGTCTGCTAACTAAATTTGTTTTTCTACTCATCATATTCGCATAACCGTTTTCATTTATTTTATACGAATATACAAATAATTTATCTTTAACTGCAGCTTTAAAATTCAAAATTCTGCTTTCATCAGTAGAATATTCATCATCGTTAATTTCATAATCATCTTCAAATGAGTTAATATACCCTGAAACGAAGTCTGTACTTTCCTGCGGTAATAGTAATTGCTTAACTCTGTATTGAATATATGATCCCTTATTCATAAATACACTATCTCTGCCATCAGGTCCTTTGCTCTCTAATACTCCTATATATTGTCTAATTTGCATTTCCATTATTGAATTCCTCCTACCTTCTCTATAAGTGATTTAACATTACGACTTAAAATAATTTTCTTACATGGTAAATTTTTCATCCTAATAACTTCTGGATAATTAAAATCTGCTTCAATTATCCAAATTTCTCTATACTTGCTCCAGTCTATATTTTGTTCATATTCATCCTTCCATACACTTAATTGACTCACATCATAGAAAGGAAAATTATCTTTATTAATTTGTTTTTTTGAAAAGCAAAGTACTTTTGGGGCTCTTTTAAATACTTCTACATATTGCAGAATAATCTGTTCATTTTTATTACACTCGTCCATTAATTTTTTGCATTCCACTTTTGTACTTTCTAATTTGTTTTTTAATTCGTTATACTTTTCCTGATTTTCTTCGAGTTGTTTTTTTACTTTCAAATTTTCTTTTCTTAAATGTGCGATTTCCTTTTTATCTTTTTCCATTATACTTCTTAAATTTTGTATTGTATTTTCTAACTTATTGATTCGTAATTGTTTCTGTTTACTTTTCTCATTATCTTCTTTCTTTTTTTCTACATCGGAAAATTGTATTATAGTTTCTTCTTTCACTTCTTCCTTCACTTCTGGCAAAGCCGGCACATCCAACTCGATTTTTTTGATGGCACCTTCCACTCGTTCACGCTCATCCTCATTCTGTACCCATTCCTTTACCAGAGTAATAATTTGATTGTTCTCATCTAATCCACTCACAGCCTCTAGAAATATACTGCTTTGAAATTTTCCGTTTTTCTTTTTCCCTAATGATGCCCCTATTATTGTTTTGGGAGCCAGCCATATATTTTTATTAAATCCCTGTACTGTAAATCCATTCATTGCCGCTCTTTTTATTACAACTTGTAACGTACTTGCATCTAATAGCTTTAATACCCTTTTTGCAAATTCAAGCTCTCCCATATTTTCTCCTAACGTCATTTAGTTTTGCCTGTTAATTAAAAGATCTTTGTACTATAGAATATTAATTATTTACTACCATTACTCCCCCTAGACATACATTTACCTAATCTATATATTGATTATAGCTTATATAAATTTTTCTTTCAATCTTTCATTTTCGAACATATATTCTTTCTTGTTTCCATATTTCCCGCTGCTAAAAAACTCTGATAGACAAAATACCCTATAATATATCCTATAGGGCATTCTCTATCAGAGTTTTAGCTATATTTCTATATTCCTATTTTTCTAAATTCTCAAAATACGCTCTCAGCTCATCCACCAGCTCACCGAATTCTTTTCCGGTCTCATCCAGTGTGATGTCCGCGTATTTCTCGTAGTACGGAAGTCTCTCATTGTAGAGATCCCGGAGTGTCATGCCGTCCTTTAAGACAACACCGCGGTCCACAAGGTTTCCGAGACGTGATTCCAGATCCTCATAGCGAAGCTTCAGGTACACGATCGTCGCGGTTTCTTTGTAGTGTTCCATGGCCTTCGCCTCATAGATCACACTACCGCCCGGCGCGATCACGGACTTCTCTACATCCAGCTCCAGGTTTGCCTGCTCCTCGACACGCAGGAAACCGTCATCGCCCTCTTCCGCGATGATCTCCTTCAAAAGCTTTCCGGTCTTCTCCTGGATCACAAGATCCACATCCACGAAGGAATATCCAAGACGCTTCGCAAGCAGCACGCCGATGGTGCTCTTTCCGGACGCCGGCATTCCGATCATCAGAATATTTTTTTTCTTCATAACTTATGCCTCGCTCTTTTGTCTGTCGCTGTAATTATCTCTGGTTAACTGTTCCGTATGACTGCAGTCACTCTGCAGACTACTTCTGTCTCTTCTTATCATTCCGCGGACCGTCGGATTTCTGACTATTCGCCTTTCTGGTTTGTTCCGGCCGGGTAGTTGCTTTCTTTCCGCCGTTCACGTCTGCAGACTTTCGAACTTTCCCGGCACCTCCGGCTTTTTCCGCTGATTTTGAAGTTTTCCTGCCAGCCTTCGCACCCTTTTCCTGCTTTCTCACGCTGTACCCGAAGCTTCCCAGCTCCTCGCCCATCCCATAATATCTTCCATGGGAATAGGCTAACGGCTTCGCCATGGAAAGATGGAAGGTGTCCTTCTCATCCATGTACGCCTCATCCACATCCACCGCCACAACATCGGCGATAAACATGTGATGGCTTCCCAGCTCTTCCACCTTCACAACGCGGCACTCGATGTTCACCGGGCTCTCTTTGATCACCGGTACATCCACCACGTTCGCCTTCTTCGGGGTCAGCCCGGTCTCTTTCCACTTATCCACGTCGCGCCCGGAGCGCACGCCGCAGTAGTCTGTCGCCCAAGCCATGGACTCCGTCGTCAGGTTTACGACGAACTCCCCAGTTTCCTTCATCATATGGTAGGAGTGTCGTTCCGGCCGGACACTGATGGACAGCATCGGCGGATTCGTACAGATGGTTCCCGCCCATGCCACCGTAAAAATATTCGAATTTCCTTCCCGGTCAGCCACCGTCACAAGGACAGCCGGAACCGGGTACAGCATATTTCCTGGTTTAAACTGTCGTTTTCCCATCTTTACAGATCCTGCCTTTCTTCAATCGCAACCTTTCCGGCATCTCACACCTGCAGTGTCTGCCATCCGCACTTCCTTTCAAATGCGTAACAACCGCTGCTCCCAACTTATAAATACGGCAGCCCGGTCATGACTTCTCCCGATCCAACCGTGTCAGACAACCGGGCTGCTGCAAAAAATTTGCTACTGTAATGCCATCATGATCTGCGGCGCAAGCTGTTTCTTTCTGGAAACAACGCCCGGAAGCTTCACGATTCCGGTCTGTCCGCTGACGTTCTCCATATCCTCATCCTTTACATGGAACGCATTGGCGATAAGCTGCTCCGCTCCCTGTCCGGTGCAGATCAGATCTGTGGACTCTGTCAGAATGTTTGTGAGCATGAAGAACATCATGTCGATCTCATGCTGCTCTCTCTCTTTCTCCGTGTATGCGGACATTCTTGTTCTCAGATCCTTGAGCTCCACTGCATTTAAGGAGGTGATCTGGCCGATTCCGAATACGGAATTTCCTACTGTGAATCTCTTAAAATCCTGGTAGAAAATATCGCCGTCGGATTTTCCCTTCAGGTTGCTTCCTGCGGAGAACATGTCGATGGCGTACTTCTCGATATCGAGACCAGCGATCTGCGCAAGGGCGAGTCCGGCTGCCTTATCGATCGGCGTGCAGGTCGGGGAACGGAATAACAGGGTATCGGAGATGATCGCACTGCATAAGAGTCCTGCCGTTGTCTTGTCGATCTCTATGTGGTTCTCCTGGTACATCTGGTAGATGATGGTCGCGGTGCAGCCGAGGGGCTGGTTTCTGAAGAATACCGGGGACATGGTCTCAACAGTTCCGAGACGATGGTGGTCGATGATCTCGCGGATATCGGCGCTCTCCATGCCCTCTACGGCCTGGCTCTTCTCGTTGTGGTCCACAAGGATGATACTCTTTCCCTTTGCGCCTAAGAGGTTACGTCTGGAGATCATGCCGATGTACTTTCCGTCAGAATCAAGAATCGGGAAATCGCGGTGTCTCTTGCTCGCCATGATCTCGCGGATATCGTCGAGGTAATCTTCCTCAGAGAATTCGATGATGTTTTCCTTCGTCATAAAGTAGCTGATCGGCATGGACTGGTTGATCAGACGGGCTGTTGTGTAGGTGTCATACGGTGTCGTAATGACTGCACAGCCGCGCTCCTGTGCCAGTTTGCGGATCGTAAGGGATACGCCTGCGCCCTCACAAACGATAATGCAGCCTGCTTCCATCTCGATGGCGCAAAGCTGGGACTCATAACGGTTTCCGAGAATGACCAGGTCATGTTTCTCGATGTAGTTCTCCATCAGGTCCGGGTTTGCGGCCGCGATCAGGACTTTTCCGCGGTCAAAATATGCCTCAGAATCGCCGACTACCATACTTCCTTCCAGAGTATCAAGGATGTTCGCGTACTTCGTGCACGCTTTTGAGATAATGCTGCTGTCATATAAGTTCATGTAGGACTTGGTGATATCGCCGATCGTGATAACGCCCTCCAGGAGACCTTCCTCCGTCACACACGGAAGTGTGACGACGTTGTTCTCCTGCATGAGTCCCCATGCATTCTTTAAGGAAATTCCACGGGACACGCCTTTTGTCTTGCGGATCTCGATGTCCTTGACCTGCGTCTTGACGTTCTCCACGAGGCGCGGGGCCTTTAATTTAAAATAATCTAACACATACTGTGTCTCCGGGTTTATATTTCCGGCACGGCACGGCTCATAATTCTCGCCGGTAAGCTGATGCTTGAAACCAGCATAGCAGATGGCTGAGCAGATGGAATCCGTGTCAGGATTTCTGTGTCCCAGGACAAGTGTTTTTTTCAGTTCTTCAACTGCCATTGATCTTCTCCTTCTATTGCGTTTTTCTCAGACGTACAAATAAGAATGTGTTACAATAACTTCATAGTTCATTCACAATTTGTTCACATTTGTTTTTTATACTTATTGCATAAACAAAAAGTCGTTTCACTTAACCAACTAGACAAATTGCACATAGATTTTTCATAATTGCCCCGGTTGTCGCGACCGGGGTCTCCTCTTTTTTAGAGGTAATGTGTGTCCGCTTATGACGGACACTTTTCTTTTTCACCCATACATGCGCTATGTGCGTTCACAGCAAAAAGGGAGTCCGTCACCGGACTCTCTCTTCTTTATCCGATGATCAGCTTCGCGGCACCGTAGATTCCGGCATCATTTCCAAGCTTCGCAAGAACGATGTCCGCCTTCTTTGTTGCCATCGGAGATAACTCATCGTGGTACCTCTTAATAATATCAGTCAGGAATGTTCCGGCCTTGGATACACCGCCGCCGATCAGGAATGCCTGTGGATCCAGAACCATGGAGATCGTCGCAAGAGCCCAGCCAAGGTAATAGCAGGACTTATTGAGGGATTCCAGTGCAAGCGCATCTCCTGCCTTCGCTGCATCCAGCACGTTCTTCGCGCTGATGTTCTTTAAGCTTCTGAGAGTGGACGGGCGGTTATCTGCCGCCAGCATTCTTCTTGCGGTTCTGGCGATTCCTGTCGCGGAAGCCACCTGCTCTAAGCAGCCGTGTCCGCCACAATTGCACGCCTCTTTCTCACCTTCCATCACATGGATATGGCCGATCTCACCGCCGACCCCCTGTTCGCCGGTCCAGATCTTTTCATTCAGGATAATGCCGCCGCCGACGCCGGTTCCCAGAGTTACCATGACAAGGTTTTTGTAGCCTTTTCCGCCTCCCTGCCACATCTCACCGAGAGCCGCGACGTTCGCGTCATTTCCGCTTTTTACGACCATACCATCCAGCAGTCTGCTGAGCTCCTGCTGCGGATTTCCGGCCTTCCAGCCGAGGTTTACACACACTTCGCAGTGTCCGTTCGGAAGAACCGGTCCAGGGAATCCCATTCCCGCTCCGGAAAAATCAGAGAGCTCCAGACCGCTTTCCTTTGCCGTTCTGCGGATCGAAGCCGCAATATCGCCCAGGATATACTTTCCGTTCTCCTCTTTTCTTGTCGGAATCTCCCACTTCTTTACGAGAGTTCCGTCCTCCTCAAAGATACCGAGCTTCACGCTTGTTCCGCCGATATCGATTCCAATACACTTTAAGCTCATGTGCGTTCCCCTTTTCCGGATTTTCCGCTATCCGTCCCTGCTGTTTGTTTTAAACCTTCCGTCCGGACAGCATACAGTCTTGTGAAGCTGCCGCCCGAACTCCCGGGCGTCAGCTCCTATTGTTCACAGCAGTCCAGTTTGCAGCTGCCTGCCATATTTTCCATCTATCTGATTAAAATAGTGTCTTTACAGTATTTACAACATTCTCAACCGTAAATCCAAACTTCTCAAACAGTTTTGCTGCCGGACCGCTTGCTCCGAAGCTCTTCATGGTCACATAAGCTCCGTCGAGGCCGACATACTTGCCCCAGCCGAAGTCGGAAAGTGCCTCAACGACAACTCTTCTTCTGACTTCCTTCGGAAGTACGGACTCCTTGTACTCTGCGCTCTGCTCCTCGAAGATATCCATACACGGCATGGATACGACGCGGATCTTCTTGCCTTCAGCTGTAAGCTCTGCTTTCGCCTTAACCGCAAGATCAACCTCAGAACCGCTTGCGATCAGGATTGCGTCCGGTGTTCCCTCGCAGTCATCGATCACATAGCCGCCCTTTAACGCGTCCTTGCTGCTTCCCGGGATCGGATTGAGGTTCTGTCTGGAAAGGACAAGCGCTGTCGGTGTCTTCTCAGATGTTACTGCGGACAGCCATGCTGCGGATGTCTCTGTCGCGTCACACGGACGGAATACATGGAAGTTCGGCATTGCGCGGAACATAGCGAGCTGCTCGATCGGCTCGTGGGTCGGTCCGTCTTCGCCAACGCCGATGCTGTCGTGAGTCAGAACAAATGTCAGCGGAACTCCCATCAGTGCAGAAAGTCTCGCCATCGGTTTTACATAATCACTGAACACGAAGAATGTCGCAACATAAGCGCGGAGACCGCCGTGAAGCATGATACCGTTGCCGATCGCTGTCATCGCAAGCTCTCTTACGCCGAAGTGGAGGTTTCTGCCTGCCGGGTTCTCTGCGGAGAAGTCGCCCGCATCCTTCATGGCTGTCTTGTTGGACGGAGCAAGGTCAGCAGAACCGCCGATCATGTTCGGCATGATGTCCTTTAAGATGTTGATCATCTTGCCGGAAAGGGAACGTGTTGCCTCTGCCTTGTCTTTTGTGAGCCAGAGTGCCTCGTTCTCGAGCAATGCCTTTGCGTCCGGAGCTGTGTGGTACTGCTCCCAGAGCTTCTCCATCTCCGGATACTCATCACAGTATGCCGCGAACATTGCGTTCCACTCTGCCTCTGTATCTGCTTTCTCCTCTGCAAGACGGGAATAATGCTCATAGACCTCTTCCGGCACAAAGAACGGTTCCTCATACTGCCAGCCGAGAGTCTCTCTCATTGCTTTGATGTTGTCAACACCTAACGGCTCGCCGTGGGCGCTTGCCTTGCCCTGTTTAGCCGGGCAGCCGAAGCCGATCTCAGTCTTGATAGTGATGAAGGACGGATGCTCAGTATCAGCCTTTGCAACCTCAATTGCTGCGCCGATAGCGTCGATATCTGTTCCGTCTTCAACGGTAATTGTCTGGAAGCCGAATGCTTTCATGCGCTCTTCCACGTTCTCGCGGAATGCGATGTCTGTGCTTCCCTCGATGGAGATGCGGTTGGAATCGTAGAGAACGATAAGTTTACCAAGTCCAAGTGTTCCTGCAAGGGAGAATGCCTCAGAGGAAATTCCCTCCATCATGCAGCCGTCGCCGCCGAGTACATATGTGAAGTGATCGACAACCGGGTAGCTTTCCTTGTTGAATACGGATGCCAGATGCTTCTCAGCCATTGCCATACCAACAGCCATGCCCATACCTGCGCCTAACGGTCCTGTTGTAGCCTCAACGCCTACGGTGTGGCCGTATTCCGGATGTCCCGGAGTCAGGGAGCCGACCTGACGGAAGTTCATAAGGTCTTCCTTTGTAAGGCCGTATCCGAACAGGTGAAGCAGGGAATACAACAGCATGGAGCCATGTCCGCCGGATAAGATAAAGCGGTCACGGTTTGCCCACTCCGGGTTTGCCGGATTGTGGTTCATGTGGTGTGCCCAGAGCTCATAAGCCATCGGCGCACTGCCGAGGGGAAGTCCCGGATGGCCGGAATTTGCCTTCTGGATCGCATCTGCGGATAAAATTCTGATGGAATTGATCGCCAGATTGTCGATAGTGTTCATTGTTTCATTCCTCCTGATAATCCATAGGTGTGGTAACTGTTCATTTTCTTCACAGTTATCAGTGTTGTAACATGTTTTCACTATTACATTTATTTACCTTAATTTAATCTCTTTCATTACCTCGCTGCCTGCGGTAATCAGAGAATTGGTACGATTTTTGCCTGCTCTTACGAGCGATACAGAAAAGTCAAACTGTCCGTTAAACCTCTCGTGTCCGTCCAGGTTGTATTCCCTGCACGATTCCTCATTATACAGGATAAGCCTGTCCCCGTCAATGAGGACGCCTGTGTAGGCGTAGTCAAAATCAATGCTTGTAACCTTCTTTCCATCCGTGTTGTATACATCAAGCCGGTACGGACTTCCGGAGGTACTGTCGACAACGACAGCCGCATATTTATCTGAGTAGCAGATACTCTGGATCTCTTCATCCACCGGAACAAACGTGACATTTGTGTCCGGGATCACATTTTTTACAGAGATAAAGGTCAGCCCTTTATCGGAAAAGGCGCAGACCGTCTGATCATTTAAGTAGCGGATGCGTCCCACCATCTTGTCATCAAATTCTTCTTCAAAAGCGGCGATAAAACGGTTGTTGACATTTTTTCCGATCTCAGAGAAATCGTAGAACGCCACCTTGTTCTTCAGAGCGCCATTTTTCATGTACATAACGGACATGACGATCTGTTTTCCGTCTGGAGAAAGCGCGATGTCCACCGGATATCCATCTCCGGATAAGAGCATCTTGATGTTGATCCCCAGCGACTCGCCGTCCTTCTTGAAGTAGAATATGTAGCTCGCCGTGCTGTCCTCAACAACTGCCGCCGCAACGCCGCGGGCAGATACCGCTGCTTTCGTGATCGGAAGCTGTGTCTTCGCCGTTCCGGTACATCCCTCTTTGCTGCAGATGTACATCTCGTTTCCCTGCTGGTCCGCGATCACAGCGTAGTCCCCGTTGATGTTGATGATCGGTGTTTTCATCTCATAGCTCTGGGTCCAGATCGTTTTGCCGGAGGCATCGATATAGGAAGCGCCGTCCTTTGTATACTTGATCACGTTGTCGCCGAACATGGCGAACTTCACAAAGCTGCTATCGCCGACCGTTTTTGACGCTTCTGCCGGTGCAGAAGTTTCCGCGGACGCCGTCTCATCTGGGGTTCCGCTTCCCGCCCCGGAAGAGCCGGAGTTTTCTGCCGAAGCAGTCTCACCGGCTCCGTCTGTCCCTGCACTGTCAGCCGCAGCACTTGTCTCTGCTACCTGTGTTTTCTTATCCGCGCCAGAGTTTTCTGTGTAGCGCATGGACCGCTCCCACTGGACGCTGTAGCCGGTATACTCATATTCGTTCATGTACCGGTAGCCGGTAAAACCTAATGCCGCAAGAAAACAGACGGCCGCGGCCGCGATGATCCGCTTTTTTCTTTTATATTTGGCAAGCCGGCCACCATCCATCGGTTCTTCCGATCCGTTGTCCGGCATCTGTACGATATTCTGTCTGAGCTGCCTTTTTTTCTTCTCTCTGTCCATAGATTGCATATCACTCATAAAAATCTCCTGAAAATGGACATATATAGGCTAGTATACACCATTTTCAGGAGATGCGCATTAAATTCTTTGTTTTTATTGCAGTTCATTTTGCGGGGCGGAACCAATCTTGACCTGCAAGATGATTTTTCAAAATTTTTACAGGTTCTGATACATTTTTAACAGGAGAAAAGTCTGAAATTTACGGCAGAACCAGCTTCTGCCCTGCCACAATATGGTCCACATTGTCCAGGTGGTTCAGTTCGCAGATTTCGGACAGCCGCTTCAAATTTCCATACTCTTTCCAGCAGATTCCGTATAACGTCTCCCCGTCACCGATCTCATAGATCCGGTAGCCGTTTGCGGACGCGGCAGCGTAATCGACGGGTTCCTTCTTGGAACTTTCCGTGCTGCTCTGTTCACTCTCTTTTCCCATTCCGACGCGGGGCTGGGTCGGAGACTCGGCGCTGGTGGACGGAACTGCCTCCTCTACAGCACCGGATGCGGCGGCGGTCTCATTGCTGGCTGCCGCCGCGGTGTCTGACGGCTGGCTCACTGTGCCCGTCTGCCCCCCGGAACTGCCTGACGTGGACTGCGCCTGCTGCCCATCTGCACTGCCTGTACTATGATTCTGCGGCTGACTGTCCACGCTGGCGGCCTCCGTATCCGTCCCGGCTTCCGTCGTCTCCATAGTCTCCGCCGCATAACTTTCCCCGGTCTCACCGCTGGCCTCTGTCGGGAACACATTTCCCGGGCGCTCCTCGATGACAAAATCCGGCTCCTGATTCAGCTTGTCCAGGTAATCACTCCAGTTCGCCGTCCCCGCAGGCACCACAGAAGTCAGCACAGACTCCATCTGCCGCATCTTGTGATAATTGTTGACGAGGACCACGCCTCCTGCCAGCACCGCCACCGTGAGGACCCCGCAGGCCGTCCCCAGGATTCCGGACATATGCCGTCCGGCATCCGCCTGTTCTTTCCGAACCGTCATCCGCTGGCGGAAATCCTTAATGACCTTCTCGTGGGACCCGGACTCCACCCGGCGAACATCTTTCCGCGTCACCATGTAATCCTGCATCATCTGATTCCGCTCATAGTAGATACAGTGGCCCTTTAACCGGTAAAATCCGTCCTCCGACGTGACATAGACCGCCTCCTCGCCTTCCAGTCCATGATTCAGGTACATAAGCTTGTTCTTCCCATTGAAATACTGGTTGTGCTGCTTCCAGTAATTCAGCGGACTCAACTGGCTCGACGGTGCCCCGCAGATAAACCATCCCTGGACCGTCCGCTTTGGAAATGACTCCTCGATGCCCCGGTATGCCTTCTTCCAGGCATTCTCCGAGAATTCTATCTTCTCCCCGGACACCTCCACGTCCTCCATCTCGATGGCCCCATCGATAAAGATATACGGCGTCCCGTCATAATTTTCCGTGCTGCCCAGCAGAAGTCCCACCCGCAGCGTCTGGTTTCCCGCCGGATACAGGCGTTTTAAATATGTATTTACATAATCCTCCACATACAGCCGGACCACCTGGTCCGTGTCACCGATCTGGCGGATATTTTTCGGAAGTTTCGGAAACGGATTGTATAATTCTCCCATGCTGTCACCTCGTTCTATCTTCAGGCGGCCGGCATGTCCAGATACCGGCCGCCTCTATATTTACGCGAACCACGAAACCGTGCTTCGTCGGATTCTTTCCGAAGTATAGCATGATACACCCGCAAAACATGTCAAAACGGTGCAGCCTGACTGGAAAAGTTTTCGACACGTCTCCCAATGATCCGCATCCCGAGACAGATGCTGCGGCTGATGCAGTCCGCCAGGCGCATGACCATGGACAGGCGGATGCTCTGCAAAAACAGGGGATCCCCGCTCTCCGCCCCGCCGACGATCCCGGTAATGGAGATGTCACCCACGGCGGCAAGCTCCTTCCGAACGCCCAGTCCCGGGCGGAGCGGTCCTTTTTCCAGTGTCACGAGCCCCACATGATCCCAACGGCCAACGGCGGCATCCACGGCGATGATGATCGCGTCCGGATAATGTTCCTCGATATGCTCCAGCGTCCGGTCAAGATTCACCGCATGGACCGGATGTTCCAGCGTCCCGATCACCACCGCATCGCCGATCCCCTCCGCCTCCAGCCGTGAACCGATGAGCGGCCCCAGGCTGTCCCCCGTGGACCGGTCCGTCCCGATGCACAAAAACACCACCTGGCGGCGGCCAGATGCCCGCATCTCATTCATCAAAAGAAGCAGAAGTCTCGCCGCAAATTTCTCCGCTTCAAATCCCGCTTCCGTATCATAATAAGTGATCTTCCGCCTCCCGAATCTCATGGTAAACACTCCGTTTCCTGGCTGGTTTCTATGAGACATTATAGGCAGAATACGCAGAGATTATACATGTTATTCCCTCTCCGTTCTGTTCGTTACTTTTCACGATATTTTTATGTAATATGGAATTTCTCAAAAATCTCCCATTGTAAAAAAGAATGTGCCTTGGCACATTCTCGCGCCTCGCGCGGTCGCTTGCGACAAT
>OGZP01001294.1_pt1 | contig 18620 bp, 10 predicted proteins | sample 1576811 | NCBI WGS metagenome assembly OGZP01 (sample SAMEA3541553, study PRJEB24748) | human gut metagenome | biome: human gut; feature: human-associated habitat; material: faeces | place: China | collected 2012
CAATGATCCTCGGAACAAGAGGAATCCAGGAAGCTTACCGCACAGGACGCGGCAAGATCCGTGTGCGTGCCGTAACAGAAATTGAATCCATGCCAAACGGCAAGAGCCGTATTCTGGTATCGGAGCTGCCGTACATGGTAAACAAGGCCAGACTGATCGAAAAAATGGCAGAACTGGTACGTGATAAAAAGATTGACGGAATCACAGCGATCACAGATGAATCAAGCCGTGAAGGTATGCGTATCAACATTGAGCTTCGAAGAGATGTCAACGCAAATGTCGTACTGAATCAGCTTTTCAAACATACACAGCTCCAGGATACCTTTGGTGTGATTATGCTCGCACTGGTAAACAAAGAGCCGAAAGTTCTGAATCTTCTGGAGATGCTCCAGCATTATCTGAGACATCAGGAAGATGTTGTTACAAGACGTACACAGTACGAACTCAACAAAGCAGAAGAACGTGCACATATCTTAAAAGGTCTGCTGATCGCACTGGATCATATTGATGAAGTCATCAGCATTATCCGTGCATCCAGAACAGCAGCACTTGCAAAAGAAGCATTGATGACACGTTTTGAACTTTCCGATGCACAGGCACAGGCGATTGTAGATATGCGTCTGCGTGCACTGACCGGTCTGGAAAGAGAGAAGATCGAAGCAGAGTATGAAGCTCTGATGGCAAAGATCAAGGAGTTGAGAGCCATTCTGGCAGACGAAAATCTTCTGCTTGGCGTGATCAAAACAGAGATCATGGAAATCGCAGATAAGTATGGTGATGAGAGAAGAACTTCCATTGGATTTGATATGTATGATATTTCTACAGAAGATCTGATCCCGCGTGAAAATGTTGTGATCGCCATGACAAAACTTGGTTATATTAAACGTATGAGTGTTGACAATTTCAAGGCTCAGAACCGCGGTGGCAAGGGCATCAAGGGTATGCAGACCATCGAAGATGACTACATCGAAGAACTGCTGATGATGAATACACATCACTATCTGATGTTCTTTACCAACACCGGAAAAGTATACCGCCTGAAAGGATATGAAATCCCGGAAGCCAGCCGTACGGCAAGAGGAACGGCGATCGTCAATCTGCTCCAGCTCGCACCGGAAGAAAAGATTACGGCGATGATCCCGGTCAAAGAGTACAAGCAGGGCAAATATCTGTTTATGGCAACCAGAAAGGGTATCGTGAAAAAGACACCGCTTCTGGATTATGCAAACGTAAGAAAGACAGGACTTGCAGCCATCAGCCTGCGTGAAGATGATGAACTGATCGAAGTCAAGCTGACCAACAACAAGAAAGATATTTTCCTGGTAACAAAATACGGTCAGTGTATCCGCTTCCCGGAAACCGATGTCCGCAGCATGGGACGTACGGCGATGGGAGTCATCGGCATGCAGCTCAATGACGGCGACGAAGTCATTGGTATGCAGCTCAATACACAGGGAGATCACCTTCTGATCGTATCTGCAAACGGCATGGGAAAACTGACCTCGATCGATGAGTTCAAGAGCCAGAACCGCGGTGGTAAAGGTGTGAAATGTTATAAGATCATGGAGAAGACAGGAAACGTGATCGGTGTTAAGAACCTCCATATGGATGACGAGATCATGATGATCAATACCGAAGGCATTGTCATTCGTATGATGTGCAGCGACATTTCCGTTCTTGGACGTGTGACATCCGGTGTGAAACTTATGAATCTTTCGGAGAACGTATCTGTGGCAAGTATTGCGAAAGTCCGTGAAACTTCAGCAGACAGCGAAGATATCATCAAAAAAATCGAAGATGAAATGATCGAAGATGAGAAAAACGACGAAGAAATCAAAAACGAAGAGACAACACAGGAGTAATCAAACTGGAGGAAGACCATGATTTTGCGAAGAATGCTTGCAATCTGGATTTCAAAAGCAACATGTGTAGTATGTAAACTTGCCGGCAAACAGGGGGTAACCCTGGCCGGCAAAATTGCACTTAAAATAGATCCGAAAATCCTGATGGAACTTTCCGGGCAGGTGCGGAAAAAGATTTTTATCACCTGCGGAACAAACGGAAAGACGACAACCAATAATCTGCTCTGCTCGGCAATCGAGGCAGAAGGTGAGAAAGTGATCTGCAACCACACCGGTTCCAATATGCTCAACGGTGTCGTATCGGCATTCGTGCTGGCAGCAAAATGGAACGGAAAACTGGATGCGGATTATGCGTGTATTGAGATTGATGAGGCATCAACAGTAAGAGTTCTGCCTTATTTTAAACCGGACTATATGATTTTGACCAATCTTTTCCGTGATCAGCTCGACCGTTACGGGGAGATTGATATTACGATGGAACTGCTCAAAAAAGCCATGCATATGGCTCCTGATATGACACTTGTCGTAAATGGCGATGATGCACTTTCGGCATTTCTTGCAAAAGATTCCGGTAACAAATATGTTACGTTTGGTATCGGAAAGCAGTGTCAGCAGGAAAAAGAAAATGCAAGAGAGATCCGGGAAGGTCAGTTCTGCAAATGCTGCGGAGAAAAGCTGAATTATCATTTTTACCATTACAGTCAGCTTGGGGATTATGAGTGTCCGAACTGCGGATTTAAAAGACCGAAGCTCGATTTTGATGCTGAAAACGTAAAAAGCGGTGGAAAACTTTCCTTCGATGTGGATAACAGAGAAATAAAAGCCAATTACCGTGGATTCTACAACGTTTATAATATTCTGGCAGCCTATGCAGCAGCTCGCACAGCCGGTCTGGAATTAAAGAATTACAACAAAGTGCTGGCAGACTACAATCCGCAGAACGGACGTATGGAGCATTTTCACATCAAAAATACCGATGTTCTGCTGAACCTTGCAAAGAATCCGGCTGGATTTAACCAGAATATTTCCGCAGTGCAGGAAGATGACAAACCGAAAGATATCATCGTGCTGATCAACGATAAAGATCAGGATGGTACGGATATTTCCTGGCTCTGGGATGTGGATTTTGACCGTTTTCAGGATATGAATGCAGCGTCGATCACGGTCAGCGGAATCCGATGCCAGGATATGCGTCTGCGTCTGAAATATGTTGATATTCCATCCAGGCTGGAACCGGATGTCGAGAAAGCGATCCGCAGCCGCATTGCAGACGGAACCGGAAATCTGTACGTGCTGGTAAATTATACGGCACTTTATGATACTCACAATATCTTGAAAAAATTAGAGCAGGAAAAAGCGTAGGAGGCGGCAGAAGCTATGAAAATTACAATCGGACATCTTTATCCGGATCTGTTGAACCTCTACGGAGACCGGGGAAATATCCAGTGCATGATGAAACGCTGCCAGTGGAGAGGCATCGAGGCAGAAACGCTGGAATTCAAGCTGGAAGATGAAGTGGATTTTTCCAAACTGGATATTGTACTGCTTGGAGGCGGTTCTGACCGTGAGCAGATGATTGTCTGCAAAAGACTGCAGCAGATCCAGAAAAATTTTAAAGATTATGTGGAAGATGGCGGTGTCGTGATCGCTGTCTGCGGTGGTTATCAGCTGCTTGGAGATTACTATCAGACGGACGAAGGCCGTATGGAAGGACTGCATTTGGTCAAACTCCACACGGAGCAGAAACCGGGAAGACTGATCAGCAATATTGTACTGAAAAGTGATCTCTTTGATATGCCGGTTGTCGGGTTTGAGAATCATGGCGGACGTACCGATATCGGTGATAACCAGCCGTTTGGCAAAGTCCTGTATGGTTCCGGAAACGATGGCGAATCTGGCTATGAAGGTATTGTATACAAGCATGTAATCGGCACCTATCTGCACGGACCACTGCTGCCGAAAAATCCACAGGTCTGTGACTGGCTGATAGAGAAAGCACTGGAGCGAAAATACGGAAAAGACATTGAGCTTCAGCCACTGGATGATCAGGAAGAAAAAGAAGCAAACGCTTATATAGTAAACAGATTTGTAAAATAGAGTATCAAAAAATAACGCACAAAAGAATAAATTTTATGATTTTCTGACACAAAGCAGGAAATTACAGGGCAAAATAGATAGAAAAAAAGAATCTCTGAAAGCTGATTATTGGAAGGATAGATAAAAAATCTTCCGGTAATCAGCTTTTTTTAGTAAATAGTAATTGAAAAAAAGCACATGAGATGTTAATATGAACTGGACATAATTAATTTTTTGTATAAGCAAATTAAGGAGGGCTTTTATGAAAAGATGGAAACAGTATTTGTCTGTTATGACAGCAGCTGCAGTGGTTATTTCCGGACCGGCAGTACCGATGAGTCAGGTATTTGCAGCAGATGCTCAGATGGTAACAGATGCAGATTTAAATGACACGACGGTGGCAGAGCCTGCAGCATGGGGAGCAACACCAAATAATGAGCAGCTCTGGTACATGAAACAGGGAACAGCAGCATTCTGCCATTTCGGACCGAATACATTTAATAACGTTGAGTGGGGCGAAAATTATGGAGAGACTGCTCCGGCAGAGCTTTTTACCCTGACGAAAGATTTTGATGCGGAATCTCTTGTAAAAGCAGTAAAAGAAGCTGGATTCAGCCGTCTGATTCTTACGGCAAAACATCATGACGGATTCTGTCTGTGGTCAAGTGGGTATACGGATTATGATATAGCAAGTACAAACTATAAAAACGGCAAAGGAGATATTCTGGAAGAAATCTCAGATGCATGTACCAAGTATAATCTGGATATGGGCTGTTATCTTTCACCATGGGATATCCATGAAGATAAATATGGATGTTTCGGCGATAACAACAATAAGAAAAACAACAATAATAAAGGAAGTGAGAAAGGAACTTTCACTGATTACAATAAACTGTATGTAGCATGGATCAATGAAATCTGTCAGGCAAAAAAAGCAGACGGAAGCTATAAATATGGCAATAATAATCCAGAACGCCGTTCTGACCGTTTTGTAGAATGGTGGATGGATGGAGCACAGGGAAGTAAAAGTAATAGACAGACATACGACTGGAAAGCAATCCTGGGTGCTATCAGAGAAAATAATCCGCACTGTCAGATATTTGGAACAGGTAAAGCGGTAAATGGCAAGAACGGTGCTGAAGATAAAGCGCTGGCAGGAACGGGTGGTATCCACTGGATCGGAAACGAAGAAGGCTGGGCATCCAATGAAACATGGGCAAAAATCAATCTTGGTGAAGACTACGAGACACTGCCAAAATCGGACAATGCTTATATTGGTGTGAGCGAAGGGGTACAGTGGTCCGTACCGGAAGTTGACACGAAAATGCTGGCAGGATGGTTCTGGAGAGATTCAGCGGGAGACGGCACGACAAAATCAGAAAAAGAGCTTGCAAATATTTATTTCCGTACCATTGGACGAGGTGCAACTTTACTTATGAATCTCTCTCCAAATAAAGATGGTGAAGTAGGAAAAAAACAGTTAGACCGTTTTAAAGAATTTGGCAGCAACATTCAGGATACTTTTGATGAGGACTTTACAAAAGAAGAAGGCGTAACAGCAAGTGCAACTTCTGTATGGGGCAATTCCAAAAAGTTTTCCGCAAGCAAAGTAATTGACACGATTCCGGAAGGTAAGACTTATGATGAGACATACTGGGCACCGGCAGACGGTGAGACAACTGGAAGTCTCGAGATCAATCTGAATGGTATCAAGAAATTCGATGTTGTTTCTATCGAGGAATATATCCAGAAAGGACAGACGATTTCTTCTTTCACAGTAGAATATAAAGACGTAACAGGCAGATGGCATGATTTCGGAAAAGGAGCTACGATTTCCGCAAAACGTCTGTGCCGCAGTGAAGCAGTAGAAGGAACAGCAGTACGTATCAATATCACAGGGGCAAAAGCAACACCGAAGATCTGTAATGTAGGCGTATACAAAGCAGCAAAAGGATTCGAAGTAGAGTCATCAGGAAGTGTAGTTCTTCCAACAAACCTGAAAAAGATAGGAATCAGTGAAGCAACAAAAGAAGGTACCTGGACATTTGAAGCAGATGAAGATGGTGTAGCACAGGGTTCTGCATGGGGAAATGCAGGTGTGACAGCCAGCTTTAAATTCACAGGAACAAAAGCATGGGTTATTGGAACGGCTGATCCAAACCATGGAAATATGGACGTTTACATTGATGGAACAAAAGTTGATACGGTAAGTACAAAACAGACACCAAGAAAAATGGGAGCCCTGCTGTATACGACGAAGGAGCTTGCATATGGAGAACATACCATCAAACTTGTGGGAGCTTCACAGGCACTTGGTATCAGTAAGATCTGGTATGCAGATGGTTCCGGTATCTTCAGTATGAAACAAAAAGAATGTGATCTGCTGTATGGCGGAACATATGATGTTGAAATTACACGTACTGCAGGTTCACATGGAAAAGTTACTGTTGGATATTCAACACAGTCTGCAGGGGCAGAACAGGGTGTAAACTATGTCAACCTGACAGGAACCGTAACGTTTGAAGATGGAGAAACATCAAAGACAATTACTCTGACAGGACTGGAGAATGACAGAAGTGCTGATGGAAAAGACTTTTATTTCACATTGATGCAGGCAGAAAATTCAGAAGCATCTTTCAATACAGACAGTTATACACATGTAACATTGTATCATCCAAATGTAGATAAAATAATGGAAAGAGCAGAAGAAATCAATCTTGCAGACTATGAAGCAGCAAGTGCAAATGCATTCCAGAGTGCAGTTTCCACATTGAAGGATCTGTTATTCGATGAAAAGGCAACGGATGAACAGAAGAAAACTGCCCTGAATACACTTGTAAAAGCTAAGAATGAACTTGTTTCAACAGGCAGCACAGGAATGGTTCTTCCAACAGCAGGAGAAGAAACAGAAGTAGAGGCAGAGGACTTTACACTGAAGCCGTTAAATGGAGATTCTACCAACCATGTACATGTAGTGGAACGATCTGAAGCAAGTGGCGGAAAAGTGGTCGACTGGTTTATGAATGGAGATACTATTTCCATGAACTTCTATGCTCCGGCAGCAGGACAGTATAAAGTGAAGGCTACTTATCAGAGTGGACGTACAGAAGCAGGCGGAAATCCAAATGTATTTTCATGGAAGGGCACTAATGTAGAGAGTGGAAGTCTGGATGTATATGGAGAAGCCGGTGCAACACAGGTACATACTGCAGAATTTACCATTAATGTAACAAAAAAAGGTCATGGCACTTTAGTTTTTGAAGGAACAGAAAAAGAAGGACCAAGAATTGATAAATTCGTATTCTCAAAAGAAAGTAAAGAAGCAACAGGTATTGAGATCAATAAACAGAAAATGAGCCTGAGCAAAAAAGATCAGACAGAAAGAATCTACGTAAAAGTAAATCCGGAGGATAGTGCAAACCAGAATGTAACATTTACGACTTCGGATAGCAAAGTAGCTACAGTAGATGAAAAAGGAAATGTAAAGGCAGTTGCAAACGGAACCGCTGTGATTACAGTAACCACTAAAGATGGAAAGCACAGTGCTTCCTGTGAGGTTACGGTATTTATCGAACAGCAGGTTATTGATGAACTGATTACAAAAATCAATGATGAACTTACTGCTTTAAAAGACAAGAAGGAAAGTGATTATACACCAGAATCTTGGAAAGAGTATAAGAAAGCTCTGGAAGCAGCTACAAACGCAGCAAAAGATGAAAAGGCAACGAAAGCAGACTTAGAGAAGGTACTTGAAAATCTGCAGGCAGCAGCAGCTAAACTTCAGAAAAAAGCACCTGAGTCAGAAACACCGTCAACGGATAAAAAGCCGGAAACTCCTTCAACCGATTCCAAGAATCCAACTGTTGGAACAGAAGCGAAGGTAGGAAAAGGTATCTATCGCGTAACAAACGCAAAGAAAAAGACAGTAGTTCTGGTAAAACCGCGTAAAGCCAACAATACAAGCTTTAACGTACCAAAGAGTGTGAAACTGGCAGACGGAAGATATAAAGTAGTTGGAATTGCTAAAAATGCATTTAAGAATAACAGAAAACTGAAGAAAGTTGTCATCGGAAGTCAGGTAACAAAGATCGGTGCAAATGCATTCAGCGGAGCTAAAAATCTGAAGACTATTACAATCAAATCCAAATCTCTGAAGAGCGTTGGAAAGAATGCATTCAAGGGAATCCATAAGAACTGCAAGATTAAAGTTCCAGCTAAGAAATTAAATAGCTACAAGAAACTTCTGAGTAAAAAAGGTCAGAAAGCAAGCGTAAAGATTACAAAATAAACCAGAGTCGAGAGTATCAATTCTGAAATAAAAGAGTAGTCTAAAAGAGTTGCCACAAAGGTGAAAAAACACCGGAGTGGCAGCTCTTTTAATATATGAGATAAAAATTATACATTCAGTGTTTCTGGAAGTTCGGCGATTTCACGTGCTTCTTTTTCTGAAAATCCCTTTTCGATAAGGCGTTTATATACGCGAACTTTTTCAGCGTGGATACCGGCAGTTTTACCGAGTTCAATTCCCTGCTCAATTCCCTGCTTAATTCCCTGCTTAATTCCTTCTCCAATGCCTTGCTTCAAGCCTTTTTCAATGCCCATTTTTTCAAGTCTTTCTGCTACGTCACACATATTTCGAACCCCTTTCTTTTCCTGAAATATTGTCAAATAACGTTCATCACCGGTCATGACCTGGAGAAGTTTCAGTACTTCATCTATATGACGAATTTCTGTCGGATCATCAAGCCGCCTGTGCAGGTATTTGATTTGGTTGGATTTTCCTGCCGAACGGCAATGAAATTCAGATTAAAAAATAGAGTAAAAATTATTTGTGCTTATTGTAAATGAATAAGTGATGCTTGTCAATCTTTTTGAATACTTTTGGAAGAAAATTGGAAATATCAAAAAGAGCAGAAAAAACTTTTCAAAAATGAAAGGGATAATGGAGTAAAAATAATTTATAAACTGTGAGCTTTAAAAAGCAAAAAAAGTAAGGTATAATATAAAAGAAATATAATAAAATCGGAGGAGAAAAAGTGAAAAAGTTTACTTATCAGGCAACGCAAAAATTGTATGCACTTATAGTTGGAATAATATTTTTGTTGATATTATTTGGACAATGGTGCAGCTTTAAATTAAAAAAAGGATTTTTGATTCCAAATATTGTAATTTTAGGGGGAATTATTTTAGCTGGAGCATTCGTATATTACTGGCGATATAAAAAAAATGGAAAGCAGAAGACAGAGAGGATATGGAAGTATGATTTAATTGTAAAAATTTCTTTGATTATATTATTTGTTGTTCAAATTTTTATTGCTTACAATATAGTTTTTGAACCTGGATGGGATGCAGGAGGAATTTACAACAGTGCAAAAATATTTGTAAACGGAAATCGGGCGGATATCGTTATAAGATATCCATTTTCTATGTATCCAAATAATTTACTGCTGCTGTTTATAGAGTCAGCTGTTATTTCTTTCTGTAATTTGTTTGCAAATGCAAATGAAGTTGTACAGTTAATGTTTTTTGCAGTTCTTAATTCAATGATAAATGTCGCTGCGTGCTATTTGACATATAAAAGTGCCAGTCTCATTTGTAAGAAAAAAATTGCATTTGCTGCCTTTATATTAGCTGTTTTAAATTTTGGCTTATCTCCGTGGAATGTAATTTTTTATTCAGATTCGTTAGGATTGGTCTTTCCGATACTGACGTTTTATTTATTTATGAAACCAAATAAAACAGAAAAAATGGATTGGATTTCCAAAATTATGGCAGTGATTGCAGGATGTATCGGATATAATATCAAGCCACAATGTCTTATTATGCTGATAGCACTGTTTATCATCCAGTTTTTCAGTTGTTTAAAAAACAAGAAAAAACTTCTTCAAATTGTGATTTTGGCAGGATGTTTTATTCTTTCACTAATAACAATAAAAACAAGTATCAACCTGATTTGTGAAAAAAATCAAATTGTTCTGGATTCAAGTCAGAGATTGGGAATGTCCCATTTTCTGATGATGGGAAATAATGAAGAGGGTGGAGGTATTTATGTTGGGGATGATGTGGCGTATTCGAAATCCTTTGCAACGCCACAGGAAAGAAAAAAAGCAAATATACAAAGAACTTTTGAAAGAATGAAAGATATGGGAATAGCAGGTTATCTTCGATTTTTAGCAAAAAAGATGCTTACTGTCTATAATGATGGTACTTATGCATGGGGCGGAGAAGGAAACTTTTTTATGGTTGTTTTTCCGCAGCCTGATAATCATATAGCTGTCTTTCTAAGAAATATATATTATGCAGATCACAAATATTATGATATCTATGTAACAGTAATGCAGAGTATCTGGGTTTTTGTGCTGGGTGCGGCTACTGTTTCGGGATTGGGAAAAGAAAATCGGCAGGAGATTATAGTGCTGATGCTTTCCATTGCAGGACTGACCTTATTTGAAGTTCTTTTCGAAGCGAGAGCCAGATATCTGTATACATATGCTCCGGTATTTTGTATTTTAGCAGCAAATGGAATAGAAAAATTAAACAGTGAGATAAAGAAGAAAAACAGATTATAAAAGCATTTGAGGAGAAAAAATGAAACCAAGATTATATATGATAATACCTTGTTATAATGAAGAAAAAGTGCTTCCTATTACATCAGAAATGTTTCTGGAAGAGCTGAATTTATTGATCACAAAAGGTAAAATAAGTGAAAACAGCAGAATTTTGTTTGTGAATGATGGAAGTAAAGATAAAACATGGGATTTGATTAAGGAACTTTCGGAGAAAGACGAACATTTCATCGGGATTTGTCAGAGCCGAAACAGAGGACATCAAAATGCTGTTCTGGCAGGAATGATGGAAGCAAAGGATGTTGCGGACATTACTATTTCAATTGATTGTGACGGACAAGATGATATAGCTGCTATGGAAGCGATGGTGGATCGTTATCATGAGGGCTGCGAAATCGTATATGGTGTAAGAAGCAATCGTGATACAGATACATTTTTTAAGAGATTTACGGCTCAGACTTTTTATAAGCTATTAAATAAACTTGGGGGAGAGATTGTGTACAATCATGCAGATTATCGACTGGTTTCAGCCAGAGTATTAAAGGAATTTGCAAATTTTAAAGAAGTCAATCTATTCTTGCGGGGTATGATTCCACTGGTAGGATTTAAAAGTACGAGCGTTTATTATGAAAGGCACGAAAGACTTGCCGGAGAATCTCATTATCCGATTTCAAAAATGCTTGCACTGGCGTTTGATGGAATTACAAGTTTGAGTGTAAAACCGATTCGCTTGATTGCAGGGTTTGGACTTGGAGTTTCTGCCTTAAGTTTTATAGGAATTATCTGGGCGGTTGTTGCAACAATTTTAGGAAGAACCGTAGCCGGATGGTCCAGTACGGTATGTATCGTATGCTTTATGGGAGGAATACAGTTGATCTGTCTCGGTGTTTTGGGAGAATATATCGGAAAAATCTATATGGAAGTAAAAGCAAGACCACGATATATTATCAGTGAACGCACATGGGAAAAAGATGAAAAGGCGGAGAAAAAGAAATGTTCAAAATAGAAAGAAAAATTGTAGAATTTGTGGAACGAAATGTTAATATATTATTTATGCTGGCAATTACAGGTTTGGCAATTGTTGTACGTTATGCGGGAAGAGATTTTGTTTCCGGTGATATGACATGGTTTCTTCTGGGATGGTTTCAAAAAATAGCGGATAACGGAGGCATCCATAGTTTAAAAAATCAGGTTGGAGATTATAATATATTATATCAGACAATAGTAGCATTATTTACATATATAGGAGACAAGAGCATTTATTACTATAAAATATTATCGATTTTCTTTGATTTTTGCATGGCAATATCAGCAGCTATATTTGCATGCGAATTGAGCAAAAAAGAAAAAAATGATAAAGTATTTTTTATTACGTTTGCTGCAGTTATCATGTTGCCGACCGTTATTCTTAATTCTGCTTACTGGGGACAATGCGATTCTATTTATACGACCTTTATCATTCTTACATTACTGTATTTGTATAAGGGAAAATATCACAGTGCATTTGTTTTTTTAGGTATTGCTTTTGCATTTAAAATGCAGACAATATTTATTTTTCCATTTATTATATGTTTCTATATTTACAAAAAACAATTTAGCATATTTGAACTTCTTATTACCGTGTTTACCTTCTGGATATCGGGAATATGTGCTTTTTATCCAGGGACGGAGCTTACTTGATCCGTTTAGAATTTATACGAATCAGACAGGTACATACCAGGATATGCATGTGAATTTTCCGAGTTTTTGGATGTTTGTAGGAAATGATTATGAATGGCTGAAAACGGCAGCAATCGTTATGGCGGCAAGCATATGTGGCATGGGATTGTATATTATTATGAAAAGAAAGTTAGATTGTAGTCGTCCTGAAAATTTTGTATGTATTGCGAGCTGGTTTATCTGGACTTGTGTATTGTTTTTACCGGCAATGCATGAAAGATATGCATATCCGTTGGAAATACTTTTGGTTATACTTACTTGCATCAATAAAGACTATTTAAAGTATTCTTCGGTGGTAATATTATTTAGTTTATTTACTTATGGAAATTATCTGTTTTCAAATGGGGGACTTGACAAGTATATAGTAATTATTTATGCAGGCTGTTATTTACATTTTACATATACAATCCTAAAAAAGAACAGTAAGACGGCTACAGTAACAGACAAGGAGATGCAAAATGAATAATAAAATTTTACAGGAAAGTGCAGACGATTCTATTTTACAGGAAGACCTGGATCGTATTTCAGAGAGTGATATTCCACTGGAAGAGCTGAAGGGCAAGACCGTTCTGGTAACGGGTGCGACCGGGCTGATAGGTTCTCTTCTGGTAAAAGCATTGCAGTGTTGTAATCGAAGAAAAGAGACAGATATCAAAATTTTGGCACTTGTGCGTAATCAGGAAAAGGCAGAAAAACTTTTTGGTGATCTGTTAAAAAGAGAGGATTTAAAGTTGGTGATCGGAGATATTACAATGCCGGTTGCTGTAGAAGATAAGATTGATTATATCATCCACTGTGCGAGCATCACGACTTCTAAAATCATGATCAGCAGACCGGTGGACGTGATCCGGACGTCTCTTAACGGAACGGAGAATCTGCTGGAACTTGCAAAGGAAAAACAGGTCAGAAGCATGGTTTATGTTTCTTCAATGGAAATGTATGGGGTATTAAATTTACAGGATGATCAGATGGTGACAGAGGAAATGACGGGTTATTTAAATCCGCTGGCATTACGGAGCAATTATCCGGAAAGCAAGCGTATGTGTGAGAATATGTGCGTTGCCTATGGAACGCAGTATGAAGTTCCGGTGAAGATTGCAAGACTGGCACAGACGTTTGGTGCTGGAGTATTGCCGGGGGAAAACCGTGTTTTTGCACAGTTTGCAAGAAGTGCCATGAAGGGCAGTGATATTGTACTTCATACAGAAGGAAAATCCGAAGGAAATTATTGCTATACGGCGGATGCAGTACGGGCATTGCTGACCATTTTGGTTAAAGGCGAAAATATGCAGGCTTATAATGTGGTGAATGAGAAATCGCATATTACGATTGCAGATATGGCAAAATTTGTTGCAGAGAAGATTGCAGAAAAGCCGATAGAAGTTGTATTTGATATTCCAAAGGAAAATAAATTTGGATATGCCAGTGATACAAAAATGCATCTGGCTGCCACCAGATTGATGGCACTTGGATGGCAGCCGGAAACAGATCTGGAAGAATCCTATCGAAGACTGATTGCGAGTATGAAAAACAGAAATGTTTAAAAGTATTTTTATAGATTTGGCAGTAAATGATTCGACTTGTCTGAAATAGTTACACAGTCTTCCGTAATCGTTCAGACATCAAAATATCGGTCAAGCTTACTTAAGGATTTGCGTATGTGAAGTAACTGAAACAGTTTGCTTCGAACCGCATCCACGCAGCATCCGATGGCAAAAACAGAAAAGATAGCTCCGAAAAAGAGCAAAAGCATTTTTGTAACAGAACCATTTGTGATAAAAGCAAAACGGTCTGTCATAACATAACTGCGGACAAGAGGATGATCATGCAACAGATAGACACCGAAAGAAAGAGGTGATATCAGCATGATCATTTTTTTGACGAACTCGGAAAAGTTCATGCTGCCGAAAATGAGGAGCAATGACATGGCCGCCAGTACAATAAAAGGTGATGTATAGTGAATCAAAAAAGAAGAATCCAGAGTAAATCCGCTGATCGGAAATTTTTCAACAAGAATTTTGCTGCTCCATGTAATTAAAATGCAGAAAAAATATAAGATAAAGTATTTTTTCTTTTTAGAGTGAGAGACCAGATTCAGTTTTTTGATGCACGCACCGAGAAGGTACATCAGTGTGAGCCAGAAAACACTGTATCCGTCGCCCATATAAAAAACATCCTGCTGCGGTGTAAAAGTCTGTGAAATGGTCGGAACCACAGAAAATACGACAAGAGTAAAACAGAATAAAGTTTTTATCTGCTTTTCGGAGAGATTCCGAAACATTTGATTGATGAATGGGGAGAGAAAAAACACTCCTGCATAAGCAGTAAAATACCAGTATTCTTTTCGGGTGACCGGAAAGAGTGCTTGTATCCAGCCGGATGTATTTCTGCTTTCCGGAAGCAGAAAAAAGAAAACTGTGTTGATCAGGATTCCATAAAATAAGACCTGAAGCCAAAGAATCAGAATGTTTGAAATCTTAAAATGAGAATCAACACTGACAAATCCGGATATCATAGCGTAAGTATTTACAGCACCGAAGGCAATCACTTCCAGCAGCCACGCAATCTGATAATGTACCGATAAAAAAGAAACAGAACGTAAAATACCGCCATGCCCCAGAGTGTGGAGCATGACGATCATAATCATAGAAATCATTCGAAGAAAATCAATACCATAATTTCGTGTTTTCATAAGTCTTTTCCTTATTAAAGAAATCAATCCTGAATCTTGTCAACAGTAATATTTGGAAAAAGTGCATACCCGACAGAGAGACTGTTCGGATTGCAGTAAGGAATCTTGTTATTTCCATTGAAGGTTCCTGAGCAGGTGATCTTCTTATCCAGATAGGAAACATAGTCTTTCATTTTCATGGACAATGAATAGATATGTCCTGTGCCCTCTTCAGATAACAGCATAACCAGATTGTTTGACTCGGCATCAACATTTTCATATACAACTTTGCCGGTTACGGAAACTTTTGAGTTAGCATAATAAAGAGGATATTTGCAGATTTCTCTGTAATCTTTCGTCAGGTGCATCGGATCAGCGGTGGTGTCATCGTCTTCAATCTCCCCACAGATCGTGGTAAATTCCGGAAGAGAATCAAGAGCTTCGACATCCGTAACGGATACCAGATCGCTGTATTGTTTCATGGCATCTTCTGAAATAATCCAGTCCTTAAAGGAATCAAATGACTTTTTGTAACCGAGCAGGCGGTGATATAAAATGGTAGAGCTGTCCGAAATCTCGGACAAACCATTATAAACGCCGTAAATTTTTATCCTGTCACCTACGGAAAGATTTGGAATACATGGAGTAGCAAATTTATCTGTTTTTAATGTTACTGCACGAAACAGATAAGGATTGCCGGCATCATCTTTGATCTTGAAATAGGCATATTTTGTGCTTTCGTAGATTTCCTGAACTTCACCTTCAACCTCAATGGGATGATCAACGTGATCGTAAGGATTTTCTGTTAATTCTTTATAAGGTATAGACCGGGCATTTGCTTTCCATTCTGAGATTGGAGTACAAAGATAAAACCAGTCTACAGATGCTGCTTTGGAATCGGCAGAATAGGATGTGATTTTTTTGTATGGTTTTCCGGCAATGGCAGAATATTTCAAAAAAATGCCGTCAGGGTCTGTTTCTTTTATTTTTCCTGAAATCAGACCGTCTTTGTACTGAACTTCTGCTGATTCCCCATCTTTGTAAGAAATGACACAGTCACCGGAAAAAGCATCGTCATCCCATCTTCCTTCTATCTGAAGAAAATCAGCGGATTTACCGGCAGGAGTGAAAATAGCTTCTCCGGCATCAGCATTCTTCGTAACGGTTCCATAATATACTTTATTAAAAACATTTACATTTACGAACTGCTCGTTTTTACTGTCTGCTGCACTGGTGTGAAACGAACATACACCGGCTAAAACCAGCAGGCAGGCAATCGCTTTTTTTAACATTATAGATCGCTCCTCTCTTCTGAGTATTTTACTAATAAAAAGGAAATCAGTCAAATATTACTTCTGTTTTTGAAGGAATCATAATTCACTCACATTTATATTATTAAATCGATTATGGGAGAGTGCATATTACTGCTGCGTAGTTTTTCGGGTCTTGTTTTTAACAGTATTGTTTGTTATAATCAATAACCAGAGATTAAAGGAGAAAGAGGATGTTTATGGGCAAAAAGCGAAAAGCTGTCATGCTTGGAATAAATGTATTTCTTGTACTGGCACTTTTATGGTCTGTAGTTTTTACCGTTGACCGAAAGAATGCGGCCTACACCAATACGGACATAGAACGATACAAGAGTTTAAATACCATACCAAAGCTTGGAGCTGTCACGAACAGCAGAACAGCTGAGATCCAGTTTTCATTGTACGATGAAAAATTATATGGCATAGCTCTCTTTTTTTATGTATCGGGAGAAAATACCGATGGAGAGCTTGTATGTTCATTGAAGCACGATGGAGAGACTATTTCAGAACAGACGGTTGCAGTGAAGGAGCTGTTTGCTCTTGTCAATAAGAATGAAATCAAACCAAAAGAACTGATTCTTGGAAACGGTGAAGTATGCAATGGCGATTATACGCTGGAAATAAAGGGAAGTGGAATTTCACCGCAGACAAGAATTTCTTTATATGGTAATAAGGCAGATGAATATTTTCTGGATTATACCAATGCAAATTATCAGAACTATAATGGAATTCTTTATATTGTGGAAACTTTAGAACCAGAACGACCATATGTATGGGCCTGTGCATTTTTACTGGCTATGAGTTTTGTCTTTAGCCTGATCATATGTATGAATGAGAGGGAGAAAGAACATGAATAATATTAAGAAACATAAGAGACTGATAGCTGCGATTGTTGTGATTCTGCTGGCAGTGCTGGTAGAGATTTTTGCAAACCGGTCTGCATGGGGACATGCATATGATCTGGATATTACCGATCATATGTACATCAGCGAGAGTGCAGGTCAGGAAGAATATCAGGTTATATTTTCTGCTCCAAAAGGACTTTATATTCAGATGCTCCATGTGCAGGGGCATTTTAAAGATGAAGAGTTCTATGATATAGAAACAAAAGAAATCAATGATTTTGGCAAAGAAACAGAGCAAAAATATCATGACTGTGTAAATAAACTTCTGCCGAAATATTCAACCAGCATCAACAAAAAAGTCACCTATCTGAAGATGACCATGAAGAAGAATAAGGATGCAGAACTGACAAAAGTATCTCTGTCCAATAAAGCAGATATCAATCTGTATCGTTATTTTTTTGTGTTACTGATCGGAGCGATGATTTACTGTACTTTCTTTGAAAAAGAATTTATCAAGAAGACAGAATGGTATTTCGCAGTATTTGCACTGAGTTTTGGTATGTTGATCATTGCAGCGGCCCAGCCAACCTGCAATTCTTGGGATGAGCAGATTCATTTCCGGGATTCTTATCGAATTGCCAGCGGGCATAATGTAGAATGGACAGAAGCCGGACTTAACATTATGAACCGCATTAATCCAAAATGTAATACAAAGGAAGAATATAAACTTCTGAAAGCATATATGGATGAACATGGCACGGAAGTTGTTATGAAAGAGACGCAGGAAACGTCAGGAATTTCTTATGATAAAATTGCATATATCCCGATGGCAGTTTTTCTGTTTATCGGAAAGAATTTGAAACTTCCATTTTCGGCAGTGTTTGCACTTGGAAAATTCGGCAATCTTCTGATGTATGTGATTGTGATGTTTTGGGCGATTCGCCTTGCAAAGAGCAGAAAATTACTGCTGGCGTTTGTGGCGATGCTTCCGACGCCGCTGTTTCTGGCATCGTCTTATACGTATGACAGCGTTGTGTTCTCGTTCATTACACTGGGATGTGTCCTGTGGTCAAGAGAAGCATTTTTCCAGTCAACGAAGTATTATCATACAGCTTCTGTGATCGGAGCAATATTTATGATGTCCGTCGGATGTCTCTCAAAAGCAGTTTATATTCCACTGGTATTGCTGATGCTTCTGCTGCCGCAGTTTTATAAAAAGAATAAAAAAGAAAAAATCTTATTCCTGATCGGAATCGGAGTATTATTCCTGGTAGTTATGGCAACGTTTGTATTACCGGTTATTTCCAATACAGTGTCGGGGAATATTGCTTATGGCGGCGATTCACGAGGCGGAGATACCAGCGTTGTAAGACAGCTGGTATCTATGGTAAAACATCCGCTGGCAAGTATTCGGCTTATGTTCGGAAGTATTTTCCAGCTGGACAATTTCCGAAATCTGGGTAATATAGATTCCGATAATTATTTCTTCGGAAATCTGATGTTTTTAAATTATGCATCAAGGGGAACACTTGCGGATAAATGGAGTATCCTGCTGCTTCCGATGCTGACCC
>OGZP01001307.1_pt1 | contig 18505 bp, 16 predicted proteins | sample 1576811 | NCBI WGS metagenome assembly OGZP01 (sample SAMEA3541553, study PRJEB24748) | human gut metagenome | biome: human gut; feature: human-associated habitat; material: faeces | place: China | collected 2012
TGGAAGAAATACGTGAATTTTGCTTCAAAGAATTTGCCGCCGTCTGTTTATTCTGAAACTTTTTTGTTCTCTGGTATTCCTGTAATATTACTTATCAACTCAAAATACGATATGCTTATTGCGACAGTTCCTAATTATTAAATCTGTAAAGAGGTGTGCCTGGCAATGCTAAAAAGTCCGCTCATTGTCTTTGCTGTGTGGACACGACCACATAGAGTGTCAAAGTGTGGCAAGAGACACGAACTTCCGATGTTCGATCCGGCATGGTTAGAAATCACCGGTTTTGTGATCGAACCTCGGTGCCGGCTAGAAGATTACCGTCACCTCGGTGCCCACGCCCTCCTCGCTGGAGAGTTCGATCTGGGCTTCGTGCTGCACGACGATATGCTTTACGATCGCAAGCCCGAGTCCGGTACCGCCCGTCGACTTGGAACGGCTCTTGTCGACACGGTAGAACCGCTCAAAGACACGGTCCTGCTGCTCCTTCGGGATGCCGATGCCGGTGTCGCGCACTGTGAGCGCCGGTCTCTGGTTCTTCTTGCCCGTAATGACGGTCACACTGCCGCCCTTCTTATTATAGCGCACGGCATTGCTGCACAGATTGTAGAGCAGTTCCTCGATAAGCGTCTTGTTGCCGTTGATCGTGACCGGCCCGCCTTCCTGCAGCAATGTGACTTCGTTCTTCTGCGCCGCAATCTGCATCTGATCGATACAGGTCGTCGCCAGCGCATAGAGATCGATCGGCTCAAACTCCAGTTTAAGGTCGCTGTTGTCCAGCTCCGAGAGCTTGATGATGTCGTTAATCAAAGATTGCAGACGTTCCGCACTCCGGTGAATCTCATTTGCAAAATGCTCGGTATCGCGCTCGTTGGTCATGCCGCTTGCGATCAGTTCCGCGTAGCCGGAGATCGCCGTGAGCGGGGTCTTGAGTTCATGCGACACATTTGCGGTAAATTCCTGCCGCATCTGCGCATGGTTTAAGATATCCACATGCTGCTGCTTGATCATCGACACAAACGGACGCATCTCTTCGTATACTTCCCGCTCATCGACGAGCACAATGTTGTCCGCCATCTTTTCGATCGGTTCCACAAAACGCTCCGTCATGCGTTTTGCAAAAAAAGCGCACACCAGGAATACACACAATCCCACACCCAGCGTAAGCATCGTCATATTCCATGCCAGATGATAGATGCTGCCGCTCTCTTTTCCAATTCTAAGAACACTTCCATCCGAGAGGCGCATCGCATAATAGAATGTGTGCTCCGCGGAAGTCGTCGATTTGCGCATCCCACGTCCTTCCCCGACCGCAAGCGCCCGCTCGACCTCCGGACGACCTCTGTGGTTCTCCATCTTCGTCTCGTCCTCCATGCTGTCATAGAGAACCGTTCCATCTGAAGCAATCAGGGTGATCCGCAGCCCGTCCCCGGAGAGCTGATCGCACACTTCCTGCGACGCATCCTCGAAATCCAGCCGGGAGATCACATGTGCATTTGCCTTTAAGTCATCATAAATCTGTTGTACCAGAATGCTGTAAAACAGCCCGATAGAACATACGGCAGTCACCAGAATGGCGATTGCCGCAATCAACATAAATTTGGAATTTAATTTTTTCTTCATAGATTTTGTCTACTCGATCATATATCCCACATTGCGGATCGTCTTGATACAGCTTCCCGCAGCCCCAAGCTTCTGGCGCAATGTCTTGATATGCATATCCACAGTCCGGCTCTCGCCCTCGTACTCAAAGCCCCATACCTGATCCATGATCTTGTCTCTGGACAGGACAATCCCCGCATTGATCATGAGATATTTCAACAATTCATATTCCTTGAACGTCAGCTCACACGGCTCATCCCCGACAAATACCGCGTGCTTGTCGTTGTCCATCCGGATCTCGCCGTGGCAGATCTTTGTCTCCTCCGCCGCACTCTGCGTCCTGCGCAGCAGCGCTTTTACTCTGGAAATCAGCTCCATCACGCCAAACGGCTTCGTGATATAGTCATCCGCTCCGAAATCCAGTCCCTTGACCTTGTCCAGCTCACTGGTCTTTGCGGTGACCATAATGATTGGAATGGCTGCCGTATTTTTATTTGCCCGGAGTTTTCCCAGAATCTCCAGACCGTCTTCATCTGGAAGCATAATGTCCAGCAGCAGAAGGGACGGAACCGCGCGCTCCAGCCGTTTAAACAGGCTTTCTCCGCTCTCAAATTCCTCCACTTCATATCCGCTGTTCTTCAGCGCATAACGCTCAATCTCGCGGATGTTGACGTCATCTTCCACAATATAAATTGTTGCCATTGTTCTCCTCTCTTCCACAGCTTCCTGTGCACATCAGATCGAAGATACGAATTACAGAGAGTACCTGCTTCCGAACTCATCCAGCAGTCTGGTGAACTCTGCGCTCTCCGCCTCATCCAGCTGCTCTGTAAAGCTGTGCTCCTCCAGCTGTGTATCCTTCAGCTGCATCATGTACACGGCAATATTGGAACAGTGGTCTGCCACACGCTCATAATTCATGGCGAGATCCGACAGAATCAGTCCCAGTTCCATACTGCACTTGCCCTTGCGCAGCCGCTTCATGTGATGCTTCTTCACATCTTTATTTAATTCGTCAATTACTTCCTCTAACGGTTCCACCGTATGCGCCAGCGCCTGATCGTTGTTCACAAAAGCATCCGTGGTTCTTGTCAGGATGTCACGGATTGCCGCACCGTAGAGATTCATCTCCTCTTCACCCTTCCTGGAAAACGTCAGATTTTCCTTGCGCATCTGCTGTACGCTCTCCACCACATTGATTGAGTGATCGGAGATACGCTCAAAATCCGTAATACAGTGCAGCAGCGATGTCACCTGCAGGCTGTCCTTGTAGGACAGATTTTCACTGCTCAGCTTCGTCAGATATGCGGTGATCTTGTCGTCATAGACATCGACCCGGTTCTCCTTGTCAATGACATCCTGCGCTTTCTCCTCTGAATACGCTCCCAGCACGTCCATCGCCTCCAGAAATCCGTCTCTTGTCATCTCCGCCATCTGGCTTACCAGTGAACGGCACTGCTCGATCGCGAATGCCGGCGAAGAAAGGAATCTGTCGTCTAAGATTACAAACGCATCGTTTGCCGTCTTCTTCTCATCCTCTGTCTTCGGAATTGTAAGATATGCCAGCTTCTCCAGACCCTTCGTAAACGGAAGCAGAACCAGAGTGGTAAATACATTAAAAATACTGTGAACCAGTGCAATATCCGCCGCATTTACGACATCGTTCGTAAACGGGAAGCGAAAGATTGCATTCCCCAGATAAAACAGGCACAGGAAAAGAACCGTACCGATCATGTTAAAATATAAATGTACAAACGCAGTACGCTTTGCACCCTTGTTCGCGCCGATTGCGGAGATCATCGCCGTCACACAGGTACCGATGTTCTGTCCCAGAATAATCGGGATCGCTGTACCAAACGTAAATCCGCCGGTTACCGAAAGCGCCTGTAAAATACCGACAGACGCGGAAGAACTCTGGATGATCGCCGTGAGCAGCGCTCCTGCAAGCACTCCAAGAATCGGATTCTTGAACATGGTAAGCAGGTTCGTGAACTCCGGCACGTCCGCAAGCGGCTCCACCGCACCGCTCATCGCCGACATACCGTACATCAGCACGACAAATCCAAGCAGAATCTCTCCGGTAATCTTCTTCTTATCGCTCTTGCCGGACATCAGCAGAATAATACCGATCATAGCCAGAATCGGTGAGAACGATGTCGGCTTTAACATATTTATAAAAAGGTTGTCTCCCTGAATTCCCGTCAAGCTGAGCAGCCATGCGGTAATCGTCGTACCGATATTGGCACCCATGATGATTCCGATCGCCTGCGAAAGCTTCATAATACCCGAATTTACAAATCCGACGACCATAACTGTCGTCGCGGAAGATGACTGTATGACCGCTGTGACACCTGCACCGAGCAGCACCGCTTTTAACGGGTTCGATGTCAGATTCTCCAGAATGCGCTCCAGCCTTCCGCCTGACATCTTCTCCAGTCCCGCACCCATCACGTGCATTCCGTATAAGAATAATGCCAACCCGCCAATCAGGGACAGTACTCCAAAAATATCCATTCTAATCTCCTTTGCATCTCATTGCTTTACATCTTTTTTACATACGCATACATAATCATTTATAACGTATTTTTTGACGTTTTGCAATTACAATCCAAGGAGTCGGTAAAATTTTTTAATTTCAGGTAATTTTCCGGTAAGCTTTATGTAAAATCTGTGTAAAATCACGGTTTTTAGACCAATTTTCTACTTCTCGTGCTCTCCCGTGATCGAATAGATGACCCACTCGGCAATGTTTGTCGCGTGATCGCCGATACGCTCAAAATATTTTGCCACCATGAGCATATCCGTCGCCTGCTCGCCGTTTTTGACATTCTCATTGATCTTTTTGATCAGCTGCTGCTTAAAGTCCGCGAACAGATCATCGACCACGTCATCCTGCGCAATCACCGTGCGCGCCAGCTCCAGATCCTTGTTGACGAACGCATCCACGCATTTGATAACCATATCGGTGGTCTCTTTCGCCATGCTCTCCACCAGATCAATATTGATCGCGCTGCGCTCGTATGTCGCGTCGGACATCAGAATCGTCATCTCGGAAATATCCGCCGCATGATCTCCAATCCGCTCCATATCGGTAATCATCTTTAATGCCGCGGAGATCAGACGCAGATCCTTTGCGACCGGCTGCTGCTGCAACAGCAGCTTCATGCAGAGCGACTCCACGGTCTTTTCCTGCTCGTCGATCTCCTCGTCGTAGGCGATCGCCTTCTTCGCCTTCTCCACATCCTGGCGCACCAGTGCGGAGATTCCCATCTCGATCGCGCGCTCAATCATGCTTCCCATCTGGATCAGTTCATTGTTCAGTTCCAACAGCTGTCTCTCAAATCTGTTTCTCATTGTTCGCTCCTTTCGTCAACCGAAACGTCCGGTAATGTAATCCTCTGTCCGCTTATCCTGCGGCACAGAGAACAGTTTTTCCGTATCTCCGCTCTCGATAACCTCGCCGAGCAGGAAGAATACGGTCTTATCGGACACACGCACCGCCTGCTGCATGTTGTGCGTCACCATGATGATCGTATATTTTTTCTTCAGTTCTACCGCAAGATCCTCGATCTTCGAGGTCGAGATCGGGTCAAGCGCAGACGTCGGCTCATCCATCAGAATCACTTCCGGATCGACCGCCAGCGCACGCGCGATGCACAGACGCTGCTGCTGTCCACCGGACATTCCGAGCGCACTCTTTTTCAACCGGTCTTTGACCTCGTCCCAGATCGCCGCATCGCGCAGGGATTTTTCCACGATCTCATCCAGCTTTGCCTTGGAGCGGATGCCGTGCGTGCGCGGTCCGTATGCGATATTGTCGTAAATGCTCATCGGGAACGGATTCGGCTTCTGGAATACCATGCCGACGCGCTTGCGCAGCAGATTCACGTCCATGCCGCTGTAGATGTCTTCCCCGTCGAGCAGCACCTGTCCCGTGATCTTACATCCCTGTACCAGGTCGTTCATGCGGTTCAGACATTTTAAAAAGGTGGATTTTCCACAGCCGGACGGACCGATAAATGCGGTAATTTCTTTTTCGTTAATGGACAGATCCACGTCCTTGAGCGCGTGGAAATCGCCGTAATACAGATTCAGATTCGATATATTAAACTTTTCTCCCATGTTTTCCTCATTTCCGCGCTTCGCGCTATTCTTTCACTGCCTCAAACCGCTTCGCGATCAGGGATGAGACTCCATTTATCAGAAGGACAATGACCAGCAGCACCACTGCAGTCGCATTTGCTTCATTTTTATGTAAACCTTCATTAGAAAGCACATACATATGGATGGCGAGCGTACGCCCGGAATCCATGAGTCCCGCCACACCGGTCACGGTACCCGCCGTGTAAATGAGCGCCGCGGTCTCTCCGACGATACGTCCGATCGAGAGAATGATACCGGATAGAATTCCCGGGATTGCCGCCGGAAGCACGATCTTAAAAATCGTCCGCAGTTTTCCGGCGCCCAGCCCGAAGCTTCCCTCTCTGTAGGAATCCGGCACACACAAAAGCGCCTCCTCCGTCGTTCTCATGATCGTCGGCAGCACCATGATGGCGAGTGTCGCTGCTCCGGAGAGCATGGAATAGCGCCAGTGCAGTGCAATATTGAAAAACAGCATACCGAACAGACCATAGATAATGGAAGGAATACCGGTCAGCGTCTCCGCGGTCAGCCGGACAACCTCCACGAATTTATTGCCCTTTCTGGCATATTCGATCATGTAGATTGCCGCTCCCACACCAAATGGCACGGAAAACAGCAGCGAGACCACAACCATCTCCACCGTGTTGATGATGGCGGGGAGCATGGACACGTTGTCCGAATTATAATGTAACGCAAACAGGCTCGGCTTTAGGTACGGAATGCCGCTGATGAGAACGTAGACCACCAGGAAAAGCAGCGTCACCACCGTGAGCGCGGCTGCAATCAAAACCAGAAGCAGCAGGATCAAAGAGCCGGGATGTCTGGTATAGGATTTCATTTTATCTTTCAATGTAACTTTGTTGATTGGATTTATCTGCTCCATCCCCTACTCCTTTCCGCTTCGCTTGATTGCCGAGAAGCACAGATTGATGAGCAGGATAAACGCGAACAGCACCACGCCGGTAGCGATCAGCGCCTCCCGGTGCAGATCCGTCGCATAGCCCATCTCCATGACAATGTTCGTCGTCAGTGTGCGGACGCCCTGCAGAATACTGTTCGGGACACGCGGCTGGTTACCCACAACCATCATGACCGCCATTGTCTCCCCGAGTGCACGTCCGACACCGAGGATGACCGCCGCCAGAATACCGGATTTTGCCGCCGGTACCACAACGGTAAAAACGCTTCGCTCATGCGTTGCCCCGAGTGCCAGCGCTCCTTCGTAGTAACTCTGTTCCACTGCGCGGATCGCCGGTTCGGACGCTCCGATGATGGTCGGCAGGATCATGATTCCCAGAAGAATCGACGCACAGAGAATACTCTGTCCGTTGCTGTTCTTAAAATGCTCCCGGATAAACGGCACGAGCACAACCAGTCCGAAAAATCCGTATACGATAGACGGAATGCCCGCGAGCAGATTCACGACCGGCTTTAAGAGCTTGTACAGTCCCTCCGGACAGAATCTTGCCATAAAGACAGATGTGAGTACACCGACCGGCACACCGATGATCAGCGCGCCTCCGGTGACGTAGATACTTCCCAGTATCATCGGGAAGATACCGAATTTATTGTTTCCCGGCTTCCACTTGGTTCCGGTCAGAAATTCCGCAAATCCGATTTTCTTCATTGCCGGAATTCCGTTTGCAAACAGGAATATGCAGATCAGCGCCACCGCCACGATGGAGATGACCGCAGCCAGCAGAAATACATATTCCATGATCTTCTCTCTTTTTTTCATCAGAACCTCCATTTACAGGTTTTTCCTAAATAATGTGTATGTTCCACGAAAGGACCGGAAGAACATTCTGTTCCCCCGGTCCGTCCTGCTATGCTATTTCTGCTGTCCGTCCTAGTTTGCTGCATCCCAGGTTGTTGTCTCGCCTGTGAAGATACCCTTTACGGTGTCAGAGGAGAGATCCTCTACCGGGTTCTCCTGGTTTACGATCACTGCGATACCGTCCATAGCGATCTTCGTTGCGGTAAGCCCTTCCTCAGTCTCGGAATCCTTTAACTCGCGGGAAGCCATACCGATGTCGAGTGTGCCGTCTGCTGCGCCGGTCATACCTGTGGTAGAATCACTTGTCTGAAGCTCGATCTCCACGTTTGCATTGACTGCCTTGTAAGCCTCGATCAGTTTCTCCATTACCGGAGATACGGAAGAGGAACCGCCGACTACGACTTTGCCTTCTGCTCCGTTGGACTCGAATGCTGCTGCGGAATCATCTCCGATATAACCGTTGTCGGAGATTACTTTCTGTCCGTCACCGCTCATGATGTAGTTGATGAAATCCTGTGCAGCCTCGCTGACCTCGCCCTTTGTTGCAATATTGAACGGTCTTGCGATCTTGTAGGTGCCGCTCTTAATGTTCTCTACGGTAGCCTCTGCCCCGTCGATCTTTACTGCCTTTACCGTGTCATTTAAGGAACCGAGGGATACATAACCGATTGCGTAGGTGTCACCTGCTACCGATGTGAGCATAACGTCCGTGCTGTTGGTGATGATCGCTTCCTCTGTGGTGTTATCCACTTTCTCGCCGCTCTCATCTTTTTCTTCCACACCGAACAGCTCGATGAATGCTCCTCTTGTGCCGGAACCATCCTCACGGGAATATACGGCGATTGCTGATGTATGATCGAAATCTGCATTCCCTGCCGGTGCAGCTTCGCTTGTGGTATCTGCTGCGTCCGCGGTGGCTGCTGCATCTGTGGTTGCTGCTGCATCTGTGGTGGTGTCTGCTGTCTCACTGCTGCCGCATCCTGCGAACATGCTCGCTGCCATAACACCTGTCAATAACATACACATTACTTTCTTCTTCATTTTGAATCCTCCATTCAATTTTACGGAATTTCTTCTCCGTTTTTTCTTTTACCTCGTTTCTTAGAACATGGTTTACTTTACGGGAGGAATGTAAAATGCAGAAGAGCACTTATGTAAAACCTGTGTAAAAATCCTGTCACATCATTTCGATCTGCCGGCGCAGCTCTAACATCTTATTGTCCACCTTTGCGATCACATCCGAGTAGCCACGGGTCTCGCGCTCCACATTGGCGATCTGTCCGGCATCCTTCTTATAACACATCTGTGTGTCCAGCTCCGCCCAGTAATCCATTGCAAACGAGCGGATCTGGATCTCCACACGGATCTCTGTGACTGCATCGTTGTACGTCACCGGAACGCCCGCAATCACATGAATACTCTGATAGCCGCTCTTCTTAGGATTTTTTACATAATCCTTTTCCTTGATAATATGAAAATCCTTCTGCTTCTTGATGGCATCCGCAATCCGGTAGATGTCGTCGCAGAAAAAGCACACGACCCGGATGCCGGCGATGTCATTGAGAGTCTGCACCGCCTCCTCAAAGGAGACTTCCCGCCCTTTCTTTTTGAGCTTTTTGGTGACGCTGTCCGGCGTCTTGATGCGGCAGGACATATTGCGAATGACCTGGCGGTGGCATTGTTCCGTCAGGTCAGCATTGATCAGTCTTAATCGTGCCTGTACGAGATCCATGGCGGCAGCATAGGATAGCTGCACCATCGGCTGTAACAGTTTCTCACTCAACAGGTCCTCATTCGGCAATTTTTGTTCTCCGTTTTGTTTTTCCTTTATTTCTATTCGCTTCTTTTTCTTTTTAGAATCATTCTTTGGCAAAACCCGCTGCGCCTCCTATCGCACCGCTCTGTGACGTCTCCCCCGCCATGCACCGGCGCTGCATCTGAAAGCAGATAAATCCCACAACAAACATGGCGGCGATCGCTGCCACACCGGCTCTTGATGTCTCAAACAGCTGCGTGGTGATTCCCATCAGCATTGTTCCCATAAAAGACGCTCCTTTTCCGAAAATATCGAAGATACCGAAATACTCCGTCGACTTTTCCTTCGGGATGATCCTGGCGTAGTAGGAACGGGAGAGCGCCTGGATGGCTCCCTGAAATACTCCTACGAATGTTGCCATCATCCAGAACTTCCATGCCTGATCGAGCCAGAGCGCATAGACCGCAACTACAAAATAGGCTCCGATGCAGACCGAAATGAGTTTTGCCGACGCAAAACGCTGTGTCAATTTTCCAAACAGGATCGCGCACGGGAATGCGACGACCTGCGTGAGCAGCAATGCCATCAGAAGGCTGGTGTCGCTGATTCCGACATCTTTTCCGTAGGAAGTCGCCATCTCGATGATGGTATACACACCATCAATATAGAAGAAAAACGCTGCCAGAAACCACAGTACCGTTTTGTTATTCCGAATTTCTGCAAAAACTTCTCCCAGTCTGGAAAAAATCCCGCGCACATTGGTGCCGCCCGCTTCCACATAGTATTTCTGCTGGTAGTTCCGCAGCAGCGGGAGTGTCACAGCCACCCACCATGCCGCGTTGATAAAAAATGCAATCATCATCGCAACCGTGCCGGAAATGCCGATCGCATCCGCGCCGAGGATCAGTCCGAGACTCGCCACAAACGGCACACAGCTTCCGATATAGCCCCACGCATAGCCCTGGGAGGACACCTCGTCCATCCGCTCGTCCGTCGTGACATCCACAAGCATGGAATCATAGAAAATGAGGCTTCCGGAAAATCCGACTTTTGCAATCACAAAAATGGCAAGGAACAGAATCCATGTCCGCGGAATCGCAAGCGCCGCACAGCCGAGCACTCCCATCATCATGAAAAATGTAAACAGCGGCTTCTTGCGGTTCTTATTGTCGGCAACCGCACCGAGCACCGGTCCTAAAACCGCCACAATCAGCGTTGAGATCGAGATGGCGTAGCTTAAATATGCGGTGGAATCCGAGGCGCTGATGCCGTTTGCGGATGCCATGTTTTTGTAGTAGATCGGTATAATCGTCGACACCAGAAGTGTGAACGCCGAATTTCCGACATCATACAGTACCCAGAATTTTTCGAGTCTGCTCATTTTTGTTTTCATAATCTTTTACCTCTTCTTCCTTAATAAAGCGGAATATTTCATCATAATATTTCGTACGCGTCCGCTCATCCGCATTAAAAATCTCATGTCTGGAATCCGGCATAAAGAAAAGCTTTGTCCGCTCCGTCTCCTCCGCAAACCGCTTGATCGCACCGTTATCCACCATGTGATCGTGCCCTGCCGCAAAAAGCAGCACCGGCGTCTTGATCTTCGCCAGGTTTTCTTTTCTCATCAATTTCCGGCTGGCGCGAAGTCCCGCAAGAACCCAACCGTAGCTTCCGCCGTAGGTTCGGTAATGTTCATCTAAGAGCCGCTTTTGAAACATATAGTCATAACGCTCTCTTGAGAGACAGCTGCTCCCCTCAAACTGCGGCGTCTCCGAAAATCCCCGCTGCCCCGCCAGTGTGGCAAAGCATTTTCCTTTTCCGGCCAGACAGCAGAACTCCGCCAGCAGCCGTGCAGCAAACCGCGGATATTTTCCGGTCTGCATGGCGCACATCGGTGCGGAGAGAACTGCCGCCTCAAACAGCTGTGGATAACGTTCCAGTGCAAGGATCGCAATGGCGCCTCCCATCGAATGTGCAAACACGATCCGGTATTCCTCCCTGGGGCTTACGACCGTCTCCACAAACCGCGCAAAATCCGTGACATAATTGTCATAGCTTTGCACATGCACCAGCTCCAGGTCATCCACCTCGCGCCCGGAATAGCCGTGTCCCCGATGCTCCGGCACATAGACCGAGTATCCCTCCTGCAGAAAACGGTATGCGACTTCGTTATATTTTTCCGCGAATTCGCAAAACCCGTGGGAAATCACAACACATTTCCCCGCATCCGGCAGAGAATATCGCCGGTAAGCGATCGACATGCCATCTTCCATCTTAAGATAGCCCTTCTTACCGTGCTCCTTCAGATAAGGTTCTACCGTCTCCGCCATCCAGGCGGCATAACCTGCATCCTCCGCTCCCGCGTGTTTTTTATTTTCCGGCGTCATGCCTGATTCCCCTGCTTCTTTATCACGCGGACAAGCTCCGGCATCAGTTTTCCATCCACGTATTCTGCGGCAATCCGTCTGCCTGTATCCGGGTAATTCGTGATCATAGCGTCCACCTGCATCTCACAGACCATGCGCATGTACTGCTCCTCGTTGACCGTCCAGACATGCACGCGTTTTCCATGCTTTTTACAGTCTTCCATGTAATTCGGGTACTGCAGGTTGTAGAGCGCCGGGTGCATGGCATCTGCGCCCACGACAAGTGCGCCGTAGCTGACCGGATTGACAATTCCGTCGCAGTAGAGCATGCCGGTCTTCGCCTGCGGATTCAGCTCCTTGATGCGCTGCACCGTGTAATGGTTGAAGGACGAATACCACACGCGCTCCTCCAGTCCCATGCGGGCGGTCAAGTCAAGCACGCGCTCTTCGATCTCCGGGTAAAAGACCACGCCGGTCTTTAATTCCACATTGATCGTAAGCCCCGTCGGCTTTAACAGCTCATAGACTTCCTCGAGCGTGGGGATCATCGCACGCTCATACCCTTCCTTATGCGTCCGGTTGTAATTAAACCTGGAAATTCTCGCGTATGTAAAATCTTTGACCCAGCCGCTGCCGTCGCTGGTGCGGTCAACTGTCTCGTCATGGATGACGACCAGCTCTCCATCCTTTGTGAGCTGTACATCCAGCTCCACGCCGTCCGCGCCCATCTCAACCGCTTTCTGAAATGCCTCCAGTGTATTTTCAGGCGCGTAGCCGCTTGCACCGCGGTGCGCCCATACCAGTGTCTGTTTTTCCATGTATACAAAAACCTCCGATATGATAGCTTCTTATTTCTTCTATCATATCGGAGGTTTGTAAAATTGCCCGGGTATGTTGTGTAAAATTTAAAAGGGAAATGTAAAATGTCTGTAAGATATCATGCGTTTTTTGCCTGCCTTACATTGTAGACCGTCGCCGAACCGACCACCAGCAGGGCGCCGATGACAGCAGTTGCACCGATTGTCTCCCCATAAAAGACAGCCACCAGAATCGGATTTAAGATGGGCTCGATCGTCGAGGTCAGCGACGCCGTGACCGGAGAGACCGCATCCAGTCCCCGCGACAGGAACACATAGGACAGACCAAACTGCACCACGCCGAGCAGCAGCACGAAGAACCAGATATGCAGTGACATCTCGCTCTCCTGCCCGTAAAACGGGATTCCGATCGCCGCGCTCAGCGCACAGGACACCAGAAGCGACGATTCAAAGTCCGCTCCGCGGAATTTCTTCTGCATCATCACAAGCGCATAGGCAAGACCTGAGAGAATCGCGAGCAGATTCCCCGCCATGACCCCGGCATCCAGCGACGTATAAAAGAAGCAGAGAATCCCGGCAAAGACTCCCGCACAGGCAAACACCGCATCACGCCCCGGCTTTTTGTGAAAGATCAGCCACATCAGAAGAATGACAAACACCGGCTCCGTGAACTGCAGTACAATCGCGTTGGCGGCTGTCGTGAGCTTGGTCGCCGCCACAAAGGCAAACGCCATCACCGTATTGCACACCGCACCGAAGAGCACCGTCCTATTCCACACAAACTTCTGGCGGCGCAGGAGCATGTAACATCCCACAACCAGCGCCGAGAAGATACTGCGCGCTCCCTGGATCGTCACCGACGACCACGGGATCGACTTGATTAAAACGCCTCCGGTGCTGAAACAGACCGCCGATAGCAGTACGCAGACCGTTCCCCGCAGACTTTCCGCATTCATTTTCTTATCCTTCATATTCATTTCTCCCATCTGCACTGCTGTCATATTCTCCATCCGCACTTCCGCCGCTTTCTCCATCTGCGCTTCTGCTGCTTCCTATGAGATGAAAACATAAACGAGCACAAGCACTGCCAGAAACAGTACATTTGCGATCGTAAACCACAGGAGATACCGTCCCTTGGTCTTATTATAATTGTGCGCGTAGATCTTATAAGAGATCAGGCTTGCCATCGAGGCAATGAGCGTTCCCAGTCCGCCCAGATTCACGCCGATCGTGAGATTTTTTATATCCTGCGTGAAATCCGCCAGAAGAAGTGTCGCAGGAACATTGCTGATGATCTGGCTCGCACCGATGCCAACCGCCAGTTCCCTGCCCGCCACAAGACTTTGCAGGACAGACCGTACCGCCTCGATATTCCCCATATTGCCGATAAAAATAAAGAAGCTGATAAACGTAAACAGCAGACAGTAATCCACCTGCAAAAACACCGCGCGATCCGTAAAAATGAGCACAATGAGCACCACGGCGAGCATCAGCTCCCACGGAAGCACCCGCGCTACCGAAAGCAGGCTTAGCACAAAGAGCACCAGATAAATCCCGTTTTTCTTCCTGCCGGATGCCCCGGACGCCTGCAAAAACGAACCGGTCTCCAGCGAGATCCGGCGCTTGCCCGCGCTCAGCACGAACACGACAAGCAGCAGAAGCACACCTGACACGAGCGTATACGGTGCCATCCATCCGACAAATTCACCCAGCCCGGCACCGGAGATGCTGTAAAGATATAGATTCTGCGGATTTCCGATCGGCGTCAGCATGCTCCCCAGATTCGCTGCAAGCGTCTGCAGCACAAACGCTGTCACAATCAGCCGCTCCTGGTGGCATTTCTGCAGGATTGTGCACGCAAACGGCACAAACGTCAGAAGTGCGACATCGTTTGTGATAAACATGCTGGAAAAAAAGCACAAAAAAACAAGTACCAGCATCAGCTGCGCGGTATTCTTTGTCTTTGCCAGAAGCCGGCTGCCGATCGCATCGAACAGTCCGTTGCTCTGAAATCCTGCCACAATCAGCATCAGCGACAGCAAAATGCCGAGCACGCGCCAGTCAATATAACCCACGTACTGCCGGCCCGGATGCACCCAGAATGCCGATACCACAGCGAGAACCGTGGCGATCGTGAGTACCGTTTCTTTTTTTATAAAATCTATGATCTTCTGTAACATGTTGTCCATCATCTTTTCTGTTCCATTCTAAAAATTCCTTTCCTATTCTACTTCTCTTTTTTGCACTTGCATAGGATTTTTTTCTGAAAAAGCGGCATACTACCACAAGATAGCCTGTTATCGCTACATGCGCACAGCCGGCGCCTGTCATTTTCCAATGCCCGTCTGCCCGCGCAGGAATGGAGATTTACGTGAAAAATACAATATCCCTACCTGTCACAAATGAAAACGGCTCCTATGAGATCCGCCTGGAGAGCATCGGCGGGCTGGGCGCCAATCTCTGCGGAAAAATGCTCGGAGAGCTCGGCGCACTGTCGCTTTCGCTCAATTCCTTAAGCTTTTCCAGCTACGGCTCCGAAAAGCGCGGTTCACCGGTCAAGGCGTATGTCCGCTGGTGCGCAGACGACCGCCCGCTGCGCGTCAACAGCCCCGTGACCCGGCCACATCTACTCGGCATCTTTCACGAAGGACTGATCGGCACCTACCCGGTCTTGGACGGCGTCACCGTAGACACCAAAATCGTATTAAATACCCCCTTGTCCGCTGACGAGGCGGCAGATAAATACCATATTTCCATCGGAGAACTCTATTGTCTGGATGCCCTCGCACTTGCGATGGAAAGTCATTCCCGCATCAACATGGTCATGCTCGGTGCTCTGGTGCGCGCCAGCGGCTTTATCCCACGGGAAGCTGCCGAGATGCTCTGCCGCGATACGATCGGGAAAAAATACCCAGCACTCATCAAAGCCAATCTCGCGGGTCTGCGCCTGGGATATGAAAACGTCAAAATGGCATCGGACGACCACAACCTCGCCCCTCTGCCGGATGCCCCGGCGGACCAGTATGTCTGGGGCTATGCCAACGCTCCGGCCGGCGGCATCAATCCGCGGATCGGCAGCACCGTGTCCAACGATCTGACCGCCTCGCGCGAGGGGTACATTCCCCTTTTCATCCAGGAAAAATGTATCAACTGCGGACTGTGCGACACGGCATGCCCGGATATGGTCTTCCAGTTTGCTCCCGGTACCTACCGCGGAAAAAACTGCATGGTCAACCGGGGGCTTGACTACTATCACTGCAAGGGCTGCCTACGTTGTGTGGAAGTCTGCCCCACCAACGCGCTCGTGGCGGCACTTGAAAAAGATTACCCGGAAAAACCGCATTTTCTTCCGAATCAGCATCTGCTGCCCGACGCTATCCGCTATCAGACTGTCGGCGCAAATTCCTGGATCACGAGCGATTCTTTTACCGATGAGAAACGGGTCGACGGAGGCGTCGTATAAATGCAGGCAGCACCGGAGAATCGTACCGGCGCACAACGTCTGCGGAATGGAGAATGATATGGAAAAACAAAAAATTATGTATGACAGTGGCAATGAACTTGCCGCGTATGCCGCCAGGCAGATCAACTATCACGTCATGGGGTATTATCCGATCACACCCTCTACACAGATTGCGGAAAATCTGGATGTCATGGGCGCGGAGGGGCTTCACGACATTGCCCTGATCGCCGCCGAGGGAGAACACAGTGCCGCCGGCATCTGCTACGGTGCCTCAGCCGCCGGAGGCCGTGTGTTTAATGCCACCAGCGCCAACGGGCTTTTATACGCCTTAGAACAGTTTCCGGTGCAGTCCGGCACACGCATGCCGATGGTCATGAATGTTGCATGCCGCACGGTTTCCGGTCCTTTGTGCATCAAGGGCGATCACAGCGACGTCATGTATCTGCTCAACACGGGCTGGATCATCCTTTTTGCCGATGAACCGCAGAAAGTCTATGATTTTAATCTGCTCGGCCTAAAACTCGCCGAAGCAGTCCGTCTCCCGGTCGCAGTCGCTTTCGACGGCTTTTTTACGAGCCATCAGAAGCGCAAGTGCCTTGTATTCGAGGATGACGACACAGTTACCCGCTATATCGGGGAAAAGCTTTCCTGTGACAACCCGAAGGTCTCCGCGTTTGCCGGCACCGGCACCGGCGGCGCTGCCGGTGCGCTTCCCTACGCCAGCGTCCTAGATCTCGCGCATCCGGTTTCCATCGGCTCCTATATGAACGAGCCGGATGTCATCAATAACCGCTACCAGCTCCACCTCGCCATGGAAACGGCAAGGCAGACGCTGCCGGAATTATTTGCAGAATACGCTTCCCTCTCCGGACGCGAGCTCTCTTTCTGCGGTGCCTACCGGCACGAGGATGCCGAGGTGCTGCTCTTTGTGCTCGGTTCCTCCTACCACACCGCCATGGAAGCTGTCGACCGTCTGCGAAAAGACGGCGTAAAAGCAGGTGTCATCACCCTCTATGTCCTGCGCCCGTTCCCCGCTAAGGAACTTCGCGTCCTCTGCCACAATGCATCCACGATTCTGGTCGCAGACCGGCAGGACAGCTATGGAGCCGGCGGCGGCAACATGTCGCTCGAAATAAAGGCAACGCTCTCCTCCCTGCCGCACCCGCCCCGCATCTTAAGCAGAATCTACGGTCTCGGCGGTAAGGACTTTTTCGTGGAGGACGCCCTCGCACTCTTTAAAGCGGCGCTCTCACCGGACGCCCCGGCGTTCGATTACTACGGCGTCACTGCCGGCACGGACACTTCGGTGACCCCGGCGGCATCCTCAGATGCCTTCACAGGAGCAAACGCAGCGGCAGCATCCGCAAAACCAGCATCTCCCGTAATGCAGCCGCAGTATTTTAAGCCTGTCACAATGGAAGAATCCACACCGGGTCTCACCACCTGCACCTTTGATCCCGCAACCGGGAAAATGAAAGTCTCCGGCGGCTCCGTAAAAGATACGACCGCCATGCCGATGCGCGTCGCACCGGGACACGGCGCCTGCCCGGGCTGCGGCATTCCGATCAATGTGAACCTCCTGTTAAAGGGCATCGAAGGCAACGTCGTCCTGCTGTTTCAGACCGGCTGCGGCATGGTAGTGACAACCGGTTACCCCAAAACCGCATTCCGCGTTCCATTTCTGCACAATCTGTTTCAGAACGGCGCGGCAACTTTAAGCGGCGTTGTGGAGGCGTTTCACCAGCGCCAAAAGCGTGGGGAATACCCGGACGGCGAGATTACCTTCGTGATGGTGAGCGGTGACGGCGGCATGGATATCGGTATGGGATCGGCTCTCGGCACCGCCCTGCGTGGTCATAAGCTGATCATTTTTGAGTACGATAACGGCGGCTACATGAATACCGGCTACCAGCTCTCCTACTCCACGCCGCTCGGCGCAAAAAGTTCTACTTCCCATGTCGGAAAGACGCAGTACGGCAAGAACTTCTTCCACAAGGACACACCGGAGCTGATGGCCGCAACCCACATTCCCTATGTCGCCACGGTCGCAGAATCGAATCCGACCGATTTTATCCGGAAAGCGGCAAAAGCCGCCGCCTATTCCAGGGAGTTTGGCACTGCCTATATCAAGGCGCTGTCCGCCTGTCCGCTGAACTGGAATGACAAGCCCAATCTGGAGCGGAGCGTCATTGCTGCTGCCGTAGACTGCTGTTATTTTCCGCTCTACGAAATTGAACGTGGCATCACAGCGCTGAATTATGATCCTGCTTCGAGCAATAAGAAAATCCCTGTCACAGAATGGCTGGGTATGATGGGACGCACCAGGCATCTGCTGAAGGAGGAGTACCGCTCCGTGGCCGAAGAGATCCAAAAAGAGATCGACCGGCGCTACGCCCGTCTTAGAGCGCGTGCCGAGCATCCGCTTCTGTAAGCGCACAGCTTCTACTCCATTCCGTGTCTCTTGCCATTGATGAACCACTGGAATATGCAAGATTATATCTTGGTTAGAATTTACAGATGTGGGTGGATTTGGAAGATACACTTGCACTTTAATATTTTCTGTTAAAAACCTATGATAAAAGT
>OGZP01001323.1_pt1 | contig 18361 bp, 13 predicted proteins | sample 1576811 | NCBI WGS metagenome assembly OGZP01 (sample SAMEA3541553, study PRJEB24748) | human gut metagenome | biome: human gut; feature: human-associated habitat; material: faeces | place: China | collected 2012
CGACGATATGAGCATTGACGAGCTCAAGGCTATCTCTCCGGTATTTGAGAAGGATTAGTTCCCGGAACATCAGCAAAACCTGCCATAGCCGCTTTACCTGTATCTCCTGAAGTAGCTGTAAGAATGACAATCTCGTTATTTACCTGATTCTTCTTTGCAGCTGTAGTCATAAGATGTGGAAGGATCGATAACGCCATATCCTTAAATGCGATCGTTGCACCATGATACAGTTCAAGGAAATAAGCTCCGTCTGCTTCATGAAGAGGTGCGATCTCTTTTGTATCAAATTTGTCATCATAGGCATTGTTGATGCAGTTCTTTAATTCTTCTTCTGTAAAATCAGTAAGGAAACATTTCATTACTTCATATGCTGTCTCCTGATAGCTCATCTTTGCCAGCTCATCCATTGGGACATCCAGCTTCGGAATCTCTGTTGGCACAAATAAGCCGCCATCCTCAGACAGCCCTTTTAAAATAGCCATAGAAGCTGTTACGGTTTCTTCTTTTCCTCTTGTGCTTTTGTATAATACCTGCATGATATTTCCTGCCTTTCCAAAGTTATTCGTAACTGTTCAGTATATTGGCAGTAATAATAAACCGCTGAACAGTTACAGTTATTCATTTCGCCAATTGAGCACATTATAGCATATACTTTAGCAAAATACTATCCTAAATTATTTCTCTTTTTTCTGTCTTTTTATGATTGATTACTATAAATCAAAAATATGGACATATTCTTTTGTTCCCGAAGAATATGTCCATATTTTGAGCAATATTACCGCAATCCTGTTAAATGAGTCATATGAAGAGTATCGTTTATTACGATCCTGTGGAACTTTCTGCTGAATCCGGATAGGTATAAAATTCATGTACGCCGTATTTAAACAGCCTTTTCAGATCTTTCTCAAACCAGGAGACATTCTGGCTTTCAGCTTCAGATTTCTGGATAAAAAACAGTGCTCCTTCTGAATAATCCACACCTTCAAGAGCCTGTCTGACGGCTTCTCTTGTCTCATCTGTAACAGTTACTTCATTGATACGTCCGTCATAAGTCGGTGAAAACTGCGGAACACCATTGGTATTCTGCCATACCACTTCTGTGACTGTATCGGGAAATTCCTTATTCTTTATACGGTTCATGATCACATTGGCAACCAGAATGCGTCCCTTGACATCCTCAGTACCTGCTTCAGCCTCTACAATATGAAGCAATGTATCATAGTCCTCATCCGACATCATCCGGGCGCTCTCTGCAAGAGCCGCTGTCCTTGCATCCAACTCATTGATGCTGCTCTCCATAGAAGAGCTGACATCGAATTCTGCCATATTATCTTCAATAACTTTAATTCTCTGACCGACCATTACCTGTTCACAGGAAGTTCCGATACGTGTGACTGATTTTTTGGGAGAAGCTGTATCATTCATTCCGGATACTACTCCTGCAATTCCTGTTGGCAGTACATCTGTTTCGTCAGCATCAGAGGAAAAAGTTTTCTCCCTATTTTCAGAAGCTGCATATACTTTGTTTTTTCCATTAAAATCTGCTATTCTGCCGCCTGCTGCAAACGCAATCGCTGTACAGGTACACACTGTAACCAGTATCAGACTCCGCGCCGGATTGCCGGACTGTTTTGACTCTTTTTTCTGAACTTTCATACTTATCATTCCTTGAGTTTTTTTAATTACAGGTTTTTATGGTTGTAACATTTCTGTAACTTATAAGAAAATTATATTTAATATAATTGATTTTGTCAAGCTTTTTTCATATTTTTGTAACATTTTGGCTTGCAAAAAAGAAAAAAGGAAGGTTCCATCAATGAAATCTCCCTTTAATATATGCTTCATTTTTCTCAATTATTACATTTATTTTTTTCGCCGCAGATCAGGAACATAGGGGTTGGATTATAAAACTCATCTTTCTTTGTATAAATTCTGCTGCTGATACCCAGATCAATGGAGAATCTGTTGATACCCAGTTTTCCCAGTGTCTCCAGATCCCAGGCAGGGCGTACATAGGAACTGATAGGAAGCTGGCGTTTAATTTCCTCGCATTCCTGCATCATGGCATCGCCTACTGTAAAATGAGCATGATTGGCAGGCAGATCAGCAGTATCTGAGAAATCATCTGCACCATAATTGGCATCTGCGTTGATCAGGATTCCTCCCGTTTTCAGCACACGAATCCATTCTTTATATGCTCTTGCTGCATCCGGAAGTGTCCAGGTAAGATTTCTGGACACGATCACATCAAAGGTACCATCAGGAAAATCCGGATTTTCCGCATCCATTACTTCAAACGTACAGGAGGCATTCTCTTCTTTTGCCAGTTCCCTGGAATGAATGATCATATCCGGTGTCAGATCGATTCCTGTAACTTCATGTCCCAGTTTTGCTAAAAGAATGGAAAAGAAGCCTGCACCGCATCCCACATCCAGGATCCTTAATTTTCCATCAGGAAGAAAAGTCCCGATCTCTTTCAGCCATTTATCAGCCATATCACTGTGAAGCTCAGCTCTTCTCTGTTCCATAAAACTGTCGCTTCTTTTCGCCCAGTAATTTGTGATCTTTTCCTTGCGTTCATCCTTTCTTCTGCTGAAACTGCCATATGTGATCATCGGACCATCCTTAATAACCTGAAGACTTCCCGCCTGATATAGAACCACTCCATTTAAATCGGATAAACTTGTCTCCAGAATATTTCCCTCATAATCCTTAACACAGCCAAGATACTCTCCAACCTTAATGATATCTCCCGGTTTTTTGGCAGGATACCACAGCCCGGATACACTGGCAGACTGATAACGCACATCTTCAATTTCCATGGGATAATAATTACTGTAACTTCTCATGCCATCGTAAACACCCAGCGCACACAGAATATTACGCACATCTTTTCTTGTAGAATGAACCTCCTCCGGACTCCAGCCTCCCATCTGGCCACGTTCGATCAGAACACTGGGAATGCCACATGCGGCAGCATAATTGTAAGAACCACCGGATGCCACATTAGACTTTACCATATAGGGAACATCTGCCTGCTCTGCCATCTTCCTTGACATCTGAACCACATCTTCATCTGCACATCCGGCATAGTAAATATAAGGCGTAAGCTGCTCATAATCATCCCCGCTGTGAAGATCAATATAATAATCTGCTGCACTGTGAAGCTTCTGAACCACCTCATACGCCAGACGGTCCATCCTGGTTCCCTGCGGATTCCCCGGAAATACACGATTCAGATTCTTCTCATCCTCCGGGCAGATACTGCCGCTCCTCTCCTCAAATTCCTTCCTGCACACAGTCTTAACCAGGATCACTCTTCCATGGATCTTCTCAGGCTTCAGTTTATCTGCAAGCTCAACAGCAGCCTGGATTCCCACATATTCTCCTCCGTGGACCGCAGCGGTGATCAGAACTGTCTTTCCGGGATGAGAACCGCAGATTACTGTATAAGGAAGCGAAAACTCACCTCCGCCCAGTTTCAGGAATCCGCTCTTTTTCGTACCCGGAGCAGCACACAGCATGGCATCCTCCAAATCTCTTTTCCTGTCATATCCGCTATCAGAATCACCCATTCCATCATTCTCGGACCAGATATCTTTCTCTTTCTTCACAGCGCTGATCATAAACATCGGCGTAGAATGATAATTCAGCTTCTCCTCCTGACTCCACACTCTGTTCCAGATTCCTGTATCAACTGCCACACTCGAAAACCCATTCTCCTTCAGAAACTTCCTGTCCCAGGACGGTCTGTTAATAGAAGAAAGAGGCATCTGCAGTGCAATCTTCTCCATTCTGTCAATATCCGTACAGAGGTAATGATCATCCAGATGCTCACTCTCCACACTCTTTCGGTCTTCCTCATAAGACAGGCGTTTCTCCTCATCATAAAGATAACCGTACCAGTTTGCATCGAAATTAAGAAGCTTTCCGCCCGGTTTCAGTACACGACACCACTCTTCATAAGCTCTCTTAGGATCCTTCAGATTCCATGTCAGATTCCTGCTGATCACAACATCAAACACATCATCCTCAAATTCCAGATTCTGAGCATCCATCTTATAAAAAGAAATCCGCTCACAAAGATTACCGGCATTCCTCTTCGCAGTATCCAACATCTCCTGCGTATAATCAACAGCAGTCACCTTATATCCCGCCTCAGCCAGAATAACAGGAAAAAATCCAGGTCCTGTTCCGATATCCAAAATCTTAATCTCATCCTTCGCTTTCTCCGGGAACTGCCCTTTCAACACCTTAAGCCATGCCCCCTTCTGCATCCCATTCAATTCCTTATGATTAACTTCAGAATACCCCTCAGCCCGGGTAGTCCAGTAACTCTCAATCTCCGATAATAAATCCTTCACCTTATGCCAACCTCCATGCACGCAATTTATAATCATATATAGCCAAAATTATATCAAATCCCTCCCCTCTCCAACAAGCCCTCCCGGGGGATATATTTCACATCTCAATTCATTTTTGCATAAACAAAATCCTTCTTATAATTTTTTTCGCATTCCACCTTGTATTATACCTTAACCAAAACCAGCGAAGCAGGCGTATAGTTGTACCGGATGCATTTGCAGGCATCTTAGAGATTCTTAGTTCTCAGAAATCTGCGTTATGAGACGAAAAGTCCCTTGTCTGAGCGGCAGCGAGTAATCCCGGACTTTTCGTCTCATGCTTTTAGCAGATTTCTGAGGACTTAGAATCTCTTAGATGCCGAAACCGTATCCGGTACAACTATACGCCTGCTTCGCGTCCCTTTTTTAAACAAATAAAGCTGCCATACCCCCAAAAAGAGGATATGACAGCTATATATTTTTACTCAGATAGCTCCAAGAATCTTCCGGGCATTATCAATCCTTTCCTGCGTCGGAGGATTAACCCCCTCCAGTGGATAAGAAAGCCCCAGATTCTCCCATTTAAACTTACCAAGCGTATGATAAGGGAGCACCTCCACTCTCTCCACATTGGAAAGAGTATGGATAAAATCAGCTAACCGGTGCAGATATTCATCCTTATCACTTCCGCCCGGCACAAGCACATGACGGATCCATACAGGTTTTTTCATATCAGAAAGTTCCCGCGCCATCGCAAGAATATTCTTATTGGAATGACCGGTAAGCTTAATATGCTCCTGCTCGTCAATCTGCTTGATATCAAGCATTACAAGATCTGTATACTTCATAAGCTCCAGCCACCCGGAATGCCATGGTTCCTGATCAGTGAAGGGATTTCCACTGGTATCAAGATTCGTATGCACACCCTCTGCCTTTGCCTTCTTAAAAAATTCTGTAAGAAAATCCATCTGAAGCAATGGCTCACCACCGCTTACAGTGATACCGCCTTTGCTGCCCCAGTAGCCCTTATAACGTAAAGCTTTCTTAAGAAGCTCATCTGCCGTATAAAGCTCTCCCTGCTTCATCTTCCAGGTATCCGGATTATGACAGAACTGACATCTCATGGCACAGCCGCTTAAAAAAATCACATATCTTACTCCGGGTCCGTCAACGGACCCGAAGCTTTCTAAAGAATGAACATAGCCTTTTATCTGTTTATTATCCATTATATCATCATCCATTAATTACATTCTGTCGTGGCAGGTTCTGGCAATAACGTCTAACTGCTGCTCTCTTGTAAGGTCGATGAACTTAACAGCATATCCGGATACACGGATTGTGAAGTTTGCATACTCTTCTTTTTCCGGATGTTCCATAGCATCAATCAGTTTTTCTTTACCGAATACGTTAACATTGAGGTGATGAGCACCCTGATCAAAGTATCCGTCAAGCACACGAACAAGGTTCTCTGTACGTTCTTCTTCTGTATGTCCCAGAGCATCAGGGTTGATGGTCTGAGTATTGGAGATACCGTCAAGGGCATCTTCATAGTCCAGTTTTGCAACAGAGTTGAGGGATGCAAGAAGTCCGTTCTGCTCTGCTCCATAGGACGGGTTGGCACCAGGTGCCAGCGGTTCGCCTGCTTTTCTTCCATCCGGAAGAGATCCTGTAGCTTTACCATAAACAACGTTGGATGTAATGGTAAGAATGGAAGTAGTAGGTTTGGAATCACGATAGGTATGGATGTGTTTCAGTTTCTCAAGGAATGTAGAAAGCAGTGTTGTTGCGATCTCATCTGCTCTGTCATCATCGTTACCATAACGTGGGAAGTCACCTTCTACGATGAAGTCTGTTGTGATTCCGTCTTCATCACGAACAGCTTTAACTTTTGCATATTTGATAGCGGACAGGGAGTCTACTACGTGAGAGAATCCTGCGATACCAGTTGCGAAAGAACGGTCAACCTTTGTATCGATCAGAGCCATCTCTGCTGCTTCATAGTAGTATTTGTCATGCATGTAGTGGATCATGTTCAGTGTTCCAACATACAGATGAGCCAGCCAGTCCATCATCTTGTCATATTTAGCAACTACTTCGTCATAATCAAGATACTCAGAAGTAATCGGCTGATAGTTCGGTCCTACCTGCTGTTTTGTCTTCTCATCAACACCGCCGTTGATCGCGTAAAGAAGGCATTTTGCAAGGTTTGCACGAGCACCGAAGAACTGCATCTCTTTACCTGTCTCTGTAGCAGATACACAGCAGCAGATGCTGTAGTCATCGCCCCATACCGGACGCATAACATCATCATTCTCATACTGAACAGAACTTGTTGTAACAGAAATATTTGCAGCATATTTCTTGAAGTTCTCAGGCAGTCTTGAAGAATAAAGTACTGTAAGGTTTGGTTCCGGAGCCGGTCCCATATCTTCCAGTGTGTGCAGGAAACGATAGTCGTTCTTTGTTACCATGGAACGTCCGTCCTGTCCCATACCTGCTACTTCCAGAGTTGCCCATACCGGGTCACCGGAGAATAACTGATTGTAAGAAGGGATACGTGCAAATTTAACCATACGGAATTTCATTACCATGTGGTCAACAAGCTCCTGAGCTTCTTTCTCTGTAAGAGTTCCGTTCTCAAGGTCTCTTTCAATATAAACATCAAGGAATGTGGAAATACGTCCAACACTCATTGCAGCACCGTTCTGAGTCTTGATTGCTGCCAGATATCCAAAGTACAGCCACTGGAATGCTTCTCTTGCATTCTTAGCCGGCTCGGAAATATCAAATCCGTATGCTTCAGCCATAACCTTCATGCCTTTGAGAGCACGGATCTGATCAGCGATCTCTTCACGAAGCTGGAAGTCATAACGTCTCATGCCCTGACGGTCGCATGCTGCGAAGTCTTTCTGTTTTCCTTCGATCAGAGCATCGATACCATACAGAGCAACTCGTCTGTAGTCACCAACGATACGTCCACGTCCGTAAGTATCCGGAAGACCTGTCAGGATCTTGCTGTGACGGGCTAATTTCATCTCTGGTGTGTAGATATCAAATACACCCTGGTTGTGTGTTTTGAATTCATAGTTGTGGAATACGTCTTTGATCTTGTCGCTTACTTTGTATCCGTAAGTTTCGCATGCCTGCTCTGCCATTTTGATTCCACCGTATGGCATAAATGCACGTTTCAGCGGTTTGTCAGTCTGAAGACCAACAACTGTTTCAAGATCTTTAAGATCTTCGTCGATGTATCCCGGGCCATATGCTGTCAGAGATGTAACAACCTCTGTTTCCATATCCAGAACTCCGCCTTTGGCACGTTCTTCTTTCTGCAGTTCCTGAAGTTTTCCCCACAGTTTGTTTGTTGCTTCTGTTGGTTCTTCCAGGAAGGAAGCATCTCCGTCATATGGTGTGTAGTTCATTGAGATAAAGTTACGAACGTCGATTTTTTCTTTCCAACGGTTTCCTTTGAAACCTTCCCACTGTGAAAAGTTTTTCATTTTGCACCTCTCTAATATATGATTTATTCCGCGTATGTCCCGTCTAACTTTTCTTGCAAAAGAAAAATAAGACCGGAATCTTATTAGTTTCAAGTGAACACTCCCTTGTTCACGCCGCTAGTGTACACTATGGAATACGCCGTTGTCAATCGATTAACGCATGCTTTTAATTTAATACAATTTGTAGCTGTGTCTTGATATTTTTTATCAACATGTTGTGGTTTTGTACTTTTTTACGTCCAAAAAATATACCCGGAAAAGTACAAAAAAGCAGCCTCTCACTGCTTTTATATTCCCCTGTTCCACACATCAATATGCAGAAGCTGGAACAATAATGCAAATACTGTTTTGTAGATCGTTCGTGCCTTGAGAGCTGTCTTGTCCATATATCCAAGATGCATTTTGACTGCTACAGATACGGTGCTGTCGATGATGTTGGACACGATCACCTCCGGATCCATCAGATCGGACACCCCAAACATCCTGCCGGTCTCTACCATATAATTAACGAATACTTCAAAGCTCTGCTGCCGCACCTCAAGGATCTTCTTAGTATAGTGTGCTGACTGGTAAAATCTCCAGTAAAAAATGGTCTGTTCCGGATCACTCATAAGGAATTCCCAATATGCACTCCAGAGAGTCCAGCACATAGATTCCAGATCCTCTGCTGTCTTAAGCTCTGCCTTCTGCTTCTGGATCAGATTCTGGATCATTCCTGCAACCTTGCCGTCTACTTCAAAAAAAGATGTCTCCATCAGATCGAACAGATCCTTGTAACACTGATAAATATACGGGTCGGAAAGCCCGCATCCCTTTGATACTTTACGGACGGTAACGCCTTCGATGCCTTCTTCTGCTACTACTTTATATATGGAACGCTGAAGTCTTTCTTTTAATTCTTCTTTTGTATTTTTTGGAGCCATTACACTCTCCTTCTGTATGCCGTTGATTTGGTTAAATTTGACCGAATCCCGACTGCTGACTTCGCTTTTTACATAAAAAAAGCAAGACAGCAGATGGATTCTCTGTTCTTGCAACTGGCTGGCTCGTTCTCGGCCCCTATAGCTTTGCGTCACTGCGTTACCACAGCTTTGCCTTTATGAAGTTAAGTTCATGGTAACGTAAATTCTGCATTTTTTCAAGGGTTTTGATCCAAATAAGTAAAAATTAATGTAAATGTTAAAGTAAATGTTAACCTGATTTATTTTAATTCATGGTGTAACATGGTATGATTAGAACAGTGAACAATGTAGTATCAATAAAATACGGGGAGGTAAACTATGTTTCAAATTCCCACAAAGATCGAATCGGCATATACCGCCGGGAACGTTCTTACACTTAACCAGCGAAAGATCCAGCCTGCTCTGCACAGGGGAAATATTCTTTCTGTAAATTTGAAGAAAACTTTATCTGGCCATGTACAGGAAAATCCCAAAAGAACGCAGGCTTATCGACATCCAGAACCAGCACCTGTAACTCCGACAGTATCTTCGGTATCCTCTGCTCCGCAGAAGCACGATATCCCGGTCCTTCGTAACGTCATACAGAAGGGCCAGAAAGTCCGTATCGGCACAGTCGGGCAGTTTCCAAAGGTGCGTGTTGCACTTGGCTGGAACGTCTCTAACCCTCAGTGTGATATCGATTTATCCGCTTATCTTCTGGATGCTTCAGGCAAGGTTCCCGGCGATGACTGGTTTGTTTTTTACGGACAGACACTGAGCCCCGACGGAAGTGTTGCCCTGCATGTAAACGGCTCCGGGGCAGACCGTGAATATGCGGATATTGATTTTTTCAAACTGAATACTTCCATACGGAAGATCGTTTTTGTCCTTACGATCAACGAGGCACTGGAGCGGCACCTAAATTTCAGCATGGTCAAAGATGCCTATATCCGGCTTCTCGATCCGGATTCCGGTCAGGAGATCTACAGTTTCATGCTGACCGATTATTATGACAATGTCACATCCATGATGCTCGGAGAGATTTACTTACATAATACAGAATGGAAATTCAACGCTATCGGAAACGGTGTCGCCAGAGATCTGGCGGGGCTCTGCCAGTTATACGGCGTTGAGACAAACTAACGGGAGGATACTCTTATGATCAAATTTGAAACCATAAACGAACTGACACTCAAAGTCACTACTACAGGCAACGACGTTATCTTCACCAAGACCGGTGCTTTTATCGCAGGCGACTGCAGCGGCAACACTAATTACCGCTTCGAAAAAGTCCTTCTCGGACCGCAGAAAAGTCTCGCCCAGGCAGCACTCGGCTCCCTGATGCGCCGCGTCACCGGTGAAAACATTCCTCTTACCAAAGTCACCATGAACGGTCCATCCGAAACCTATTACGCAGAAAGCGCACAGCATGTTCTGGTCTATAAACTGGAACCGGGCGAAACGATCTCTGTCGAATCCGAAAACCTGCTTGCATTTACACAGGACTGCAAATACAGCGTCCGCTTCATCGGTGTCGGCGTTTTGTCCCAGAAAGGTCTTGCTACCACCACACTTACCGGAACTGGAAGCGAAGCTTATGTGGCGGTCATCACTGACGGAAACCCGATCGCACTCAGCAATGTACAGTCCCACAATACGATCTCTGTCGATCCGGATGCTGTGATCTGCTGGATGGGCAATGGCGCCTGCGACCCGCGCATCACAACAGATGTCAACTGGAAAACCTTTATCGGACAGGCTTCTGGCGAATCTTATTCCTTTGAATGGCATGGCGGAATTCCGGTAACTGTTATCATTCAGCCTTCTGAACGCAGCGGCGGTATCCGCGTTGCAATCGATTGAAAAAATATCCCCTGCCACTTTAGCAGGGGATATTTCAAAATCAGCTCTTTTTATTTGTTAGATCTCATGATCGCTTTTCGTACCATATCCACAGGGATGATCAGTACTCCAAGAACCATGGAAACAAGCAGTGCTTTCAGTGTCAGAGGAGTTGTGCTGAAGACTTCTCCACCGATCTGGATCAGGACTGTCTGAAGAACAAAGATCGCACCCATTACAAGGATAAATCTCTTATTTTCTCCAATATGCTCAAACAGGTTAAATCTCTCAGATCTGGTATTCAGACTGTTAAAGATGATCGCATAAATAAAGAATGCAAACATAACGGTCTTCTCATACAGATCCGGATTTGAACATCCTGCCGGCATAACTGCTGTTGTGATTCCGCCGACATTTTCCAGAATCAGGATAGATCCCAGAGTGATAAATATCGAGCTCACACCAATTGCGGACTTGATATATCCTGTCAGGATATTGTCGCTTCTCTTTGCCGGCTGCTCGTTCATGTAACGGTTCAGGATCGGCTCACCGCCGAATGCCATAGCTGCCAGTGTATCCATGATCAGGTTGATCCACAGGATCTGTACGATAGAGAATGGCTCTGTCCAGCCAAGGATCGGTGCCAGAATGTTCATCAACAGGGTACTGATATTTACAGTTAACTGGAAGATCAGGAATTTGCCGACGGATTTTGCCATCGTTCTACTGTTCAGTACACAGTCTTTGATAGAAGTCAAACTGTTATTCAGGATGACAACATCGCCTGCTTCCTGTGCAACTGCGGTTCCATCTCCCATTGCAAATCCGATATCCGCCTGTTTCAGAGCAGGTGCATCATTGACACCGTCTCCGGTCATACCACAGACATCATCAAGCTGCTGTGCAACTGTGACAAGGCGTTTCTTGTCCAGAGGTTTCGCACGGCTGACAACACGAAGATTCGGAAGTTTTTTCTTAAGCTCATCATCAGAAAGCTGTTCCAGTTCATCATGAGTAAGAACAACTTCTGTCTTTTCATCTTTGAGGATTCCGGCTTCTTTTGCGATCGCAACGGCGGTCTCTTCGGCATCACCGGTAACCATGACTACCTGGATTCCGGCACGGTTCAGGACTTCAACAGTTTCGATCGCATCTTTTCTTACGTTGTCTCTCAGAGAAAGGACTGCAAGAAGGATCTTCTGGGAACCGATGATCTTCACTACGGAGAGAAGTTTCATAGTTCTCTTCGCCTGTGCGACCATCTGCTCTTCTACTTTGGCTTTCTCTGCAGATGTAAATTCTGCGATGCTGCCATCTTCTGTCATATAATGTGTTACGTCATTGATGATGTTCTCTGTTGCACCTTTCCAGTAAACAGTGCCATCATTCAGTTCTACGGTTGCACATTTCTTCTCGGAATCAAATCCGCTGATCTCTTTTACTTTGGACGCATCAACTTTATCCGGAGCACCCTTGGAAATAGCATAGGTCAGAAGTGCACGGTCCATGTTGTTACTTCCGATCGCTTTACCTTCAGAGATTTTTGCAAGGTTATTCAGAGTGATCGCTTCCAGAAAATCATTATGTGAGACATGGTCAACGATTCTTCCGTCTCCAAGGACAAACTCTACCAGTGAAAGATTTCCCTCGGTAATGGTTCCTGTCTTATCACTGAACAGAAGGTTCATGTAAGCAGAATCAGAAAAAGCTGCCTTATGGCTTACAAGGATGTTTTTCTTATACATAGATTCTGTGTTCATGGACTGAACCAGGCTGTTCATCATCGGAAGACCTTCCGGTACTGCCATGATAACGATGGAGGCCATCAGCATAACAGCCTCTGCGATCAGAAGGATCACAAATACTGGCGTGATTGCTTCATCTGCACGCATGATAGAAAGAACAACCTGCAGGACACCTGCGATCGCTGCTGCGGAAACACCAAGTTTACCGATCCCACCGGCAACAACTTCAAGTTTGAGGCTGGAAGTATCTTTACGCTCTTCTTCCTCGTTTTCATCGGTAAGGGCTTTGTTGATCTTACCAAGTTCGGATGCATCACCGATCACGGTTGCTACCATATATGCCTCGCCGCTGGTAACGACTGATCCCATAAATACTTTATGTGCAGAAGAATAATCTGTAGATTCTGCTTCTTCCATAGTATCTGCTGCGGACTTGGACTCATCACGGGATTCTCCGTTCAGAGCTGCCTGAGATACTTTCACATTGCCTTTGAAAACAAGTCCGTCAACCGGGACTTTATCACCTGCCTGGATCAGAATCGTATCACCTTTGACGATGTCACTTGTCAGCACTTTGACAAGTTTGCCGTTTCTGAATACTTTTGCATAGGTTTTGTTGTATTCTTCCTGCAAAGCCTCACTTCTTGATGTATTTCTGTATTCAGATAAGGTACTGAATCCTGTTGCAAGTGCAATTGCAAGTATGATACTGATGATCTCAATAACGTCATTGTCGCCGCCCAGTGCCGGAACGATCACGCCAAGGATCGCAAGCACAACCTTAAGCGCCAGTGCAAGACAGAGAACCTTGATCCAGATATCGTCAAAAGCACCGATGAACATAGACCAGAGTGACTCTGTTTCTTTCTTGGCAAGTGCGTTGGTTCCATACTGCTGTTTGCTCTGCGCCGCCTGCTCCTCCGTCAAGCCCTGTTCAAGAGCTTTCCTGTTTAGTTTTTCACTCATTTTGGTGAATTCCTCTCTTAAAATAAATTTATATATATTCTGATAATGAAGCAGGAAGAGAAACTGCAAAAGTTTCTCTTCCCAAACTCTTCACATCATCATACATACCGTCTGCAAAGATCGCCGATCGATGTGTCCTTTGTACCCTGACCGATAGCTCCGAATTTCCATTCGCCATTATGTCTGTAGATCTCTCCAAAAATCATTGCGGTCATACCGGAATAGCTCTCGGTAAGGTCATATTTACACATCTCGCGATTGGTACTTCCATCTACAATTCTGATAAATGCATTTTTGATCATTCCAAAATGCTGTTTTCTCTGGACTGCTGAATAGATATTTACAACGATCACAATCTTGTCATATTCCTGCGGCACCCTGGAAAGTTCAATGAGGATCTGCTCATCATCGCCTTCTCCCTCGCCAGTCAGGTTATCTCCCATATGACGGACAGTGCCTGATTTGTGCACAAGATTTCCGAAATAAACAACATCTGTCTTATCCACAAATTTACCATTTTTCAGCAGGATAGCAGTCGCATCACAGTCAATATCTGCCGCCTTAAAAAGTCCGAACAGCCCTGATCTCTGCTCCACTGCATCCCATCCAAGTCCTACGAGTACGTTTGAAAGTCCCTTGCTCTCTTTGCTGAGACTGACTTTCTGTCCTTTTTGCAAACTAATCGACATATTCTATCTCCTCCCGGCATTCGCCAGTCAGTTAATGTGTAACGTTGTTTTTGATGCAAAAAAATTATGCAACTTCGATTCCGTAATGTCCGCAGAGTGCTGCCAGACCGCCCTGGAATCCACTGCCGATCGCATTGAATTTCCATTCGCCGTTGTGTTTGTAAAGTTCTCCAACAACAATAGCTGTTTCGATGGAGAAGTCCTCTCCCAGATCATAACGGATCAGTTCCTGGTTTGTATCTTTGTCCACGATTCTGATATATGCATTGGAAACCTGGCCGAAGTTCTGTCTTCTTGCCTCTGCCTCATAGATCGTTACTGTAAAAGCAATTCTCTCAACATTTGACGGAACATCGGCAAGAACAACTTCCAGTTCTTCATCATCACCTTCGCCCTCGCCAGTACGGTTATCTCCCATATGCTTTACGGAAGCTGACGGATGTTCAAGATTTCCATAGAAGATGAATTCTTTGTCCGTCGGGCATTTACCATTGGAACCAAGCATAAATGCTGCTGCATCAAGGTCAAAATCTGCACCTGTGTCAAAAGCATTTACATCCCAGCCAAGTCCTACCATGATGTTCTTTAAGCCCGGATTTCCCTTTGTAAGATCTACTTTCTGTCCTTTTGATAAATTGATTGGCATAGCTGTTTCCTCCTTTATGATTTCCTCTTTTGAGAAATTTTAACATGTTTTATTTGCCTGCACCACCATAAGTTTTGAGAAATTCCTGTTTGATATTCTCAAGGCGGGCCGCATCGTCGATACGCTGTTTTCTTGCTTCCTTCTGAATGTTCTGCGTTTCCTCGATACCATTGACGATCGTTCTCCACGTTGTTTCCAGCGTTTCGATCTTGACGGAACTTCCACTTGCAAGTCTCGCTGTCATCTTGGACTGCTCAACTGTATTCCTGGCATTTTTGATCAACATTTCATTTGTCTTCTTGTCAAGTTCTGACAGTGCCTCTGCCTGGATCTTCTGGCGTTTGAGCATGACTGCCTGGGCAAGCCCCTGCTTAAAGACTGGAAGCGTAACGATAAACGCTGAATTGATCTTTCTGACAAGGTTCATATTGCTGTATGCCATTGTCTTGATCATCGGAATGGACTGGATCGCAATATTCTCAGCAACGCGAAGATCCTGTGTACGCTGTTCCAGCATCATAAGTGCATTGTTCAGTCCTGCCAGTTCAAGCTGAATGGAGTTATCTCCTGTCGCCTCAAAATCTGCCTGGCGCTGTGCAATGTAAGCTTCCAGTTCACGGCAGCCCTGCTCACCGGCAAGAATGTATTTGACAAGCTGATGGTAATAATCGACATTTGCATCAAACATCTGCTCCAGCTTACGGTTGGACTGCTTGATCTCGCCCTCATACTCACGGAGCTGCACATAGATCTTGTCTACTTCCTCTCCCATTGTATGATATTTGTCGAGGATCTTTTCGAGCTGTTTCTTCATATTTCCAAACAGCTTGTTAAACAGGCCTTTGTTTTCCTGAAGTTCACTCGGATCAAACTTTGACATGATCTTGGACAGCGATTCAAGCATCTCACTGGACTCATCCAGCTGGCTCATACTCATGCTGTTCAGAACAACATCCGATGCTTTTGCAATCTCCTCTGCCGCCTCTGCACCGAAAGAAACGATCGTTTCGAGATTATTGACCTCGATCGTGCTTACAAGTGCGTCGACCTCCTCGGAATTCGTCAGTGTTTCATTCATTTGCTGACGGTCTGCCATGATATCATATGGCTGCACTGTCTCAATCTCAGTGCTGGCTGCCGGTGCAGATTCCACGGGTGATGCCGGTGGTGTTACCTTGCTGAAATCAATTCCCATAACACTTTATCCTTTCCTGAATAGTCTGTCACGCCATGACGTGTGTGCTGTTAATGGAATCGTATTCCAGTCAGGAACCTGCAGATCATACATAAAATCTCCTGTCTGATGTTCTTCCATTAATCTCTGGTTAAAATGGTTATCCATATTGTAGCCTGTCGGAACAAAGAAAAGCACATCAAATCCCAGCAGGTTCAAAAATGCTGCATAGACAGAATCCTCCAAAGTGATCAGTACTTCTGAAGCATTGATGTAGATCAGTTTCGGATTCTTCTTCGTAAAATCAAAATTCTGTATCAGCCACGTGACCTGTTTCGGCAGGTTCAGTGCGACAGATATGATCGTATATTCTGTTCCATTCTCAAATGTTCCCCGGATCAGCCGCTGCTCGATCAACGCCTCCAGCTTGTCCAGGATGTACTCCTGCATCTCTTCCCGGAGAAATCCATACGGATATGCCGGATGATTCCGGATCTTCCTGCGCTGTAGTTTCCCGTTTCGGAAAAATTCCGCCGCGTACATTTTAATCGGATTCGGTGATGTGGAAGTCAGAAACGGAGGATGATCGATCACCACCGTTTCCGGTGTCATCAACTGTTTGATCGAGATCCAGTAACCCTCTGTTTTCCTGTCCTTCACGCCGGATATTTTTGAAAAAATCACCGGCATGTTCACGGTTCCGTCAGCCGTACTGAAATTTGGTCTGTATTTCATCTCCGTATTCCAGAGAAGTTTGATCTCCCTGTCCATAGTCTGCAGCGAGATCGTATTGGCTTTCGTAAACTGCTGATCCCGGAATATCACAGAGTCATTGTACATCAGTGTATCCAGTTCCCGTTCTGCATGATACGCGGCAGTTCCTATATGAAGCTGTGCGTTTTGCTCCGGAAACTGATCCAATTTCATTGAAGTCTCATAATTTATCTCATATAAAAGAGCATCTTCAAGCATGCAGTGTTCATTCCGGTCCGGACACAGAATCAGGACATCCACCGGCACTCTCGCCAGAAATTTCATAAAAAGAACTTCATTTACATTCTGACATGCGCCCAGATGGATAAAACAACCTGTGTCATTTTTCTTCCAGTTCTTAAAAATCTGGTTCTGATATCTCCGGATCCAACACAAAAGATACACGCCCTTATTCATCAGTCTGTTAAGATTGATCTCCGGCTCTCCTGCTTCCAGCTTCATCACTTCTGCAAAAGCCCTGCAGAGTACTGCCTGCAGAACCGGGCTCACCGGATATTGTATATTCATCTGCAGATCCGCGATCATCTGCTCCACTCCTGTATAGTGGTTTCTGCGGATCTTCATGATCTCATCTGTTGTCGGGTTTGGAATGCTGCCATTCACGATCACTGTCTGCCGCTTCTGATTCTTCAGTTCCAGATAAAACTGGTACAGATCATTTGCATAAGTAAGTTTATCCTCCACACCACCTATCCGCAGATAACAGTTATAAAAAAGATCCTCCCTGTCGCCGCGCTGCTCCGGTGCTTTGAGGATATCTGCCAGTCCACTTCCTTCGATCCAGGCATTTGTGCAGTTGATAAGCCCATCCTTTGAACCAAACAACTTCTGATTCTCCTCTGCCTTCTCAACCTCTGCTCTCAGTTTCTTAAGTGAAAAATCCGCCGGGAATCCTCCGACGTTTTCTCCTGTATATAAAGTAGATTTCTGAGACTGCGGATCAAGTTTCAGATACGCTTCATCTCCCATCGGTTCTGCAAGGACCACATCACATCCTGCATTTGAAAGAACAGAAATCAGCAGAAGTTCATAATTACTGATCGAACCAACATAGAGGATCTTGGGAACATTTTGCTGTCCGAGCTGATTCACGATCCGCTCAAATTTGTAATAAAGCCAGCACATAAACTTGATATATGCATTCTTGAGCATATTTTCAGTTTTTCCCGCTCTTCTCAGTTCCTCCAGTGAATCATAGATGGAAGCGGCTACATTCTCGTTCTGTGAACGATTCATCCTGGGGAGCCATTTCTGAAGCCCTGACATGATAAAGCCCATGCTGAGCTGAAAATCATTCCCCATCATTTCATAGTAATAAGACAGATTCCCCTCCGTGGGATTCGGTATCTTACCCTCAACGATCACTCCGCATTTCCTCGCGGCATCATAATAATTGTACAGAAATCTGCCGATTTCTTCCGAGTAACCATTGATACGGTAAAAATAAACACCCTTTTCCCTACGCTTCCCCAACTCTGTAAAAAAGTCACTGAGGCTTTGAATTTCTTTATGTTCTAAAACCAACGATTCTCACCTCAATATTTATTATAAATCATATTGTGACTCTCTTTTTTCAGAATAGTCACTGTAAATCATTTTATCATAGTCGACTGTTAATTACTACAGGTCTGAATTATTTTAAGATAATTTTTAGAAAATAGTGTTACTGTTCACTCCGTTCACAGCAACTTGGTCAAAATGCATTCCAAATCACCTTCGGTGATGGCATTTTGCCCCGTAT
>OGZP01001330.1_pt1 | contig 18328 bp, 9 predicted proteins | sample 1576811 | NCBI WGS metagenome assembly OGZP01 (sample SAMEA3541553, study PRJEB24748) | human gut metagenome | biome: human gut; feature: human-associated habitat; material: faeces | place: China | collected 2012
CTGCCGGTAAGGAAGTGGAACTTCCGATTGCCCGTATTGCGCAGTTGGCACGTGCGGTCGGTATTCATATGATCATCGCTACGCAGCGTCCGACAACGAATATCATTACAGGTACGATCAAGGCGAACTTCCCCGCACGTATTGCGTTCCGTGTATCCGCCATGATGGATTCCCGTACGATTCTTGACCGTCCGGGGGCAAACCGCCTGATTGGTAAGGGAGATATGCTCTTCCTGCAAGGTGCTGATCCGGTACGTGTGCAGTGTGCCTTTATCGATACGCCGGAAGTGGAGGAGATCACGAAATTTATTGCTCGTCAGCAGAGTTATCCTACTCCGTTCTTCCTGCCCGAGTATGTGAGCGAAGACAGCGGCAGTGAAGTGGGCGACATTGATATGGGACGTCTCGATCCGTTGTTTGAGGATGCGGCACGCTTGGTGGTCATCCATCAGCAAGGTTCCACTTCGTTAATTCAACGTAAATTTGCTATCGGTTACAATCGTGCCGGACGTATCATGGACCAGCTTGAAAAGGCGGGAATCGTCGGACCTACACAGGGAAGCAAGGCTCGTGACGTACTCTGTGTCGACGATAATGATCTTGAAATGCGTTTGAACAATTTACAATAACAGATCGTTTATTAATCAAATGAAGAAATACATTTTTAGTGTTTTAATAGCTTTACTGTCACTGCCTGTGATTGCTCAACAACAGCAGTCGCAGGCTAAAGCTGTTCTGGAGAAGACGGCCGAAGCGTTTAAGAAGGCAGGTGGTGTGAGGGCCGATTTTACCTTGAAGGCTGTCAATGACGGTCGTTTGGAAGGGCGGGAGAACGGTATCATTCAGTTGAAGGGCGAGAAGTTTATGCTGAAGACTTCCGAGACCACCACTTGGTTTGACGGGAAAACACAGTGGAGCTACATGGTGAGAAATGATGAAGTGAATGTCAGCAATCCCACTCAGGAAGAGTTGCAGCAGATCAATCCGTATACCTTTCTTTATATGTATCAGAAAGGATTCTCTTATAAGCTGGGAACTGTGAAGACATATCAGGGTAAAGCTGTTTGGGAAGTGATTCTGACTGCCAATGATAAAAAGCAAGAGTTGGAAAGCATTACGCTTTATGTGACGAAGAGTACGTATGAACCGGTTTACATTCAGCTTCAGCAACGTGGTCAGCAAACGCGTAATGAGATTACCGTGACAGCTTATCAGACCGGACTGGATTATGCGGATCATGTTTTCACTTTCGACCGGAAGGCATACCCCACTGCGGAAGTGATAGACTTACGATAGAATATTCTTTTGAGTAAGAGACGAGATAGTTGGAATATAAAACAATAATATAACAATAAAATGGCAGAAATAGAAAAAGTAAAATGCCTGATTATAGGCTCAGGGCCTGCCGGATATACGGCAGCGATCTATGCAGGACGTGCTAACCTTTGTCCGGTGCTTTATGAAGGATTGCAGCCCGGTGGTCAGTTGACGACTACCACGGATGTGGAGAACTTCCCCGGTTATCCGGAAGGAATCAGTGGTCCGCAGTTGATGGAAGATTTACGCGCGCAAGCCAGCCGTTTCGGAACGGACGTCCGTTTCGGTATTGCGACAGCGGCAGATTTGAGCAAAGCTCCTTATCAAATAACGATTGACGGCGATAAGGTGATTGAAACGGAAGCATTGATCATCTCTACCGGAGCTACGGCCAAATACCTGGGGCTGGAAGACGAAAAGAAATACGCCGGAATGGGAGTCAGCGCTTGTGCTACTTGTGACGGTTTCTTCTACCGGAAGAAGGTCGTTGCAGTGGTGGGCGGTGGAGATACAGCCTGTGAGGAAGCGATCTATCTGGCTGGTCTGGCATCCAAAGTATATCTGGTGGTTCGCAAACCTTACCTGCGTGCATCGAAGATTATGCAGGAACGTGTGCAGAAGCACGAGAAGATTGAAGTACTTTTCGAACACAATGTAGTCGGCCTGTTTGGCGATAACGGCGTAGAAGGTATGAATGTTGTGAAGCGTTGGGGCGAATCGGACGAAGAACGTTACAGCCTGCCTATCGACGGTTTCTTCCTGGCTATCGGTCACAAACCGAATTCGGATATTTTCAAAGAGTATATCGACACTGACGAAGTGGGTTACATTATTACAGATGGTGACAGCCCCCGTACGAAAGTTCCCGGAGTATTCGCAGCGGGAGATGTGGCTGATCCGCATTACCGTCAGGCTATTACAGCAGCGGGAAGTGGCTGTAAGGCTGCTATCGAGGCGGAACGTTATCTTTCTGCAAAGGGAATTATTTAAAGATGAAGCAAGGCGGAATGCTTTGCATGGAATAAATAAGAACTGAATCAATAAAAAAAACGGTGGACATGAGCAACAAGCTGCATGTCCACCGTTTTTTGTTATGTCACAGGCATTAATATGCCTCGATTTCGTCTATCCACAATTCGGCAGGAATGACTTCCGGACCGTTGTTCTTTTTGAAATTGACGCCATTACGCAAGGTACCGCCATTTTTGATTTTTACTTTCAGGAAAGTGGCTTGTGTCGGTTCAAATTCGATAGAGTCGGTGAATGCGATTCTTCCCGTTTCCGGACAATCATGCTTCAAGGCCTTTTCGGCTATCTGAGTATATTGCTGACCGTCGGCAGATACTTCTACGGCAACTCCTCCGGCAGGGAGCATTCTCATGGCAGGATTAAACAAGGAGCCGAAGACCACTTTTCTTACTTCCGTCGGTTTGTCCAGATGGACGATGAATTCCAGGTCTTTACCTTCTACGATTGCGAAACTGGACCACGGAGTGTAAGAAGCATTGTTACCTCTCTTTCCATTTGTCAGACCGAAAGTTGTTTTGTCAGCTCCCAATACATCATTGTCGCCGAAAATATCCCCTGTCCATCCCATTGTATAATTGACGGTAAATGGTTTTCCTGCCAGCAGATTGCCATACAATGGCTTGTTGGTAACTTTGCCCAGCATCTTGCCGTCTTTGAAAGCAGCAGCTTTCAAGTCGATGTTTCCTTCAAGCACGAAAGGCTGTTCATACAGTGTAGAACCGTAAGTCGGTTCGCTGCCGTCTGTGGTGTATCTGATTTCCGCATTCGGGTAGAATGTTTCCAGCAATACCATCAACGGACCGTTTTCATCCGCATGCGTATTGATGTTTACGTCGAAGAAGTTGAGGCAGGGTTTGGTATCCATGACTTCCAGGCGCTCAAATTCCGTAACCATGCGTTCGCAGAAACTCTTCCAGTTTTTGTTGGCATCCAGTGTCCATCCCGTTTCCGCGATAGCCATCGCACGTGGGAAGGCCTGATAATCTACCCGGTCGGAAGTTTTCATATACTCTCTCCAGAGGTTGCCTTGCATACCGATGATATGTTTCTTCACCAGTTCGTCGGCATTATCCGGAACAGGATTGTAGCTATAAGTCTTCTTCAGCGTTGTGTATCCGCCGATGGTAGTCGGGGCGATTTCCGGATCTTCCTGATAGAAGTCCAGATAAGCATAAGGCATGGGAGCCATGATTGCGTTGTGTCCTGCTTTGGCCGCATTCAATCCGCCTTCAACGCCACGCCATGACAAGACAGTGGCGTTTGGAGCCAGGCCGCCTTCCAAAATCTCGTCCCAGCCGATGATATTGCGTCCTTTACCGTTCAGGTATTTTTCCATGCGGGTAACGAAGTAACTTTGCAGTTTATCTTCCTTGCTGTGCTTCACTCCGTCCACTTTGCTGGGAGTCGCGTCATCTTTCAAGCCTAACTGACGAATCAACTGCTGGCAGAAAGTACTGTTCTTCCAGGCTGTTTTGGGGCATTCGTCTCCTCCGATATGAATGTACTCGCTGGGAAATAATTCGACTACCTCGTCCATGACTCCTTCAAAGAACTTGAAAGTGGTCTCGCTCGGGCAGAATACCTGTTCGAATACGCCCCACGTAGGTGATACTTTATATGTCTGTGTAGAATCACAAGACAATTCGGGGTAAGCAGCCAGAGCCGCCAATGCATGCCCCGGCATTTCTATTTCGGGGATTACATTGATATATTTGCTTGCAGCATAAGCTACCACCTCTTTTATCTGTTCCTGTGTGTAATATCCTCCGTGTTCTATTCCGTCGAATACTTGCGGATAGTTCACATAATAATAGTCTACCAGCGTTTTTTCGCGTTTGGAACCTATCTCTGTCAGTTTCGGATATTTCTTGATTTCGATTCTCCATCCCTGATCGTCCGTCAGATGCCAGTGAAAAACGTTCATCTTGTTCATTGCCAGCAGGTCGATAAATTTGTAGATATACTCTATCGGTGCGTAATGACGGCAAACGTCCAACATCAGTCCGCGATGTACAAAGCGGGGAGCGTCTTCGATCTCTACAGCCGGAACAGACCAGTCGGCTTTCTTCTTCAGCTCTTTTCCGTATACGGCGGGAGGAAGAAGCTGATAAATAGTCTGCACACCATAGAAAAATCCATTTGGCTGGGAAGCTGTGACTGTAATAAGGGTGGGGGTGACAGACAGCTTGTAACCTTCTTTAGGCATACCTTCTTGTAGTACGAAACTGATAGCAGGCTTTCCATCCACGCTTTCGGCCTCTGTCAGAGAGATTCCGGCAGTCTGTTTCAGCTGTTCGGCAAAGCCGTCGGCTACCTTTTTAACTTCCGGAGCATCAGACGGAACTACCAGCCGGACCTTGTTGCTCAGTTCGAAGCGGCCTTCTTTGGGAACAAGCTGGTTGGGTTGCGGAACGATGTTGTACTCGTTCGTCACTTCTTTTGGCTTCTGACAACTGGGGGTAATCATGAGCAAGGACAAAAGAAGAAGGGAAATACTTTTCTTCATGGTCTGAAATTGTGTTAAGTTATTAATATATTGACAGGACAAATGTACTTGTTTAATTGGTAAGTTCCAACAGTATAGAAATAAAAAAGCCGATGTGACGAACATCGGCTTCCAGTTAAAGTTTCAGATCACTTTTTATGATCGTATAAGGTCTGTATTATCCTATCTTGCTTATTTTCTTGAGTTTTTCTTCTTCGATGATCTTGATCTTTCTTCCGTCAATGGTGATCAGACGTTCCGTAGCGAACTGTGATAAGGTACGGATGGCGTTCGAGGTGGTCATGTTCGACAGATTTGCCAGGTCTTCACGGGAAAGATAAATACTCAATGTCGATCCGTCTTCTTCCAGTCCATAGCTCTCTTTGAGGAAAATCAGCGATTCTGCCAGACGTCCACGGATATGTTTCTGTGTCAGGCTGACGGTACGTTCGTCGGAAATGCCGAGATCGATAGAAAGCTGGCGGATAAAAAACATGGCTAAATCGTTGTTTTGAGCGACCAGCGTGGTGATGGCAGTCATGGGGATGAGACAGATAACAGAAGGTTCGAAAGCGGCGGCGGCAGTTACGAAGTCTTCCTTTGCGAAGTATGCACGGTACGCAAAGTATTCCCGCTGTTTAATCATGCGGATAATCTGACTTCTACCTCCTACACCATCTTTGAAGATTTTGACTTTGCCGGTAATGAGGCACATCAAATGAGAGGGAGTCTCCCCTTCGCAGTAGATGGTTTCGTTCTTTTTGTAGGTCTGTATCGTATAATTGTTCATCAGAAACTCCCTTTGTTCGTTATTCAAAGGAGCTAACAAATCGGATAATGGTTCCGAAATATCGATGTCTGACATGTTCATTTTTACCATGGGTGCTACAAAACTGTGTTATACAGCACAAAAGTAGAAAGAAAAAATGAGAAAATGAACGAATCTATAAAAAGATTGCACAAAAGTAGGTTCTTTCGTGCAATCTTCAGGAGTTTTTTATTTGGTGAACAAGAGTTCCCTATACTTGGGCAGCGGCCATATTTCGTCGTCTACCTCCATCTCCAGATGGTCGATATGATCGCGGATTTTATCGAGGTAAGGACGCACTTTTTCTTCGTATTCGAATGCCCTCTCTTTGTAGTTATCTTTGTGATTGGCTACTTTTCGGGCTTCGGTCATTTCGCGTACCAGTACTTTGATGGAAGTCACCCGGTGCGAGATTTCACGAATCAGTTCTTTGCGGTCAGCGCTCAATACTTCGTATTCTTCCGGAGAGAAGATTTCTTTCATTTTGCACAGATTCTCTAGCAGCCGGTTCTGGTAGGTGACAGCCGTCGGCACGATGTGGTTGATGGCGAGGTCGCCCAATACACGCCCCTCGATCTGTACCTTCATGGTGTATTTTTCCAGTTCTACTTCGAGACGGCTGTTCAGTTCGGTTTCGTTGAAGATGCGTTCGCCGATCAGTACCGATTTCGACTGGTTGTCTACGTAGTGCATCAGCGCTTCCGGCACGTGGCAGATGTTGGTCAGTCCGCGGCGGGCAGCTTCCTGTCTCCATTCTTCGGAGTAACCGTCGCCTTCAAAGCGGATGGCTTCGGAAGCGATGATGGTTTCTTTCAGCAGGCGGAAGATAGCTTCGTCTTTGCCCACTCCTTCTTCCATCAGTTTCTCCACTGATGCGCGGAATTCGTTCAACTGGTTGGCCATGGCGGCGTTGATGGCGATCATGGCGGCGGCACAGTTGGAAGAAGAGCCGGCGGCACGGAACTCAAAGCGGTTTCCGGTGAAGGCAAAAGGAGAAGTACGGTTGCGGTCGGTAGTATCGAGCAGGATTTCCGGGATACGTCCGATTCCCAGTTTCAGCGTAGTCTTTTCTTCCGGTGTCATTTTCTCATTTCCTACCTGGCGTACGATTTCGTCGAGGGTTGCCGAGAGTTGTGAACCGAGGAAGCAGGAGAGGATGGCGGGAGGAGCTTCGTTCGCTCCCAGACGGTAGCTGTTGCTGGCACTCATGATGGAGGCACGCAGCAGGTCCTGGTTCTTGTATACCATCATCAGTACGTTTACCAGGAAAGTAAGGAACAGCATATTGCCTTTCGGGTTCTTTCCGGGGGCAAACAGGTTGATGCCGGTGTCGGTGCAGAGCGACCAGTTATTATGTTTGCCGGAGCCGTTAACGCTGCTATATGGTTTTTCGTGCAGCAATACATTGAAGTGATGCTTGCGTGCGATACGCTTCATCAAGTCCATGACAAGCTGGTTGTGGTCGTTTGCCAGGTTGCAGTTTTCGAAGATGGGAGCCAGCTCGAACTGGTTGGGAGCTACTTCGTTGTGACGGGTCTTGGCAGGGATGCCCAGTTTGTGACATTCGATTTCGAGTTCCTTCATAAATGCGGTGACACGTGGAGGAATGGAGCCGAAATAGTGGTCTTCCAACTGTTGGTCTTTGGCGGAAGAGTGTCCCATCAAGGTACGTCCGGTCAGACAAAGGTCGGGACGTGCATTATATAAGGAGGAGTCTACGAGGAAATATTCCTGTTCCCATCCTAAGTTGGTAAAGACGCGTGTTACGTTCTTGTCGAATAGCTGGCAAACCTCCGTAGCAGCTTTGTCTACAGCAGCAAGTGCTTTCAGAAGCGGAGTCTTGTAATCCAGCGCTTCGCCTGTGTAAGAGATAAAGATCGTAGGGATACAGAGCGTGGTATCTACTACGAATGCCGGAGAAGAAACGTCCCATGCGGTATATCCGCGAGCTTCGAATGTATTACGGATACCGCCATTGGGGAAAGAAGAAGCGTCCGGTTCTTGCTGAATCAGCAGTTTTCCGGAGAATCGTTCAATGACTCCGCCGTCTTCGCCGAATTCGATAAAGCCGTCATGCTTTTCGGCGGTTCCGTCTGTCAGAGGCTGAAACCAGTGTGTGTAGTGGGTGACGTTGAGCGACTTGGCCCAGCTCTTCATGCCGTTGGCAATCAGGTCGGCTATTTCACGGCTGATCGGTGTACCTTTTTCGATTGCATCGGTAACAGCCTTATAGGCTTCCTTCGGAAGATACTCCTGCATCTTCTTGCGGTCGAATACGTGGCTACCATAATAATCAGAGAGTTTGTTGGAAGGGGCAGTAACTTCCAGCGGCTTCCGGTTGGAAAGTTCTTGTAATGCGTAAAATCTCATTTTTGACATAAATCGTCTTCTTTTTATCGGTTGATGGCGCAAAAATATATGTTTTTTCTGAAAGTACCCCTATTTTAAAGGGGGTATTTTCGGAAAATGATATATTTTTCTGAAGAATACCCCCTCCTTATAGGATTGATTCGTCTCTGAATCACCTTTTGTCCATCACGGCACTTTTTGATTATAACCGATTAAGAGATGGATTCCAGTATTTCCTGCTGTCCGTCCTTGTTTTTCTGTCGGTCGATTTCTGCAGCCATCTGTTTGACTAGTATTTCTACCTGCATATAATGCTTGTTTATGTTTCTGTATAGCAGCTTCATTGTAGTACTGTCCATAGCCATTTGGGTGAGGAACTGTAAATGTTTTCCCATCGAGGCGTTCATTTGCATATGCGTTTTTTTATCCTATACTAAATTTAGTCCCGGCTTGTGCAATAAATAATACTTTGGAGTGCATAAATTAATTCGTCCGCCTATAGCCGGATGCAAGTTTGCCTATAGTCGACGTTGCGTTTGCCTATAGGCGGACGAAACGTTGCCTATAGCCGGACGAATTAATTCATGCACTCGAAGATATTATTTTTTATAGAGAAAATGTTTATTGTATTCTACTGTAATGATTGAAGAAATTGGGAAGTGGATTTAATAAGTAGAAAAATGTCCATGAAAACTGATATGATGCGTGGCATTGAGAAAGGATTTTCCTTGCTAACGCTTTTTTGCAGCTTAATTCCCTTGCTTTTCGATATTCTTTTTTATATTTGCCTACAATAAACAAGGAGATACGACGATTGAAATATAAGATATTGATAGGATGTATGTTGTGCTTGTTCTCTTTTATTCCGAAGGGGGCAGCCAATCTTGTTCTTAATCCTTATACAAGTCAGGAGATATCTGCTGATTCCATCATTGAGCGTGTCATGACTTTTGCTCCCTCTTATGAAAGTATAGTGAGCGACTATCGCGCGAACCTATATATAAAGGGTAAGATGAATATTCAGAAGAAGAATTTTATCCTCCGGTACGTTCCTTCGATGTTTCGCTTGCAGAAGGGGGTACGTGAATACTTGCTCGAAACGTATAGTGACCTGCATTATACAGCTCCCAATATCTATGACCAGAAAGTTAAGGCATCACAAGGCACTGTGAGAGGAAACAGGGGACTGCCGGGATTACTTGAATATTTTAGTGTCAATATCTACTCATCTTCTCTTCTGAATGACGAACGCTTGCTGTCTCCGCTTGCCAAGAACGGGCAGAAATACTACAAATACCGGATAGACAGTGTGATGGGCGATCCCAATAATCTCGACTACCGGATACGTTTCATTCCCCGTACCAAGAGCGACCAGTTGGTGGGTGGCTATATGATTGTCAGCAGCAATGTATGGAGCGTGCGTGAAATCCGTTTTTCGGGACGGTCGGAACTGATTACGTTTACTTGCTGGATCAAGATGGGGGAAGTAGGAAAGAAAGATGAATTTCTCCCGATACGTTATGACGTGGAGGCCCTTTTTAAGTTCCTGGGCAATAAGGTGGACGGCAATTATACCGCCTCGCTGGACTATAAATCGATAGAACTGAAAGAAAGAAAGGTTCGGAAGAAAGAGAAGAAAAAGTATAATCTGTCGGAATCATTCTCCTTGCAGTGCGATACGAATGCCTATAAAACAGATGCGTCCACGTTCGGTGTGCTACGCCCCATCCCTTTGAGTGAAGGAGAAAAGCAACTTTACAAAGATTATACATACAGGCGGGATACCGTGTCGGTGCAACAGAAAACCAAGAGTCAGGCTTTCTGGGGAACGATGGGCGACCTGATGGTGGAAGATTATAAATTCAATCTGTCCAATATCGGAAGTGTCCGCTTCTCGCCGTTTATCAATCCGCTTTTGTTCAGTTATAGCGGAAGCAACGGATTATCATACCGACAGGATTTCCGTTACAACCGGATTTTCAGAGGCGACAAGTGGCTCCGCATCGTACCCAAACTGGGTTATAACTTTACACGGAAAGAGTTCTACTGGTCGCTGAATGCCGACTTTGAGTACTGGCCGCAGAAACGGGGCTTTTTCCGGTTGAGTGTGGGTAATGGTAACCGTATCTATAGCAGCAAGATGCTGGACGAACTGAAAGCGATGCCGGACAGTATCTTTAATTTCGACCTCATCCATCTGGATTATTTCAAGGACTTGTATTTCAACTTCCGTCATAGTTTTGAAATTACCAACGGACTGGATATCAGCCTCGGTTTCTCGGCACACAAGAGAACAGCTGTCGAGAAATCCCGTTTTGTGATTACGGGTGACTATCCGATGCCTCCGCCGGAATTTATGGAACGCTTCAGAAATACCTATATCAGCTTTGCCCCGCGCATCCGGGTGGAATGGACTCCAGCGCTTTATTATTATATGAACGGAAAGCGTAAGATCAATCTCCGCTCTGACTATCCGACATTTTCGGTGGACTATGAACGGGGAATAGAAGGAGTATTTAAAAGTACTGGAGAATATGAACGGATAGAATTCGACCTTCAACATAAGATTCAGCTGGGGCTGATGCGAAATATTTATTATCGTTTCGGCTTCGGGGCGTTTACCAATCAGGATGAACTGTACTTTGTGGACTTTGCCAATTTTGCCCGTCATAATCTGCCGGTAGGGTGGAATGATGAAATCGGTGGTGTGTTTCAGGTGCTCGACGGACGTTGGTACAACTCCTCCCGCCGCTATGTACGCGGACATTTCACTTACGAGGCTCCTTTCCTTATTCTCCGGCATTTGATGAAATATACCCGCTATGTGCAGAACGAACGTCTTTATATCAGTGCGCTCTCTATGCCGCATCTCCAGCCATATCTGGAAGTGGGTTATGGTATCGGTACGCATGTCTTTGATGTGGGAGTATTCGTCAGCAGTGAGAACTGGAAGTTCAGCGGGATCGGATGTAAATTTACTTTCGAGTTGTTTAACCGATAGTTTTTTCTTCATAACAGTTGCATAATGTATAGAAAATACATATCTTTGTGAGGAAGAGGATGAGGAAAAATTTAGCAGAAAAGAGGTGTAGTCGCCTCGCAGGCACAGGTATTTTCCTGGAAAATAAATCTCTGGTATAAATACCTCTATTTATTTTAGTAAAATCTCATCCTCTTCTTCTCCTTTTTATATATGTAACAACAAGATGGACGGAATTTTAATTACGATACTTATTGTTACCGGTTTTCTGATTTATAAATTGATTTCTTCGAGCCGGAAACAGGAAGGATATAAGAGATGGAAAGCAACAGGCAGCGGTAATACTACTAACGAAGAGACTTCCAAAAACAAATGGGAACATGGAGCCTGGCTCAGGCATGCTTTAGGAGTAGTCACTCCTAAAATGAGAACATGTCCTGTATTTGATGAAGAGGCGGTGGTGTGGTGTGCCAATCTGTTGGGAATAGAGGTGATGAGGTTGAAAGAGATACTGCAGGATGTCTCTTCGCATTATCGGGAGTTCTGGATCAGAAAGCGGAGAGGAGGATACCGTATGATCTCTGCTCCGGACAAGGAACTGAAAGCCATTCAGGATACTATTTATCATCGTATATTACTGTCTGTAAATGTGCATCCTGCCGCTACGGGATTCCGGCGTCAGCATTCCATCGTCGATAACGTCCGTCCTCATCTGGGAAAACGCTGTGTCTTGAAGACGGATATCCATGATTTCTTTATTTCCATACGTAGTCCGAGGGTGAAAAAGACTTTCGAAAAGATCGGCTATCCGAAGAATATATCGAAAGTGCTGGGCGAGTTGTGTTGTATGCGTCGGCATTTGCCGCAAGGAGCGTCTACCAGTCCGGTACTGAGTAACATCATCGCTTATGAGATGGACCGGAAACTGGCGGTGATGGCGGAAGAATTCGGGCTGACTTATAGTCGTTATGCCGACGACCTCACCTTTTCGGGCGATGTCTTTCCGAAAGAGGAGGTGCTTGCCCGGGTCAAGGAAATCATCAGGGAAGAGAAGTTTGAACCGAATCATCAGAAAACTCGTTTTCTGAATGAGAATGACAGGAAGATAATCACGGGCGTATCCGTCAGCTCCGGTGTGAAGCTGACCATTCCTAAAGCCCGAAAGAGAGAGATTCGCAAGAATGTCTATTTCATTTTGACAAAGGGGCTGGCGGAACATCAACGCAGAATCGGCTCCCATGATCCTGCCTATCTGAAACGGTTGATAGGGTCGCTTTGTTATTGGCGTTCCATAGAACCGGATAATACGTATGTAGCTGATTCTATTGCTGCTCTGAAACGTTTGCAGAAGGGGTATTGACGGGTGGCGGCTGTTTGTGTCTGCCTTACCGTGTTAATCGATGATCGTTGCCCTTCCGTTTTCAACTTTGGCATAATTCCTTTTTACCGCTTCCTGAATCCCTCTGAGCATGGATGCTTCGATGTTTGACCCCATGTGTGTGAAGCCGAATACTTGTGCGCATGCTTTTGCCAAATCGGGTAAAGGCAGGCTGATGGAATTGATTAATATTTGTTGGATGGCATTGGCTATTTCTTCGGGTGGCAGATCCGCTGCATCTCGGTCGGAATCGGGACGGTACTCTGAATAAGAACGGTATTGCGCTTCATCTTTCCAGCAGAAGATAAGCCCGTCATGTTCTATGCGGTAAAGATGTAATGTGTCGAATATTATTTCCAATTGAGCATCTATTCGTGGTCCTACACGGTTGACTCCCCATTCGGATATGATTTTCTTTCCAAGTAAGGTTTTGCTGATCGGGGCTTCATTTTCTATTATCTTTTGGACTTGGGAGACAATAATAGGATTATTTCTTTTAGCGAAGATGTCGTCGGCAGCGTACAGGAACGGACGTATTTTAGTACTATTATAATTTTGTACGGAGATAAAGGAAAAGTTTGTGTATGCGCATGCAGATTTTAGCTGCATCGGCGTTTCCTGCACATTCTTTTCTCTTTTTTCTTGTTCCTTTTTTACTATAACCGGTTTCTCCGCTTTCATATCCTGAGCAATCGCTGCTTGTATAGACGCCATCACTTCATCCGGCTTTTCCCACCAGTCCATCGTCCATATACGGCAGATATTCCATCCCAGTGCTTTGAGTACATTGTTTTGAACAATTTCCCGGTCACGGACAGTCTTGGTACGTCTGTAGTTCTTTCCGTCACAGATAATACCTAATTGGTAGTTGGACGGGGTTTGAGTATCGACAATGCCAATATCGATCTTATATCCGGAACAGCCTATATCAGTATGTACGGTATATCCCGAAGAACGTAACTTGTCGGCAATAATCTTTTCGATAGAAGTTTCTTCTTCCGAGGTCCGAATATTAGTCGAGGTATTCAGTATGCGCTTGGTTCCTTTCTCCGCATATTCAAGGAAGCGTTTCAGCCCGGCTACTCCGATAGAAGAAGTTCGGTTCAGATCAATCATGTCCGATCTCAGCGTAGAAAAGATGATCATTTCGTATCGGGCACGGGAGACGGCTACGTTTAACCGTCTTTCACCTCCCGCACGGTTCAACGGACCGAAGTTCATGCTGACGCGCCCTTCGGCATCGGGACCATAGCCGACGGAGAACAGTATCACATCCCGTTCGTCTCCTTGCACATTTTCAAGGTTCTTGATGAACAGGGGTTCTTCACATTCCAGCGCAAAGGTTTCCAGTTCAGGATGAAAGGCGAAGAGATCGGATAGCAAATCTTCTATCAACGCCTGCTGAACCACGTTGAAAGTAACTACCCCCATACTTTTTCTCCTTAATTTTTCGCTCCTCAGCCTTCTCGCTATTTCGTCTACTATGGCTTGCGCTTCCGCTTGGTTCTGACGGGATTTTCCTTTGTCATAATAACCGTCTACGGCGACCATTCTGACTTTCGATTCAATATTGTCCGGTGACGGGAAAGTCATCAGCTTATTATCGTAATATTCGGAGTTACTGAAAGTGATAAGACTTTCGTGTTTGCTTCGGTAATGCCACAGCAGGTATTTGGAAGGGATAGAGAGAGCGAGGCAATCGTCAAGGATACTTTCCAGATCTTCTATCTCGATGTTGTCTTCGTCAATGGTATTAACGGAGAAGAAGCTGGTAGGCGGCATCTGTTTGGGGTCGCCTACGATAACTACATTCTTGCCTCGGGCGATGGCACCTACCGCTTCGTAAGTCGGCATCTGTGAAGCTTCGTCGAAGACGATCAAGTCAAATTTCTCTGCATCGGCATCGATATATTGGGCAACCGATATAGGACTCATCAACATACACGGACACATACGGGACAGCAGGATAGGTATTTGATCGAATAGCTTGCGGATGGATATTCCGCGTGCATTATTGCGTATATTCTTTTGTAATATTCCGACTTCTGAACTTTGAATGGCTTCGTGGGTGAAGGACGGAATGTTGGAAGCCAGTCTGGCGAACAGTTCCTTTTTGGTAATGTCCTCGAAGTTGGCGGATACCTGCTTGTATTTGATTATAATATCATTGAATATCTTGCCGTTGAATAATTCCAGCGTCGGTTCTTTGGCGATGATATAGTGAATAACGGCTTGGTAGAAACTCTTGCGGAAGCTGCTGGTGAGTAAATCCGTAGGAATATTCTTTTCCTTATATTCTTCTGCGATAAATCCGAGACCCAACTCGTTCAGTTTGTTGTAGGATTGAAGCCATTGATACCAGTCTTTGAGTTTGTCCAGATTTTCTTTCCATATTCCGGCTTGCTGTAGGGCGATGCCGATCCAGTCGGCGGAGTTTGTATAAAGCGTCTCTACGGTTATGCCCAGAGTGGTGGAAAGCCGTTGCTCGGTTACCGTAAGCGTGTCGACCAGCTGATACAATTCATTCAGAGAATGAGAATGGATATCTCTGAATGTCCGGATACCTTCTGTCAGTTGTAACGCTAAGTTCTGTTTGATTCGGGATGTTTTCGCCACATCTTTTGAATAACTCAGTAACAGGGAATGAAGCGAAGATACCTCATGGATGATCTGATCGATGATGGGCCACTCTTCATCTCTTCCGAATCTTCCGAATAAAGAAGGCAGCTTGGCGGTGTATCTGTCTGTAAAATCAAGCTCTTCCTGATACCGGATGACCTGATGGAGCAAAGGCTGGACTGTCTCTGGCTTTACCGGTTGCAGAGCGTAAGGACGAATCACCTTTTTTATTTTTCTTTGTCCGAAATATCGTGGGAGAAACCATTGGGCGGATACCCGATTCCATTCGGCCAGCATGGGGCCGGCGTTTATCTTCAGTACCTCTTTGGTGAATCCGTTTTCTATTTCTGCTTTGATTTCATCGCGTTTCCTGCCGTGTTCCGTCACTTTCCGGTACTCTTCCAGCGTTTCATTTAATAAAGGAGTGGTCAGCAGTTCGGGCGTCAGTTCCGGAATATCGAGTATTTTTCGGATAATGGCGCTGATTATATTGAAATCCTTGCGGGTGGGATGAATGTCCGTATTTTCCAGTAAAGCGGAAAAGACAGGCAGTTTCGATTGTATGGCAGTCAATAAGCCAATGAAAGTGGCGAGCGTTTGTAAGGCTTCCTCTTTGATGGCGGACGAATATTCCCGAATGAAAATCCCTGTCAATGGGTGAAGATACGGGTGGCCGCAAGCATTGGCGGTACTGACCAAAGATTCGATGGCATCTTCCCAATGTGAGAATCGGTCTTTGTCCAGATTGTCCAGATAAGATGACGGAATATCGAAGCAGGGTTCAACGTCTGTTAACTGGTAGTGGATGATCGCATCATAGAGGGAAAGTCCGAAAGGATATTCCTTGTGTAAGGCTTCGATGTATTTGTTTAGTTCCGTTCGTAACTTCAGCAGGCGTTCGGCTTCCTTCATGAACTCTTCGGGAGGAGTTCGTCTGATGATTTCGGTTGTCTCCTTTAGTTGCGAGATGACAGTGGATTTCTTTGTCTTGTTGGAATGAATCTCCAGACAGAACGGGGCAAGCCCTATGCCCGCCAGTCTGTTTTGGACGACGGAGAGGGCTGCCATCTTCTCGGCAACAAATAAGACTCGTTTACCTTTATAAAGTGCGTTGGCGATGATATTCGTTATCGTTTGGGACTTTCCGGTTCCCGGAGGGCCGTGCAGGATAAAAGTCTTGTCGTGCACCGCTTCATAAATCGCTTCCAGCTGAGATGAATCGGCAATGATAGGCAGTACAATATCTGCCGGAGATAACTGCCTGTCCATGTAGGCGGCATCCACTTCTTTCGCAGTTACGTCCCATTCGATCTTTCCGTTGATGAGGCTGGAGACCACCTTGTTTTGAGTCAGTTTGTGAGCATTGTTGTGGATGTCGTTCCACATGATAAACTTGTTGAAGGAGAAGATACCTAGAATAGCCTGTTCCTCCACATCCCATTTCCGCTGATTCTTGATGCAGTGCCGGATGATGGAATAAATCAGTTTTACGTTGATTCCGCTTTCGTCCGTCGGAAGCGGATCAAGTCCCGGTACGGAAATGCCGAAATTCTGACGAAGCATTTCTAATAAGGTGATATTCATCATCGTTTCTTCTTCCCGCGAACGAATCACATACCCCTTGGCGGCTGACTTGCGGATGATTTCGACTGGTAGCAGCAATATCGGTGCATAACGGGGACGCTCGCTGGAAGGCGTTTCGTACCATTTCAGAAGTCCGAGAGCCAGATAAAGCGTGTTCGCTCCGTTCTCTTCGATAGAAGTACGGGACGAACGGTACAGGTGAGTCAGTGCTTTGCCCAAGTCATTCTCCGGCAAGTAAAAACGTAACCTTTTCTGTGAAAGCTCCGAATTAACGAAGTCGGCTATCGGATCCGATTCCGGTATGGAAGAATAAATGCCAAATTCCATCGCCGGATTCTCCCATTCAGCGGGACGGTGGAGGATACGAAACTCATCTCCTTCCGCCAAGGCGTCTTCCAGACAGGCAAGGTTTGCCGGAATCAGCTGAAGAGTATTCTTTGTAATCCGGATATTCAGCAAGTTGTTGCGCAGACTCAAATCCAGCAGTCTTCTCTCCCAAAGCAACTGTTTGGTGAGGACTGTCTGAGTTTCGCTGCCCGACAAATCATACGGATTCACACTTTGCGGAGTGGCGTGCGTGGTATTTCTGTTCATATCCTCATCTTCCTTTATTTCCCATACTTGTCCGTTCAGTACGCGCTGCGGGATCGGGCGGACTCCCGAATGCCTGGCCCTTCTGATGTCGATGGCGAGGATGAAACTGCCCGGATCGCTCAGTTTGCCGTTAGCGCTTTTCACGGCGTTGTCGAAGTCGGCATTATGTCCCATATTCATGCAGGTGGTTTCTACCAGCGTGATGTCGTAGATTCCTTCGGCGGTTCGTTTGGTCAGCAAGGATACATCGTCGATGGCAGGGTCCGGAAAGGTTTCCGGCACCAGCCAGCCGCCTGCGAAAGCATGCCCTTTGGTGATGACGATGAGGGCATTCAGTCCGATGGATTCGAGGCAGGAAGTATAAAGCAGTGCCATATCCAGACAAGTTCCGAGCTTTTGTGCCAGTACGGAATCTGTCAGCCGGACACGCTGCCCGTACTCTTCGAAGCTGGCGGGAATGGTGCTGTAAATAATCTGCTGTTCGGTGAGGGCGGTGTAGATAGCTGCCATCTGCTTTCTCACACGGTCCGGATTGCGGCTTTGGTATTCGTCCAGTGACGGAGTACCGGTCCACTGTTCCAGAATCGCGGCGGCTCTCTTGATAATAGGAGTGAGCACGGCATGATTCGGGGTGATGAATGCTGCCAGCATCTCGGGGAATATATTGATTCCGCCCCATTGGTCGTATGCCAGAATGTCGATGGGGTAGGTCCGGGTAAAGATCGTTTCCGCCTCGGAGCGGATTTCTATTTTCAGACTTCCCGACATACGCTCGGTCAGCTGGGCGAAATAATTGGCGGACAAGACCAGGCTGAACGATTGCAGACACACGGAATTATTGGCGGGAATCGCTTCCATCATCACAGGAGTGATACTGCCGAAGTCGGGCTCGGCCGTGATTTGTACCTGAATGTTTCTGAAGGGTTCGGACGTCATATTTTCAATCGAAAGCTGATGGATGACCGATACTTTGTTTTGCTGCATCGCGAAATTAATAAGTGGCAGATAATCAAACTGCACCCTGATTTTGTCCAATGTTCCGTTCATGTTGAAAGTCGTATAATATTAGATTTGCAATATTACAAAAAATACGGATATTACCATCTTTTCTTTGGGTATTCTTTTGTCGGTCAAGAAAATATTCCTACCTTTGCGCCCGATTTATAGATAATATAATGTCTTATT
>OGZP01001382.1_pt1 | contig 17794 bp, 20 predicted proteins | sample 1576811 | NCBI WGS metagenome assembly OGZP01 (sample SAMEA3541553, study PRJEB24748) | human gut metagenome | biome: human gut; feature: human-associated habitat; material: faeces | place: China | collected 2012
AAGATGCATTTGCGACAGGAAAAGAAATGGCAAAGACAGAAGGAATCTTAGTAGGGATATCATCAGGAGCAGCATTATATGCAGCCAAAGAACTAGCCAAGAGAGAAGAGAATGCAGGAAAGACAATTGTAGTTTTATTACCAGATGGTGGAGATCGTTATTTATCAACACCTTTAATTCAAGATTAGATAGGGGAATTTGAATGATTGAAGAATTAAGACATAATTTCCGTAATGGACGAATGTGTAAATAGTTTTATTTATTCAGAAAACAATATATAATATTTATACAAAAGAAAGATGAGGAAATTAAAATGGCAGTAACTAAAAGAGAAGATAGAAAATTTAAATTTGAAACATTACAATTACATGTAGGACAAGAACAACCAGATCCAGCAACAGATGCAAGAGCAGTACCTATTTACCAAACTACTTCATATGTGTTTAAAAATAGTGCACATGCAGCAGCTCGTTTTGAATTAGCAGATGCTGGAAATATCTATGGACGTTTAACAAACTCTACACAAGGTGTATTTGAAGATCGTATTGCCGCTTTAGAAGGTGGGGTAGCAGGTTTAGCTGTTGCTTCTGGAGCAGCTGCAATCGCTTATACTATTCAAGCTTTAGCAGGACAAGGTGAACATATCGTTGCTCAAAAAACTATTTATGGGGGAACTTCTAACTTATTAGCGCATACATTTACTCAATACGGAATTACAACTACTTTCGTAGATGCTCATAATTTACAAGAAGTTGAAGATGCAATTCAAGAAAACACAAAAGCAATTTATTTAGAAACTTTAGGAAATCCTAATAGTGATATTCCTGATATCGATGCAATTAGTGCAATCGCTAAAAAACATGGATTACCAGTTGTTGTTGATAATACATTTGGTACACCATATCTATTTAGACCAATTGAACATGGTGCTGATATCGTTGTTCATAGTGCTACTAAATTTATTGGTGGTCATGGTACAAGCTTAGGTGGTGTCATCGTTGATGGTGGTACTTATGATTGGGCTAAAAGTGGACATTATCCATGGATCAGTGAACCTAACCCAAGTTATCATGGAGTGAAATTTACTGAAGCTGCAGGACCAGCTGCTTTCGTTACTTATATTAGAGCAATCTTATTAAGAGATACAGGAGCTACAATTTCTCCATTCAATGCATTCTTATTATTACAAGGTACAGAAACATTATCTTTAAGAATTGATCGTCATAATGAAAATACTAAAAAAGTTGTTGAGTTCTTACAACAACATCCAGCAGTAGAAAAAGTAAATCATCCTTCATTACCAGATCATCCAGATCATGCTTTATATGAAAAATATTTCCCAAATGGTGGAGGATCAATCTTTACTTTCAATATTAAAGGTGGCGTAGAAGAAGCTCATAAATTTATTGATAATTTACAAGTATTCTCTTTACTTGCTAATGTCGCTGATGTTAAATCATTAGTTATCCATCCAGCAACAACTACACATTCACAATTAACAGAAGAAGAATTAGCTGATGTTGGAATTCAACCTAATACAATTCGTTTATCAATTGGTACAGAACATATTGATGATATCTTATTTGATTTAAAAGAAGCTTTAGATCAAATTTAAAAACTTGGCAAATGCCAAGTTTTTTTTATTCTGTTTCAGTTGTTGAATCTGAATTTGTATTTTCATTTGATGAAGAATCATCGGTTGTATTTTGTGATGAATCACTTTCATCGCTGTTTGTTGTATTATCACTTGATGTACTTTCTTCATTTTCAGATGAAGAAGATTCTTCTTGTTGGATTTCCTTTTTTGTAGATGTTGACTTGTCTGATTTTGTTTTATTTTGTTGATCTACTTGTTTTTCTAATTGATTAATTTGTTTTTGTTGATCTTGATAATGTTCATATGCAAAATACCCACCAACTCCTGCACCAATAATTAAAAGTAAAATAAGTAACGTGATAAAGAAAGTAGAAACTTTAGAACGTCCATTTTTTTTCTTTTTCACTTTCGTTTTTGTCTTCTTTCTTGTTACCTTTTTTGTTTTAGGTCTTTTTTTATTTTTACTTTTTGTATAGGAATAATCAGTATTATCATAATATTCTTTTTCTAAATCATCTTGTTGATTATCGTCTTCATCTATATTTTCTTCTTCATCGTTGAATTTAAATCTTTCAGCCATAATTATCACCTCGCTATCATTTTATATATCAATATGAATTGAATTTGAACTTTTTATGTGAATTATTTGAAAATATTTGACTTTAGATATGAATTTTGTTTTTATAAATAGAGAAAGTGAGGATAAAAGATGGATAATTTGGAGTATTTAAAAGAAGTAGAGAAGAGTATTCAAAAAAAATATAAGAAAAAATTATGGAGACCTTTTTGCAAGGCTATTAATCAATATGAATTAGTAAAACCTGGAGATAAAATTGCTGTATGTATTTCTGGTGGAAAAGATTCTATGTTGATGGCTAAACTCTTTCAAGAATTAAAAAGACATAATAAATTTGAATTTGAACTTGTTTTTATGGTGATGGATCCTGGGTATAATCAATTAAACAGACAAATGATTATTGATAATTCGAAAAAATTAAATATTCCAATTCAAATATTTGATTCACAAATATTTGATTCTGTTTTTAATATAGAAAAATCTCCTTGTTATTTATGTGCGAGAATGAGAAGGGGACATTTATATGCGAATGCAAAGGAATTAGGATGTAATAAGATTGCTTTGGGACATCACTATGATGATGTTATTGAAACTATTTTAATGGGTATGCTTTATGGAGCACAAATTCAAACAATGATGCCTAAACTTCATAGTTTGAATTTTGAAGGAATGGAACTTATTAGACCGATGTATCTTATTCGTGAAGATGATATTAAGGCATGGAGAGATGAACATGAATTAACATTTTTACAATGTGCATGTAAATTTACTGAAGAAAATCAAGATGCTCATGATGAAGAAAATGATTCTAAACGTTTAGAAATTAAACAATTAATTAAGGATTTAAAGAAAGTAAATCCTTTTGTTGAAGGAAATATTTTTAAAAGTGTAGAAAATGTCAATTTAAAAACAATTATGGCTTATAAAGATGATGAAGGAAAACATCTGTTTTTAGAACATTATGATGATTAATCGTGTAGAAATACACGATTTTTAAATAAAAAAACATATCAATGATATGTTTATTAGATAATATATTCAATTTGATATCCATGTAAATCAGCAAGATCTTCTAAAGTATAGGATTCTAAATAATCAGTAATAACTTTATTTAGTCCTTTATAAAAAGGAAGAGTTAAACATTCACTATAACGAGGACATTGATTAGGTTCAGTTTCTAAACAGGCAACACAAGCGATTGGACCTTCAACAGCAACTAAAATATCTTTTGCTGTATATTTATTTATATCTCTTGTAAGAGAATATCCACCTTGGGCACCTCTAACGCTTTTAATAAGTCCTGCACGAATTAAAGGAGTAGCTATTTGTTCAAGATATTTGATAGAAATTTCTTGTCTTTTAGCAACATCTTTAAGTGATATATTCCCTTGTTCTTTATTTTGGGCTAAATCAATCATTAATCTTAGAGCATAACGCCCTCTTGTTGATATTTTCATATGACCACCTCTTGTCTATTATAACATCTTTTTTAGATAATTCCTAGAGAAATTATATGAATTAAATAAAAAGAAAAAAGACTAAAGTCTTTATTCTTGTTCAATAAATGTATTATAGATAGCACGAATTGCATCATTAAAGTGAATGTTTTTAACACCAACAATGATATTTAATTCTGAAGAACCTTGATCAATCATTTTAACATTGATTTTTTTATTAGCTAAAGCTGTAAAAACTTTTGCTGCAACTCCACGACCATCTTTCATACCACGACCAACGATAGCAATTAAAGCAAGGTCAGATTCAAGTTCAATTGAATCAGGTTCAACGGCACGATGTAAGTTAGCTAAAATTTCTTGTTCATGTTCAATGAATGAATTTAATTCAACAATTACGTTCATTGTATCAATACCAGAAGGTGTATGTTCATAAGATAGACCAGCTTCTTCAATAACTTGTAAAACTTTTCTACCAAAACCAATTTCATCATTCATCATATCTTTTTCAATCATGATTGTCGCAAAACCTTGTTTACCAGAAATACCAGTAATAATATGATCTGGTTTATGCACAGTACTTTCAACGATTAAAGTTCCAGCATCTTCAGGTTTATTTGTATTTTTGATTACAATAGGAATTCCTTGAGAGCGAATAGGGAAAACAGCATTTTCATGCAAAACACTTGCTCCCATGTAAGAAAGTTCACGTAATTCTTTATAAGTGATTGTTCCAATCACTTCTGGATTTTTAACAATACGTGGATCAGCAACTAAGAAACCTGAAACATCTGTCCAGTTTTCATAAAGTTTAACTTGACCACATTTAGCGACGATTGAACCAGTAACATCACTTCCCCCACGAGAGAAAGTTCTAATTTTTGTAGGATCTTCACTACATGAACCATAGAATCCAGGAATAACACAATTTTCTACTTCACTTAATTTTTTAGATAAAACAGGATCTGTTTTTTTATCATCATAATTTCCATGTTCATCGATAAAGATACATGTTGCAGGATCAACAAATTCAAATCCTAAATAATTCGCAAGTAAGATACCATTTAAATATTCCCCACGACTTGCTGCATATTCTTCACTGATTTGATCTTGGAAGTTTTTCTTAATAACTTCAAATTCTTCAGTAAGATCAACTGTTAAATTAAGTTCATCGATAATACTTTGATAACGATCTTTGATTGTATCAAAAGTACATTCAAACTCTTGTTCACTTTCTGCGTTATATGCTTTGTATAATAAATCAGTAACTTTGATATCATCTTTAAAACGTTTACCAGGCGCTGAAGGTACAACAAAACGACGATCTGGATCACTTTTGATAATGTCACCGACTTTTTTAAATTGATGGGCATCTGCAAGAGATGAACCACCGAATTTGACGATTTTCACCATAATAATTCTCCCCTCATATTAATGATAATAAAATATCACTTTTTTCAAGTATATTCAATATTTTTTCAATATTGAAAAAATAAAACAATAAAAATATAATAATATTATATAGAAAAGAGGTCGACATTATGAGAGAAAATATGACATTTCTTACAAATTACTATCAAATAAGAGAAATGACAATTGATCGTATGAAAGAAATTATTGATCAAAATAAAAATGCAAAGGAAGGCGGTACTGTCTTTTTTGGAGATTCTATCACCCAATTTATGGATATAGAAAAATATTTTCCTGAAATAGAAAATAAATATAATTGTGGTATTGGTGGAATTACTTCCACAATGCTGCTTCATTTTATTGATGAAGGAGTTTTAAAATTTAAACCTAAACAACTTGTTTATATGATTGGTACGAATGATTTAGGAAAAACAGTCATGCAATCACCCAAAGATATTGCTATTAATGTCAAAGAACTTGTAGAAACTGTACATTATAATTTACCTGAATGTGAAATTTATGTGGTCTCACCATTACCATGTTTACCAATGCATGATTATAAACATACACCTGGTGTATTGAGAAGTAATGATTTATTAAAAATGATTTATAAGGAATTTAAGAAGACAATTCCTTATGAATATGTAACTTTTATTAATGCTTATCCAATATTATGTAATAAAAAAGGTGAACCTGTTGAAGTTTACTATGAAGATGGACTTCATATCAATCATGAAGGATATCTACGTTATACAAATTGTTTAAAAGAATATATTTTATAATTAAAAAGGAATAGAAATATGAAAAAATGAATATCAAAGGTGGCATCTGTTATTGTTGTTTTACTTATGACAATTACCCCAATAAGTGCCCATTCTGGTAGAACGGATGCTAATGGAGGACATTGTTGTCGAACAAATTGTGCAAAATGGGGACTTAGAGATGGAGAATATCATTATCATAATGATGGTGGATCAAGTAGTTCTTCATCAAATTCAAGTGGTAATTCTTCTACAAATCAAAGTACTACACCTAAAGCTGTGGATTATACAAAACAAGGAGAAACGGCTGGATATAATTATAAAAAAGCAAATCTTGATGCAAATAAAAAAGCAATCGAAAATGTAAGAAACTTAGAGGCTGAAGATACAAATAGTGAATACACTTTAGAGAAACAAAAGAAAGTCTACAAGGAAAGTTATCAAAGTACTTATGAGCAAGAAGAAAAAGAAGCTTTCTAAATATGCGCAGGATGATTTTGATAATGAGAAGCAAAGTGATGAATCTTATCGTAAATATAAAAATTATAAAGTCTATGATGTTTTAGACAAAAAATATAAAAAAGAATATAACAAGTACAAAGAACAAGGGGTAATAGTAGCACAGCAGGTGGAGCTGGTGTTGTAGCACTAGGTATTATTGGATATGTCCTTTATAAAAGAAAAAGGAAATAGAAAAAAATGAATACATATGAAAGTATATTGACTAGAAGAAGTACAAGAAAATATTTAAATAAGCCAGTAAGCAAAGAATTACTAGAAAAAATCATAGAAACTGGAAGATATGCACCAAGTGGTGGTAATAGTCAAAGTAATCATTTTATAGTTATTCAAAATAAACAAATAATTGATCGTTTAGTAAAAATGGTTGAAAAAGCATTTTCTAAAATGGAGATTACTGAAAATATGTATAGAAGTTTACAAAATTCAATCAATCTTTCTAAAAAAGGTGGATATGTATTTTCTTATAATGCACCTGTTTTGATTATTGTCGCCAATAAAAGAGATTATGGAAATAATCAAGCGGATTGTGCGATTGCCTTAGAAAATATGATGCTTGAAGCTAATGAATTAGATTTGGGAAGTTGTTATATTAATCAATTAAAATGGCTCAATGAAGATCAAAAAATTTTATCTTACTTACAAAGTTTAGGTATGAATGAAGATGAAAGGGTCTATGATTCTTTGATTGTCGGTTATCCTGATACAAATGATGGAAAGCCTTTAAGAAAAGTATTGCCTAGAAAAGGTAATGAAGTAACATGGCTTTAATATAAAAAACAAGGAATTATTTTTATAACTCCTTGTTTTTTTCTCTTTCTAACATATCTTGATAAGAATAAACACAACCACAATAATTTTGTCGATAAAGATTATATAATGCTGCAAATTTAACTGATTTTAAATAACCATTGTTCTTTTTAAAATCACTGAAAAGAAATTGTGTTTTTTCTTGAGGAAAGCTTGCGCCAATTTCATTGATCCATTGACTATTTTTATGTGGAGAAACACTTAAAACAGTTGTCCAATAATCAAAGTGATGTAAAGATGCATAATCATAAGCATCTTTCATTCTCTTTGAATAACAAAGATAACAGCGTTTTCCACCTTCAGGTTCATCTTTATATTGAGAAATATCTTTTAGATATTCTTTTGGTTGATATTCTTTTTCAACAACTTGAATATTTTGATTGAAATCTTGATTAAAGCATTGAATAAAATTTTCTAATTCATGAAATCGTCGAAAATACTCAGTATCTGGATAAATGTTTGAATTAGAGTAATAAATAGTTATATCGAAAAATTCAGATATTTCTTTTAAAACGTTTCCGCTACATGGTCCACAACAAACATGGAGAAGTAGGGTGGGTTTTGTACCTTTAATTTTTTCTAATTCTTCTTTGAGTTTTAAGTCGTAATTGATTTTCATTATAAAATCATCATGCTATCACCAAAGCTAAAGAAACGATATTTTTCTTTGACAGCTTCTTTATAAGCTTTAAAAATAAGTTCTTTTGAAGCAAAGGCACTAATCAACATCAATAATGTTGATTTAGGTAAATGGAAGTTTGTAATCAAACAATCAATAGCTTCAAATTTATATCCAGGATAAATAAAGATATCAGTATTTTCACTTGTTGCTGTAAATTTACCATATTTTTTCATATTAGCTTCTAGAGTACGTGTTGATGTTGTTCCTACAGCGATGATTCTTTGACCATTTGCTTTTGCTTTGTTTAATTTATCAGCGACTTCTTCACTGATCATATAGAATTCACTATGCATATGATGATCTAAAACATTTTCTTCTTTAACAGGTCTAAATGTTCCAAGACCAACATGTAAACAAACATCTAAGATTTCAATACCTTTATCTTTTATTTTTTGATTGATTTCTTCAGTAAAATGTAAACCAGCTGTAGGAGCTGCTGCACTTCCTTCAATTTTAGCGTAAACTGTTTGATATCTATTTTTATCTTCAAGTTTTTCTTTAATATAAGGAGGTAAAGGCATTGTTCCTAATTGATCTAAGATTTCATAGAAAATCCCATCATACATCATTTCAAAAACACGAATACCTTCATCTTTGATTTCAATACATTTTGCTTTTAATAACCCTTCACCAAAAGTAATCACTGTATTCATTTTAACAATACGAGCATTTCCACATAAACATTCCCAAGTATCTTTCTTTAATTCTTTTAACAAAAGAACTTCTACATGTCCATTTGTTTCTTCTTTAATTCCAAATAAACGTGCAGGAATAACTTTTGTATTATTTCTTACTAAAACATCGCCTGGTTTTAAATAATTAAGAATATCATAAAAATGTCTGTGTTCAATATTTCCGTTTTCTCTATTTACTACCATTAATCTAGAAGTATCTCTTTTTTCAACAGGATGTTGAGCAATGAGTTCTTCAGGTAGTTCAAAATCAAATTCACTTAGTTTCATTTAAAAAGCCCTCTTATAAACATCTCTACCATATTTATCTAAAAATTCTTCTTTAAAATCTAATAAACGATCTTCTTTAATTGCTTTACGAATATCTTCTGAAAGTTGTAATAAGAATCTTACATTGTGAATCGATAACAATGTTTTTCCAAATAATTCATCTGATTTATGAAGATGTCTTAAATAAGCTCTTGTATAATTTCTACAAGTATAACAATCACATTCAGGATCAATAGGAGTAAAATCTTCTTTAAACTTTTCATTATTAATATTCATACGTCCATGATGTGTCATTAAAGCACCATGTCTAGCAACACGTGTTGGTAAAACACAATCATACATATCAATACCACGAATCGCAGATTCAATTAAATCAATTGGATTACCAACTCCCATTAAATAACGTGGTTTATCTTCAGGTAACCATTGAATTGCATCTTCGACCATTTTATACATAACATCTTTTGGTTCACCAACGCTTGTTCCACCAATTGAATAACCAGGGAAATCCATTTCTACAAGTGCTTTGGCACATTTTTCTCTTAAATCAGGATATTCTCCACCTTGAACAATTCCAAATAACGCTTGTTTTTCATTATGATGCGCTTCTTTACCTCTTTTAGCCCAACGAATTGTTCTTTCAACACTATGTTTCATATAATCATAAGTTGCTGGATAAGGAGCACATTCATCTAAAGACATAATCATATCTGCTCCTAATTTGTTTTGAATATCGATTGCTTTTTCTGGAGATAAGAATAAAGACTTACCATCAATAATACTTTTAAAATAAACGCCTTCTTCTTTGATCTTTCTTGTTTTTCCCAAAGAAAAAACTTGAAATCCTCCACTATCTGTAAGCATAGGACCATCATAGTTCATAAACTTATGAAGACCACCCGCTTTAGCAACAATATCTTCCCCAGGTCTTAACCATAAGTGATATGTATTAGAAAGGATTACTTGTGATCCCATTTCTTTTAACATTTCAGGGGCAATCCCTTTTACTGTAGCTAGTGTACCTACAGGCATAAACATAGGTGTTTCTACATCTCCATGGGGAGTATGTAAAATCCCATATCGAGCACCACTTTGTTTACAAACATGTTTTAATTCATACCAAAAATCTTTCATTTTTCCACCTCTTTTTGCCTATTCATTATACATGAAAGTATTTATAAATAAAATAGAAAAAGAGCTAAAAGCTCTTAATCAAATGTAACATATTCATTTTCTAAAGGTTTAGCACCTTCTAAATGATCAACATGTAAAATAGGAATATTACTTTGAATAGATTCATCATATTCTAAACTAATGGTTCCATCAACCACTAACCATTCATCTTTAATTAAATCTTTAGCGTATTTACTAATACATACTAAACCTAAAAGTTGCATATCATCACTACAACATACCATGGCTTGTCTACCTAAAACAAAACCATTTTCAATTAATTTATCACGGCCAATCACTTTACCTTTGATCTTAATTGTTTTATTTTCATAGATTTGAGGATTTTCCATAATATGCATACAGAAAATACCATAATCCATATCATTTACTTCAATATAATCATCATTTAAGTTATATGGTAAATCATTAACAGTTAAATCTTCAATTTGTCTATTTTTATTTTCATAAACAATTTGACACATTGGATTTAAAGATTTAATACTTCCTCTAATAGGATATTTCTTTGTATTTTCATCACATCTATTAACAATAACTAAATCACTACCAGTAATATGATAAACAAATTGACCACGCATATTATTGTAATAAAGATCAAATGTTTCAGCAGAAATAGTTGTAAGAATTTGAACAACTTGCCATTGGTCAATACAAATTTCATCCACGAATTTTGTATTATCCCACATACCATTATATTCAATCATCACTTGTGTTGGTTGATATTTTTGATGTAAATGAAGAAGAGTTTCATAATTTAAATCTTCTTCGTTTTCAATAAATTCAACAGAAGCATTTTCTTTTTCTAAAGCTGGAATATCAAAAGCGACTTCACCTTCTTCGCAGGCAATGATCAAAGTTTTTTCATCTTCACCAAAACCTTGTTCAAGAAGAGTATCTTGGATAAATGAAGATTTTCCACTTTCTAAAAATCCAGTAAACAAATAAACTCTTGTTTTATTCATACGCTTATCCTAAAAATAACTCCTTAATTGTATTTTCATCTAAGTCTTTACCAATTACACAAACTTGACCTGTATAAATAGGTTTACCTAAACGAATTTCAAATTCACCTGGTACTAAATCAAAATACCACCAATCTTCATTTCCACTATCTACAAAACCTTTAGCTCTTAAAACATTATCATCATTACATAATTTATTTAAGATATCACTTAATTCAACTTCGTTATATTTTTTAACAGTGTCAAATCCAATACTATTAAATACTTCATCAGCATGATGGTGATGATGTCCACAACCACATTCATGGTCATGATCGTGTTCATGATGATGGTCATGTCCGCATTCACATTCGTGATCATGATGGTGATGATGTTCATGTTCATGTAATAATTCTTCTTGAATGTTCACTTCACAAGCATTAATGATATCTAAACCATTTAATTTATCCCAAGCAGTTGTAATGATTGGTGAATGATCGTTTAATCCTTTTAAGATATCTAAGCATTCTTTTAATTGGAATTCAGTTAAATCTTGGCTACGACTTAAAACAATTAATGATGCATGTTCAACTTGGTTATTATAGAATTCACCAAAGTTTTTAGTATACATACGACATTTTTTAGCATCTACAACTGTAATAAAATTATCTAATTCCATTTCATCACTATTAACAGTAGATACTGCTTTAATAACATCAGATAATTTGCCAACACCAGAAGGTTCAATAATAACACGATCAGGATGATACGTATCTAAGACTTCTTTTAACGATGTTTCGAAATCTCCTACTAAACTACAACAAATACATCCAGAGTTCATTTCGTTGATTGTAACACCAGAATCTTTTAAGAATGTTCCATCAATTCCAATTTCTCCAAATTCATTTTCTATTAATACGATTTTTTCATTTTGATATGCTTCAGCAATTAATTTTTTAATTAATGTTGTTTTTCCAGCACCTAAAAAGCCAGAAATAATATCTATTTTACTCATATATTTCACCTCCGCTAGATTATAACACTCATAAATCATTTCATCAAATGATAATACCTATGTTATAATGATTGACAAGTAAAGGGTGATAAAAAATGAAATGTCCAATAATTAAAAGATGTGGAGGATGCTTTTATCCACAAGATCAATATCAAGAAGAATTAAAAGAAAAGACATTATTTATAGAAAAAGAAATAAAGAAAACAAAATTAAAAATAGATGTAAAACCAACAGTAGCCTCACCATTAGAAAATGGTTATCGAAATAAAGCAATTGTAGCTTTTAATCAAAAATATGAATACGGTCTCTACGAAGAACATAGCCAAGATATTATTCCTTATAAACACTGTTTATTACACGAAGATATTATGGATGAAATTTTACAATATATACAAAGCTATTTAAGAAAGTATCGTGTTTCTATTTATGATCGTAAAAGACATAAAGGATTATTAAGACATATTTTAATTCGGCGAGGTGTTAAAACAGATCAAACAATGGTTGTTTTAGTATGTAATGAAAATATGTGGCGTGGGTCTAAACAATTTTGTAACCAATTAGTTAAGAAGTTTCCAAGTATTAAAACAATTGTCTTAAATGTCAATACACGTAGAACACCAATTGTTTTAGGAAATGAAGATAAAGTTCTTTATGGAAAAGGGTTTATTGTTGATGAATTATGTGGTTTGAAATTTAAAATTTCTCCACAATCTTTTTATCAAATCAATCATGACCAATGTGTGAACCTTTATACCAAAGCTTTATCCTTATTGAATATTAAAGGAAATGAAACAGCAATTGATGCTTATTGTGGTATTGGAACAATAGGAATGATTCTCTCACAAAAAGTAAAACAAGTTATTGGAGTAGAAAGTAATAAAGATGCAATCAAAGATGCAAAAAACAATGCACGTATGAATCAACTTTCTAATATTCAATTTGTGTGTGATGATGCGACTGGATTTATGAAAAAACTTGCGAAAGAAAAGCATAAAGTAGATGTTGTCATTATGGATCCCCCAAGAAGTGGTTCAACCAAACAATTCATGGATTCGGTTAAAATATTAAATCCTAAACAAGTTGTTTATATTTCATGTGATCCAACGACACAAATTAGAGATATACAATACTTTAAAAAGATTGGTTATCATACTCATACAATGTATCTTTATGATATGTTTCCACATACAAGACATGTTGAGACGGTGTGTTTGCTGTCAAGAAAAGATAAATAAAGGCTGAAAAGTAGCGCATTTCCGGATTTTTTGCTTAGTTAGCATCATTAGAGAAGCCTTGCGGAAAGCTCGACTTTCTTGTATGGAAACATATCTACTTATTAGTCTGACCAGAGAAAAAAAGTGGATGGTCAGAAAAATGTTGTAGGTTTTAGGCTGTGGATTAGATGTCATAGGTTGTGGCATTGGGATTGTTGTCAGAGACAACCGCAGTTTAAGCCACTCAATACTATTAGGCGGATTTGACAGTGAAATATATAACAGGAAAATTATTGTGTATGTGGAGGTTAAAAGATGAGTAAAAATGCACAAATATTACTAGAAAATTTAATTGAACAAGAATTTCGAAATAATGATAACTATAGCAACATATCAGAATATTTTGAATTTTTTTCAGCAAGCCAAATATTGAAAAATCAAGGATTAAGTGACGATGAAGTAGATAATGGTATTGTTGGAAAAAGGATTGGATGGAGGATGCGATTCGATTTATTTATTTTTAAATAATTTACTTATTACGCCAGATGTTGTTGAACATATATCTGCACCAAAAGATTCCATTCTGGAAATGATAATTATCCAGTCAAAGAAGGCCACATCATTTGGAGAAGATGCAGTGATGAAGTGGAAAACCATCTCTGGAAATCTTCTGGATTTATCAAAAACAACAACTGATTTTACGGCAAGGTATAATGCCGATATTCTCGAAGCATTTACTACGTTTAGGGATACATATACACGTTTGATAACCAGCAGGGTAAAGTTGAAATTTAGATTTTACTATGCAACATTAGCATCAGAATTACATCCTAATGTAATTCAGCAAGCCGAAGAACTGAAAGATACCATAAAAGGATTATTCCCGAATGCAGTTGTTGAGGTAACTTTTGTTGATTCTGATACTCTGTTTGAAATGTATAATGCGGTGATAGAAAATAGAGTGAATCTTAAATTTGCAGATATTCCAATTTCGCCAAATCAAAAAAATTATGTTGCGTTAGTTGATTTGAAAAGCTATTTTAACTTTATAGTAAATGATGAAGGCGATGTGAGAAAGAGTTTTTTCGATTCTAATGTGCGTGATTATCAAGGAAAAAATAATGTAAACAGTAGTATATCCGAAACATTACATAGAGCCGATGATAATGATTTTTGGTGGTTAAATAATGGAGTTACAGTACTGGCATCCGAAGCTACATTGGTAAATAATAGAGAGTTACAAATTGTTAATCCTGAAATTGTTAATGGATTACAAACTTCAATGGAAATATATAATTATTTTTCCGAAAATAGAGAAGCATTAGAGTCAGAAAAACGTTCCATATTGCTAAGGATAATTGTTCCTGATAATGAAGAATCAAGAGATCAAATTATCTTTGCTACAAATAATCAGACAAATATTCCTAAAGCAACATTGCGTGTGACGGATCCTATACATCTTCAAATTGAAATGTATTTTAAGAGTAGAGGATTATTTTACGATAGGAGAAAAAATTATTATAAAAACCAGGGACATAAGCCTGCGGAGATTGTTGGGGTATCTTTTCTTGCACAATGTCTTATTACAATTTTCCTGAAAAAGCCAGACTATGCACGAGCAAGACCATCAACATTGCTGAATGACGAAAAAACATACAACGAATTATACGAAAAGAATAATGATCTAGAGGTATTTTATAGAGTAGCTTTACTAGGTAAAAAAATCCAGAAAAATGTAAGAAGTGGTTCTGATTATTCTTCAGCAGAAAAAAGTGATATTTTGTATTATGTACTGTATGCAGTTATTGCAGATGTATTGGGTAAGAGAAATATTACTCCCGCTGATATTAAGAACTTGGATATGGATTCTGTAACGGATACCTTAATTGAAGATATTCGAAATAGAGTATACGAAATATATAAACAGCATGGAGGAAATGGACGTGTAGCCAAAAGTGCAGAATTTATACAGTATATAGATAATATGTTAGATGAATAAAGTGAAGACAACCCTCCCGGCCATCATGGTCAGTAGGGTTTCGTACGTTTATGAAATTATGCATTAACATCAATACTAACACCTGATTTCAGTTGGACGGTGATGTGGTCATCTCAGATGATTATCTGTTGGATCCAGCGTCGCACCAGTGATTCGTCGAATTCGGTGAGATGGGTAGTCTGCTGTGCGATGCAATCCTACAGGTCATTGATCCATCATTTGTACCTGCATCAAGTGTGGTGACGTTTATAGATGAAGCGCTGGTTCGAAAGTATATCGAGCAGATCAAGATATTTGAAGACCATTTCATGGTTTGCTTTAAGGCAAAGTTGGAAATAGATATTCGAAGGTAGGTTTTTATAAGTGTTTGTAGCAAAGGCGAAGGCTCCTGCTTATTTTTTGCTAAAGTTTAGGGGGATAGATTGAAAAAACAAAAGAAAATTGTTATTAATCGAGATAATGTTGAAGAATTTGTACGTTCACGTAATACTTCAAAAGATTATTCTAATAAAACAAGAATGCAAAGACAAAAATTATATATTCAAACTTATATTAATCAATTGAAAACTAAACTTACAAATGATTATTCAATAACACTTCAAAAAATGTATGATTTTTATAGTAAATTAAAACAGCTTGTATTACAATTGTTTTATGAAGAAGATAAGTAGGAGGGGTGTTTTTATGTATAAGATAAATGATTTATATGATTTAACACATAGTCAAGCAAAGGATTATTTATCAAAATATGAGTATCCTTGGCAAGCTTTAAAAGGAATTAAAGATTTTATTATTGAATTAGGAGAAACTTTAGGGGATGAATATCAAGAAGTGAATGAACATGTTTGGATTCACAAAGATGCTAAAGTTTTTGATAGTGCTTATATTGGTTCACCTTGTATTATTGGTGCAGGAACAGAAGTGAGACATTGTGCTTTTATCAGAGGAAGTGCATTAGTAGGGGAAAATTGTGTTATTGGTAATTCTGTTGAGTTAAAGAATGTTATTATTTTTGATAATGTACAAGTTCCTCATTATAACTATGTAGGTGATTCTATTTTGGGATATAAGTCTCATATGGGTGCAGGATCAATTACAAGTAATGTTAAAAGTGATAAGACATTAGTAGTTGTAAAAGATAGATTTAACCATGAAGAAATTGAAACTGGACTTAAAAAAATGGGTGCAATGCTAGGAGATTATGTAGAAGTAGGATGTAATAGTGTTTTAAACCCTGGAACTGTTATTGGAAGAAATAGTAATATTTATCCATTATCTAGAGTAAGAGGCGTTGTACCAGAAAATTCAATTTTTAAGGAACTTAATGATATTGTAGAAAAGAAATAATTATTAGAGGCAATGTGATTTAAAAACATTGCTTTTTTATTGATATTATAATCATACATGTAATTAAAATTATAAAAATTTAAATTAGATGAGTATTTAAGTAATTAAAATAGCATATTGGTTATAAAGGGTTGATAAAAATTAAAAAAATGATATGGTTTAAGTAAATATTCTATATGAAGAAAGGATAGAAAAAATGAATAAAAAAGTAAGAAAAGCAATTATACCAGCAGCAGGATTAGGAACAAGATTTCTACCAGCAACAAAAGCAATCGCTAAAGAAATGTTGCCAATCGTAGATATTCCAACAATTCAATACATTATCCAAGAAGCAGTGGATAGTGGAATTGAAGAAATCTTAATTATTACAAATAGTAATAAACATGCGATGGAAAACCATTTTGATAAAAACTATGAACTAGAAGAAAGATTAAAAGAATCAGGAAAACTAGAACAAGTAAAAATGATCCAAGATATCGCAGATATGGCCAATATCTACTATATCAGACAGAAAGAACCAAAAGGATTAGGACATGCAGTACTTTGTGCTAAATCTTTTATAGGAGATGAACCATTTGCAGTCTTACTAGGAGATGATGTGGTTGTCAATAAAGAAGGAAAACCAGCTTTAAAACAATTAATAGAACAATATAGTAAAACATCAGCATCAGTAATTGGAGTACAAACAGTCGATAAAAAAGATGTCAGCAAATATGGAATCGTAGAACCATCAAAATCACATCCAGCAAAAGGAAGACTGGTAAAATTAACAGATATGGTAGAAAAACCAGCAGTAGAGAAAGCACCAAGTCAACTAGCAGTCTTAGGGAGATATGTATTGACACCTGAAATCTTTGAATTGTTAGAAACACAAGGAAAGGGAGCAGGAGGAGAAATCCAATTAACAGATGCCATTAAAAGATTGTTAGATAGACAAGCAGTGTATGCGTATGATTTTGAAGGAAAGAGATATGATGTAGGGGATAAATTTGGATTTATCAAAGCAACAATCGATTTTGCATTAGATAGAGAAGATTTACATGATCAAGTGAATGAATATATTCATACATTAGTTGAAAAAGAAAAAGCTAAATAAAATATTATAAAGAAGCCTTTATTTAAGGGCTTCTTTTTTATAAAAATAAGTATAATAATTTTTCTTTTTACAATATCTAAAATACTCTATAAACATCAAATCATAAAAAAGCGTCAAAAAAGATCAATGAAAAAAACGTTGATATAAAGACAGAAAAAGAGGGGAATAGAGAAAAAAACAAAAAAAGATAGAAAAAAAGCTTTACAAAAGGGAGAGGGG
>OGZP01001387.1_pt1 | contig 17736 bp, 10 predicted proteins | sample 1576811 | NCBI WGS metagenome assembly OGZP01 (sample SAMEA3541553, study PRJEB24748) | human gut metagenome | biome: human gut; feature: human-associated habitat; material: faeces | place: China | collected 2012
GACTGAATTAATTAGTGGAGAGCCGGATACAGGGAGACTTGTAAGTCCGGTTCGGGGGCGAGTGCCCGGAAACCTATCATAGAAATATGACAAGGCGCTGGGTACTTAGCCTACTCTGGACGGAGGCGTCGAGCTGCCCCAAAAAAGATTGGAAACCTGGCAAAATTCCTATTGGGCTTTAGCTGCCGGAATAACCAAATCATTCTGTAAAGACAAACTGTATATATCCCTCGACGTGAACAATATCCTTTCGACCAAACTGAAAAAGGAAACGGTACGCTGGGACAACTCCTACTATTCCGTCCTGCGGCAACCTCGGGGACACAGAAGTCTGCGGCTGGTCTTTTCGATCGGCTACCGGTTCAACCGAAATGCCAAAAAGAGCGTATCGACCGTGCAAACGTTACGAGATCCGGAAGAAATTCTGAAATAGGCCGCTCAAGACCCGTATTCGAATCCAGTGCGCAAGACGTGCTTTCCGAGAACCGTATTTTGTGAAACTTTTCCGCTCGATATATGAATAGTGGAATTGGCATCGCTTTTCTCCCCGGCAATCCGAAGCATTTCGGCGCTTTCACATCTGCCTCAAAAACCAAAAAAATTACGGACGGCTGCATCCGGCAGCCGCCCGTAAAAAATTCCGCCCTCCGAAATCAGAAGTTGTAGCGCACCATCAGATTGACCCGATTGGCATGGCCCTTCATTCCGTCCATATTTTCGCGGGTGCCGTACAGGTATTCGGCCGCAAGCTGACAGCAGGGGGCCAAATCCCAGAAAATATTGCCGAAGACATACTGACCGCGACGGTATTCGTCATCGGCATAGGCCCCGTTCCTGCGGCAAACCTCCGCCATGGAATAACCGCCCGAAATGGCGAGTTTGTTCGGAACGAGGTCGATTTGCGCAGCCGCCTGCCAACCGTACATCGGCATAGTCTGAATACTCCTCGGATTGTGAGGATTGGGTGTAAAATCCAGTCCGATGCCCGATAAATCTTGGATGTAGGGAGTGATGCCCTCGCCGTACACACCGTTGAAGAAGAGTTGCAGGGGACCCGCTACTTTGATATTTCCGCTGGCCTGGACGCCCCAGCCGAAGAGCGAAGTATTGTTACCCGTCGATTCGTTGTGCAGATACATATCGCGGAAAACGGCCGATGCCCGGAAATGGCTCTCCTTGTTCCGGCCCCAATTCACCTGCATATAAACCGGAAAATCGGGTACGCGCTGCGGAATCGAAGCGAACGAATCGCCGTAGGTGCCGCTTACGTTCGGTAGCTCGGCGGCAACGCCGAATTTCAGAATATCGCGGTAGATCGAATGCTCGTAACGGATCATCGTCGAGAAAAAGTAGTTATAGGCATTGGGACCCTGGAAGTCGATCGTATTGGGAGCGGCGTTCAGGTCGCAGAACGTCGTTACGTCGCGTCCGAACGTGAACCCTTTGAACGATACGTAAGCCGACCGGATACGGGGCGTATAACTGTTGGTTCCTCCGCCGCGGAAGTCCGTACTGAAATAGAGGGTGACACGGCCCAGTTTTTTCGAATTGGCGATGGCCTTCAGAAATATGCGGGAGGTAGTTCCGTCCAGGCCGAATTTCTGACGGGTGGCATAGGTGCCGGGAACGGCGATCGTGGCCGGAATGAAATCCTGTGCTCCGGAGATTCCGTCGAAGTCATACGACGCACGCAGAGTCACCTGGCCGCCGAGCGAGAAAGAGAATTTGTTCTGCTTGGTGGCGAAGATGAAGTGAGGCAGTTCATCCTGCTGGAAACCGGGATGATGGGTTTCGATATAATCCCGAATGGCATTGTCGATTGCCAGTTGGTTCAATACGGCCGCTTCGAGCAAGGCCTCTTCGTCTGCAGGCGGTTGAGGTGCATTGACGGAAACCAAATAAACCGTCGGAGAGTATTCGCCGGTCTTTACGCTGTCCTTACGGATCTGGTAGGTCTGGGCCGAAACCGAGGCCGCAGAAACCGCCAGCAACATTGCGATTAAAAGTCGAAAAATTTTCATAAGCAATAAAATTAAATTATTCCGATAATGGCGGATGCCATCTATATATGTATATTACGATTTTGGAAGTCAGACAATTGGTATTTGCCCGAAACGTGGCAAGTTATATGCCAAAATACCCGGCAAGAACAGGTGCAGCAGGTCGGAAAGCGGGATCCTCCAGCCTGCGAGCCGGACCGGTCACGGCATCTGCCAGACGTTCGAACCTATTCCCGAAGTCTTCGGACGGATGTCGGTCTCCTTTCCCTAAATAAAATTCCCTCAAAAAGTGTAAAAAATGAACAGAAGGCGTTGGCAAATCCTGCAAATCGGATAAACTAACGGCGAAATAGTTATTTCCGAAACGGTCGCTATCCGATATTTTTGTATTTTTGTAAAAACATATTTTTCATATGAAACATAAGTTAGTGATAGCAATGACTGCGGCAACGCTGTTTCTGGTCGGGTGCGGGCAGCAGCAACATACGGAACAGGTAATGCTCGTGCGCATCGATACCGTAAAAACAGCGAATACCTGTGATATTCTCGAATTTCCCGCCCGAGTACAGGCTGCCGGAGAAGTTCACCTCGCTTTCAAGATACCCGGAACCTTGCAACGTATTTATGTCGATGACGGGGCTTTTGTCCGTCAGGGTGAACTTGTTGCCGAAATGGATCCGCGCGATTACGAACTTCAGTTACAGGCGGTCGAAGCCGAATATTTGAGTATCAAGGCCGAAGCCGAACGTGTAATGGCGCTTTACGACCAAAACGTCGCTACCGCCGATGCTTACGACAAAGCGCGATACGGGCTGCAACAGATTACGGCGAAATACGAGAACGCCCGCAACCAATTGGCCGATACGAAACTGTATGCTCCTTTCGACGGCTACGTGAAGCGTCGGCGTTTCGATCCTCCGACGGTCGTAGCGGCCGGAATGCCGGTCATCACGTTCCTGTCGGGCAAGAATCCCGAGGTCGAACTTTTCATTCCGGCATCGACTTACATTCGCCGTCGGGAGATCGCTTCGTTTGCGGCGGTGTTCGATTTTCTGCAAGGGCAAAAAATTCCGCTGCGTCTGCTCCATGTCGATCCGAGCGCCAATGCCAATCAGCTTTACGCCGTGCGGTTGGCACTGCCCGTGAATACGGAGATCGCGGCGACACCCGGTATGAACGCAACGGTCGAAGTCGCCATGCGGCAGGAAACGGAGGCATCGGTAGAGATTCCTGCATCGGCTCTGTTCAGCAACGGCGACAAGATGAGTTACGTGTGGATTTACCGACAGGACGGGACGATCGCACGCCGACGGGTCGAAGTAGCCCGTCTGCATACGGACGGAACGGCGACGATAGCGGATGGTCTGAACGAAGGCGAACGGATCGTCGTGGCCGGAGTTCATAAATTGACGGAAGGCCAGCGGGTCGCACCGCTTCCTGCTCCGTCGAAAACCAATGAAGGAGGGCTGCTATGATCGACTTGGGCAAATGGGCTTTCGGACACAGCAAGCTCGTCTATTTTCTGTTGGCGGTACTGTTGGTAGGCGGTCTGAAATCGGCCTACGACATGGGAAAACTCGAAGATCCCGAAGTCAAGGTAAAAATCGCCATGGTGGTCGGGGTTCGTCCGGGAGCGTCGGCGCACGAAATGGAACTGGAAGTGACCGACCCGCTGGAAAAGGCGATCCGTACCGTCGGAGAGGTGGACAATACGCAGAGTTGGTCGTACAACGACCTCTGCATCATACAGGTAGAACTCAAAAGTACGACGCCCGATGACCGGCTCGAACAGTGTTGGGATATGCTGCGGCACAAGGTTTCCGATGCGGAAGCGTCGTTGCCCGGCGGTACATCCGTGACGGTTCAGGACGATTTCAGTCTGGTTTACGGTATGTTTTACGCCCTGACCGCCGAAGGCTTCAGCGAAAGACAGCTCGCCGACTATGCCGGACTGATCCAGCGCGAATTGACCGATCTCGACGGCGTGGCCCGGGTGGAGCTTTACGGAAAGCGCGAGGAGAGTATCGATATTTCGCTGCGTGCGGACCGAATGGCGACACTCGGCATTTCGCCAACGGAAGTACTCGCCACCCTGAACGGACAAAACGGCACTTTCTATGCCGGTTACTACGACAACGGGGATCAACGCGTGCGCGTAACGGTCACCGATAAGTCGCGTACGGTCGAACAGATCCGCAACATGGTCATTCAGGGCCATGAAGACGACCAGTTGCGTCTGGGGGATATTGCGACCGTAGAGAGCGGCTATACGGAACCCGTACGCAATTCGATGACCTATAACGGTGAACGTGCCGTCGGTATCGCCGTAGCCGCCGCCTCGGGAACCGACATCGTAAAGGTCGGCAATGCGGTCGAACGGCGGCTCGCCGAATTACAGGAGGAACGTTTTCCTGCAGGCGTCGCTTGCCACAAGGTCTTCTATCAACCCGAACGGGTAACAGGGGCCCTCTCCACTTTCTTCATCAATCTGGTCGAATCGGTATTGATCGTCATCGCGATTCTGATGATTACGATGGGGTTCCGCAGCGGCGTAATCATCGGATTCAGTCTGCTTACGATCGTCATCGGCACGTTTCTGCTGCTGGGTATGACCGGCGGCACGATGCAGCGGGTTTCACTGGCGGCGTTCATTCTCGCAATGGGGATGCTGGTGGACAATGCGATCGTCATAGTAGATGGTATTCTGGTCGATCTGAAGCTGGGCAAGCCGCGCCGCGAAGCGATGTGCGCCATCGGTCGTAAAACCGCCATGCCGTTGCTCGGAGCTACGGTCATTGCCATCCTCGCATTTCTGCCCGTTTTCCTTTCGCCCGATACGGCAGGCGTCTATGTGCGCGATCTGTTTATCGTGCTGGCGGCGAGTCTGCTGTTGAGTTGGGTCCTGGCTCTGGTGCACGTGCCGCTGATGGCGAATCGGCTTTTGAAGCAACCGTCGAGGACCGAGGGAAGCGGTAAACTGTATGACAGCACGTTGTATCGTCGTTTCGGCGATCTGCTTCGCTTCGGTTTGCGGCACCGTATCGCGGCCCTGTCGGTCATTCTCGTTCTGCTCGGATTGAGCGTCTGGGGATTCCGGTACGTGCGGCAGGGATTCTTTCCCGATATGGTTTACGACCAACTCTATATCGAATACAAATTGCCCGAAGGTACGAACTCCACACGGGTTGCCGCCGACCTGCGGGAAATCGAAGCGTACCTTAAGACTCGTCCCGAAATCCGGAACGTTGTTGCGTCCGTGGGCGGGACGCCGGCACGGTATAATCTGGTGCGCAGTATCGCCACGCCGTCGCTCTCTTACGGAGAATTGATCGTCGATTTCGAATCGCCCGAATCGCTGGTGGAAAACATGGATGTCATTCAGGAGGATCTTTCGGCCCGTTACCCCGACGCGTACGTCAAGGTGAAGCGTTATAATATCATGTTCAAAAAATACCCGATCGAAGTGCAATTTTCCGGACCCGATCCGGCGGTACTGCACCGGTTGGCGGATTCCGCACGAATGATTATGGCGCGCACGCCCCAGGTTGCGCAGATCACTACCGGTTGGGAACCTGCGGTTCCCGTTTTGGCGGTGGATTACCACCAGGCGGCCGCCCGTCGCGCCAACCTGAGCCGCCAGGATATCGCCACCTCGTTGCTGACGGCCGAAGGCGGTATTCCCGTCGGGACGTTCTACGAAGGAGTACATCGCAATACGATCTATCTCAAATGTACGGCGGCCGACGGCTCGCGCATCGACAATCCGGAGAACGTACCCGTTTTCCCGATGCTCCCGAATGTAAATGCGCTGCTTGACGACGAGCTGGTGGGAAGCCTTCAGACCGGCACGCTCGACAAAGGCGATATCATCCGAAGGCTGGCGCAGACCATCCCCCTCGGGCAAGTCGGACGGGGTGTCGGCATTCGCTGGGAAGATCCGGTCATTCCGCGCTATAACGGTCAGCGCATGCAGAGCGTGATGTGTTCCCCCGCACCGGGTGTTGAAACCGAGGCGGCACGACAAACTATTGCCGAACAGATCGAAGACATTCCGTTGCCGACCGGCTATTCGATACGCTGGGATGGTGAAAAAGGGGCCCGTGACCAGACGATGTACTGGCTTTTCAAACAGGTCCCGCTGGCCGTAGTACTCATCATCGCTGTTCTGATTCTCTTGTTCGGCGACTATCGCAAGCCGACGATCGTGTTGTGCTGCATTCCTTTATTGGCCGTCGGCATCGTCGGAGCAATGTTGCTGACCGGAAAGACGTTCGACTTCTGCGCCATTGTGGGTGCGTTGGGATTGATGGGCATGCTGATTAAAAATTGCATCGTATTGTTGGACGAAATCGGCCAGCGGTGCAGCGGCGATACCGACCTCATAGCCGGACTGGTCGTCAGCGCCCAAAGTCGTCTGCGGCCTGTGATGATGGCTTCGCTTACCACCATTCTCGGTATGATTCCGCTGCTCGGCGATGCGATGTTCGGTTCAATGGCTGCGACGATCATGGGCGGACTGTTCTTTTCGACCATCGCCACGTTGTTGTTTCTGCCGATACTTTACGCCCTGTTTTTCAAAATCAAAACGAAATAATACGATTCGGCCGCAGGCCATACCTTACCGTTCGTGCCGCACCGATGCGGCGCGAACGGTGTCGATATTCGACGAGCGCATCGAACAACTGCAACACAATGTTCGCCCGATCTTCGGCGCAGGGCAGAACGACGGGTGCAAACGGACCCGGCTTTCACTATCTTTGAAGTACTCCGCTGCGGCAAGACGCAAATAAAATTTGCTTTTGCCCTCGGCCTAATCGCAATCTTTGACTTCGTCTTAGATACTTCGCCTCGGCAAAGTACAAATAAATTTGTTTTTGCCCTCGGCTTAATCCCAATCTTTGACTTCGTCTTAGATACTCCGCCTCGGCAAAATGCAAATAAATTTGCTTTTGCGCTCGGCTTAATCCCAATCTTTGACTTCGTCTTAGATACTCCGCCTCGGCAAAGCACAAATAAATTTGTTTTTGCCCTCGGCTTAATCGTATCTTTGCAGAAGATAGGAGGCGGTTCGGCAATCTGTACGTGCCAATTCGTGCGATTGCCATCATCTTATTATCTTTGCAAAAACGATTCCGTCCGGTCGATCTGTCGATAAAATGCCAGAGAGCGACTGAACGCGATAACGAAAAAATCGAGCTATATGATCTGGTTTCTGCTTCTCCTCTCCCTGCTTTTTGCCGGGGTGGACTTTCTCTTCTACCGGGTGCGGATGCGTCGGCATTCCGAGCGCCTTCGCCGCGCCTTCGTCTGGTTCGCGGTGTTTTCGGATGCGCTTCCGATCGTCGTGGTGCTGCTGCTCAAGGCCGTACCGGACAATACGACGGGCTGGATGCAGGCAGCCCAATGGTTTACCTTCGTCTTCCTGTTGCTGATCGGCTGTCGTTACGGCTATTATTTCGGTTTGTTGTTCGATCGGCATCGGAGTTTCAGTCGGGTAGGGGCGCTCTTCGCTGTCGGATGTGCCGTATGGCTCGTATGGGGAGCGGCTTGGGGCAGACAAGCCCTGCGGGTGAACGAAGTCGAAATCCGGACCGCAGCACTGCCCGCCGCATTCGACGGATTCCGGATCGTGCAATTCTCGGATCTGCACATCGGCACGCTCGTGCGGCCGGAACGGGAGATGAACCGGCTCGTGGATACGATCAATGCGCTGCGACCCGACCTCGTCGTCTTCAGCGGCGATTTGGTCAATGTCCGCTCCACGGAACTCACATCGGACGTATTGGCTATTCTGGGAAGGCTTCGCGCCCCGTACGGTGTCATCTCGACCCTGGGCAATCACGACGTGGGACTTTATATCAAAGACACCGTCGCCCTGCCGCGTGCTGAAAACAACCGGCAGGTAATCGACCGGCAGCGGAAGATCGGGTGGCGGATGCTGCTGGATTCGACCCTCTACCTGCGCCGGGGCAGCGATTCGATTTCGGTGACGGGCATCTCGTTCGATCCCACGCTGCAAAAATTCCGACATTCGTTCGATCTTCCCGAAATATCCCTCGCAACCGCTTACGAAGGCATGCCGGAGGGTATGTTCAACCTGACGGTTTCGCATCTGCCGCAACTGTGGCCCAATATCACCGCCCTCGGTCGCGGAAACCTCACGCTGGCAGGGCACGTGCACAGTATGCAGATCAAGGGACATCTCTTCGGACGGGCGTTCTCTCCGGCACAACTGATGTACGACCGTTGGAGCGGGCGCTACGACGATGCGGCCGGCAATACGCTCTACATCAACGACGGAATCGGATACGTCGGTTTTCCGATGCGGCTCGGCGCCGATCCTGAAATCACCCTTTTTACGCTGAAAAAATGAAAGTGACCGTTTCCACCGCCGTTTCTGCGGACGGATATCTGGACGACCGTTCGCCCGACCGCCTGATCCTCTCCACGCCCGAAGACTGGGCCGAAGTGCATCGCCTCCGGGCTGCTTGCGACGCTATTCTGGTCGGGGCCGAAACCATCCGGCGGGACAATCCCTCGCTGCTGGTCGGCGACGAAGTTCTTCGTCGGGAACGAATCGACCGGGGGCTTCCGTCCAACCCGGTCAAGGTAACGCTGACCGCTTCGTGCCGGCTCTCGCCGGAGGCCAATTTCTTCACCCGGGGAGATCAGGAAAAGATCGTCTTCACCTCCTGCTCCGACCCCGGTCCCCTGCGGCAGGTGGCGACGGTGATACCCGCCGCAGAGATCACGGCTGCTCTGATCGTTACCGAACTTGAAAAACGGGGACTTCGCTCCCTGCTGGTCGAAGGAGGAGCTGCGACGCTCCGGATGTTCTTTGCCGAAAATCTGGTCGATACCTTCCGGCTGGCTGTCAATCCGGCCGTAAAAGTGGGGGATCCCCGGGCACCCCGTTTGGAGGTCGGTTCCGGTTATCTGCAAACGCCGCATTCGACCGAATCGTTGGGAGGAATGCGGGTCACGACCTATGCGATCAAGCCCGACCGGACCGCCGAAGACCGCCGCTACCTGCAAATGGCGATCGACGAAAGCCGCAAATGTACGCCCTCGACCTCTTCCTATTGTGTAGGTGCAGTGATTGTAACGACTAACCGAAAGATATTTACGGGTTACACTCACGAAACTTCTCCGACCCACCACGCTGAACAGGAAGCGATTCTGAAAGCGCTTGCAGCGGGTGTCGAATTGCGGGGGGCGACCATCTATTCTTCGATGGAACCGTGCTCCGAACGAAAAAGTGAACCGGAAAGTTGCTCGGAATTGATAATTCGGCACGAATTTCGCCGGGTAGTTTTTGCTCTATATGAGCCGGACTGTTTCGTTTGTTGCCAGGGCGCCCTGAACCTCCGTCGCCACGGGATCGAAGTCAGCGTCGATGAGACGCTGTCCGGTCAGGTCCGAGCGATAAACGCACATATCGGACATTGAGGAGCATGGTTATTTTTTGTTCTGTTTTACGCCGAATATTGGCCTAAACAGCCACAACAAATTATACGTACGAATATTCGCACTATCTTCGCATAAAAATTTAGAAGACCATTTTATGAACCGTGTAATCGTTTCATTTTTCGCTCTGTTAGCTGCCGCACCTCTGGCGGCTCAGGAGCAAACGCCCCGGGTACTTTCCCTGGATGAAGCCCTGGAGATCACCCTCTCCGGAAGTCCGGTCATCGAAGCCTCGCGTTACGAAGAAAAAGCCGCCCAGCAGGAACGGCGGGCAGCGATCGGCTTGCGTATGCCGCAAATCAGCGTAGGCGGAGCCTACACCTATTTGGGCAAGGACATCGGATTCGACTTCAACGATTTGAAAGGGCCTGTCGGAAACATCACCCACGACATTCTCGGCAGCGGGCTGATCCCGACCGAATTGATCCCCCAGATTCAGCAACTTCTCACCCCGGTCATGGGAGCGGATTGGTTCCTGACATTGCAGGACCGCAGTCTCGGATTCGTCGGAGGGCAGGTAACCCTGCCGATCTATATGGGCGGCAAGATCAACACGGCCAACCGTGCCGCGAAAATCAACGAAAAGACTGCAGTCGAGCAGGGAAACCAAAACCGCAACGCGCTGGTTTCGGAGCTCGTGGAGCGATACTACGGTCTGGCGCTGGCCCGACAGGTCGTCGAAGTACGCCAGCAGGTAGTGGATGGAGTAGGCCAACATCTGAAGGATGCGATCGCCCTCGAACAGAACGGTATGATCCCCCACAGCGAACGTCTTTACGTCGAATTCAAGATGGCCGAGGCGGAGCGGGAGCTTCAAAACGCCCGGTTGCAGGTCGAAACCATCGCCAGTGCACTGAATAATACGCTCGGACAGCAGGCAGAGGTTCTGCCCGTAACGACGATGTTCGTACTCGGCAACCTGGAAGACGTAGCCTATTACAAAGACCTGGCGGCCAAGTTCAATCCGCTGCTCAGCCAGGTAGCCCTCAAGCGCCAGTTGGCCAAGGAAGGAGTTCGGCTGCAACGGGCCAATTTCCTGCCGCAGGTCGCGGCGATGGGCGGAGCCTCGTTCTACAACTACCAGGTAACTAAAATAATGCCCCGCTGGGCAGTAGGTGTCGGCGTTAATCTCAAGATTTTCGACGGCCTGAACCGCGAATACAAATATTCGGCGGCAAAACAGACGGTCAAGCAAGTGGAAGTGCTGGAAATGAAAGCCGGCAAGGACATTGCAGTACTGATCGAAAAACTCTACAACCAAATGAACAACTATGCCAACCAGATGAAGTCGATCGACGCTTCGCTCGCATTTGCGGAGGAGTATCTCAAAGCCAAGAATGCGGCATTCCTGGAAGGTATGAGTTCCTCCTCCGATCTGGTGGATGCCGAGCTGAATCTCGCCAAGGTGCGCACCGAGCGTATGCAGACCGCCTACAATTACGATGTCGCACTGGCCAAGTTGCTCGAAGCCGCCGGCATCAGCGATGAGTTCATCAGCTACCTGCACCGTACCGACGCCCGTCCCATTCATTTCGACAAAGAGTAAATATAGATAATCCCATGAAAAAAAGTACCATTGTCACGATCATTCTGATTGCCGCCGCTGTCGTGCTGGGCGTCATCTTCATCAGTTGGTATTTACGCAAGGCCACGCCCCTGTACATCCAGGGAACGGTGGAATGTACTACATACAAAGCTTCGTCGAAAGTTCCCGGCCGTATCGAGGAGATGAAAGTAGAGGAGGGACAGCACGTCACCAAGGGCGAACTGCTCTACACGCTCTCGACCCCCGAACTGAATGCCAAGTTGCAACAGGCCGAAGCCGTGAAGAGCGCCGCATCGGCCATGGACCAAAAAGCCCTCACCGGCGCCCGTATCCAACAGAAGGAAGCCGCACTGAATCTCTGGGAAAAAGCCCAGGCAGGACTGTTGTTGGCCCAGAAAACCTTCGACCGCGTGAACAACCTCTATGAACAAGGCGTCGTTCCGGCCCAGAAGCTGGATGAAGCCCGCGCCAACCTGCAGGCGATGCAGGCGACCGAGCGTGCGGCCAAAGCGCAATGCGAACTGGTATTCGACGGAGCCAGCAAGGAGGAGAAAGAGGCGGCAGCCGCCCAGGTACGGCAGGCCGAAGGCGCCGTTTCGGAAGTGGAGTCCTATCTTTCGGATGCCTTGGTTTACTCCCCTGTAACGGGCGAGGTTTCGACGATCATCGCCGAAGCCGGCGAACTGGTCGGAACGGGTTATCCCGTAGTGGCGATTCTCGATATGAGCGACGTATGGGTGACCTTCAACATCAAGGAGGATCTGATGCCCGACATCCATATCGGAACCCGTATGACGGGTTACATCCCGGCCTTGGACCGCAGCGTGGAGTTTGAGGTGACCTATATCGCTGTGCAGGCCGATTTCGCCACCTGGTCCGCAACACGCACGCAGGGCGGCTTCGACATTCGCACCTTCGCCGTCAAAGCCAAACCCACGCAAGACGTGGAATACATCCGGCCGGGGATGAGCGTACTGGTGAACTGGAAAGACATCGCCAAATAATTCAGAAAGGGTAGCGTATGCCGGGCTTTTTCAGCAATACGCTCGCCGTCCTGCGGCGGGAGATCCACCGGGTCGCACGTCAGCCGATGTATTGGCTGCTGACGGTGATTCTGCCGATCGTCGCGTTCGCATTCTTCGCGGTGTTGTTATACAAGGGAGTGGCACGCGACATTCCGATCGCCGTCGTGGACCAGGACAACAGCACCCTCTCCCGCAAAGTGACGCAGATGATCGACGCGACGCCTACGGCTTGGGTCGCTTACGGCGTACAGGGGATGGAAGAGGCCGAACGACTGATGCTTCAGGGCAAGGTCATGGGAATCGTTCTGATTCCCGATTTCTTCGAAAAGAACATTCTCAACAACAGCCAGCCCCATCTGGAAAGCTACCTGACCGGCACGAACATTACGGTAAACGGTCTGCTGGCGAAGGATTTGCAAACGACTGTCACCACTTTTACCGCCGGTATCCAGCTGCAACTGCTGATGAAACAGGGGCTGACCGAGAAACAGGCTATGGCGCAACTGATGCCCGTACGGTTCGACAAACATGTGCTATTCAACCCGCATATCAACTACGGCTATTACCTTTCGCCGAGTTTTATGCCGATGATGCTTCTGATCTTCACGATCATGGCGACGATTTTCGTCATCGGAACCGAACTCAAGAACGGCACGGCCAGGGAGTGGTACGACACGGCCGGAGGCTCGGTCTTCGCAGCCTACGCGGGCAAAATCCTGCCGATTACGGCCATTATGTTCCTGATGTCGGAATTGATGCTCCTGGTCATCTTCAAGGTGGTCGGCGTACCGCTGAACGGCAGCCTGACGGTCATCACCATCAGCAATCTGCTCTTCATCCTGAGTTACCAGTCCCTCGGTGCGATGATCGTCACCGTGTTGAGCAATCTGCGCCTGTCGCTTTCGATCGGCGGCGGTTACTCGGTACTGGCCTTCACGTTTTCGGGCCTTACGTTCCCGATTATGGCTATGAGCAAACCCATGCAATGGTTCTGCTGCATCTTTCCGTTCACATTCTACACCGACATCATGGTCGATCAGGCTCTGCGCGGTGCTCCGGCGATATACTCGTTGCCCGACATGGGCATCATCGCCCTGTTCATCATTCTTCCGCTGCTGTGTCTGCCGCGCCTGCGCACTATCTGCACGAATAAAAAATACTGGGGGAGATTATAGCGATGAGTCGATTTACCAAACAGATAACCTCTTACTGGCAACAGTTCCGCACCGTCGTCCGCAACGAATACGGCTCGATCTTCACGGATGCCGGCGTGATTCTCGTGCTGGTGCTCGCCCTGCTGATCTATTCCACGCTCTATTCGCTGGCTTACGGGACGCAGGTACTTCGCAACGTGCCGATCGGAGTAATCGACATGAGCAACACTTCGACCAGCCGTCAGTTGATCAATACCTTCAATGCCGGACCGAACGTCTATGTGGCCTACGACCCCGGCGACATGGACGAGGCCAAACACCTTTTCTACGACCGGGAGATATACGGCGTGGTTTACATCCCCTCCGATTACGAGGAAAAACTGCTCGGCGGACAGCAGGCGGTCGTTTCGCTCTATGTCGATGCCAGCTATTTTCTGATGTACCGCCAGGCGTTCCAGGAGCTCGTGTCGGGCATCGGCACCACAGGAGCTATGGTGGAATTCCAGCGGTTGATCGCAAAAGGAGCCAACATCCCGCAGGCTACGGCCACGACGCAGCCCGTGATTTACCAAAGCCACAATTTGTTCAATCCCTATCTGGGATACGGATCGTTCGTGATGCCGGCTATCATCATGGTCATCATCCAACAGACGATGCTGATCGGCATCGGTATGATCGGAGGCACCTGGAGCGAATTCGGACTTTACAAGAAACTCATTCCTCCGGGACGCCGGAGAATGTCCACGCTGCCCGTCGTGGCAGGCAAAGCGTTCGTTTATGCGTCGATCTACGCCGTCACCCTGTTTTATATTCTGGGACTGCACTACAAATTGTTTCATTTCCCGACCAACGGTCACACGGCGGACATCATCGCCTTTCTCATCCCGTATCTGCTGTCCTGTATTTTCCTGGGCATCGCCGTCTCGACGCTGTTCCAGCGACGCGAACAGTCGATCATGCTGTTACTCTGGTGTTCGATCCCGGCTCTGATGCTCAGCGGAGCTTCCGTACCCCGCGAAGCGATGCCCGAATGGCTCTACCGGTTCGGCCAGATTCTGCCGAGCAGCAGCGGGGTAGAAGGGTTCATCCGGCTCCAAAGTATGGGGGCTTCGTTCAGCGACGTGTTGCACGAGGTACGTATCCTGTGGATTCTCACGATAGTTTACGGCGGATTCGCTGCTGTCGGCATACACCTTCGCCTCAAGAAGGCCGCAGGTAAATAACCCGATTAAAATATGAGCTTCTCCGAAACTATGGAACGACTTGCTTTTACCCTTTTTGCCGTATTTGCAGCAGTAACGCTTTGCAGCGCTCAAAATCCGAATGAAACGCGCGTTGTCAAAGACGCTTCCGGACGTGTGAAGTACACCGTTCAAAAAACGGGAGATCGGGAAATAATCAAGGATTCAAAAGGGAAGGTCGTAGGCTCAACACACCAAACGAAGGATCGTAAATACCACTACAATTCAAACGGCACGTCGGCAGGCTCCGAAACCAAACGAAATCAGAATGGAACACGTGTCATCAAAGACGCTTCCGGACGAGTGAAGTACACGGTGCGCGAGAACGGGCAGCAGGAAGTGATAAAGGATTCCAAAGGACATATCGCAGGTACGACACGTACAACGAAAGACCGTAAATATTACTACGATTCAAACGGCTCGTCGGCAGGTACAGAAACAAAATGGGAACCGGCAAGCAGACAGCGGAAAAGTCATCATACGGCAAGTCCTGAATCGAATGACCGGAAGTAATTGGATCCGGGAGTGCCATTTCCATCCCGAAAGGTTGTAGCGACTCGGGCAGGCATATTCCGCAACGTTATGGGCCTGATCGCAAAGGTGCTGAAACAAAAAGAGGGGGCAATACCCCTCTTTTTAATCATATCGTGCAACCGGGACTCATATCGCTTTACCGGTGCGGCGGACGGAACCCGCCTCCGGGAGCGGTGCTGCGTCCCATACCGACGGCTCCCGACGGGCGGTCCGAAACGCCTTGATAATCCTTGATGTTCTTCGAACCCTTCTTGCCGAAGAACCGCAGGTTATAGACGAACTGCACACAGTAATAACGTCCCACCACGCTGTTCCAAGAATTTTGGGTCCAACCCGACCCGGTCGTGCGCACGAACGCTTTATTCTGATTGAAAATGTCGTTTACGCCGATGTTGATTTCCCCCAGCTGGTTGCGAAAGACCTTCTTGCCCACGAACAGGTTGCAGAGCAGATAGCTGTCGTCGTAATCGTTCGTGAAACCCAGATACTGGATATAAGAAGCGCTGCCCGAGAGGGAGAATCCCCGGCCGAAGATAAACTTGAACGACGCCGCAGCCTGATGGTTGAAATAACGGTTCTTTCCTCCGGTAGCGGCGAGGGAATTGACGGCTTCGTTGTACGTGCCGTCCCACGAAAGGGTGAAGTCCACATTCTCGGAGATGTTGCTGCCCAACACTACGCCCGCTTCGTAACCGAGGTTGCCCGTATTGTTCCGCTCGCCGTCCACAAGGCTCGGAATACGCGAATAGCTTACGCCGCCCCGCAGATTCAGGTTACTCTTGATGAAATTCACCGGAAACCCGTAACTTGCCCGCGCCCGCACATCCCAGTAGCCGTCCATATTCGTCCATTCGGTGAACTGCAACGGACGGTAAACCGTATTGTCGATCTCCAAAGTAGGACGGTAGCGGGTGCTGGTCGTAATATAGTCCTGGGTCGTTTCGGCCCGGAACATCAACATGAAAGTACGGCCCTTCTCCGCATTGGAATTGACGTAATGCATACTCAAATTATGGCTGTACGAAGGCCGTAAGTCGGGATTACCCCGGGTAATGTATTGCGCATCCGATACGTCATAGACATTTTGCAACTGGGTAACCTCCGGGTTGTCCGTATAGGAGCGCAGGAACATTCGCAGCGTATTCTCCCGGTTCAGGTTGAACTGTCCCACCATAAAATAGGTCACATTGTTGTAGGCGTGCTTGATCTCTTCGGAGCCGGTACGGATCACCTCACCCGAAAGGCTCGAACGCTGATAATAGACGTTCGCAGCGAAAGTATTGCGGTCCTTGGAGTAGTTGAAGCCGGGGCCGAGAGAGTGCACCGTATAGCTGCTCTTGTAAGCGTTCGACAGCAAGGGATCGGGAAGCAATCCCGTAATATCGTAATCCTCGCCGGTCCGGTAGGTTTTCTTGTCGCTCTGCTGGTAATTGTACGACGTCCGATACCCGAGGCTCACCTGCGAATATTTGGATACGGGCTCCGTATAGGTCAGGCGGCCGTTCAGCCGGTAACGGTACGAAGGATTCATCATGCGCTGGTAGATCAGCTTTTTCAGATCGTTCTCGTCCGGATCAGGATCGAGGTCTGGGTAATCCTCGTAAATACCGAAATCGTTGGTATGGGAGTTTTGCTTATTCTGGGAGTCGAAATAGTTGAAAAAGCCGTCCACCGTAAGCGTACGTCCCGGTTTACCCAGCCGCACGCGGTAAATGGCCGAAGTATTGACGCTGTAACCGTTTCGGAAGGCATCCTCGAAATTGTCGATGACGCTGTAACCGCTTTCGCCGAACTGTCGTCCGTAAGTCGTACTGAACGGATCGTTCGACTGGAAACTCAAGCCCGGGCGGATCATCAGCGACTGGTTGTCGGCGATTTTCCACTCGATGCGGGCATTCAGGCGGTTGTTGAAATTCTGCGTCCGGGAATAACCGTCGGTGAAAAGCGTATCGATCGGCGCCGGATCCTCGTACCAGCGCTCGGTACGCGCCCGATTGACCGTACGGGTTCCGTTGAAGAAGTAACTGCCCTGGAAAGTCACCTGATCCCGGCTGCCCCAGGTATCCGAATAATTGACGCCCACTGCGTTTACCGAAGCCACACCGTCCTGGTGACGAACCATATATTGCCCCACGCCACGGCCGAAACGACCGCCTCCGCCTCCGGAATTACCGGTAACACCCAGAATATCCTCGAACGAAAAGTTTTGCTGGTTGACGTTATTGAAAAGACCGATCAGCGACAGACGGCTGGAGCCGCTGAAAAAATTGACATTGCCGCCGACCATATACTTGTTTTTGGCTTCGGTTTCCGTATCGGTGTCGTAACCGTACCCAGCATATGCCTTGCCGAATACGCCCTGACGCATATTCTCGCGCGTGACGATGTTGATCGCCTTATAGCTTTCGCCGTCGTCCATACCCGAAAACTCGGCCTGGTCGCTCAACTTGTTGTAAACCTCGATCCGTTCGACCGCTTCGGCCGGCAGCGACTTGATCGCCGATGTCACGTCCTCGCCGAAAAACTCCTTGCCATCAACGAATACTTTCTGGATCGTTTCGCCCTGCGCCTCGACAGCGCCGTTATTGACCGTAATGCCGGGCATCTTCTTCAACAGCCCCTCCACGTCGGCATCGGCGGTCACCTTGAATGCATTGGCATTATAGCTCACCGTATCGCCCTTTTGGGAGGTGCGGAGTGCCTGTACCTCCTTCACTACGGTTTCGATGGCGATGGCCGCTTCCCGCAGCGCGATCTTTCCCAAATCTT
>OGZP01001398.1_pt1 | contig 17639 bp, 16 predicted proteins | sample 1576811 | NCBI WGS metagenome assembly OGZP01 (sample SAMEA3541553, study PRJEB24748) | human gut metagenome | biome: human gut; feature: human-associated habitat; material: faeces | place: China | collected 2012
ATAAGCTGTTCTCGTTGTTCAGCTTCTGCGTTAATTCCTGCCATTGCTGATTCTCATTTTCCAACTGTTAGATTCTGTTTTTCTGCTGCTCGATCTGTGAGAGCAGTTCTTCTGTATCTGGCAAGAGATTCAGCAGCCCGGATAACTCGCTGTTTAAGGTCTACAAACTCTGGTTCTGCTCCTGAAAGGACAGAAGCTGTTTGTCCCGTTCCTGCAATTCCTGTACCATCTCTGCCATAAGGTTCTGCTGTTCCTCAATCTGATTTATCATTGATTCCATTATGGGAATAACTTCCCGACTTTCTTCTAAGGTCATTCAATCGCTCCTTCCACTGTGATAATGCACCAGATACTTTTCCAAAACTGTTCTGTATCTTTTTCAACAGTGCGTTTTGTCTTTTTATGATCTGGTTTTCCTCTACTTTCCATGAAGCGGTCTGTACCTGTCCGTTCTGAAATTTCTCATCAATTTTTCTGGCATCCGCACCCTCATGGATTGTAGGAATTTCCAATTTCCCCTGTCTTGCATAGGAACGGTGGTCAATGTGATTTTCCGTCTTCAAATGTGCATTACAGACGTTTGCCCATTCGCTCCGCCATAGTTCACAATTTTTTGGATTGTTCCACCCGGTAGCATCGGTCAGTATTCGTTTCCATTGTTTGCGGTTCCTTGCACCGATTTTCTGATTGCCATTTTCGTCCAATACCGGGATTCGGATTCCATGACGGGCAGGGTTCTTTTTATCCTGCCACCAGTCCGGATGGGATTCATCAACTACAATATTTCCGTCAGTATCTCTGACAAACTCCCAGTCTTTGACTTCTTTGTTCCCCCATGAGTGGTCTGGATTGAATGGTCTCATCGTCACAAGTAAATGCACATGTGGGTTTCCATCGCCCTTATCGTGAATGCTCCAATATGCACACATGCCTTTGTCTACAAAGATTTTCTGAATATAATCCGTTGTATATTCAATCTGTTCCTTTCGGTTCCATTCTTTCGGTAGTGAGAACTCAAACGACCTGCCAAGCTGTGCATCCGCGGTCTTCTCAATCTTCAAAACTTCATTCCACAAACGCCGTTTCTGAAAAGTGAGTTTGAATTTTTCCAGAGCATCTTCTTTGTTGTCTGCCCTTTTATACCGGACAGATTTCTGAAATCGTTTGATATTTTCAGCAGGTACGCTCTGCCATTCCTGCGGTGGATTTTCGCACATCATCAAACTGGTATAAACAACTTCTTTCTTGGAAGTGTAGTAGCTGATCCTGCCTGTTTCTTCGTTTTTCATCACATCGCCATGATCCGTTTCCCCCTTTCTGTCGTATCCGGCATTGATTTCCGGCAGGTAACACTCCCCGTAAAAGAAAATGGTATCTGCCGGAACGCCCTCTGTGTAAGAGTGCCCTGTGCATAACAGCCTGCATGGAATGCGCCACTCTGGCGAAGAGTGCCTCCTGCGGCATGAGCAGATCTGCATGAAATGCCCGCCGACGGAACGAGCCCGGCAAGCGTGAGCGCAGACCGGTTGCCACTTGTGGCAAACTTATACGGACGACCTCTGGTTGTCCATAAGTGCGCCCTATCCCAGAACTCGGATAGAACGCAATTATACACCACCCAAAAGTTGGTGCATTGCGTTCTCCGAAGGCTCCTCGCCGGAGGACTGTGATTTTCCGCAGTCATGGTCTGCTCCAAATCATACAGAAGACGCTACGCCGTCTCCGCTCCGCTTCGGTCGGTGCAGGGCAAACGTCCACTGGACGTTTTGCACCCCTGCGCTGGCTGCCGCCAGCTACCCTTTTGTGGACTTGCTATCTGGGGACACCTTGCTTTGCAAGCTGTTCCCAGACGCCAAGTTTCATAAAATATGCTATCTTTTCAATAGGCAATAAAGTATAATAGAATCAATATTAAACTGGACTTGAATAACGGGAGGGACACCTATGTTATGGTCTATTAGTGGTGGAGTTATAATTTTTGTTTTAGGTATGTTTATTTTTTTGAAGCCAGATTTAGTGTGGAAATTAACAGAAGCATGGAAATCTTATCGTGCAGATGAGCCATCTGAGTTATATCTGAAAACCACAAAAATTGGCGGTATTTTATTTGCTCTATTAGGAGTTGTTATGATAATACTTCCCTTTATTTTGAAATAATAACTTTCAGATTGCATGACGAGCGACAAATCAATTTTAGGAGGGATATAGATACCGGTTATCGAGATTATAACGATTGTATTTGCAGCGATTACAATTTATTTGTGTTATGACGAATATAAAAAAGGAAAAATGAGTTTGAGGAATTTCAAAATAGTTTCTATATGCGAAAGTCTTGCGATTTTAGGAATGATATTTTTGATAATTTGCTTATATTCAAATATGAAATTATAAGGGGGAACTAAAAATACGAAATGATGAAATATCAATGTCCTTGTTGTGGATATTTTACCTACAATGTTCCGGCAAATGAAGATTGTGGGTATATTTGTCCTATTTGTTTTTGGGAGAATGACCCATTCATTGCTTCTGATAATGAACCAAGTGACTCTAGCGCCTTTGTTGATTGGAGGTGAACGAAAATGAAAAACGACACGATCTTTTTATATTTAATTGCGTCAGTCTCTTTTCTTTTTTGTAGCAACTGTGCTGGCAGACACAACAAGACCGTTGAATTCGGACTTGCGGCGCAGAATGGCGGTTTTGAAATAACGATTTCAGAGCCGCCGTTTTCCTTTTGAAAAATTGGATTTACGGTGGGGGGGCGTGGTGTGGTAAAGTCGCCCTTTTTTAAGGATACGGCGGTGTCCGAGGAGGTATCGCCGTGTCCTTTTTGCTTTTTCGCAACGCCCATGATCTTCACCAGCTAAAAAAAAGCGTAGCTCCCTTTTCGTGATGTTCTAACCACGAAGGTACAATATATCAGTACTATTCAGATAATATATTTTCATGCGCCCGAGCGGCTTCATGCCGCCCGGGCGTTTTTGCGTCTATATGGAGCCTCGGGCCAACTTGGACCGAAGTTCAGCTCCGGTGCCGCTCACCGCCGCCTCTGTTTCGGCTACTCGTCAATACCCAACACCGAAACGGAGGTACACAATGAAGGAAAACAAAAAAGTTTACATTTACAGCGTAAAAGTAAAATTCCAAAGAAAGTGGCAGATATTTTATGCATCATCTGTAAATGATACGACATCGTTGGGCGTGCAAGACAGATATTTGCATATGCGTTCTAGGGTTACAAGCGTTATATTTTGATCCTTTTTAAGTCGGTCGAGCGTATGATTGTCAAGGACTTTATCCTTCAACAGAGTATACTGTGTAATTTTGCGTTTCTGCATCGTGTCCCATAACGGGCTGTAATCAACCATTGAAAAGTCCTCCTAAAAACAATCATAGCTGATTTACGGATAAATCAACATTGTGCATATATGCACAATGGTGTATACTGATTAGAAGGAGGTAAGAGAATATGCAGGAATTTGACTATAGTAATGAAACATCGAATGATTTGTATGATGCGGTGGATGGGCTGTCTTATGAGGAAGCGGTATTTGCCAAGGAAGCTATTGAAAAAATAAAAGAGGAAAAAGAAGAGAAAAAGGTCATGAAATTTAAAAAATGGTTTAATGAGGCTCTTTTCCCGATTCTTAATGAATTTGCTGCTGTTTCCGGATGCTGCCTTAAAATTGATCAGGATGCGTGTGGCGGTATGACAGTAACATTAAGGAGCAAGTATGGCGTTGATATCACTGCAAACCAGAAACAAATGCACATGGCAATAGCATTCGCAGACCACATTGCTGTAAACAAGTGGTCTGGAGCTGATGAGGTGGAACTTACTCTCATATATGGTATTCCTGAAGAAGATTAAGAATTGAATGGATGAGAAAAGGTTCATCCTATTAGCAAAACACTAATGAGATGGACCTTTCATTGAATTCTCTTAATAAATGCAGTATTGAGGTGCTCCCCCGGATGCCAGAAGATCATCAATACCTTTTCCATTTTCTTCTTTCCAGTTTGCAATTACGACTGGGATGCCAGCGGTTTTTAGTCCGTCTGCCAGTGATTTTTCGCACGATAAAACCCGCTCATTATGAAGCTTGTCTGCATCAAATGCAACAACAACCATTTTCATTCCCAGTTCTTTCATTTGAGAAAGGACACCGTCATCTAAAATAAGAGAATAGGAATTGACCCCGGGAAGAGTTACCACCGGAGTCGATAAGGCGTTGGATGCAAATAGTCCTTTTGGCTCACCCTCCGTGATGTACCAAAGGGAGGATGTTTTGGCAAAAGGAAGGCCGTAAAAACTGCATTGGTTTGCAGCCGCGCAGCCCTTTTTATAGATGTTGGCCAATATTCCACGTGTTGCAGCCTGAGAATCCTGATAGTAGGAAGCCAGGGTTCTGTATTTTCCTTTTTGCGGGAGAAATTCTTTCTCTCCTCCAGGGGTTACAAAGTAAACTCCCTTCATGCTGATGAAATATTTTTTACCTTCGGCATAGTAGAAACGATCCTGGCCGGAAGTGATCACGGTTGCATCAATGTCAGAAAAATCTTTCCGGATCCGAAGACGAAAGGTGTTCCCATCGAGGTCATACATCGGAAATACCAGTCCACTTGGGCCGGCAAAGGTCCACTGCTCTCCTTTTAAATACGCCCCGGGAATTCCTTCGAGTGAATTTGATCCAAATTTCTGTAGAATTAGATCTGCAAGCCTGGCTCTGGTTATATTTCTGGTGCGGTATCGGTTATGGTACTTTACCCGCAGGCTGTCCTCTTCTGGAAATGATACAATATGATGCTTTTCAATCAGTTCATCCGTCCAACCCTGGCTATGAAGATAAGCCTTGTGTGCCGGGTCAAGGATCAGAAGATTTTGCATATAGGTGTAAATACTGCTGCAGTTTTCATTGTTTTTGGGCACAATCTGATCAACCGGTTTCAGTTCCCTTTTTTGTGGTTTTGAAATATGCGAATAATTCATTCCGGTTTTCTTTTTCCGGAGCAGTTCGTACTGAGTGCGTTCTTCATAGATGGAACTGCCGGAACCTTTTGCGCTTCCGATGAACACATATTCCTGGCCATCGGAACCGATCATATTGCACTTTTCTTTATCACGCTGGCAGCAGATGAGCTCACCACCGTAATCTTCCGGTGTCCAATAGCCACACCAGTCTTCATGCTGACAAATGGGGCATTTTCTGGCCCTGCTTACCCCTTTCCATGCATCGCTCATGTTCTTCTCCTCCTGTAAATATGATATTTGTTTGCTTTTTACCGCCATGTAGCGGAGTATGTCAGTCCTGCTGACGCATATGATTGCCTGTCGGCATCATTTTCGCATAAAAAAGGGCATATCAATCCCGGATGAGATCGTATGCCTTTCACATAGCGAATTATATTTGAAAAAAATGAGTACCGTTTTATTATATCTGCTTCACAAATGCTTGTCAACAGCGCTGAAACCCTGTTCGGCGAAGGGAAAGCCTTTGAAAGGACTGCAAGTTAAACACTCATGGGAAGGTTAAGAGATGCAGACCAGTCAGATTAATTCCAATATCTGTTGGATGTTCTTTTTGCCAAATGAGGTTTTATCCTGATTGATAATCAGACAGGGAACGCTCATAACATGATATTTTTCTTTTAAATCTGGAAAATGGGCAATATCATATACTTCAGCCGTTACGAGAGGGTTTAGGGAAGCAATCCTCTGTGCGGCCGTCACAAGATCCGGGCACATGGTACAGGAAAGTGATACCAGGACCTGCAGATGAACGTTATGCTGGATTGCCAGTATTTTTTCTCTTATTACAGGATCAAGTGGCTGCCCAGGCCCTGCAGCATTATATAATCCCAGAATAAAGGACGTAAATTCATGCCCTCCAGGGACGCCGTGAAAAGCCAGCCCTGTCTGCTCTCCGCTTTCGGTTAATACATCCACAAAAGGAAGCGAAGCACCGGTCTCTGCAGAAGGGACGCGTTCGTGCACAGTCAACTTATCTGTATATTTTGCCAGTTCTGTCATATAATTTTCTAATTCCTGGCTCACGGGCCGGGAATCCAGATGCAGCTCAAGCTGCAATTTCCGTTCCATTTTGGCAAATACCGTATTTAACTGGTTTATGATATCCTGTGAGAAAAAACTATTTGAGGATTTTACATCTGGCGCGGCACCTTTTTTAACCGCCTGTTTTGCATGGATACCGGTTCTTCCCTGCATGGCAGCCGCATATTTTTCCAGCTCCGTAGCGGCGGTAGCACCATCTCCCACTGCCGTTACTACCTGGCGCAGATTTTTCTGGCACACATCACCGGCTGCATAAATTCCTTGGCAGCTGGTCTGCCGGCTCTTATCGGTTATCACATATCCATGGGGATCCAGATTTACCAGTTCTTTTACCAGTGATGTGTTTGGCTCATAACCTGCAAATACAAACACTCCGAACGTGTCATTTGCAGAATCAAAGAGAGTTTCCTTTCCGGTATTTCTATTTCTGTAGCAGATCCTGCGCAGCATGTGGTCACCCTCAACACAAATAACTTCGGTATTTGTCAGGACGGTAATCTTAGGATGATTTTTGGCTGCTTCTGCAACAGCTTTTGCGCAGGAAAAATCATCGTCTCGGATCAAAATGGTCACATGGCTTGCGAATTTGGTGAGGAATACACTCTCTTCTGCCGCTGCAAATCCTCCGCCGATTACAAAGATTTCTTTCCCGTAGAAGAATTCTCCGTCACAGGTTGCACAGTAAGCTACTCCATGACCGCGGAACTCTGCCTCACCTGGAAAGCCGATCATTCTTGGATGGGCGCCTGTTGCAAGCAGAATTCCAAAGCTTTGGAAGCTGTCCTTGTCTGTAGTGCTTTCCCAGAGTTCTGCTCCGGATGCAGTTTCTTCTTTTTTTAGCGCAGTAACTTCCCTTAATAGAAATTCAGCTCCAAAAAACTCGGCCTGTCTGCGCATGGTTTCTGTCAGTGCTCTCCCGCTGGTTTTCTCAATGCCTGGATAATTTACCACTTCATCAGTGATGGTGACCTGGCCGCCGAATTTCTCTTTTTCAAGGATAAGGACACGATAGCGGGCACGTGCAAGATATAATGCGGCGGTCAGTCCGGCCGGCCCTCCGCCGATCACTACTACATCATAGAAATTTTCCTTTTCCATCAGAGCATACCTACCAGATCAAGGCTTGGTTTAAAGGTTTCTGCACCAGGTTGCCATTTGGCCGGGCATACTTGATCGCCATGTTCTGCTACGAACTGGCATGCCTGAAGGCGGCGAAACAGTTCATCCGCATTACGGCCAACATTGCCCGCATTTATTTCGTATACAACGATTTTTCCCTCTGGATTTACGATGAAGCTTCCTCTCTCGGCCATTCCATCGGACTCAATCAATACCCCAAAGTCCTTACATAATACATGAGCGGGATCGGCCAGCATTGGGTATGCGATCTTACCAATTCGCTCAGAGTGATCGTGCCATGCTTTGTGTACGAAATGAGAATCTGTAGAGACCGAATAAACTTCGCATCCTGCTTTTAGAAACTCTGGATATTTGTTCTGAAGATCTTCCAGCTCCGTAGGGCATACAAAGGTAAAGTCTGCCGGATAGAAGAAAAAGAGACTCCATTCTTTCATGATATCGTTTTTGGTTATGGTTTTAAATTCACCATTCTGATAAGCCTGAACAGAAAAATCATTTATTTCTTTGTTGATCATTGACATCTTCGCAGTCCTCCTTTATGGAGTAATGGTTCCCAGAAGCACATCAAGTTATGCGGAGACCGCGCTGCAACAATGACGTTTGCATAGAGAAAGGCATCAATCTTATGGCAATCAGAAACAAAAAAGACATACAAAGTCCATTGGGCTTATATGTCTTTTACCTGCAGCTCCTAAAACCAATCTGTTACGATATGGTACGGATCCATGGTTTCTGCAGTGATATAGTATTCGCCGGTTGCAGGGACAGGCTGCCCGTCCGGGCCGATGATCTTTGCATCAGCACTTATTTCTGCCAGGGCAAGTAAGGTTGTGCAGGGTTTGATTAAGCACAGTGGGTTGTTCTCAACAATTTTGTATAGATACTTTCTTTTGTCCCCGAACCGCTCTACCACAACGCCGGCTCTGGGACTTCTTAAGGTCATTTTCATATTCATATCCTTCTTAAGGCCAGTATTCCAGAAAAGATCATGCTCCGAATGATACACGCAGTGGTGGGCCATTTGTCAGGCATGATCCTGCTTCACCAATTCTATCATTATTTGCGAGTTGCATCAATACAAAAAAGAGGCATTAAACACTGTGAAGAACACCAGGCCTTCATCGTCTATCACCACATTGCCGTGCATGGACGAAAACAGAAGGAATCAGCGATATTTAGTATTGCGATGGGTACAATACTGCGTTAGAACGGTTTCCTGTGCTAAATCATCAATAGCCTGGTCATATGGGGATTTGTTCTGTACAATGCAGAAAAGAAGCGTTGCAAGAAACAAGAAAAGTAAGAAACATATCAAATACATCGTAATTTTTGTCCTCCTGTGGTATTGAAACGGTTACTGATTTAAGCTTCGATCTTTCTTAGGTATCAGAAAGTGCCAGGCACTCCATATGCCCATTCGTGAATTGGTATAAGTGTTTAAGAAGTGGAATTTCTGGGTTCTTCAGCGAAGCATCGGTGCTAAAGAGTAAAGGTGTTTTAAAATGGCTGGTGTCCAGAAAGTGGTTCAATTTCCTTGCATCATCTAAAGTTTCGGCGATCACTATGCATGTCTGATAGGAAGTGGCATTTTGACGATCCAGTTCCGCTTTTAATGCCTTTTTATTTGAACGGTAGGGAAATACTAAGATCTGCCCCTGCAAACGCGTCTTAAGGCAGATATGGGGAATAGATGGGGCATTCTCAATGGCCTGCGCAAGGAATATCTGGTGATTGCTTCTCAGAATATTGATGCAGGCGCTATTGCGGACCAGAACTGTTAAAATTGTGGATGGATCATTTGCAGTACGGTTTGGAAAATGATCAAAAATTCTGGGATGCGGGAATAATAATTCCATTAATTTATTTGTAAATGAGCTTAACTGCAGGATAGACGGTCCGCTTGCTGTTCCGCCGCGAAATATGGAAAGTGGGATCAACAATCCTTTGCGTATCAGAGCATGGATGGGGTTTCGATAGGGATTACCGTTTCCGTCGGAAAAACGCTTGAATCTGTTTTCACACCCACAAAACAATAGAAAATCTCTTACCTGAGATGCGGTACAATACTGCAGCTCATAGACTATGGATAGGATGAGCAGTTCCAGATCAGACAATTCATTTTTTGTGATGGATTGCCATGCTCCTGATGATCTAGGGACCTGAATGGATTTAATGGTTGTGGTGCTATCAAATCGAAATGGGGAATAGGACATGGTATATGCGGTGGTATTCGCGTTCCTTTCATTTTCATTCACCGAAGAAGATGCCATCGGTGTGTTCCGTGGGGGTTATGATATGGGTCGGCTCTACTGGCGTTTGATCTTCTGCATCTGAGACAGCTTCAGTTGTTTCTGTGGTCAGATCCGTCTGGACCTGGGGTTCTGGAATGGATTTTTTATTTCCTGCGAGGAAATAATTTCCTGGTTTGCCTGAAGAAAAATACCCGTTTGATGATATGTGGGCAACGCTGAATCGTTTTTCAAAAACGGATGGATGCAACGGTCCTGGCATGAATGGCTCCCATTCGATCTTTAGTCTTGGGGCGCTCTTCTCTCTCGGTTTGGGCAGAAAATTCACTTTTCCCCTAAAGGGATAAATGGGTGAAGAATTGTTTACGGAAAAGAATATAACTTCCTGAAAGCCCAAATACCGGAATACCGTGCCAGAAAAACGTTCGGATAAGGTAGGTGTAGAGCGCCTGGAATATGAGTAAGCCGGTAGCTCTGCGGTGATTGCTGTTTCCGTAACAGTTTCCTGTGTGACGTGTTCCAGGGTCTCGCCAGCCATTTTGGAAAAGATATCCATTTCCGTGGTGCTTACGCGTCCAAATATGATCTGGTGTGCGCAGTTACCGAGCATGATGCTGTCAAGCTGTATCTTCTTTACCTGATCCAGTGTCTGGATGGCACAGATGACAGCAACCCGGTACTGGCGGAACAGTGTGAAGAAACTTTGCAGTTTCGGATGCAGGAGCACAGGAAGCTCATCGATGTAAATAAAATTTTTGATACGGTCATTTTCTGATCCAGGACGCCTGAGGACGGCCGTTTCATAGGAAAGCAGGAAAAACAGGCCAAAACCGGTTGCCACAGAATCGCCTCGCTCAAGGGCATAATTTAATATGATGATCTCACCGTACTCCAGGGCTTTATCAATATCAACGGTCTCTTCTGCTTCAAAAACATCGCGGACCAGAGGATCATTTAGGAAATTGTTGATCAGGTTTCGCAGACCATTGCAGCGATCGTACATATTTGCTTTATTTTCGCCCAGAAGGTCATTGTTGATAGTGGTGTATACCTGCTGCCACTGCCCTACATCCACAACTTCAGCAACCTGTTCTGTGCGGTCATTTCCGCTGTCTCTGACGCTGTGAACGGAATAGTGCTTAATAAGTGCATCCAGATATGGGCGGCAGCGACTACAGTCGTTGATCAGGTTCTGCACATCGGATGCTTTGGGAACCTGTCCGGGGTGCACCAGATGGTAAGTCAGCATTAATAGTTCTGCTATGCTGACAGTTACTGTTTCGTTGAGACTCGAAAAATAAGGATCGGATACGCCTGACTGGTCATAAATGGACTGGACTACGGTAGCGAAATTGGAGGCCTGGGCCGTGATGGTGGTTGCCAGCTCCTTTCCGGTCAGTGCGGGATCGATTTTAAAAGGATTGAAGCCGGTGAAACCTTCTTTGTGTTTTCTGTCTTTTAAAATCGGGTCAATCCTATGGATCTTCAGTTTGCGGTTTTTGGCCATATGGTAGCACTGATCCGCCCATGCCGCATTGGGCGCAACCACGGTGATGCCAGCGGATTGAGAGTCAAACTTGAGATGCCGGTACAACTCTCTTCTGCTGGCATTTTCTTTTTCAATCTGTTTGTCTGCGTTTGGATTTTCTAAAAGTATCGGCTCAAAGTAATTGATGGAAAAATCAGTTCCATTGAATGGGGCGCAAATCCGTAATTTCCCCTCTTTCAGGGCTTTGTAGCAGGCTTTTTTCTGATAATCCTCGTTATATACTTTCTGATCAAGGTCGTCCGCAATGGCAACCGTGAGCACACTGGATGTTTTTGCGGTGCCGGTTGTACCGTCACAGTACATATGCAAAAATCGGTCCAACTCTTTTACAACAAACTGGGATCCCGTTGAAAGATAGCGGACTGCTTTAAAATCATAAGCAAATTCTTTGGATTTCCGGAAATCTATGTACTGATCGAGTTTAAAGCGATCGATTTCATCCAGGACTAGGTCCGAAGAGAATGTGCCATATAACTTGCATCCGATATAGATGGGGATCAGAGGCGGAAGTCCGGCAAATAAGAAAACGCCCAGCTGCATGATCATGTCCTTACCAATGTACTCTCCCACCGGAATAATTGAGAGAAAATGGATCAAGGACGGATAAAAGCTGCTCATTATGAACTTCTGGATGATTATTAGATCATTCAATGCTAGGAGGATGAGACTACCATATTTATACAGATGGTAGTTCCAAAAAACGTATCTGGTAGAATACATCCAGATAATCGGAGGCACAAATAGCCAGAAAAGTGCCATTACGAGCGATAATAAATGATTTCTTAAGCAGTGATTGGAAAGATTAGAAATGGACATGATAATAATAAATAAATTTATTATTATGTTGAGAAGTAAAAATACATAAAATACACCGATCAGAGCAGGGCTCTGGCTATACTTTTTAAAATCCTTCCAGAAATCGGATACAGTTACGGTGTCGGAATCAAGGATATAGTCCTGATCATCCCCAAATGGTAAGGGCTGCATCTTTCGATTGATGGAATTGTACAACTCTCCTACTTTATCGCGTAGTATTTTTAAAATCAAACTGAGCATAAATGCATTCCTGCCTTTTCATTGAAAATATGTTACTGGTTACTGAATGAGACTGCCATCGGATTGAAAACTATAGGTTTTCCCTTGGATCACTACCGTGTTAAGGTTTAGAGATCCGTTTTTATGGAACAGATATATCTTTCCGTGAATTTTTTGCCAGCCCGTGACCATGGCTCCAGACTGATCGAAATAATATATTTGATGATCGATCGTCCGCCAGCCGGTGGTCATAATGGATGACGTGGGATCAAAGAAGTATTTTTTGCCTGCTTTTGAATACCACCCGCGAACTGCTCTTCCGCTGTTTTCATCGTGATATGTCCATTGTTCATTGAATGATTGCCATCCAGTCAGCAGCTCGCCGCTTTCGTTAAAAGTGTAATAGTCTCCGTTTATGAGGTATCGGCCACTTATAAGGTATTCGCTATCATATTCAGCGCGTTCGGTGGAAGCAAGTTTATAGAGTTGCGAACCATTTTTCTTCTGCCAGTATCCTGTATAATAGCCGATATCTTCAGAAGATAGATATTTTGAATGATTATAAGCCAGCTCTGCTTTTTTACTGGTATACAGGTACGTTTGGTCGCTGGCAGCTTCGACTTTAAAAATATAATCTCCTGGTTTTGAATATAGAATTTCTCTGGTGTTGATAGAGGTTGTGCTGCATGTAAGTTCTTTTCCACGTTGGGTAAGACGGCCGTCCTTTTCGATGGTGTATATAGTCACATGATATGAGTCGGCATGCTCAACAGGATCCCATTCTGCGTCCGTCCCTTTCCAGCGGAGTTGCTGTGGCTGATTTAAAACCATTGGAAGCGGATAGGCATGAAGGGTAAAACTGCAGGATGAGTAATCTTCAGATATAGAGAGTCCCTGTATTGTCCCGGAATCTGAAAGACAATTTCGCTCTTTTAACCATTCGAAATCATACCCTTTTTTAGCATTAAGGGTAATCTTATAGTCCATATAAGAACCGATTGGTAAATCGCTGGCATCATACATTCCCTGATAAGTGATGGTATACTCGGAACGGCCGGGCTTAAAAGATACTTGATCTGGATTGATTTCGCCCTCCTTTGCTTTATAAATTCTCTGGATGTTTACGCTGGTGATCTTTTTGGTGTCAGCGGCATATGCTGGGATCGTCAATATGATGAACATGAATATGAGGAAAATAATGGGAACTGATTTCATTTTTATCATCTTAAAATCCTTTCACAAATTCAAATTTTGGGCACAAAAAAAGCATAACATAATCGGCTGCAGCAATTCTGCAGATTGATTATGTTATGCCGGAAAGCGGGTTTTGCAATAGGTATTTTATCACATCAGATGAGCTTTGTAAATTCTTACCTGATCAGAAATACTTATCAACGCTCAAACGATAATTTTTCACTTACCATATTGAATTCGCGAAAAAGCTTTTCACTATCATCTTTTTTGATAATGGATGTAATGGTGGTTCGGTTGAGACCGCTAATGGCGGTCAGAAGTTCGATCGACTCGCCCTGACGGTGCAGTTTGACAATTGCATCTCGTTTTTTCTTTGTTATATGCATGGTCATCATCCTTTTTATTCTAGGCCAGCAAATGCACTGTTCATGAATATATTATCGGAATTATTTTCCTCGGTAGTTCTACTTGAAGCGGTTTCGGTATCCTTATTTTCAGAAACAACTTTTGAGGTATCCTGTTTCATGGAAGATGTTGATTTCGTTATCGCTTCATTGGAACTATTATCAGTAGGATTTTCGTTTACCACCGGTACATATGAAAGTGCCACACTACTCTTCTCTTCTCGGGCTGTTGATCCGAAAGTAAGCTCGGCTATTTTCATATCCATTTCTGCTTGTGTATAACGGATGGGCGTATCTGTACTGATGGATTGTTCCAATATATACTCAATCGTTCGGCGTTTATTGAGGCTTGCCATTTTTAAATCGTTTTCCCATTTGACAAGTGATTCATTGCCTTTAATGCGGATCTGAAATACTTTTGGAAGCTCTTCAAGGGAAATGTCTTTCGGTGCGTAGCCGATTAAGAGAAATTGCCGCTTGATTGCGTAATTTAGTACGGCAGCGGTCAAGAATGACATTGCTTGACCGCTGCGGTTATGATACCACGTAGCGAAATGTGGCGCATTAGCTGTATTGATGTTGATTTGAATGTAGCTAGCCATTATTTGTACCTGTTTTTGAGCTGTTTATGCAGTCCGATTACAATAGCGTACATTGGAGAAATTTCGGATCCATCATCAGCACGATTTGTTAAAACCACTTTTGTAAGTCCATGATGTTCAGCCATGTATTTTTTTATGTGAGGATAATATGCGATTCCGGTGCCGCCGGTTATGAACATATTTTCAACGTCATCCAATGAATATTTTCCTTCTAATAGGCTACACAGTTTGATAGCTTCTTCTGCCAAAACTTTTTCGTAGATATCCTTTACATTGATCACGGTTGTGTTCTTACGAACTGCTGGATTACCTTCGCCTCTGGCATGATACTGTACCTGAAGATAACTAAAGTCCTCTCTTCCAGCATCTTTTACCTTCTCTTCAACATACTTATCAATGTTGTACATTGCATGATCTGTATCACTGAACGCGGTTTCTGGATTGATCGACAGATTCTTTGCCAGTTCAAATAATCCAACTGTTTTATATCCAGCATCCATCATGATACACGGTAAGGCCTTCTTATCAATAGTTAAATTACCGTCTGATGATGCACCTTGGAAAAGAAAAGCTGTGATTACCTGTGCGTTACATAAGAAATTCGCGTTTGAAAGATCCAGGTCAAAATCAAAAGTACAGGATTTGCTACCACGGCGGATTTTGAAATGATGGCGCTGCTTCAAAAATTCCTTGATCTGTGGCCATTCATTCATGCTGCCATAAGGCAAACCAATACCGATAAAATACTGCAAGTTACTGAGGTTTCTAAAAAGATGTTTGTCAACATCTTTTTCAGGATTATAGACGGTATCATATGCTACTATCGAGTATCCGATTGCTGCGAGTAAACTAATATGGAAAGTTCTGTCTTTAAAACGTTGTTTGTTTCGGTTACTATCAAGTTCTTCAGCATACATTTTTAAATTGGATTTCATACTGATGATTTGATCGATACTGTCACCGAACATGTATACAGATCCCTTGTATTCTATGTAGGTGTTGTCGCCATCTGCTACTGATAAAGCATTAATAGAATTGGTGACATCAATCATTTTAGATGAAAAGGCGAGTAAATAGTCGCCGATACAGCACTTAAATTTATCAAATCCGCAGTCAACACTCAAATATAATTTCTGGTCCATTCTTTTTCCTGCTGCTCACCCTCTCTTTTTATTACATAGATGGCAGCTTTCCCTTTCTTTTTAATTAACATCAATTTTATTATTATATCTTATGTTTTCGATGCTGTAGAACTACTAAGCCAATTTATTATTATCAAAAATAATAATGAAGTTACCATTATAATACTGTGTATTTACGGAAATGTCAATATTATTATCTTCTTGAAATAGGATTGATCTAAATAAATGGCGCAAGAATTGCGTATTAGTGGCACTATAGTTGCACTGAAATGGCGATATAATGTCGCGATGATGGCATATAAATGGCGCGCTATAACCTTGATTTTGGTAAATGGCATAATAATTGCGTGATAATGGCATAATGATTGCGCTTTGATGGCGTTACTACTCTCCCACTGCTGATAAAACATAAAAATAAATTTGATGAATTCACAAAGAGAATTTTACTAATTAAACAAGTTCGAAGATGTACTTACTGAATGAAGTATCTCATGATCGATAAATAGAAATTTATCATATTTAAAATAAATCAATTCATAAAAATGATAATAATAAACATGAGAAGAAAACCGCCATAGAAAAATATAGTAAATGAATTATCAATTTTGATAATAAGAATACAATTCAAGAAACAATGTAGTAATAATAACATCATCACTACTATATTAAAATGAAAATGAATGATAAATATATTTATCATTATCAAATATAGTAATAACATTATTATCATAATTAGTAATAATAAATATTCTATACATACAAAAAGGTAAAAATAAATTATTATTATCATAGCAAAAGGCCTGATTGCTGAATAAATAGCAAACATATATCTGTGTAATTTAAAGAGATTCGAACTGGAATTAAAGAATAATAGAAAATTAAGATGAGAGTAGGAGAGTGGGGTAATCAAGTAAATAAAAGAAAAAGCAATCATTAAGTATGATTGCTTTTCTAGGTATAGGATATAAATTTGTAAGATGGTATCAAATTAAAGTCCAAATAATCTTGAAAAAAACCCTTTCTTTTCTGAAGTTTGTTCACCATCATGTGAAAGCTCATCCTTTAATTTTTCGATATATTCGGATTGTTTCAATATGATTTCTTGAGCATCGCTGATAACTTGGTTGTTGAGTTCATATGCTTCTTTTGAAGACGATATAATATTTTGTGCATCAGTTAACTGTTTTTGCAGCTTGTCATTTTGTCCTTTTAAAATCTCATTCTGTTTTTTTGTCTCGGAGAGTGCAGATTCATAAAACTCCCTTTGCTCTAAATAAACATCGCTAACTTTTTGGAGCAGATTTTCTATAGCTTTTTGATTTCTGGCATTAACCAAATTAAATTCATTAATAATTTGTTGATCACGTTCTGAAAGTTTATTCTTATATAAAGCCAGGATTCGCTTTCCTATAATATCAATCTGATCATCCTCATTATCGTTGTTATCATCAGCCGGCCCGTTTTCTAAAAGCTTCATGATTTCAGCATTCTGAATTCCCTTTTCTTTATAAGCAAGAATTTGCTTAAGGGTAGCATAATCAGATTCTGAATATTTGAAATTTGCACGTTTAGCATTTGCGGAAGTTGTAACGGCAACAGGATGAATATAATCGCGGAAAGTATTGATTAAGTATCGCAGATTATTCTCTGGTTTATTTAACAATTTGGCTAGCTGGCCATACGTATATAAGCCATCTATATCACTTACAATAGGACCATTATGTTCGCCTTGTTCATTTATAACAGAGCCATTATGACTACTTTGTTCAGTATCAGTTGAAGTGTCGTCAGAGTAAACAGAAGAAGAATTATCCTGAGTATCAGACTCCTCAGTTTCAGTTTTAACATCATCAAAACTCGATCCTGTGGTGTTGCTTAAGTCCTGATCAGGAACATTTTCATCTGCTTTATTACCCATAAAGTTATATTTCATGAACTCCAAAATATCACCTCTTTCATAATAACACAGTTTATTATTACTAAAAATAGTAAAAACACATGTGAAATTATTATTATTATACTAAAGCAGAATACAAAAATCAACAAATTAAGTACTGGTGGGATGAATTCTTCAATGGAGAAATCGCAGTATCATGCCACTACCCATATCCATACTTATAGTAGGTTGATACAAGATGCGGAGTAATGACGAAATACCGGAGGAAATCTTGAGACTTTGTTTATATTATGGTAAGATCCCATCTTTGACATTTTATAAAGCCAAAAACAGCCATAGCCCCAGTGTTTATCA
>OGZP01001404.1_pt1 | contig 17605 bp, 13 predicted proteins | sample 1576811 | NCBI WGS metagenome assembly OGZP01 (sample SAMEA3541553, study PRJEB24748) | human gut metagenome | biome: human gut; feature: human-associated habitat; material: faeces | place: China | collected 2012
TGCTGGACATGGCACAGATTGAAAGCGGTAAGGTGGAACTGGATGAGGATTATGTGAAGATCAGAGATATTTATCAGGGAATTTACAAAATTTTCCAGGCAGAAGCGGAGAAAAAGGGTATTCACCTTGAGATGGAATATGAGGTGCAGCATGAACATGTAATCTGCGATGAGACAAAGAACAGGGAAATTTTCCTCAATCTGATCAGCAATGCGGTAAAATATACAGCTTCAGGGGGAGCAGTTACCATAAGGATTACAGAGCTTGACTGTGACAGGAAAGACTATGTGAGGATACAGACTCAGCTAATTGATACCGGTATTGGAATGAGTGAAGAATTCCTGCCATCCCTGTTTGAGGCTTTTGCCCGGGAACGCAATACAACAGCCGCAAAGGTTGCAGGAACAGGTCTGGGAATGCCGATCATAAAGAAATATGTTGATATGATGGGCGGAACCATTAAAGCAGAAAGTAAGCTGGGAGAAGGAAGCAAATTTACAGTTATCATGGAATACAGGATTGCGGATAAGGGTTACTACGAGCAGGTTACAGATCCGTCCCCGGATACAGAGGAAACAGACTGGATTAGCGGAAAACATGTTCTGCTGGCTGAGGATAATGAGCTGAATGCGGAAATCGCAGAGTTTATTCTGGAGGATATGGGACTTATAGTTGATCGTGTTGAGGATGGAATTCAGTGTGTGGCAAGGATGGAACAGAAACCGGCAGGAACCTATGATCTGATCCTTATGGATATTCAGATGCCGAACATGGATGGATATAAGGCAACTCAGACAATCAGAAAACTGGCAGATGAGAAGAAAGCTTGTATTCCCATCATAGCTATGACAGCCAATGCATTTGAGGAAGACAGAAAAAAGGCATTGGCAAAAGGAATGAACGGACATATTGCAAAGCCTGTTGATGCAGAAAAGCTTAAGAAAACCCTTCTTTCAACTTTGCGGTGAGATGGTATTTGTTGGAGAGCATACAAAAGTGTCCGCTTGGCCGGATCTATTAGCAAAGACAATGAATACGGCATTTGATCTTGATGCATTGGCTTCATAGGTATTGTGTGTTTCAGGATGACTATCCAAGCTGTCCCTGATTTATGAAAATAAACCAACAGTATATACTACATATTGTAGTTCAAGTATGTCTAAAGAAGAAAAAGCAGGTGTTGATCATATGTTTGAGATGATGATGGCTTCTAAGCAACAACTGCTTTTGAAAAAGGCGATGTTTAATGAGTAAGAACAATTCGGTTGTGTTAGCGACAAACAAATTTACGAAATAAAAAAATTAGTTGCTGAAACAAGACCAAAAGATTATCAGAGACTCAGTTTTGATGAAGAAAACAAAAATCATTCATGTCCTTTGTCATATAGTTTCTGTATATTTTTTGGAAGTTTGTCAGGTAACATGGCATTTATAGCATCTTCGTTACCATCTTTCATTGCTGTTTCATAATACCAGCACTTAAATTTTAAAAGCAGCAGTTAGATATAAGTGTAGTATCTATGGATAAAATTATATCCGGAAAATACCTGTCATACCTGTTTGATGAGCAAATTTCAGAGGGTAGACTTTCTGCAGAAGAGTGTTTGATTTACATGAAAATGCTCATTTATTGTGAAGCGGCGAATTGTCAGCGGAGGAAACTGCACGATAAAATCGGCAGTTTTCCCTTCCTGACTGCGCAGCTTATCTGAAAAAAGCATTTTCTGAGCAGAAGAACGGCACAATCTCGTAGTTTTATCTTATGGGAGCATACTGCTCTTATAAGATAAGGCCATGAGCACGAAGTGGTCACGCCTTAAAAACAGAATACATATGCGGCATAAGTGCTTCGAGTCCGCCACGCTGATACATGGAGACCCACTTTTCTATAGTTTTGTAATTGTACTCTACGACAGAACCATCGGGCAGAGTGAAAGGAGAACTGGCGACTCTTTTGTAGTAAGCAGTTCGGGATGGATCAGGATAGAGATCCTGAACGACAGGTGCTATGACACCGAAGCGGAATTGGGCTACTTCGGCAGCTTTTTTGATATCTTCTTTTTGATTGTTCATAGTATGATTACCTCCTGTGAACTCATGGTAAAACATACGGAACGGAGATAGAATGCCCGTGTCGTGTGAAACGCAAAAAGAACAGAATGGTCAGAAAACGGTCTGCCGGTAAGACACCGGATTGGCATGAGACTGAAGAAAAGAGACGGAGGTCTTAAGTACAAAGCCAGAAGCAAAAGAAGACACCGTAGGTATTGTAAGGAATGATCAGATCCGGGAGGATCGCGTGGGTGTGTCCACAACTGCAGATAACCCGAATGACTTTGATTGTATGATAAACAGGGCGTCCCTGGATGAAATCAATTAGATTTCGCTCGTAAGAAGCATGAGTGGTGCAAGAATGAGAGGCTCTACAAACAGGACAGGATTCCATTTCAGGGCGGAATCCAGCCATAAAAGAATCAAACAGTAATTTAGAAGAAGATTTTATACGAATTAACTTGTAAAACAGGGAATTTTTTCTTATCATAATAGTGTTAGTGTGACTGCTATTAGCAAATAGCCGTTATCCTTAGGACATACAGTGCATGAAATTCATCAGTATGATATTCAGAAAAATGGAGAACTGATTGATACGCTGGAATGCTATCTGAATCATAAACAGAGTATTCGGAAAACTTCTGAACTAATGGGCGTGCATGCCCGGACAGTTTCGTATCGTTTGCAAAAAATAGTAAAACTAACGAGGATAGACTTTGATAATATAGTTGAGATGTTAGCTGTCCGAAATGGAATTATTATATTAAAAATATTGGAATTGTTATAAAAGATAACGAATCACATGGTTAGTGTGGTTCGTTTTTTTGTTTTATGCACCAGAGGTTCGCTCTAACGGGTGTAAATCGTGTTCTGCAATCTGTTATCAGCTTGCCAGTGAAAGTCTGGTCAGGGTAGTCGCCAGTGATCCTTGTAGCGAGCCTTCAATGCTTTTTGGTGACTGATCATGTTGAAGCGAGGTATGCCTGTGAGAAACAGGTGAAAAATAACAGTCCGTAACATAAAGTGAATCCTGTAGCATCGTTACGTTAGCCCTGTAAGGGGACAAGAGAGAGTCAAGTCACTGACTTTCTGACGAAGACTATGAAAGATGTGGAGATACTGGAGTACAGCATTGAAGAACCCTTCGGTGTAGAGGGAGAGGAGTGTTATGAAAGACTTTCTTGGATTCTGTTACCAGAAGTTTGGAAAAATCCAAAATGGAACACTTCTTGCAAAATACACACACCATATTTGCAATTTTTGTGCATTATAAAAAACAGAAAGAACGATATACTATTATAGTATTAAGGAATATTTTTTTTGACATGAACTAGTACCTTTAAGGGCTGAGTTTTGTAAGAGGTAGGGGTATGGAACAGGAAAAAACAATAGATTGCACAAATAAGGACTTTGGCAGGTTTTATGTAGTATTAAAATTAAATCTAAAGACAAATGGTTATGAATGCATTTACTCACATAATCAAGAGGTTTATGAAATAGCAAAAAAAGACAGAAGATTATGATACGTTTATTCAGATGTATATAGAGAGATTTATTCATGATGCTGATAAATCAAAGTTGCACGATTTCCTGTTAAGCGAAAAGCTAACAGAAAATCTGGTTTATGGCTATGCAGAGCAGGATATTGTATACCGCAGAATAGAGAGTGAAAAATCTTATATAAAGATGAGGGCTAAAAAATATGTGGATATAAAAGATAATATAGCAATGATCACATTACATAATGTAAAAAGAACCTATAGATCAGTAATGGAAATGAAACGAGAACTCCAGAAGAACGAGAGCGATAAGAAAAAGCATTCAAAAGGTCTTACTATAGACAAGTTAAATGCACTTAGTTATGAAATCTGCAGACATCATCATGAATGATATGACGGGGCAGGGTATCCGGATGGTTTGCAAGGAGAAGAAATTCCTCTTTGTGCACAGGTTGTGGGACTGGCTGATGCATATGATGCCTTAGTTAGTCCTCGTCCATATAAAAGAAAACTGAGCCATGGAGAAGCGTTGCAAATGATCCTGAACGGGGAATGTGGCTCATTCTCCGAACCGCTGCTTCATTGTTTCCTGGAAGCGGCAATGCAGAAGGAATGGATAAAAAAGGCAGATAGCTGAGAAATAGGAAAATATATTTTGAGGAGGAATTTGTGTGAAGAGAAAAAAGATATGGATAAGATGGATAGCCTGGATACTTTTATTGGTTTTGTGTATGAATAGTGCAGGAACGACAGCTTTGGCAGTTTCTGCAAATGAGGAGAGTATTCTGAATATAAATGGTTCTCTGGAGGAAGAAATGCTTTCAGAAGAATTTATCTCAGAGGAGGAAAGCACATCATCGGCGGAAGAGACTCCGAAAGAAGAAATTACACCGCCGTCGGAAGAAACTCCGGGAGAGGAACTTACTCCCCCATCAGAAGAAACTTCGGGAGAAGAAATTACACCACCGTCAGAAGAGACCCCGGGCGAGGAACTTACGCCACCGTCAGAAGAGAGTCCGGGAAAAGAAATTACGCCGCCGTCAGAAGAGACCCCGGGAGAAGAAATCATTCCCCCATCAGAAGAGATTCCAGAGGAAGAAATTACTCCATCCACAGGCGAGGTTAGAGAAGAAGAAAAAGCCTTTGAGGAGCAGATTGCACAAGAGGAATCACCAAAACTTCAGGAAATTTCCGAAGGATTTGATATTGATTTCTATGTCATTATCGATGGAAATAAGGTAAAGCTTCAGCATAATGACATTACCGGCATTGCAACATGGAAAGACGGAAGAACTACCTATCATGGTGTTTCCATTGAGGACCTGCTCCGGATATATGAAGAATTTGGATTTGTGAAAAACAGCGAGAGTCAGAATCCGGATGCGATAAAAAAGTTTGTATCTGCATACCGGGGAAAAAGCAGGATAGAATACGGAGAAGTTTATACAGACACAGAATCCGGAAAGACCTATGTTTCTTACAATTATGGCCAGAATAAACAAGGGGAAGCGGTAGATGTTTACTACCTTCCAAATGGAAAAGGCGTTGCATTAAATTTAAAAGATTCTGTAAAAAAGGACAATTCGTTTTATTCCGTAGAGGTAAAGGGCGAAGGGCAGGATCGGATCCGTTATGCATTAACAGGAACTGTAGTGGAAGAAGCTGTGGCTGACTTTAATCCCAAATTGCCAGACCAGACAGACCAGATCGAATGGACCTGTATGGGAACAGACGATAAGGTGATAGATGGTATACGGGAATCGGGGAACCAGACGAGATTCGCAATTGGAAAAATCACACAGTCTTATGTGATCCAGAGAGCGGACCAGACAGCCTTTGATATTCAGTTTTATATATATGTGGACAATGAGGTTCGAAAGCTGCCGGCTGATTCTCTGAAAAAGGTGTATAAATGGAACCGTCAGGGCAGATGCTATTTATCTGTCAGTGATCTTGCTGAGATTTATAGAGAGTTCGGCTTGAATGCAGAGGAAACACAGTCCGGACATTATTTTCCATATACAGTCCGTGGCGAGAAGACATTAGCACAGGCGACAGTGGTAACTTATAAAGGACAGCAATATGTATCTTATAACCTGGACAAGCAGGAAGCAACTGTACCAACAGACGTTTATTATATGCCAAAAGGAGCATCTGATGGCGAAAAAATTCCGGATAATTATTCAGACCAGATTAAGCAGAATAAGAACAGTTTCTATTCGGTTACAGTGATCAATCCGGATGGAAATCGAACTGTGAGTTACTATAAGAAAGATTCTGCGGTCACAATTTCCGTTGATCCAGGAGATACGAAGGAAAGCGACTGGCTTTGTGCCAGTGAGGATGAAAATAAAACAATTTCTCCGGTGAAACAGGGCGATAAACTAACCTTTTCTATTGGGAAGATAGAGCAACCATATACGGTTGCATGCAACACTTTTGCACCAGCAACCTTGAACATTAAATTCTATACTTTTGTAAATAATGAGAGATATAATGTTCTAAACGAAGAAATTCCTGTTATAAAAGATACTACAACAAAGCCGGGAACAGTTTATTATTATATTTCTAATGATGAGTTAAAAAAGCATTTTGAAAAATTTCATTATGATGGTTCTATTCAAAATGGAGCAAAAGAGCGTTTTTATTATTCCAAGAGAGATTACGATACAATCCATAATGCAGGGAAATACACGATAGAAGGTCATGAATGTATTTATATAGGAAAGTCCGGAGAGCCGATGGATGTGTATTACCTGCCAGACGGACAGAATATAAACACCATGAGTGCAAAGACCTTACTCGAACACGACGGTGATAGATATAATGGTTTTTACAGTGTGACAGTACAGGATGAAGATGGACAGGTTTACAGCCAAACAGCTTTGCGTGATCTTCCGGCAATTGATTTTGTTGCAAGAAAGTCAACACTTACAAGAACTGTTAGTACAAAGCCGCGTGTAGAAGAACAAACGCAGGATATAAACTGGGAATGCAGAAAGGAAGATGGTACTCTTTCAGCAGTTACATGGAGTAAAAATGAAGCAGAGCATACCATGAGCTTTACTATTCAGCCAGATGATGCAGTACGTCCATATGTGATTGTTCCTGATAATACAGAAAAACCGGCAGCAACAAAAGAAGCAAATATTAGTTTTTATGTATTTATCGATGGACATTATAAGTTGATAAAGAATCTCAATGCTGAGCAGCATTACATAATCAAAGCGAACAGTGGCCGAGCCAGTCGTTATTATTTGCGAGCCACACCAGATGATACGATTTCTAAAATTTACAGTGAGTTTGGTTTCACTCCGAGCAAGCTGGAGCCCGGCGCAGATCAGAAAGAGAAGATTCTGTTTGGTTATGCGACAGACAGCCGTGTGTTTGTACAGCATCCTTATAAGGACAACGATGGTACATGGTATATTCCTGTCCTGAAAAACGGGAAAGATGTATCTGTCTATTATTTCTCACAGCCAAACCCACTGAATCCAGACAGAATCGAAAATTATTTTGATCGTTTGACAGGACTTTCTTCTCAGGTTGGGCTGGCAGGAAGACATTTCAGTGTAGAGGGAAGTTTTCATCTGATTGAAGTGTTGGATCCACTGAATCTGACCAAAAGAGAAGCAATTAAGAGACAGTATGTAGGCCATGGGGAAGCATATACTGTGGAAGTACCAAAGAGGGCAAGTTTAGAAGGTGAGTATTATGGCAAGGAGATTGTCTGGAGTTGTACATCTAATGACAGGGACGAAAATGAGGTTCTTCCGGAACTGTCCGAAGATGACAAGGTAAAATTTGAAATTCCGAAGGTTAACTCATCTTATGAGGTGATCGCAGACAAACCCCAGGACCCCGGAACAGTCAGAGTGATCTATAATACGACCCGTTATATGAAGAAGCTTCCAAAAGAATCTAAGCTGACCCCTCAGGTTGGAAATAAGACAAGACATACAGATGATTATGAGAATGAAATAGAAGCTGGAAAACATAACGTCAAGTCACCATATCCGCTAGTTTATGATCATGAAGATAATGACAGCAAAGAGTTGGAACAGTATGAATTCGATCATTGGGATTACAGAAACAAAGACGGAAAGTGGCAGGAATGCGGTGCAGGGGATTCTATTTCTGATCTTATAAATAATAATGCAAGACAGCCAATCACCCTCTATGCAGCGTGGCGTAAGGTGAGTAACCAAAATCGAAAACAGGTACAGTTTTATATCTGTAAGTCAGCGATGCCGGAAGATGGTTCGGTAGCATTACCAACCACGAATGTAGACGATTATACAAGTGCGGTTGCCGTGGCAAACTGTAATGTGAAGGCAAGTATATTGCATGATGTTCCAGTTCTTGGAAATAAGAATCCATCTACGTGGGAACAGTATGCGGATGGAAATAAGAGAGTGCAAGAACTTTTGCAGGGAACTAAACCAGATGAGGGATATATTGGAAATGGAGACTATATCTACAAGATAGATAGAATTCCTTCCGATGAAGAGGTATTCCAGACAATTCGTGAAAGCGGACGTATGATTCGTATCGGAGACAGGGAGATTCCGCCATCGAAATTAGATACCGAATTCTTCACCATTTATTGGTATTCTTTCAAAAGTGAAATGTCCGATGGGTGGCATATTGACGGACGTATTGTAGCAAAAAATGGTTACCTGACAGTAAAGAAAGATTTTGTCGGAATGCCGGAAGCAATAGAGGAAGTCAAGAAAGATTATTATATCCAGGTAGATATGGATGAAAAGCTTTTAGATGGAAAACCTCAGCCACCTGCATTTCATGAGCATATGAAACTTGTGCTTCCTTCAGAAGATAGCCAGAAACCGGATGCAGAAGCTCCGCAAGCGGAGGATGCTCCAATAGAAGTTGTAGGTACATGGACAGATGATACACATACAAGCTGTACGTGGATCGTTAAGGCGGACTCATTCTGGAAATACACATTAAAAGAGTACAACTATAAGCCAAAAGATTCGAATGTGAAATTTTCAGGTTGGTACAATGTTCGCAATTCTCATGAACAAGGAGATAATGTAAATTCATGGGAAGCATATCCAGAAAGTGGAATTCAATTCACAGGACGTGGAATTGGACGCGGTGGTGAGACTCTTACTATTGAATTGGAGAACCGTTATCAGAAAGAGGGAATACTCACACTGAACAAATTTGATGAGTCTACCGGACAGGGAATGGAGAAGATCAATTTTGCTGTCAGTAAGAACGGTGTTGAGGAGGAAACGGTAACAACTGATAAATACGGAATCGCACAACTTCACATTCCGTTACAAGATGAAAACAAACAGAACAGAACAGCAACTGAGACGTATTTGTTGCGAGAGACAAACTTACCGACGGGATATATAGACACAGGAGATATACAGATCACAGTTGAGATTGCCAATGGAACATTTAAAATCATTGATGCAAAATTGGTGGATAGGGAGGCTAACGAAAATCAGGAGGCTGTCAAGGCACCAGTTGATGGTAAGATAAACGGAAAATCTGTTCTGCTTCAGCGAGGAGATACCAGCCTTAATATCCGAAATTTTGCTAAAACAGGCACTCTGCATATCAAAAAGACATGGGAAAATCCAAATGATGCACTGACGGAAAAACAGGTGAAAATCAGATTGTATCAGAATGGAATTTCTACAGGACAGGAATTCCTGTTGAATGAAGAGAACGGATGGGAACACACAGTCGATAATGTTCCGCTATTCCAGGACAGAAATCCGGTAGAATATAAGGTGGAAGAAATTGAGATTGGAAAGACACATTATTCTTCGGAATACAGGGATGGTTTCCTATATTATGAAGTTATTTATCCAGAGATTCAGTATTTCAATTCAAATGGGAAACAATTATTCCCGAAGGATGGGAATGAGTTCAAGGATGTTTCCAAGATGGAACTGGAAGTGCAGAATCTGCATTTCAATCTTGCTGAACGAAGTTTCTTAAAGACGGATGATCTTCCAAGAAACCGACTTGCTGGTGCAGGTTTTCTGTTCTACAAAGTACCGTATGATGATGTTACGAAAGAATATGCGGATGATACAGGATATACAGTAGATTATGACAATACACAGAGCAAGGACGATATCGTTCTGAAAAAGGATGGAAAAACGTGTACGACGTATCGTTCCTTAGAAACAGATGAAAATGGAATGCTTCAATTACCGGAGGACTTTGAGAACGGACGATACTGGATGGTAGAATCTGTTACTCCGAACAAAAAAGACAAAGCAGATAAAACTAAAACACAGTATCAGGATAACTTTAATCTATATATGGTAGATGTAGAATCCGATATTTTATTCCTATATGAGAAATCACCGATGACAAATACCTGGAGAGCTGTTTCGGACAGACATATCGTCAATCATCCGCAAAAAGGCGGGGTGACGGTTGAGATTACAAAGGAAGTCACTGGTCCACTTGGAAACCGCAAGAAGCCATTTGATATGGAAATTCTCTATTGGGAAGATGGTCAAAAGCTGCGTAGCAAGACAATTAGAACTTCTTTGAAACATGGAGATAAAGTTACATTAAAAAATGTAGATATATCTTCGGATATCATAATAACAGAAACTGTTGATACATCAAAATATAATGTCTGGATTTCCCAAAAAGGTAAAGACAATGAGTATTCTCAGCCGAAGCAGGCTAGTCAAAACGGAAATACAGCCATTTTGAGACAGACGATTAAAGGTATGCATGGGGATGTGATTGAGTTAAAAATCACAAACGAAAACACACAATTAATACCGGAAACAGGGGTTCGTCTGAGAACAAGCAGGCATGTATGGTTACTATTCGCCATAAGTATCGTCATGGTTCTGTTTTTCAGGAAAAGACGGGAAATAAGATAGATACTGCTATGGAACAAAACTTGCAAAAATACATCAGTCTTTTTACATGTTTGTTGCATTGGAATAAAAAAATAAACCACTATAATAAGGGGTATAAACTAATGCCTTGGATGTCCGAGTTAAGCTAGAACAAATAAATCCCCTAGAAGGGTATGGGCATCCTTTTTTATGGAAGGATAGGATGAAGAACGAAACTGAACGGTCAGATAAAAACAACAATATAGTACAGGAAACATCTGTAGCACAGGATATTGTTCAGTTGTTATTGAAGATTGCATTTATTGTCTTAGCAGTATTTCTTATTTTTACATTTCTCTATGGAATTGTAAGAATAAATGATGTCTCCATGAAACCGGCAATCAAAGACGGTGATCTGGTCATATATTACCGATTGGATAAAAGGTTTATTTCCGGTGACGTTGCAGTGTTTAAAGATGACGGCAGAACCACGACCGGACGTGTTGTGGCGGTAGCAGGAGACACCGTTGACATTACAAAAAACGGACTGAAGATAAATGGTGCAGAACAGATATCTCAGGACATTTACTTTGATACCACCCAGTTTAAAGATGGAGTGGATTTCCCGGTCACAGTCGGGAATGGCCAGGTATTTATACTTGGAGATAACAGACCTCAGGCATCGGACAGCCGAATCTATGGCTGCATTGATATAAAAGATGTCAAAGGAAAAGTCATTGCGATTATTCGGAGCAGGGGAATTTAATTACCGGATCCGTTAATCAAATAAAAAACAAAATAATTTACAAGGGAGGAACTACAATGAGCATGAAAAAATTCACTAAGAAAATGCTCGCTATTGTCGCAGCAGGTGCTATGACAATGGGACTGGCAATGCCGGCATTTGCAGCAGGGACAGACACAATGACAAAGGAAGCGTATATTACAAAGGTTTTTAACACTGAAGTAGAAAAGGACGTTGACTTTACATTTAGTGCAGTACAGCAGAAAAATGGAGGAAGTGTTAATAACTTAGTAGATACTGATGCAGCGGTAGCAATTGACAAGGCTGAGTTTAAAACCACAGATGGAAAAGGTACTATAACTAAGAGATGGGCTGTAACATTTCCTGCATATCAGGAAGCTGGTAAGTATAGTTACAAAGTAACAGAAACAGGAAACTCATTGAGACTTGACGATAAGGGTGAGAAAGAAAAAATGCTCATGTCCAAAGCTGAGTATCTTATGGATGTATATGTTTCCAATACAGCAACTGGTGGTTATGAGATTTCCAATATCGTTGTTAGCAAGACTAAAAATGATAAGGGTGAAGCTGATTCAACCATTGGAAAAGTAGATATTAGTAATGGAAATGATAACGGATTTAAATTCGTAAACACTTATGTCCAGGAAGCAGGTACAGGTATAGATCCATCAAATCCGGGTACTGATTATGACAACCTTGGTTCCTTAAATGTATCTAAAAAGGTTGAAAAGAACGTGACGACAGGTGAGACAACTAAACCTACAACAGGTGACACATTTAGCTTCACTGCAGTGTTTGCTTTCCCGGCAGGAACAGATGAGAATACCCTCGGTGGTGTAAATGCAAATGGTACAAAAATTACTCTTACAAATGGCACTACTCATATATTTACACTGACAGATGGTGCGAATATGAAGTTCACAAAGCTTCCAGTAGGAACAACGATTACCGTAACTGAGGATGCAAAAGCTAACTACAAAGGAAGTGCTGTAGTTACACTTAATGGTACACAAGAATCTACTAAAGCCGCACAAAAGTATAATGAAGAAATTACAGTATCTGACAAGAAACTTGGCCAGAATAAGAACATTGTTGACGTAACCAACAGATTCAACAACGTACCAACAACAGGTATTATCATGAACACTCTTCCATACGTTTTGATGGTTGTTCTTTGTGCAGCAGCACTGTTTGGATTCGTTGCTTTCAAACGCAAAAAAGTACAGAAATAATTACATAAAATCATAAAAGTAACAACAAAGGGAATGCGTGCGGCGATACTCCGTCGCATTCCCTTTTGCAATAAGAAAGGAAACTTCAGGAATATTTCATATGAAAAAAGCAGCAAAGTTTTTAGTCAAAATAGTCGATCATATGGTGAATTTTATAGCGTTATTGCTGATTCTTATGATAATGTTCCTATCATGCTATATGTTATGGGATTCCAATCAGGTATATCAGGCGGCAGATGCGAAGAACTACGAAGCCTATATTCCAACAGAAAAACATACGAAATCTTTTGAAGAATTGCAGAAAATCAATCCGAATATTATTGGCTGGATTCGAATAAATGAAACAAACGTTAATTATCCGCTGTTACAGACAGATGATGATGATACCTATATGAATACGGATGCCGAAGGCAAATATTCTTTAAGTGGTTCCATATTTTTGCACTGTGCAAACAAACCGGATTTTTCCGATTTTAATAATATGATTTATGGACACCATATGGAAAAACACATGATGTTTGGAGATGTGGGGCTATTCGCAGATAAGGAGTATTTTGACGAACATCCATACGGAAATCTTTTTTTTGATGGAAAAGATCATGGAATTGAATTTTATGCATTGATTCAGGCAGATGCTTATAATGAACGGCTGTTCAGTGTCAGTTCAGAGGAGCCGGAAGCAAAACAGGCGTATCTGCAGGAAATATCAGACAATGCTTTACATAAAAGAAACTTTGAACTTACGGAAAATGACCATTTGGTTCTTCTGATAACATGTACCTCAGACATGACAAATGGAAGAAATATATTAGTAGGAAGGCTTACGGATCAGGTCTATCCTGAGAAAGAGAAAGCCAAGAATCTGGGAACTGGAATTGATAAATTAAAAGAAAAGATGATTCAGGTGCCGATTATCTACTGGATACTTTTGCTAATTATCGTTCTATTGCTGATAGATAGAAAATTAAAGAAGAAGGGAAAGAAAAAACATGAAAATCCTTGATTTAAAAAAAGTAACTATCATATTGGTGACTATGCTCCTTTTTCTGAGCATGCAGATATCAGCGTTTGCATCTGATAACTGTACTGTAGTGAAAATTCCGGTGAGACAGATCTTTGACAGTGAAGTGGAAGGTATTGCAGATGAATTCTCTTATATTATGACAACCGATCAAAGCGATGCCCCGATGCCCGCGGGAGGCCGCAACATGCAGTATTCCTGGACAATGAAAAAGAATGCAGCTACTGAGATTACGCTGAATGTGAAGACAGCAGGACAGTATCACTATACCCTTTGTCAGACAACTGAGAAAAAAGATAATTACAAATATGATCAAAATAAATACCATGTAACTGTTGAGGCTTACTATAATGAATCAAATCAATTAAAAGTTGTTACGATTGTAGCTAATGAGAAGGGGGAGAAAATAGAAACGATCTCTTTTAAGAACAGTTATATGGGAGAAGAGAAACCAAATACAACACAGCCCTCAAATCCGTCACAGCCATCTAGACCGTCCTATTCAGATAAAGTGCAAAAGATCAATAGTGTAAAGACCGGAGATGACAGTCCTGTTATGGGATATTTCTTATTGCTGTTTGGTTCGCTGATTTGTCTAAGCATTTTAACATATGAAAGCCAGAGAAGAAATAAGAGAGAATCACAAGATGAGGCATAATATATGGAAAAAATACTTGAAAATCATCTGTTCTTGGATTTTGATTTTTTCTATATGTGGTTTATCATTAAATGTAACCGAAGCATCTGGTGCCGGTGTGGAAATGGAAAGGGAATCACAGGAGACGGTGGACTTTATCAGTGACATTGAAAATCAGGAGACAGAACCGGAAATTTTGGCAGATGACGAACGACTCTCAGAGAGTGAACAAATAGTGGAATCAGAAAAGGAACCGGAAAATCCGGTTGAAATAGAGGATTCCTCAGACCAGATAACAGATCTGGATGCACCGGAACAAATGTCTGTACAGAGTCTGGAGGAAGAATTACTGGCGGTTGCCGAGAATGGAGAAGAAGCCTCAACAGATAGAGTAGCGTATGTAGATGTCAATGGAAACCCAATTGCAGGAGCACCTTCTGTCATTAAATTTGGAGCAATTGCGGATCATAAAGAGCTATCTATAGAAGGTAGACATGGCCTGATGATTTTGATGTTTTTTGTTCTTGCGATCAGCATGGTTGGTATGGTATTCTTTAAAGGAATAAATAAGAAGAACTGAAAAAGCTGATAATGAGATAAAGAGGAAAGGTTATACAATATCCCGAATTTATTAGACTTGAGGCGATAAAAGATGAAGCACAAGGATAATAATTCGGGATTTTTCCTGTTTTGGAGAGGAGCAATTATGCAATTAAAAATTACAACGGATTATGCGATCAGAATAGTATATTATCTGGCTTGTCGTAGTGAAGTAATCACTGCATCTGAGTTAGCTTATGAATTAAAGATTCCAGAAAGTTATATTCCAAAGATAACAAAAAAATTAAAAGAAGCGAATATAATTACAGCTTGCGAAGGAATAAAAGGTGGGTATTCACTTGCAAAAAAAACAGAAGATATTTCTCTGTTTGACATAATATCTTCCACGGAAGTAACCATGAAATTAAATCGTTGTTTAGAAGAGGATGGGTTTTGTTCCAGAAATGCAACAGAGCATTGTAAAGTACATAAAATATTGCTGGATGTGCAGCAAACTTATGACAATCTACTAAAGGGCATAAAGGTCTCGGAGATTATAAAACCAGATACCGATGAGTTATCAGAATAGCTAAGAAAACAAACTAGCGAATATGAAAAACAATTATAGAAATAACCCCAACAATATATTAAAATAGATATGGCATAATAAAGCAAAAGAAAGATGAATCAATTCAATTGTAAAAGGAAGGGAATACAAATGGGGTATACAGTAAAGGACTTGCTTAAATCAAACAAATTTCCAGAAATGCAGCTGATAAATGATGATTCCGGAATTGATCGTGAAATTAAAGGAGTCCGAATCATTGAAGTGGCAGATATGGAAAAATTTCTGGGGGGGGTGAACTGCTCCTGACGAGTATGAGAGCCTATGAAGCCACAGAGGAAGATGCTTTTTTGTATCATTTAAAAGAATTTGATAAAAAGCAGGTAAGTGGATTTATTGTAAAGTGCTGTCAGAGAACCGAACACCTGAAAAGACTGTTTGATATTTTAATGGAATTTTCACAGGAGTATCATTTTTACGTGATAGAAATTCCTGAGGATTTGCATTTTTGGGGAATTATTAAGCATATACTACTTCAGTTATATGATATCGAAACTGCAAAATTGAAATATTTTAAGATGACACATGATAATTTAAGTAATATTTTACTGAACGTGATAGATTCAAGAGAATCCATGGAGAGAATTTTTTTCTTGATCAGTACCATGCTCGGGAATCCGGTCGGTTTATATAACGCAGATGGAACTTGCTTTTTTCCAAGTAATTCGGAAACACAGCATTTTAGAATGGAAAAAAATATTACGGAATATAAGCCTGAAATTATAACAAGATATCAATATTTGTGTCAAAAAAGAAAAAATACTAACTATATTGAATATATTAAGAAGCTCAATATTTTTGAAAGACAGGAAATGTATTTTGTTGTTTCAGAACAGAATGAACCATTGAGGGAATTGGATTTTATCGCGTTAGAGAATATTATCATTACATTACAGTTTAGTTTGATCAGACATGTAATAGAAGAAAATCTTGAAAAACGATATTTCAGAGATCTGGAATATCGTTTGCTAAATGGTTCTCTGTCAAATGATGAAGAAAATGAAGTTGCAGGTATGCATGGGCTTAATGATGCAGAGATATATCGGGTTGTTACTTTCCGTATGGATGCAAAAAAGAATATGGAAAAATTTACCAATGCCCAGATAAAAGAAACAGAAATGGTCGAAAACGAAATTATACGTTATTTACCGAGGAAGCATATTTTTTTGCAAACCAACCAGATTGTATATATTCACAGAGAAACAGAACAGGAAAACGGGTTGGAGTTTCGTAAAAAACTGGAGAAACTGCAACAAACGATACAGGAATTTCTTGTTAATAGGGGAGTTGAAAAAGATTTTTTGATTGGTATAGGTAAAACTGTCACAGGATACCATGAATTGAAGGAGTCTTTTAAATCTTCTAAAATTGCACTTAAATATATTAAAGTTATCAGACGAATGATCGGAGACGAGAGTAAGTCAGTTATAGATAGTACAAAGATAGGATTCTTTTATCATGTAATAGAAAAGATGAAAGATATAAATCAGTTGCAAGCGTTTATACCAGAGTCATTGAATAAACTTCGCCAGTACGATATTCAGAAAAATGGAGAGTTGGTTGATACATTGGAGTGTTATCTGAATGTCAACCAAAGCTTAAAAAAGACTTCTGAATTAATGTTTATTCATTATCGAACTGCTTCGTATCGTTTGCAGAAAATAATAAAAATAACGAATATAGATTTTAATAATGCAGCAGAAGTGCTTGGAGTTCGAAATGGATTGATAGCAATTCGGGTTCTTGAAGTAATGTAGAATTTTTAAGAATCTTTTAGAGAGGCAAAGATGAGATTCATAATATTAAAAATATTGAAATTGTTATAAAAGATAACGAATCACATGGTTAGTGTGGTTCGTTTTTTTTGCATATTAGTCTTAAATGGAACACTTCGAACAAAAAAACGTGAAAAATTTTTCCTTCATTGAACATTATATTTATGAGTTTAATAGTGTATAATATCGTACCTGATAAGATACTTGATAAGAAAGATTATCAGCGAAAAACAATGAAGATATCAATTTTTGATATTTTTTTTGATATAAACTAAGACCTCGCAGGGTTTAGATTAGAGGGATAACGATGCAACTGAAAAATTTGACAGATTACGCAATTAGAATTGTATGTTACTTAGCAGCACAAGAACGGATGGTATCTACATCAGAATTGTCGCAGAAAATATGAACCGGAAGAAGCAATACGGATGATTTCAAATGGCGAATGTGAGGCGTTTTCCACAAAAATGATCCAGTGCTTGACGGCGGCAGTTATCCGGCCAGAGTGGTTAAAAGTAACAAAAAGTTAACCATGACAGAAAATTTGAGGCGATTTTTATGAATAAAAAATTGAGTGTTTTAAGGCGAATTACAGCAATCGTTCTGT
>OGZP01001445.1_pt1 | contig 17288 bp, 17 predicted proteins | sample 1576811 | NCBI WGS metagenome assembly OGZP01 (sample SAMEA3541553, study PRJEB24748) | human gut metagenome | biome: human gut; feature: human-associated habitat; material: faeces | place: China | collected 2012
CACAAGGTCATTCACCCACCTATGAGCAAGCTCATGTGGGTTTAGACCTTTTGACTCTGGTATCTTGCAATATTATGTAACTTAAGTGTATAATTATAATATTATGATGTTGGGGTCAAAAGCCCCAACTATAATGATATCTGCTTTGCTATATGCACGAATCCAACCAGATATCAGAGCACAAGAAAGGATATATAATGAATAAGAAAAAAATCTCCGTATTCAAACGCATATGCATGCTTTCCACGGTTATTCTTATGATGCTTACTGCCACACTTTCACTTACTGCCTGTGGTAAAAGCAACATTCCTGAAAACACAGTATTTTCAGTAGATGACCTTGCTGGTAAGTCTGTCGGCGTACAGTTAGGAACCACAGGTGATATATATGTTTCTGATATGGAAACTGATGGTTCTGACACTAAGGTTGAACGATTTAACAAAGGAAATGATGCCATTCAGGCACTTAAGCAGGGAAAGATTGATGCCGTAGTTATCGATGCACAGCCTGCCAAAGCATTTGTAAGCTCTAACAGCGACCTCTGCATACTTGATGAAGAATTCGTAACTGAGGAATATGCTATATGTATAGCAAAAAACAACAGTTCTTTCACTTCTTCTGTAAATGAAGCTCTTAATATACTTATTAATAATGGTACTATTGATACTATAATAAATAACTATATTGGCGAAAATCCTTCAAAGGAAGCCTACATACCTAAGAGTGCTGGTGAGAATGGTACTCTTACTATCGCTGTAAATGCTTACTTTGAACCATACGAATATTATAACAACGGAAAAGTAAGCGGTATTGATATAGATATATCCAATGCCATAGCTGATTATCTTGGCATGAAGCTTTCAGTTGAAGATATGGAATTCGATTCTATCATAACTGCTGTATCTTCTGGCAAGGCTGATATGGGTATATCTGGTATAACTGTTACAGATGAACGTAAGAAAAATATAGATTTCACTATACCATACACTACTTCAAGCCAGGTTGTCATTGTAAGAAACAATGATGCAGCCGGTCACGGAATGAGCTTTGCAGAGAAGTTCAAGACTGACTTTATTAATGATGGAAGATATGAATACCTTTTAACTGGTCTTAAGAATACTTTAATCATAGCATTATGTGCTGCTATTATGGGTATTGTTATCGGTTTCCTTATAGCGATTGTAAGGTCTAACCACGATAAGACAGGCGGTATGAAGGTGCTTAACTTCTTATGTAATATTTACCTTACTGTAATCCGTGGTACACCAACTATGGTACAGTTACTTATTATATATTATGTAATATTCAGCTCAGTACATATAAGCAAGATACTTGTTGCCATACTTGCATTTGGTATTAACTCAGGTGCCTATGTAGCCGAAATCTTTCGTTCAGGTATTATGTCGATTGACAACGGACAGTTTGAGGCTGCAAGAAGCCTTGGTCTTAACTATAGAAAGACTATGACTCTTGTTATCCTTCCACAGGCTTTCAAGAATGTTTTACCTGCACTTGCTAACGAATTCATCGTTTTATTAAAGGAAACTTCTATCAGTGGTTATATAGGACTTAACGACCTTACTCGTGGTGGTGATATTATCCGAAGCATAACTTATGACCCAATGCTTCCACTCTTTGGTGTAGCCATCATCTATCTTGTATTAGTTGTTATTCTTTCATCACTTGTTAAGAAACTTGAAAGGAGATTAAGAAGCAATGAGCGACACTAATGTAATTCTTGAAGTTAAAAATCTTAAAAAGACTTTTGGCGACCACGAAGTATTAAAGGATATTAACACTACTGTAAAGAAGGGCGAAGTTATCGCTATAATCGGACCTTCCGGCTGTGGTAAATCCACATTTTTAAGGTCTTTAAACCTGCTTGAAGTTCCTACCTCAGGCCACATTATATATGAAGGCAATGACCTTACTGAAAAAGGTGTTGATGTAGATAAGTTAAGACAGAGTATTGGAATGGTATTCCAGCATTTCAACCTCTTTCCTAATATGACTATTAAGAAAAATATTACTCTTGCACCTATACAGCTTGGACTTATGTCTAAGGAGGAAGCTGACAGCAAGGCAATGGAACTTCTTAAAAGAGTAGGTCTTTCTGATAAGGCTGACTCTTATCCTGATATGTTATCAGGTGGTCAGAAGCAGAGAGTTGCCATAGCAAGAGCACTTGCCATGAACCCTGAGATTATGCTTTTTGATGAGCCTACATCTGCCCTTGACCCTGAGATGGTTGGCGAAGTTCTCTCTATTATGAAAGAGCTTGCCGCATCTGGCATGACTATGATTGTTGTAACTCACGAGATGGGATTTGCCAGGGAAGTATCTTCAAGATGTATGTTTATCAATGAAGGACGTATTGAGGAAGACAGCGACCCTGTATCATTCTTTGACACACCTAAGAGCGCACGACTTAAGGACTTCTTATCTAAGGTGTTATAATATTTTATAAATTCTTTGATTATTAAAGCTGATATAAGCTTGTATAAAAAGAGGCTGCCACATAAGAAATATACATTATCTAGTGTATATTATTCTTATGTGGCAGCACTTTTCTTACATATTTTTATTGCCTGCATATCTTAAATTTCATTCCATATGAATTAGGTTTATGTAGCGGCTTTTATATAACTTTCTTTCCTGTTACGGGGTCTGTCATACCTAAAAGCGCCATTATAAGTGCCATTCTTACATACACTCCATTCTGAACCTGTTCAAAATATGCTGCCCTTGGGTCTTTATCTACATCCGCTGCTATCTCTGTAACCCTTGGAAGTGGGTGAAGTACAGGCATATCCTTAGGTGCTTTCTTAAGCTTTTCTGCATTGAGTATGTAGCAGTCACGAAGTCTTAAGTACTCATCCTCACTAAAGAAACGCTCTTTCTGTACTCTTGTCATATACAGCACATCAAGTTCTGGCAGTACCTCTTCTAACTGTCTTGACTCTTTGTATACACTACTGTCATTATTGAGTACATCCTGTATCATATAGTCAGGCATTTTAAGTTCTTCTGGTGATATAAATACATACTTATTGCCCTTATACCTTGAAAGGCTCTTTACAAGTGAATGTACTGTCCTGCCAAACTTAAGGTCGCCACACAACCCCACTGTAAGGTTATCAAGTCTTCCCTTTCTTGACTTGATTGTCATAAGGTCAATCATAGTCTGTGTAGGATGACTGTGACCGCCATCTCCTGCATTAATTACAGGTATCCTTGAATATAATGAAGCAAGCATCGGTGCACCCTCTTTAGGATGACGCATAGCCACAATATCTGCATAACAACTTATTACACGGATAGTATCCTCAACCGTTTCACCCTTATTGACACTCGATACATCAGCAGATGGAAAGCCTATGACTGTTCCACCAAGATTTAACATGGCTGTTTCAAATGAAAGTCTTGTTCTTGTACTTGGTTCATAGAACAATGTTGCTATCTTCTTTCCCTTGGCGACTTCACTATAAGCCGGCATATTATCACGTATTCTTTCAGCAAGTGCAAGTATATCTCCTGTTTCCTCCACTGATAAATCTTTAGGGTCAATCAAATGTCTCATATCATTTTCCTCATCTTTCTGCCTGTAACTTTTTATATAAACTACTAATTCTTATTAATCTCTTAATAAATATTCTTCTCTTTCTGCTCCTGTTGATACAAGATGTATCTTATGACTTATGAGCTTTTCAAGTGTGAGAATATACTTTTTTGCATTTTCTGGAAGCTCTTCCCAGTTTCTACAGCCTGATATATCACATTTCCAGCCCGGGAGCTCCTCTATAACCGGCTTAGCCTTTTCAAGTCTGCTGTCTGTCACGAAATCCTTAGTTACTTTTCCGTCTATACTATATGCTGTTATGACCGGAATAGTTTCAAATTCACTTAATACATCAAGCTTTGTAAGTGCTATATCATCAACATTCTGGCACATTATGCCATATCTGCTTGCAACTGCATCAAAAGGTCCGACTCTTCTTGGTCTTCCTGTGGCTGCTCCGTATTCACCGCCAGCTTTTCTTAGTTCTTCCATCCAGCTTTCCGGCATAGCCTTCTCTGCAACAAAGCCGCCCTCTCCGACACAGGTTGAATATGCTTTCATAACACCAACAACCTGTGATACATTATATCCCATAAGACCTGTTCCCATAGGTATGTAAGCTGCCAGTGTATTAGAACTTGATGTATATGGATATATTCCATAATCAATATCCCTTAATGCACCAAGCTGTGCCTCAAACAATATATTCTTATTATTCTTTGCAGCATCTCTTAACAGCTTTGACGTATCGCATATATAATCCTTAAAGCACTGTGCCTGATTTTTGCACCACTCAAGCAGTTCATTATAAGATATTGCATCCTGCTTATATACATTTTCAAGAATAAGATTTTTGCTCTCAACAATAACCTGAAGACGATGCCTTACAGATGGCTGGTCTATATTTAATATGTCACCTATTCTTAATGTTTTTTTCATATACTTATCACCATAAGCATAGGCTATTCCTCTTCTTGTTGAACCATATGCTGACCCGGTCTGTGACAGCCTTTCCTCCTCAAGTACATCCTGTCTTACATGCATAGGCATACATATAGTCGCCTTATCTGATATCTTAAGATTATCAGGTGTTATCTTAACATTCATCTGCTGCATAACAGATATTTCATGACGAAGATGGTCTAAGTCTATTACCATGCCGTTACCTAATACACACACTACATCAGAATGAAGTATTCCTGATGGCAGAAGATTAAGCACGAACTTTCCTTCCTGTGTAACAACAGTGTGACCTGCATTATTGCCACCCTGATAACGCACAACATAATCTGCCTTTTCACTCATAAGGTCGACTATACGGCCTTTGCCCTCATCGCCCCAGTTAATACCAACTACTGCTTTTAACATATCCTTATCATCCTTTCATATATGGCTTACACTTTAATACCTGAACATCAAATAATTCATATATTGCTTGATTTTTTATACCAAAAGCATTATACTTTGCCATAAATAAGATGTAAAACATATATTTAATATGTCTGTTATATGTTTTTTATATGAGGAGTTATGGTATGATAAGTTACGATTATTATAGAATATTTTATTATGTTGCCCAGTATAAGAGCTTTACAAAGGCTGCGCAGATGCTTGATAACAACCAGCCTAATATAACGCGCTGTATGAATAATCTTGAAAGTGAGATTGGCTGTAAGCTTTTTATACGTTCCAACAGAGGAATATCTCTTACTCCTGAAGGACAGAGGCTTTATGAACACGTTGCTGCCGGATGTGAACAGTTTGCTGCTGGTGAGTGTGAGCTTGCCAAGGATAAGGGGCTTGAACGTGGACTTATTAATATCGGTGCAAGTGAAACCGCGCTGCGCCTTATACTTCTTAATAAGCTTGAAACATTTCACGAAACATATCCACACGTAAGATTAAAGATATCCAACCATTCATCACCTGAGGCTATTACTGCCCTTGAAAATGGACTTGCTGATATTGCAGTTGTCACCACGCCTGTCACTATTCCTAAGAACTACCACTCTGAACCTTTATATTCTTTCAGGGAACTTCTTATTGGTGGAACCAAATACGCAGACCTCGCATCCAGAATGCAAAGCCTGCGTGACCTTAACAATATTCCATTTATATGTCTTGGAAGTGATACAGCTACAAGAAACTTATATATTGAGTTCTTTCTTAATCACCACCTTCAGTTTTCTCCTGATATGGAAGCAGCTACAACTGACCAGGTGCTTCCTATGGTTGAACACAACCTTGGAATAGGCTTCTATCCGGAAGACCTCTGTGCCGGTGCCATTACAAGCGGTTCTGTCCAGCCTATAAGACTTGTAGAGCCTATCCCTGAGCGTGAAGTCTGCCTTGTGTGGGATAAAGGCAGGGCACTGAGCATAGCTGCAAAGAAGCTGATTGATACATTAAAAAAATCTTATTAAAACTTTATTCCATATACTTTAAGGTCGACTTTCCCATTCACAACCTCTATTCCGTCTGCCTTAAGTAAGTTTTCCTGTCTGTTCGCGCCGCCAAAAGCAAATGCACCTGACAGTTCCCCCTTTGAATTAACGACCCTGTAGCATGGTATATTATCAGGGTCGGGGTTCTTATGAAGAGCATTACCCACAGCCCTTGCCATTCCTTTATTACCTGCAAGCTCCGCTATCTGTCCATAAGTGGCAACACTGCCCTTTGGTATCTTTTTTACTGCTTCGTATATCCTTTTGGTTGGATTGTCTGTAATAATCTCATAACTTTCCCTAATCATTGTCTTTATAGCATCATCCGGTACTGAACCATCAAGTATGATTGTATTCCAGTGTTCCTTATTCTGGTGATATCCCGCAATAACCGACCTGAAAGCACTTCGCCAGTAATCACGCCACTCACGGTCAGCCTTTACATTAAGGTTAATATACCCGTCTTTTTCATATATCCACAAAAATGCTTTCTTACTTCCCTTAACCCTTACAAGCTGCCAGTTAGTATCATGAAATGGTGTTTCTACATATGTGTCTGGAAATGATAAGCCGTATTCTAATGCTTCTTCTCTGCTGTTCATAGTACACACCTCTTTTATTTCACTTTAATCTTTTTATCCCTCGCCGTGCAAGTCCAAGAAAGCGTTAGCTTTCTTGGACTGTCGGGCTCTCGCCCTATCAGCATAAAATCAAGCAAAGGGCTTTGTGCAAGCACAGCCCTTTGTTTGACTTTATGCTGGCACGGCTCGATGCTTACGCACGCTGAATAAAAGCAGTCCTGCTCCACATATCACAAAGAATATTGATATAAACTGTGATGTAGATAAGAAGCCGACTTCACCACGATAATCATTCCTTAAGAATTCTATAAGGAAACGTCCTATTCCATACAGTATCATATATATATATCCTATGCCTCCTGCTGGCAGTGACTTGTTCTTTCCTTTATTCTTTGCCACTGTATAGCTGAAGTTATACGCTATTACAAGAAGAATAATCATATTGATAAAGTTAGCTCCTGCTGATATAAGCTGTGTCGGTATAAGACTGACTCCTGCTGGTGCCTGTGAACTCGCTGGAAATACAACTCCGAAATGGCTTGTTGTTTCTCTTCCATAGCAGCAGCCTGCAAGAAAGCAGCCGATACGTCCAAATCCCTGTGCAAGTGCTATTTCAGGCATAACAAGGTCAAAGTACTCAAGAAAATTCAGCTTCTTTATCTTACAATAAAGCATACAGCAAAGCACACCGGCTATAATTCCGCCATATACAACGAAACCTGCTGAGCCAAGTACTGCCTTCGGGTTCTTAACAAATGCATCAAATTCCACAATTACATATAAAAGCTTGGCGCCAAGGAAACCCGAAAGTCCCGCTATTATAGTGATGTCTATAACTGACTCCTCCCTTAGTCCTAACTTCTTAGCCCTGTATTCTGCCAGAAGCATGGCAAGTATAAAGCCTATGCCTATCATAAAGCCATAACCGTGTACTGTCAGGCTTCCTATTTTAAATAAATCTGTCTTCATAATCTGTTATCTTCCTTTCCTGATATATTCTTATCACCTTAATATTTATCTGACACATCTATACCATAATAATTCTTTTATTCCACCATACAACTCTGGAACTCAACAAAAAATTTCTCGCAAAAACATCTCTTTATAATTATACTTTTATCCTACATGATACATAATTTACGATTTTACAGTCCAAACATATCTTCTGACTTGTCTATTCTTTCTTTCACCTCATCAAAAAATGTATCCTCTGACACATAAGCCTTCATATAGAAAGTCTTTAAGTTATACAGATTAAGTGTCCTTATCTCTTCCTGTGACAAGTCCTTCATCGACCTTTGTATCTTCTTTAAGTACTTATGCCACCTTATAATGTAATCATTATACCTTTCGGTATCAGATATACCAAGCCATTTTTTCACCTTAATCTTAGTGAGGTTATCCTTGTTACATTCGCCCTTCTGCAATATGTAGTGGAAATGCTCATCATCCTCCCAGTATCTTCCAAGTGGAAACATACGGCATATCCCCGGTCTGTATCCGTGGATACTGCACATATTGTCAGTATTAAGAAATGAACAGGCATTAGTTTTATCCTGCATCTTAATATTAGGAAGTATACACCCATCGACCACATTAAGCTCTATATTATCATTAACAAGTGCCTCAAATGCTTTCCCTGTTCCTGAAGTCAGTCTGAAGCAGTCATACGGGTCAAGCACAATAGTCTTTCCCATACCTATACAGCATATTTTCTTACAGCCACTACAATTATTCGTATCCGTCCTTACAAGGTCATTTTCACTGTATAACCTTCCGTCAGATATATCCTCTAAACCTATATTTCTTATCATAATAAGTTGAACCTTTCTTGATTAATATACATACATATATTATATATTTAAACTATACAATGAACAATTAAAGAAAATTACAAAATCTATACATTTTCAAATTTGCTCATTTATAATTATCTATCTTCATAATTAAAATTCTCTGATAGTTAAAGCTTCTTTAATATAACAACCGCATTATCCGTATTATACTTTAAATATTTAATTATGTCGACTATCTTTATCTGACCTTCATTTCCCAAAAAAATTTCTTTTGAATATTATTATTATATTTCAAATACACAAACCCGTAAAACCACAAAAAAATTCGCTCTGTTTATAACTCAATTACATTTTTAAATCACTGCAATTCATTTATATACAGCGCCCACCAAGCCCCTTAATTATCTAAAGTTATTTCAAAATATGACAAAAAACACCAAACTTAATAAAAAAACGCATTACTTTTTTATTAAAATGTGCTACAATACGTTACTGTATAATATTATGTTAAAGTTTAATGATGATTGGAGAACACAATGAAACACAAGATTATAACATTTGGTGAGTTAATGTTAAGACTTTCACCTGATAACAACGAAAGATTTACACAGGCACACTCTTATGAAGCTGTTTACGGAGGCGGCGAAGCTAATACAGCGGTATCACTTGCTAACTTCAATGTTGATACACGTTATGTAACAAAGCTTCCTAATCACACTATCGGTCAGAGTGCTGTGAACTCATTAAGACAATATGGCGTTGATGTAAGCAGAATAGTCCGCGGCGGTGACCAAATTGGTATATATTTCCTTGAGAAAAAGACAAGCCAGCGACCAACCAATGTTATATACAATAGAAACGGCTCTGCATTTGCACTTGCAACTAAAGAAGACTTTGACTGGAATTCTATATTTGAAGGTGCTACATGGTTTCACTTCTCTGGCATAACTCCAGCTATAAGCGACAATATGGCCGAGATTACTATTGAAGCATGTAAGGAAGCCAAGAAACGTAACATAACTGTAAGCTGTGACCTTAACTACAGAAGCAAGCTCTGGTCAAGTGAAAAAGCTAACAAGGTTATGAGCGAAGTATGTAAATATGTTGATATATGTATCGCCAATGAAGATGATGCTGTCGGTATATTCGGTATGGATGCATCTAAGTCAGATAAAGAGAAAAATGCCTACATAGCTGAAGAACTTACAAAGATGTTCCCTAACTTTAAGATGGTTGCATCTGTATGGAGAACTGAAACTTCTATAACAACATTCAAGCTCCAGTCTATGATATATACAGATGGCAAGGCTTACTATAGTCAGGAATTCTTTATGAATATCCTTGATTACATCGGTGCCGGTGATGCTTACTGTGCAGGTATTATCTACAGTCTTATCAATGGCTTCGAGCCTCAGAAGGCAGTAGAATTCTCTAATGCTGCAAGCTGCTTAAAGCACACTGTAAGCGGTGACTTTAACCTTGTATCAGTTGATGAAGTTATGAAGCTTGCATTTGCCAAGGCTGGTAATGAAGTATCACGTTAGTATTTGCAATACTTTTATTTTACGCATCATACATTTTTGTACAAATGCACAGTTTTTTTATACTTTTCTTAATAATTATAATGCATTTTTACCTAAGTTATGTTATAATACTTAAGACAATATCGTGAATATGGTTAAATTATAATTGAAAAGGATAAAGTGTATGTTTGGCAGAAAAAAAGAAAATCAGGTGTTATCAGACAATGATGCACAACAACTATTAGTTTCTATTGATAATATTATAGCGGGCGATTTCAGTGATGTAAGTGTCTCATCATTTAATGATCCCGTTATCGGTGATAAGCTTAATGCTATGCTGCTTTCTATAAAGCAGGTCAATAACCCCGTTGTTATGCGACTTAATGAAACTATGGAAGTCATTGGCGATAATGGTCTTATGAAAGATACATTTGAACAGGTAGAGTCACAGACTAAGTCTATTAAAAGTATGGAAACTGCTGGTCTTCATCTTGAGAATTCTATCGACAATATATCAGAAGCCATTGGACATATCCGCGATAACACCCATGATGTTCTTTCTGTATCACAGAATGTAACTATTGATATGAATGACAGTGTACATGCTGTTACCGAATCATCCAAGCGTATCGAAGTTATTAATAAGCGTGTTCAGGACTTTAAAGGAAAGATTGGTAAGATCGAAGAGATTGTTGACCTTGTTAAAAAGGTTTCCAACCAGAGTAATCTTCTTGCACTCAATGCATCTGTTGAGGCTGCACGAGCTGGTGAAGCTGGTAAGGGCTTTGCCGTTGTTGCTGACCAGGTGCGTCTGTTATCTAGTAATACTTCTGAATCCGCTGAGGATATAGTAAAGTATGTTTCTGAATTAAAAGAGAATATTGATGAACTTGCCCTTGCTATGGATGAAACAACATTAAGTCTTGCAGATGGTAATTCAAAAGTCGAGAAATCCATCTTATCCATGGAACAGATGAATGAACAAATAAGCAGTATCCGTGAACGTGTAGACAGTATATTTGACGATATTGATACACAGACTAAGGTTACCCGTGCTTTTTCTAAACAGATTGAAAATATTTCCCAGAGTTACAACACTTTATCTAACGACTGTCTTCAGACTGGACGACGTATATTCAAGGTTGGACGTTACCTTGATAAAACAAGAAGTGACCTTGTACGTGGCTGTTCACAGATAACAGACCAGGACTGGTTACGTGTATTTGAAGTCGACCATTTCGTACTTACGTGGCGTGTATACAATAATATCGTAGGTTTTGAACACCTCCTTAAAAAACAGGTTGATAACCCTTCCGGCTGTAAGCTTGGCAAGTGGCTTAACAGCGTATCTGATGAACAGCTTTTACACAGCAAAGAATATATATCTCTTGTCCATACTCACGAAGCCCTCCATAAGTATGCAACACTTTCATGGCAGGCCAAGGAAGACGGTGATACAGATAAGGCTATGTCATACTTTAATGACACCTACAATGCATACGAAGAATTTGACAACGCACTGCACCGTTTCCAGAATAAGATGCAGGCTCTTGGATATAAGGATATTACACAGATTACCGCTTTTGAGAAGGTCTGATTTGATTATATATTCAAGCTGATAGTTTGTGATAATACTAAGCTCCCTATTTTATTTATATTTTATCCCGGATGACAGGCATTTTACCGTTATCCGGGACATTTTTATGAAGTATATTGGTATTTTCTATATTTATCCGGTTAATTTTACCGCAAAGAATATCCTATGCATTTTCTACGTATTCCGTAATCAGGTATAAGTGTTTCTTTTTGCTGCAAAGAATATCTTACGCCTTTTCTCCACCCTTAAGCTACAACGAACCCGAAGGACACTGTGGCAGGTCTTCCTCACATATCGGCTGACATCCTGTATCGCAGTCATTCTTAAGATTGCCCTCACAACGTGGAGGACTAAGGTCAAGTGGTTTAATGGCAAGATTAAGAAGATTGCCACATACAAACTTTAACTCATCCGAATTTTCTTCAGATACAATACTGCCCTTTGGTGTAACTATCTTTCCTGCACTTGCAACCCTGTATCCTGCATAGTACAGGCTCTGGAGTATGAGCGACAAGCCTACTGTCACTTCGTCTGTGGTCGTGTCAAGGTCAAGCACCTTTGGAATAGCATACAGGTTAAGTCCCTGTGTTATTCCGTTATCACTTGACAGGAAACCTATATAATTAAGCGCTGGTGTATATGCCGGGGTACCACCAGCATTACTGTTATATGACACTCCGTAAGGCGCAAATATCTCTAACTCAACTGATGTTGGATTGACATCCTCATCGTAGGTTGCAGCCGTTGTATCAGCAGGAAGATACACTGCTGTTGGATATTCAGTTGCTATCAGTCTGCAATTCTCATCATATAAGTTAATCGCAAATGTTACCGTAAGATTGGAAAGCTTCACCGAATAACAGTTTGGTCTTCCCGGTATCTGTGTTATGACAACATTATCCGTTCCATAATCATATGAAATATCTATGACACTGGCTGTTGCATTAGTAACTGTCGGATATTCAGCAGATATATCCACACCTACAGGGAATGTGGCACACAGGTTGATACCTATCTGGTCATATATAAGCGGAGCAAAAAGGCTTAACTCACCCGGTGAACCACATATAGGATTGGTACACACATCAAAGCATCCATTAGGCATATTAGAAACAACATCGCTGACTATCTTTGTGCAGCAGCCACCTTTTTTACATTTGCATCTGGCCATGCTTTATTCCTTCCTTTATTCATTCTTACTATATTATATGTTCTAAATAATTATGTGCTACCATACATTTTAGTAAGTATTATGTCTCTGGCTGAGAGGTCGTCTTATGTCAAATGTGTATTCTATCGGCAATAACAGACAGCTTATAATCTATGCTGCCGGTTCAAATATATTCTTAAGAATAGCCCACTTTGGAGGTCTTGAACGTCCTATAATCCTTGCCACCGATTATATGTCACACCTTAACGAATGTATATACAATGACACTCTTTACTATACCTACATAGCAACCGACAATTCTCTTTATGTTAAAAACATTATGGAGAGTAAAAGCATTTATACTGTAAATGGAACTGACACACCTTCGCTGTATCACCCATATATAGGCAGATGTAATAATTCGCTGCTTCTTTTTTACCTGAAAAATAATCCCGTTACTAATCACACAGCCCTACAGTGTATATCACTTTCACTTACAAATGAAAGCCCAGATAACACGCCTGTCACTCTTCCTGACTGTATGAATAACATAACAGGATACCATATATATCAGGCTGGTAACAGACTTATTCTATATGCCGCTGGCAGGATATTTATTATTGAAGAAATCGGACATATTAAAGAGCTTAAAAATGAGGAAGATATACGAAATACTGTATTAAAAGAATGTGATCAAAGAATTGCTTCATTAAATGACAGCAATAATTCAAGAATAGAAGCTCTGACAGACACCTATCAGAAAAAATTAGCTGCCTGTCAGGCTAAGATTGACGAACAGGCAGCAGTTATAAACAGTATCACTTCACAATATAATGAGCTTATGGATATCGCATGCAAGTACCGTGATGAAGCCTTAAGATGGCGTTCTAAGTTTATGTGATAATTACCCCCGCAGGTCTGTCATAATTATCAATATTATATAAATGTGTCATTCCACTTATATGATACCTACCTTGCATAATGTACTTTAAGCAGGCTCAATCCCTTTGCTGGTGCAGTTGCGCCAGCAAGTGCCCTGTTTTTAGCATCGAGCAGCTCTGTCATACTCTCTGGCGTTCTCTTATGAAATCCCACTTCAAGAAGTGTTCCCGATAATATTCTTACCATATATTGTAGAAATCCCGAACCGTGATATGTCATATTAAGATATGAACCCTTAAGTGCTATATCGATTGAATATATTTCCCTCACTGTCGACTTTTTCATCTTGGGATTGCCGCAGAAGCTTGCAAAGTCATGCACACCGACAAGATATTCTGCCGCCTTTTTCATAGCCTCAACATCTGGCATTTTACCTGTTATGTGCACATACTTCCTGTTAAATACAGGCTTTTTATCCCCAACATAACAGGTGTAGCAGTAAGTTTTCCCCATAGCATTGTATCTGCTGTGGAAACGCTCTGAGGCTATTCTTACCTCCTGAACACATATATCCTCCGGAAGGTACTTATTCATGTAATCACATATCTGCTCCTCTGTCATATCTGTATTCATATGAACATTGGCGACCATTCCCTTTGCATGTACACCTGCATCAGTTCTTCCAGCACCTATCACTTCAACAGCTTCATTTACCATCTGTGAAAGGACACCTTCAAGCTTACCCTGAATAGTCATATCTGTATTAGGCTGATGTTCCCAGCCATAATATCTTGTTCCGTCATATGATATTATCATCTTATAATTATTCATATCATTCTCCATTTTATAAATGTTAAAAAAACTTAACACTTACACTATATTTTTTTTGCATATATCATTAAGACAGCATTTATCACAATAAGGCTTTGTTCTTGCTGTGCACACTTCTCTTCCATGTATCACAAGCCTGTGGCACATATCACTGCCCTCTTCTGGCGGTATAATCTTCCATAAAGCCATCTCTACTTTCTTTGGCTCTTTCATATCTTTTACAAGACCAATTCTGTTACACAGCCTTATACAATGCGTATCTGTCACTATGGCTGGCTTTCCAAATACATCACCCATTATAAGATTAGCGCTCTTTCTTCCCACTCCCGGAAGCTTTAACAGCTCTTCCATGGTATCAGGCACTTTATCATTATACTGTGTATGAAGCATTTTCATACAGGCACTTATATCGCGAGACTTGCTTTTTCCGAGTCCACACGGATGAACTATTCTTTCTATATCTGAAACATCAGCTTCGGCAAGTGCAGCTACTGACGGATACTTCACAAACAAATCCTGAACAACTACATTTACCCTTGCATCTGTGCATTGGGCTGCAAGCCTTACGCTTACAAGCAGCTTCCACGCATCATCATAATCAAGCGTACAGCCAGCATCCGGATATTCTTTTTTTAATCGTTCTATAACCTTTAACGCCAGTTGTTTCTTAGTCATGCCTGTTCTCCTTTATATATGCTGCTTCATCTGGATTATCTCCACATTTTTATCATTTATTTACCGCTTTTCATTTATCATAACTTTATTTTTATTATTTTTACTATTATTTTTTACTTTTATCTTTACTACCATGTCCGGCAACTATCCAGAATACAAGAAGTGCAAGAACAACCGCAATAGTCATCCATATGCATACCACCTTAGTACCCTGTGGCTTGAACATATCATAATATCCCTTAAAGTATATAACAAGGTCTATAACTGGAAGTATGTACATCATATATGGCTTCATCCACTTAGGAAATGCAAGACCCTTTCCTTCATTAACCTCTGCCACGAAGTTATCATATCCCCAGCCGTTCTTTCTTGTACAGAAAAGCACAAATAACAGACAGCCAAGAGGAAGTATATTATAAGATACTATAAAATCCTCTAAGTCCATAAGTGTTGTACCTGCACCTATAGGCTCTATTCCTGAAAGCACATTGTAACCAAGTATGGCTGGCATAGAAAGTGCTGCTATAACGAACAGATTGACTATAGAAGCTCTTTTTCTGCTGCACCCGAACAAGTCCATAGTCATGGCTATAATATTCTCATATACTGCGATTACTGTTGACAGCGTCGCCTTCTTCAGCGACAAGATCGGCAAGGGCTACCAGTGGTACCGCATCCTGGCCGTTATTGACCCGGAGAACACCACCGGCTGGGCCCCCAGCGAAGCAGTGTGGAAGAACATCATCTACCAGCAGCAGCGCGGAGAGATCGCCATCGGCTCCGGCGGCATCTTCGGCAACGGGCTGTTCGGCGGCCGGTACTACAGTGTACCAAATGCCCACAACGACTTTATCCTGAGCTGGATCGGCAATTCTGCCGGTTTTGTGGGCTGCTGCGTGGTGCTGGGTGTGCTGTTCGCGCTGGTGGTCAAGACCTTTGCCACTGGTGCCCGCAGCGAAGATCTGCTGGGCAGCTACATCTGCGCCGGCATCGGCGGAGCCCTGATGGCCCAGATCGCGGTGAACGTGGGCATGAACCTGCGCCTGCTGCCGGTCATCGGCGTCACGCTGCCCTTCTACTCCGCCGGCGGCAGTTCGGTGCTGATGCTGTACATCTGCGTCGGACTGGTGCTCTCGGTCTACAGTCACAACACCAAAAGCCTGTTCGGCTGACCGGTTCCCGGTCCTTCACGGACGAAGCAGAATGCTTCGTCCGTTTTTTGTTGCGGTACGATTCCTTTCGGCGTCATTAGCAACAAAAACGTAACATTTTTAGTGACATTTTTGTTGCAAAATCGTCTGTTTTGTGCTAAAATGAAGGCAAAAACAGAGTGCACTTCTGTTGCGGTGTATCAAATGATTGTTGCACTTTGTCCGTCTTGATTTTTCGCACACATTCAGGAGGGGATTCGTATGGCAACTCTGCGGGTTCATGATTCAACGGAATATTGGAAGAAAACAGATCTGATGGTAAAACCGGCCTCCTACCCCATAGCGGTCGGGTATGACATTCCCAGCGTCGACACGATCCATCGGCCTCTGACGCTGGATCTTTCCGAAGTCTCCCACGAGGATCGGGTCTACTGGGCGGTGCGCCGGGCACAGGATATTCTTTTGTCCTCGCTGGCGCTGGTGGTGCTTTCGCCGCTGCTGCTGGTCACCTATGCGGCCATCTGGATCGACAGCCCCGGTGCCAGCCCCATTTTCACCCAGCAGCGGGTAGGACGCAACGGCAAGCTGTTCAAGATGTACAAGTTCCGCACCATGTGCCCGGACGCAGAACAGAAGTTCAAGGACCTGATGGAGCACAATGAGAAGGACGGCCCTGTGTTCAAGATGAAGAACGACCCCCGCATCACCCGGGTGGGCAAGTTCCTGCGCAAGACCAGCATCGACGAGCTGCCCCAGCTCTTCAATGTGCTGAAGGGCGAAATGAGCATCGTCGGCCCGCGCCCGGCACTGCCCCATGAGGTCACACAGTATACCGCCTATGAGTGGCAACGGCTGTATGTGACCCCCGGCCTGAGCTGCTACTGGCAGATCGCACCCCATCGCGACCAGCTGAGCTTTGAAGAGTGGATGGACCTGGACATCAAGTACGTCCACGAGCGCAGCTTCCCGGTGGACTGGAAGATCATCTTCCGCACCTTCCGCTCCATGCTGTTTGGTCATGGCGCATAACATCGTATCGCAAAAAATCCCCGTTGCTGCAATTCTAATTCTTCAAATTCTTGTCTGTTCATAATAATTG
>OGZP01001457.1_pt1 | contig 17206 bp, 10 predicted proteins | sample 1576811 | NCBI WGS metagenome assembly OGZP01 (sample SAMEA3541553, study PRJEB24748) | human gut metagenome | biome: human gut; feature: human-associated habitat; material: faeces | place: China | collected 2012
CTGCCGCACCTCGCTCGCCGTATCGGCACTTAGAATTATGCGGTATTGCCCTAACCCAACGGCACTCCTTTATTCCTGTCCCGGCTTCCTCTCCAACGCATCAAACTGCTTTACAATCTCCGGGTCTGCCAGCTTGATGACCCTGCCGGAAAGATAGTGCAGCGTGTTTTCCTCCGGAATATTGCCAAACGTCAGCCGCTGGGCACACAGTGCCTGCGTCTTAAACCCGGTTTTCTCGTTCATGTTGCGGTTGCCGTACTTGATGTCGCCCAGCACCGGGTGCCCCAGGTAAGCCAGGTGCGCACGGATCTGGTGCGTGCGGCCGGTAATCAGTCCAATGCGGCAGAGCGCAAACGGCCCAGTGCAGCGGATCACCGTTACATCGGTGATGATTTTTTTGTACCCCTCGCTTTCATGGGCGTGAATGCGCACCTTGTTGCCTTTTTCGCTGTGCTGCAGCCAGGCAACATGCCGCCCGGCCGGCGGGGCACCGATGGTAATGGTCAGGTACTCTTTTTTCATCCAGTCATTGCGGATGATCTCGTTCATATCCCGCAGGGCCGTGTATTTTTTCGCGGCAATCACAAGCCCCTCGGTGCCGCGGTCCAGCCGGTTGCAGATGGCGGGTGCAAAGCGGTTTTCCGCCTTGGGGTCATATTCGCCGCTGGCCTGCAGCTGGGCACAAAAGGCATCCACCAGGTTGGCATCGCCGGTGCGGTCGCTGTGGCACAGCAGGTGGGCGGGCTTGTACAGCACCGCAATGTTTTCGTCCTGATAGATCACCTTGACCGGCGGCTGGCGGCGCGGCGGCTTTTTGGCCGGGACCACCGGCTTTTCGGGGAAGAACTCATCGTTGATATACAGCTCGATCACATCACCGCTGCTCAGCCGGGTGTCCGCTTCACCGCGCTTGCCGTTCACCTTAATGCGCTTGTTGCGGAAACTTTTATACAGCAGGCTGCGCGGCATGTCCCGGGTCACGCTTTCCACAAAGCGGGAAAGCCGCACGCCGTTTTCGTTTTCGCCTGCGATAAACTTTTTCATGGGGGTCACATCCTCTTTGCAATCTTCAAACAATAGTATATAATAAGAACAGCCAAAGGTAAAGGATGTGCGCCCATGCCGGAAAAGAAAACCACCAATTCGATCCATGAAGAGCACCGTGCCCGCATGCAGGAGCGCGTTGCCCGCGATGGCTTAACCAGCCTTGCCGCGCATGAGGTGCTGGAATATCTTTTGTACTTTTCCATTCCGCGCCGGGATACCAACCCCTTGGCTCACCGCCTGATCCAGCATTTTGGCGGATTTTGCCAAGTGCTGGATGCCAGCGAGGAAGAATTGATGCAGGTGCAGGGCATTGGCCCCGCCAGCGCAAGACTGCTGCATTCCTTCCGGGATGTTGCCCGCTTTTACCAGATCCAAAAGCACAAGGAACACCCTGTTCAGTTGCGCAACGCTGAGATGTGCTGTGAGTATATCCGCCCGCTGTTCAACGACCCCAAGCGGGAAGAGTTTTATATGATCGCCATGAATGACGATTATGTCCCGCTCAAAGAAATTTACATTGCATCGGGCATTCCCAACCGCGTGCAGTTTGATACCCATAAGCTGTTGCGGGATGCCGTTGCCAGCCAGTGTACCTGTGTTGTGCTGGCGCATAACCATCCGTCCGGTTTGGCGGCGGCTTCCAATGCGGATCTGCTTGCCACGCAGGCCATTATTCTGGCATTGGGCCAGGTTGGCATTGATGTGCTGGATCATGTGATTTTGACGCCTACCGACTGGTTCAGCATGGCAGAGCATGGCCGTGTGCCGCAGTATAACCCCGGTACCGGCCAACTGCTGTTTGCCGCCCGTGCCACCTGGCCGATGGAACCGGAGAAGCCCAAACAAATCAAGCGCTGAATGCGCCTCAAGCACAAAGCAAACCCGGCATGTCCCGCGGGCGCAAGGCAGCAGGGTTTGCCTTGAACCATACAAAACAAATAAAAAATGCCGCCCCGTAAAAGGGGCGGCAAAGCTATGCCGTTTGTGCGGCGCTATGTTAAGTTTAAGCTGCCAGCTTATGCTTCCGGGATCAGCACGCCGTACCCGCCATCAGCGCGGCGGTAAACGACCTGGATCTTGTCGTTCTCGGTGCTGTGATACAGGAAGAAGCTGTGCCCCAGCAGGTCCATCTGCAAAATGGCTTCCTCAGTGCTGCAGGGCTTCAGGGCAAAGTGCTTTTCGCGCACAATATCCATGCTTTCTTCCGGCTCGGTAGCGGGTATTTCCGCTGCTGCGGCGGTCAGCTTGGTGCCAAGGCGCTTGCGGTACTTTACCACACGGCGGGTCAGCAGATCGACGGCGTCGGCCAGGGCATCTTCCATGCGCTCATCCGTTTTTTCGGCGCGCATGGCCAGATCCTTGCTGCGCAGCATGATCTCAACGGTCTGCCCGCTTTTTTCTACCGTGACGGTAACCTGTGCCTGTGCTTCGTCAGGGAAAAACTTGTCCAGCTTCGCAAGCCTCTTTTCCGCATTTTCGATAAAGCTCGGTTTGAGCGTAACGCGACGGCCGGTACATGTAACTTTCATAGGACAACCTCCCTTTGTTTTGGGTGCCCAGCACCCTTGCCAGAAAGCCCGCTGCCAACTTGGCTTCATTTTCGACAGCTGCTTCCTGTACCTCTATTATAGCAAATCTGTACAAAAAGTCAAAATGTTTTTGCGGACAAATTAAAAATTTTGTAAAATGTTCACAACTTGCCGCACTCATCCAGAAAAGGACGAATTCATGGATAAATTTTCCGTTTTGCAGCAATACTTCGGCCACAGCAGCTTCCGCCCCGGTCAGGAACAGGTGGTGGATGCCATCATTTCCGGCCAGGATGTCCTCGGCGTTATGCCCACCGGCGCAGGCAAATCTGTTTGTTACCAGGTTCCGGCCATGCTGATGCCGGGGCTTACGCTGGTCATTTCACCGCTGATTTCCCTGATGCAGGACCAGGTTGCCGCCCTGGAAGAGGAGGGCGTGCATGCTGCCTGCCTGAACTCCGCCCTGCCGGAAGGGCTTTACAGCACCATTCTGCGTGCCGCGCTGGAGGGGGACTATAAAATTCTATACGTTGCCCCGGAACGCCTGCTGACGGACAGTTTCTTATACCTTGCCATGCACGCCCGCATCGCTTTTGTGGCTGTGGACGAAGCCCACTGCGTGTCCCAATGGGGTCAGGATTTCCGCCCCAGCTACCTGAAAATTGCCGAATTCATCTCCCGTCTGCCGTACCGCCCGGTCATTGGTGCGTTCACGGCAACGGCAACGGAACAGGTCAAGCAGGATATCATTGCCCTGCTGCAGCTCAACCAGCCTTTTACGCTGACCACCGGCTTTGATCGCCCCAACCTCTATTTTGGTGTGGCCCGCCCGCGGGATAAAGAACGTTATATTGAAGAATATATCCTCGACCACCGGGATCGCAGCGGCATTGTCTATTGCGCTACCCGCAAATCGGTAGAGTCCGTCTGTAAGGAGCTGCGATCCGTTGGCATTTCCGCCACCCGTTATCATGCGGGCCTTACCCCGGAGGAACGCAGCAAAAATCAGGAAGATTTTGTCTATGACCGCAAGCGGGTCATGGTTGCAACAAACGCCTTCGGCATGGGCATAGATAAATCCAATGTCAGCTTTGTGCTGCATTATAATATGCCAAAAAATCTGGAAAACTACTATCAGGAAGCGGGCCGCGCCGGGCGCGATGGCGAACGCGCCGAGTGCATCCTGCTGTTCTCCCTGGGGGATGTGCAGACGGCAAAGTATTTTATCCAGAACTCCCACGATAACGATGAGCTAACCCCTGAACAGGCCGAAGCCGCCGCCAGGCGGGACCGCGAGCGGCTGGATGTGATGGTGGGGTACTGCAAAACCACCCGCTGCCTGCGCAGCTATCTGCTGGATTATTTCGGCGAGCACCACACCGGCGGCTGCGGCAACTGTTCCAACTGCACCGGCGAGTTTGTGCAGACCGACATCACCACCGAAGCACAGAAGATCCTTTCCGGCGTGGCGCGCATCCAAAAGCGTTGGCCCGGCGGGCTGGGGATTGTGGCGCTGGTGCAGATGCTGCGCGGCGCCAAGGATCAGAAAACCCTGGAGCGCGGGCTGGACCAGTTCCCGACCTATGGCATCATGCGGGATGTGCCGCCCCAGCGCATGCGCCTTTACCTGGATGCATTGCAGGAGCAGGGCTACCTGGCCGAAACCGGCGATGAGTTCCCGGTCATCACCCTGACAGCCAAGGCTCCGGCGGTGCTTTTCCACGGTGAGCAGGTTACCATGCAGGAGCGCGCCGCCACCGTGCAGGAAACCCAGGCCAAGCGCCGTGCTTCCCGCAAAAAGACGGCTGCCCGCACCGCACTTTCGGAAGCGGACGATTCGCTGCTGGCAAGCCTGAAAACCCTGCGCAGCGAACTGGCCCAGAAAAACCACGTTCCGGCATATATCGTGTTCAACAATGTCAGCCTGGACGAGATGGCCGAGCTTAAGCCGCGCACCATGGGGGATTTCCGCCGCATTTCCGGCGTCGGCGATGCAAAAGCTGCCAAATATGGTGAGGCATTCATTAAGCATATTGCCAAATGGGTGCGCGAACACCCGGAGAAAGAATAAGCCGAAATGCCGCTGCCGGATGCAGCCCCGGCAGCAGCGCATAAAAGGCATAAAAAGCCGCAAAATGCCTTTAGGCAATACCGCACAATTCCCGCCTGACGGCTTAAGCACCGCTCCGGCGGCTGCCGCACCTCGCTCGCCGTATCGGCACTTAGAATTATGCGGTATTGCCTTTACAATTAAAAAGATCTATACTATAATGAAACAACAGCAAGTTGTATAAGACGAACTTAAGTTGTAAATGAACGACCAACAACAGGGGAGGTCCGCTATGCCGGAGCAACAGGAAAATCAAACCGAGGTGTTCCACCTCAAAGCACCGTTCAAACCGACTGGCGACCAGCCCCAGGCTATTGAAGCGCTGGTGCAGGGCCTGAAAGCAGGGGATAAAGGTCAAACTTTGCTGGGCGTTACCGGCTCCGGCAAAACCTTTACGATGGCCAATATCATTGCACAGTGCAACCGCCCCACACTGATTCTGGAACCAAACAAAACCCTGGCCAGTCAGATCTGCACCGAGATGCGCGGATTTTTCCCCGATGATGCGGTGGAATATTTTGTGAGCTATTACGACTATTACCAGCCGGAAGCCTACATCCCCTCCACCGATACCTATATTGAAAAAGACAGCGCCATCAATGATGAGATCGACCGCCTGCGCCATTCGGCCACGGCGGCACTGTCGGAGCAGCGCAATGTTATCATTGTGGCGTCGGTTTCCTGCATTTATTCCTTGGGCGACCCTATCGATTACCGCAGCATGGTCATCAGCCTGCGCCCCGGTATGCAGATGGAGCGGGACGAGCTCTGCCGCCGCCTGGTCAAGCTGCAATATGAACGCAACGATATGAACTTTATCCGCAATAAGTTCCGCGTTCACGGCGATATTGTGGATATCCACCTTGCTTATAATGATGAATACGCCATCCGCGTCGAATTCTTTGGCGATGAAATCGACCGCATTTCCGAGTTTGATCCCCTGACCGGCGAACGCAAAAATATTGTGCGCCATGTGGCCATTTTCCCCGCCAGCCACTATATCGTCGGCCCTGAAAAAATGAAAGAAGGTCTCGCCAAGATCCAGACCGAGATGGAACAGCAGGTGCAGGCCTTTACTGCAGAGGGCAAACTGCTGGAAGCCCAGCGCATCCAGCAGCGCACCCAGTACGATATGGAGATGCTACAGGAAGTTGGCATGTGCAAGGGCATCGAGAACTACTCTGCCGTGCTGTCCGGCCGTGCCCCCGGCTCCACCCCCACCACGCTGCTGGACTACTTCCCCAAAGATTTTATCCTGATGGTGGATGAAAGCCATGTGATGCTGCCGCAGGTCCGCGGCATGTTCGGCGGGGACTACAGCCGCAAAAAAACGCTGGTGGAATATGGCTTCCGCCTGCCCTCGGCGTTTGACAACCGCCCGCTGAAATTTGAGGAATTTGAATCCAAGGTCGGCCAGACGATCTTTGTCAGCGCTACCCCTGGCCCCTATGAACGGGAACATTCCAGCCGCGTGGCCGAGCAGGTCATCCGCCCCACCGGTCTGCTGGACCCCGTCATCATGGTGCGCCCAGTGGAAGGCCAGATCGAGAATCTGCTGGGCGAAATTTTGCAGCGCATCGACCGCGGCGAGCGTGCCCTAGTTACCACCCTGACTGTCAAAATGGCCGAGGATCTGACCGACTACCTGGAAGAACACGGCGTGCACACCAAGTATATGCACCACGAGGTGGATACCTTTGAGCGCATGGAGATCATCAAGGACCTGCGCACCGGTGCCATTGATGTGATTGTCGGCATCAACCTTCTGCGCGAGGGCCTGGATCTGCCGGAAGTTTCGCTGATCGCCATTCTGGATGCCGACAAAGAGGGCTTCCTGCGCAGCGAAACCAGCCTGATTCAGACCATTGGCCGCGCGGCCCGCAACGCAAACGGCGTGGTGCTGATGTACGCCGATGAAGTAACCCCCAGCATGGAGCGCGCCATCATGGAAACCGAGCGCCGCCGTGCCATCCAGGATGCCTACAACAAAGAACACGGCATTACACCAAAAACTATCGTGAAAGCCATCGGCGGCGGGCTGGAAATCAGCATGAGCGAAGAAAACAAAAAGATGCGCCAGCACCGTATGAGCCGCGCTGAACGCGAACAGACCATTACCCGCCTGACCCGCGAGATGAAAGAAGCCGCCCGCCTGCTGCAGTTTGAGCACGCCGCATTCCTGCGTGATGAGATTGAAAAGCTGCAGCGCGGGGAGGACCCTACCGCCGATACCAGCACCCGCCGCGCCGCTGAAAAACAGCGCAAAACGGGCAAGGGGAGAAGGAGCTATAAAAAGTGAGCAACATTCAAATTGATGCCAACAACCGCATTACGATCAAGGGCGCGCGGGAACATAACCTGAAAAACGTCAACCTGGTTCTGCCGCGCAACAAGCTGATTGTTATGACGGGCCTTTCCGGCTCCGGCAAGTCCAGCCTGGCCTTTGATACCATCTTTGCGGACGGCCAGCGCCGCTATATGGAAAGCCTTTCCAGCTATGCCCGCATGTTCCTGGGCCAGATGGAAAAGCCCGATGTGGACGAAATCACCGGCCTTTCCCCGGCGGTTTCCATTGACCAGAAAACCACCAGCCACAACCCGCGTTCCACCGTGGGCACCGTGACGGAAATTTATGATTATCTCCGTTTGATGTATGCCCGCATCGGCGTTCCGCACTGCCCGGTCTGCGGACGCGTCATCAGCCAGCAAACGGTGGACGAGATGGTAGACGAGGTGCTTAAACTGCCAGAACGCACCCGCTTCCAGGTGCTGGCCCCTGTTGTGCGGGGCCGCAAAGGCACCCAGGCCAAGGAGCTGGACGCTGCCCGCCGCGGCGGTTACGCCCGCGTGCGCATTGACGGCAACATGTATGATCTGGACGAAGAGATCAAGCTGGAAAAGAATATCAAGCATACCGTTGAAATCGTCGTGGACCGCCTGTCCATCAATGATATGGTGCGCGGCCGCCTGGCCGATTCTATTGAGACTGCCGTTGCCCTGACCGGCGGCCTTGTCATCATTGATGTTATCGGCGGCGAACCGATGGAGTTCAGCCAGAACTATGCCTGCCCGGAGCACGGTGTTTCCATTGACGAACTTTCCCCCCGCATGTTCAGCTTTAACAATCCCTTTGGCGCCTGTGAAACCTGCACCGGCCTGGGAACCTTTATGAAGGTGGACCCGGCCCGCGTGATTCCGGATCCGCGCAAGTCCATCCGTGAAAGTGCCATCAAGGCCAGCGGCTGGTATTATGCGGAGGGATCCATCTCTGAAATGTATTACAAAGCGCTGGGCAAGCGCTATGGCTTTACGCTGGATACCCCCATCCAGGAGATGAGCAAAGAAGCCGTGCACGCCATCCTGTATGGCACCGGAACTGAAAAAATCGAGATGCAGCGCGAGAATATGTTTGGCTCCGGCACCTATATGAACACGTTTGAGGGCATTATCCCCAACCTGGAGCGCCGCTTCCGTGAAACAGGCAGCGAGTGGGTCAAGGAGGAAATCGCCCTTGTCATGTCCAGCGAGGAGTGCCCCACCTGCCACGGCCAACGCCTGAAGCCCACCAGCCTCGCCGTCACGGTGGGCGGCATCAACATTGCCCAGTTCTGCGATATGAGCGTGAACGAGGAGCTGGAATTTATTCAGACGGCAAAAGTGTCCGAGCGGGATGAAGTCATCGCTGCCTCCATCTTCAAAGAGGTCAAAGAGCGTCTGGGCTTTTTGAAGAGCGTGGGTCTGGGGTACTTGACCCTGTCTCGCGGCGCATCGTCCCTTTCCGGCGGCGAAAGCCAGCGCATCCGCCTGGCGACCCAGATCGGCAGCGCACTGACCGGCGTGCTGTATGTGCTGGATGAACCCAGCATCGGCCTGCACCAGCGCGATAACGATAAGCTGATTGCCACCATGAAGCGCCTGCGCGACCTGGGCAACACCCTGATTGTAGTAGAGCACGACGAGGACACCATGCGCCAGGCGGACTATATTGTGGATGTCGGCCCCGGTGCCGGTGTGCATGGCGGCGAGATCGTGGCCGCCGGCAGTGTGGAGGACATCTGCAATGCCCCGCGCAGTGTGACCGGCGAGTACCTTTCCGGCCGCAAATTTGTGGAAGTTCCCACCGCCCACCGCTCCGGTAACGGTAAAATGCTCACGGTGGTCAAAGCGCGGGAAAACAACCTGCAAAACATTACCGTGGATTTTCCCCTTGGCAAAATGATCTGCGTGACCGGTGTTTCCGGTTCCGGCAAGTCCACGCTGGTCAATGAAATTTTGTATAAGTCGCTGGCCGCAGCGCTCAACGGCGCCCGCAGCCGCCCCGGCCAGTGTGACGAAGTTCAGGGTATGGAATGGATCGATAAGGTCATCGGCATTGACCAGTCGCCCATTGGCCGCACCCCGCGCTCCAACCCGGCCACCTACACCGGTGTGTTCAGCGATATCCGCACCCTCTTCTCCAACACCCAAGATGCCAAACAGCGCGGTTACGGCCCCGGCCGGTTCAGCTTCAACGTCAAGGGCGGCCGCTGCGAAGCCTGCGAGGGTGGCGGCATTGTGCAGATCGAAATGCACTTTCTGCCGGATATTTACGTCCCCTGCGATGTCTGCAAGGGCAAGCGCTATAATCGCGAAACGCTGGAAGTAAAATATAAAGACAAAAACATCTCCGATGTGCTGGATATGACAGTGGAGGAAGCCTGCAATTTCTTTGCCAACCAGCCCAAAATTGCGCGCAAACTGCAAACCCTGCAGGAAGTCGGCCTTGGCTATGTGCAGCTGGGCCAGTCGGCCACCACACTTTCCGGCGGCGAAGCCCAGCGTGTCAAGCTGGCCAACGAGCTTGCCCGCCGCGATACCGGCAAAACCGTCTATATTCTGGACGAACCTACCACCGGCCTGCACATTGCCGATGTGCACCGCCTGGTCAAGGTGCTGGATAAGCTGGCCGATGCGGGCAACACCGTGATCGTGATCGAGCATAACCTGGATGTGATCAAGCGTGCCGACTATATCATCGATCTGGGGCCGGAGGGCGGCAGCGGCGGCGGTACCATTGTGGCAACCGGTACGCCGGAACAGGTGGCCCAGAACCCGAACTCCTTCACCGGCCAGTACCTGAAACCCGTGCTGGAGCGCGCCTGGAAACTGCAGGGCACAGCTCCGGCCCCCGTGCCGGAAGAGCCGGGACGCCCGGCGCCCGCAGAGGAAAAAGCCTCCGCCCAGCCGCCGCGCAAACGCAAAAAAGCAGACAAAAAATAACCACAACAGGGAACTTTGTGCAGCAAAAACGCAAAATTGGATTTGACAATTCCTGTCAACCTGTGGTTTAATTATCTTTACGCGCCTGAAAAAACAAAATTCTGCGCGCACAGGGGTACGCAGCAGCGTGATTCCCTGCATCCAAAAACGGGAGGGAACTGCCGAATGGCAAAAAAGAAGGAAGAATACGGCAACGAAAGCATCAAGAGCTTAAAAGGTGCAGACCGTGTGCGCAAGCGCCCGGCCGTTATCTTTGGCTCTGACGGTGTGGAAGGCTGTGCCCATTCCATTTTTGAGATCGTATCCAACTCCATCGACGAAGCGCGTGACGGCCACGGCAACAAAATCAACGTTACCCTTTACCCGGATCACTCTGTGGAAGTAGAGGACTTTGGCCGCGGTATCCCCGTCGATTACAATAAAGCTGAAGAACGCTGGAACTGGGATCTTGTGTTCTGCGAACTGTACGCGGGAGGCAAATATGGCGAGGGTAGCGGCAACTATGACTTCTCCCTTGGCCTGAACGGCCTTGGCCTTTGCGCCACCCAGTATTCCAGCGAATGGATGACTGCGGATATTTACCGCGATGGCATGCACTATCACCTGGATTTCAAAAAAGGTGAGAATGTCGGCGGGCTGAAAAAAGAGCCGTTCACCGGCCGCCGCACCGGCTCCGTCATCCGCTGGAAACCGGACACCGATGTGTTTACCGACATCAATGTTCCGGCGGATACCTTCAAGGATATGCTGCGCCGCCAGGCCGTTGTCAATGACGGTGTGACTCTCGTGTTCAACGACCGCACGGGCGAACGTGCCGAAAAAATCGAATATTTCTATGAGCATGGCATTCAGGACTATGCCAATGAGATCGCCGGTGAGGGAACCCTGACCCCGGTGCATTTCTGCTCCGGTTCCGCAATCGGCCGCGACCGTGATGATCAGCCGGAATATCAGGTCAAAATGAACGTGGCGTTCTGCTTTTCCAACGCGGTGCAAACGCTGGAATACTATCACAACTCTTCGTGGCTGGAGCACGGCGGCAGCCCGGACCGCGCTGTCCGCCTGGCCTTTGTCAACCAGATCAACAACTGGCTGAAAAATAAGGGTCTGTACAAGAAAAACGAAAGCTCCATCACCTTCAACGATGTGCAGGACTGCCTGATTCTGGTTTCCTCCAGCTTCTCCACCCGCACCAGCTACGAGAACCAGACCAAAAAGGCCATCACCAACAAGTTTGTGGCCCAGGCCATGACGGAGTTCCTCAAGCACCAGCTGGAAGTCTACTTTGTGGAGCACCCGGACGAAGCCGAAAAAGCCTGCAAGCAGGTGCTAATCAATAAGCAAAGCCGCGAGCACGCCGAAAAAGCGCGTGTGTCCATCAAAAAAACAATGACCCAGCAGATGGACCTGGCCAACCGCGTGCAGAAATTTGTGGACTGCCGCACCAAGGATGCCACCCGCCGCGAACTGTACATCGTGGAGGGCGATTCCGCTATGGGCGCGGTCAAACAGAGCCGCGATTCGGAGTTCCAGGCTATCATGCCCATTCGCGGCAAGATCCTGAACTGCCTGAAGGCCGATTACGCCCGCATTTTCAAGTCTGACATTATCACAGACTTGATCCGCGTGATGGGCTGCGGCGTGGAGCTGGGCGGCAGCCACAATAAGGATCTGGCTACCTTCAATCTGGACAACCTGCGCTTTAACAAGATCGTCATCTGTACCGATGCTGATGTGGACGGTTATCAGATCCGCACCTTGGTGCTGACGATGCTCTACCGCCTGACCCCCACCCTCATCAATCAGGGGTATGTGTATATCGCGGAATCCCCGCTGTATGAGATCAACACCAAAAATAAGACCTACTTTGCCTATACCGAGCCGGAAAAGGCCGATATCATGAAGCGGATCGACGGCCAGAAGTTTACGATCCAGCGATCCAAAGGTCTGGGCGAAAATGACCCCGAAATGATGTGGCTGACCACTATGAGCCCCGAAAGCCGCCGCTTAATTAAAGTTCTGCCCACCGATGTTCAGCGCACGGCGGAAGTGTTTGACCTGCTCCTGGGCGATAATCTGCAGGGCCGTAAGGAGCACATTGCGGAGCACGGCGCTGAATATCTGGACGATCTGGATGTATCTTAATCAGGGGAGGAGAGAGCAAAATGGCAAAAAAAGCAACCAGAAAGAAAGCCGCCCCTGCCCGCCCGCAGCTGGGCGATAACGTCGAGATCCTCTCTGCCGGTGAGGTCATCGAAAGCCCCATTACCGATACGCTGGAAACAAACTACATGCCTTACGCCATGAGCGTTATTGTTTCCCGCGCGCTGCCGGAAATTGACGGCTTCAAGCCCGCCCACCGCAAACTGCTGTATACCATGTACGGCATGGGCCTGCTGAAAGGTGCCCGCACCAAAAGCGCCAACATCGTGGGTAGCACCATGCACCTGAACCCCCACGGCGATGCCGCCATTTACGACACCATGGTGCGTATGGGCCGTTCCAACGAAAGCCTGCTGGTGCCCTTTGTGGACTCCAAGGGTAACTTTGGCAAGGCGTACAGCCGCGATATGGCGTACGCCGCCGCTCGTTACACCGAGGCAAAGCTGGAACCCGTGTGTGAAGAGCTGTTCCGCGATATCGACAAGGATACTGTGGATTTTGTGCCCAACTATGACGGCACCACCACCGAACCGACGATGCTGCCGGTCACCTTCCCGACCATTCTGGCCAACAACACACTGGGCATTGCGGTCGGTATGGCGTCTAACATCTGTTCCTTCAACCTGGTGGAGCTTTGCAATGCAACCATCGCCCTGATGAAAGACGACCAGGCGGACCTGGCCCAGCTGATGCCCGCGCCGGATTTTGTCGGCGGCGGTTCCATCCTGTATGATGCCGCCGAGATGCAGAATGTGCTGGAAAAAGGCCGCGGCAGCATCCGCGTGCGCGCCCAGTGGGCTTACGATAAAGAGAACAACTGCATTGACATCACCCGCATTCCGCCGACCACAACGGTGGAAGCCATCATGGATAAGATCACCGAGCTGGTCAAACTGGGCAAGATCCGTGAGATCAGCGATATGCGTGATGAAACCGACCTGAATGGCTTGAAGCTGACCATCGACCTTAAGCGCGGCCAGGACCCGGACAAGCTGATGGCGCGTCTGTTCAAGGCAACCCCGCTGGAGGACAGTTTTGCCTGCAACTTCAATGTGCTGATCGGCGGCCAGCCCCGCGTGTTGGGCGTGCGCCAGATTTTGTTGGAGTGGATCGCATTCCGCTCCGAATGCGTGCGCCGCCGCACCTACTATGATCTGCAGGGCAAGCAAAAGCGTCTGCACCTGCTGCGCGGCCTGGAAGCTATCCTGCTGGATATTGATAAGGCAATTGAAATTGTGCGCAACACTGCGGAAGAATCCGAGGTTGTGCCCAACTTGATGATCGGTTTTGGCATTGACGAAGTGCAGGCTGAGTATGTGGCGGAAATCAAGCTGCGCCACCTCAACCGTGAGTATATCCTCAAACGCACCGAGGAAATTGAGGAACTGGAAAAGGCGATCGCAGACTTGGAAGATGTTCTCAAACGCCCCGCCCGCATCCGCAAGATCATTATGACTGAGCTGGGCGATGTTGCCAAAAAGTATGGCAGCCCCCGCAAAACGGAAATTCTGTACGACCTGCCGGACGATTCTGCTGCCGATGAGCAGAACGAGATCCCGGATTACCCGGTCACGGTGTTCTTTACGCGGGAAGGCTACTTCAAAAAAATCACCCCGCAGAGCCTGCGCATGTCTGGCGAGCAGAAGCTGAAAGACGGCGACGAGGTGGTTTATACCAAAGAGACCACCAACAGCGCCGAGCTGCTCTTCTTTACCAACCATGCCCAGGTGTACAAATCCCGCGCATCGGAATTTGCCGATACCAAGGCCAGCGTGCTGGGTGATTATGTCGCTTCCAAGCTGGAAATGGAAGAGGGCGAAGTGCCGCTGTTCATGACGGTCACAGTCGATTACCGTGGTTACATGCTGTTCTTCTACCAGAACGGCAAGTGTGCAAAGATCCCGCTGGCCAGCTATATGACCAAGCAGAACCGCCGCAAGCTGCTGAAAGCCTATAGCGATAAGGAAGAACTTGCCGCAATGCTGCACATTGAAGAAGAAACCGAGCTGGCCGTCTTCACCAGCGGCGGCACCGGTGGCCCACGCTTGATCCTGGTCGGCAGTGCGCTGATTCCCGAAAAGGCTACCCGCGATACCGCCGGTATCAACATGGTAACGCTGAAAAAGAACGCCCGAATCGCCAAAGTGCGCCCGGCGGCGGGGCTGGAACTGAAAGACCCGCACCGCTACCGCGTGCGCACCCTGCCCGCAGCCGGCGCGCTGCTCCGCCAGGAGGACACGACCGAGCAGATGAGTCTGTAAGGAGCCCAAAAAGGCAATGCAATCTTTTTCTGCACAAGGCAGGGTAAAGTTCTTGCATTTTGCTTTTTGGTATGTTATATTATAACCTGTATGAGAGTTAGGGCAGGCCGAAACATCCGTTTTGGCTGTGGCCTGAAAAGGAGTTGCTGTTAATCCATGACCGCTTATGAAATCGCGTTCGGCGTTGTGCTGATCATTGTTTCGGTTCTGATCGTTGTGTTCACTTTGTCCCAGACCCAGAAAGGGCAGGGCCTGTCTGCTGCCATTATGGGTGATAGCAGCTTTATGGCTGCCGGCCGCGAGCGTGGCCTGGATGCCAAGCTGGCCAAAGTGACCAAAATCTGCGGCGCTGTTTTCTTTGTAGCTACGCTGCTGGTTGGTGTGCTGAGTGCCCGCTTGTAATTGAATGAAAGGAGAACGGTCTGGCCAATTTTGTTGGCGTTCCGCTTTCCCTTATTCAGGAACCGTCAACGACCCGCCCAATACCGCGGGTCGTTTTTTATGGGAAAAATAAAAAGGTCACAATGGTGCAGGTGCTGCCGCGAAACCAAAGGCCACGCCTGCTATGGAAGGATCCTGCCGGGTGGCAGGGTGACGTAAACGAGGAGTAAAAACAAAGGCATGGGCCGCTGCCTGTGCCCAACCCAAAGGAGAAAACATGACACCATTACAGAAAAATATTCTTGCGGCGTGCAAGCACCGCCCCCAGACCCTGCGTGAACTGCAGAATGCTTTGCAGGTGGATAATTCCCGCCTGCGCAACACCGTAACCGGCATGGTAGCTACCGGTATGCTGTCCGCCCGCAACGGTACCTATGTTCCGGGCTTTGCCGTGATGGAAAATACCGATGCCCCCGCTGGCATTCCCTGCACACTGGTCAAGCTGGCGGCCCGCTTCGGCTTTGCGTCCCGCGATGACGGCACCGGCGATATCTTTATTCCCGGCCGCGCCCTGCATGGTGCTATGCCGCAGGATAAAATCATCATCAAACTGTTCGACCACCCCCGTGTGGAGGGCAGCGCCGAGGGTGAAGTGGTGGAGGTGACCACCCCGCACAACACCTTTGCCGGTACCATTGTGCTGACTGAGGACGGTCGCCTTGCCGTGGAGCCGGACGGCTGCCGTGATGTGCGCATTGTGCTGGATAAAAAAGGCGTCAACGGCGCACAGCTGGGGGATAAGGTCGGTGCTATCCTGACCAACCGAGGCCAGCGCCATATGGACCACCGCTGCGCTGTTGCCGAGCGCTTCGGCACTTCCGACCGTGCAGCAGAGTGCGCCAAGGCTGTGCTGTATGGCCGTGATGTCCGCCAGGAATTCCCGGAGGAGGTATTGGCCGAAGCTCACGCATATGATAACGCTCTCATCGACCCCGCCGAAGCTGCCCACCGCGCCGACCTGCGCGGTCTGCCGATCTTTACCATCGACTCTGCCGAGACCAAGGATATCGACGACGCCATCAGCCTGATGAAGACCCAGAACGGCGGCTATGAGCTGGGCGTTCATATTGCGGATGTCAGCCACTATGTCCGCCCGGACACCGCGCTGGATAAGGAAGCTTATGAGCGCGCAACTTCCATCTATTACGCGGATAAAGTCATCCCCATGCTGCCCACCCAGCTTTCCAACGGCATCTGCAGCCTCAATGAAGGGGAGGAGCGCCTGGCGTTCTCCTGCCTGATGCAACTGGATGAAAGCGGCAATATCCATAGCTATCAGTTCGTCAAGAGCGTCATCCGCAGCCGTGTCAAGGGCGTTTATAAAGAAATTAACGCTCTGTTGGACGGCTCCAATGACCCGGCTCTGGTGACGAAATATAAAGACGTTATGGCTCAGCTGCCTGCGATGACCGAGCTGTACGAAAAGCGCCTGGCTCTGCGTAAAGCACGCGGCGCGATGGACATCGAATCCGACGAAGCCAAGTTGGTCATGGACGAGGAAGGCCGCTGCGTGGATATCGTCAAGCGCACCCGCGGTGTGTCGGAGTGCATGATCGAAGAGTTCATGCTGCTGGCCAACCAGTGCGCTGCCAATGCGGGCCGCACCCATCATGTGCCGTTTGTGTACCGTATCCATGAAGCCCCCGATGCCGAGCGCATGGAAAAGCTGAGCAACACCCTGAAAGCCTGCGGCCTGAACGTCCACTTTGCCGGGGAAGTGCCCACCCAGCTGGAGCTTTCTGCCATTCTGGACGAAACCCGCGGCCAGCCCATCCAGATCCCGGTCCACACCGGTATCCTGCGCAGCATGCAGAAAGCTCGCTACTCTCCGGAGCCGAAAGGCCATTACGGCCTGGTGCTGGCAGACTATGCCCACTTTACCAGCCCCATTCGCCGTTACCCGGACCTTGCCATCCATCGCATCCTGACGGATATGCTGGTGGGCAAGCCGGAGCAGGAGCTCATCAAGGATTATACCGGTTTTGCCACCCACGCCAGCGAGCAGTCCAGCCGCCAGGAAGTTTCCGCCGTGCGCATTGAGCGCGATGTGGAGGACCTGTACAAGGCCGAGTATATGCACAACCACCTGGGCGAAGTCTACACCGGCACCGTGGCAGGTGTAACACCGCGCGGTATTTTTGTGGCGCTGGAAAACACCGTAGAGGGCTTTGTGCCTGCCGCACAGCTCTGCAAGGGCGAAGCCACTGTGGTGGAGGGCGTCAGCATTCTGGACCCGCTGACCGGAAAACGCTGGATGCTGGGCGACCCCGTCAAAGTGCAGGTAGCCGGTGCCAACGTTGCCCTTGGCCGCATTGATTTTGACTATATGCCGCTGTAATCATAGGCAACACCGCATAATTCCCGCCTTACGGCTTAAGCACCGCTCCGGCGGCTGC
>OGZP01001463.1_pt1 | contig 17133 bp, 10 predicted proteins | sample 1576811 | NCBI WGS metagenome assembly OGZP01 (sample SAMEA3541553, study PRJEB24748) | human gut metagenome | biome: human gut; feature: human-associated habitat; material: faeces | place: China | collected 2012
CTTGCTGGCTGATAACAGCTTGTAGCTTTAGTTTGCCAAATTGCAGGTCTGTACGAATACCGAACAGTGCGGATGCTCCGCGTATTAGTGAGTTATTGGTGGACATACTCACATTACCGGCTTCAATCAGTTTGATGATTTCATCTTCTTTTCCCTCATATTTCAGTTTCAGCCGTTTGGTGTCAAAATCAAAGGTAGCATCGGTGTTGTAGTTCATGTTCATATTCACCTTGTCACCTACTTTTCCATTGACGTTGATATTAATTTTCTCGTCAAAGTCAAAACCGAGTGTTTTGCGTTGACTTTCCGGAAGTGAGGGGTTCTTCACATTTTTGTACGTCATGCCGAAGCTGAGTTCTGCATTACCTTGTGTACGTATCTGTACCCCACCGGGACCAAACAACTTCTCTGCCGGACCAAGGTTGAACTTCATATCCATAAAGTCGAAAGCTTCTTTTCCTTTGCCGATTTGTTCTCCGTTCTTTTGGCGGTAATAAGATTGCATGGATTGTTTCAACGTCCAATCCAGATATTCTTCGGGGGTTAGTATCATTGGTACACCGATTTCGGTATTCCCTAATTTTGTACGTATATAGTATTTGTCTGTTTTTGCATCATATTCTGCCTTGGTTCGCAGGTTCATGGGTGATTGCAGATCGGCAGGGTGGGGAGAAAGGTCTTTTAGTGTACCCGGCACGGTCTTGCGAACGGAATATCGCGGAGCTATTGTATCCTGTACATTTTCTGCTTCTTGTGCACTTTCCCCATTTACATTCTGTCCCATAACGACAAAGCTGCCAGGCATGAGCCATAGCAGCAATAACCAGATGATATGTCGTATACGGGGAGACTTCATATGTGTTTAATTAATTTATGAATGATAATTCATCGTATATTTCATCGGTTAGTAATTATACTTACAAAAAATGCGTAAATTTCTTCCTTTCCCGTAGCTACTCCTCCGACTCGTTGAGTGAACCTGATTCAGTCAGGGACTGAATGCTTTTCACTCCCTGACTGAATGCCTTTCAGTTCCTGACTCATTGTATCCCCATTCAGAAGGTATCTGAGAGGGGGTGGGGAAAGTGACAAGACAAGAAAGAAAGGAAGTAAAAATTACATATAAAAAATATAGGTTATTCTCCCCTAAATCATCATTTACTAAAGTCTTTTCAGCGCCAACTTAATAACCTGCTCCACCGGTGCATCCGGTTCTTCTTTCAATATTGCCAAAACTACCTTTTGTGATGGTGCTTGTGCAAATCCCAACATTGTCAATGCAGCAATGGCTTCTTCCTGCACCTGTGCATTAGCAGCAGATAACATTCCGCCGAGACTTCCTATCGTACTTCCTGCGCTTGTTGCACCTGTCTTGATTTTATCTTTCAAATCCACAATCACCCGTTGGGCTGTTTTTAATCCGATACCTTTCACTGTCTTCAGTAAATTGGCATTTTCAGTACTGATAACATTCACCAGTTCTGCCGGTGAAAGTGCTGAAAGTATCATTCGTGCAGTATTACCGCCAATGCCCGAAACGGAAATCAGCAACAAGAATAATTCACGCTCTTGTTTATCTGCAAAGCCGTAGAGGATGTATGCATCCTCACGTATAGCCTCGTAGATATACAGTTTACACTCTTTTTTGCCTTGAATGGCAGCGTACGTATTTAATGAAATATTAACGGCATATCCCAATCCGTTACAGTCGATAACTGCGGTTGCCGGGCTGAGCTCGGCAAGTCCGCCTCTGATGTATTCTATCATAATACTTCTATAACGCGCGCGAGCGAGGAATATTGTGTTTCTTCATTACAGACTCAGAAGAGTTTCGGGGAACTTTTTCCTTTGGAAATTGTTTTAGAGGGATAAGTCATTGAAGGTACATAAGTTTGAAAGAAGTCTTAATAAAGAAAAAACTCTGTGGAACACTGAATCGTTTTGTGGTTAAATTGAATGAAAATGATTACTTTTGTGCCGATAAAATAGAAAACTGATAAACAAATTCAATAAAAGAATGAAAAAAGTAAGAGCAGCCATTGTTGGCTATGGCAATATCGGGCAATACGTGCTCGAAGCGTTGCAAGCGGCTCCCGACTTTGAAATTGCCGGTGTAGTACGCCGTGCTGGAGCTGAAAACCGTCCCGCAGAACTGAGTGAATACCCTGTTGTAAAGAATATCAAGGAATTGGAAGGTGTTGATGTTGCAATTCTTTGTACACCAACCCGCAGTGTAGAGACTTATGCCAAAGAAATCCTTGCACTTGGCATCAATACGGTTGACAGCTTCGATATTCATACCGGTATTGTAGATTTGCGTCGCACACTGTCTGCTTCTGCAAAAGAGCATAATGCAGTTTCTATTATTTCTGCAGGTTGGGATCCAGGAAGCGATTCTATCGTACGTACTCTGTTGGAAGCGATTGCTCCGAAAGGAATTACTTATACAAACTTTGGTCCGGGAATGAGTATGCTGCGGATCCGGAATCGGGATCGCAGAGATCAGGGAATGGGTGTATGGATGCAGCGGGAAGTTGAACAGCTCCTCTGCGTCCGCAACCTCTACGATATTTCCTTTGTAGATAACACCGATACGGTCGGAAATGAACCGTACGATGGAAAGGTCATGGGCGATAAACAGATAAGTAACCTGTTTTTCTCTCTGGAATTTCTTCAGCAGATTGAGGACCTGGGCACGGATCGATACGTCCAGTGCGGAGATCGGCTCATCGGCTACAACCAGCTCCGGCTCCATAACCATGGCACGGGCCAGACCGATACGCTGGCGCTGTCCGCCGGAGAACTCATGTGGGTAACGGGTCAGGTGCTCTGGCAGAAGACCAACCTCGTTGATCATGTTCTCTACCTTTTTCACACGGTCTGCCTCGTTCTCGTACAGATGGAAGTTGTAAAGACCCTCGGATACGATGTAATCGACCGTCGCACGCTCATTTAACGATGCGGCCGGATCCTGGAATACCATCTGAATGTTTCGGATAACCTCCCGGTCCAGGGAATGCGGAATCTTGCCGGAAATTTTAACACCCTTGTACAGGATCTCTCCTGCGGAACACGGGTTGACACGAATGACCGCACGGCCGATCGTTGTCTTTCCGGAACCGGACTCGCCTACGAGGGAGAAGGTTTCTCCCTTGTAGATGTCAAAAGAAGCATTTTTTACCGCTTTGACTGCGTCATCGCCCTTGCCGAAAGTGATATCTACATTTTTTACCTGCAGTAAGATTTCTCTTCCATTTTCGTCAATCGGACCATGCTCCGGCAGATGCGAAACAGTGGTCTTGCTTTCCTGCTTTGTAGACACTTTCAAACTCTCCTATAAGTTATATGCTTTTAACAGTTTTTCGTGAATATTCTGAATAGCTTCCGGTTTTTCTGTCTTCGGCGCTCTCGGATCCAGCAGCCATGTCTTGGCATAGTGGGTATCCGTTACCTTGAACATCGGCGGCTCCTCCAGAGTATCAATCTTCAGACAGTACTGGTTACGCGGTGCAAACGGGTCTCCGATAATCTTATTGTACAGAGACGGCGGCGTACCGGTAATGGAAAACAGCTTTGTATTCCGCTCCGCAAGCTGCGGCAGGGAAGAAAGCAGCGCCCAGGTGTACGGATGGCGCGGATCGTAGAACAGCTCTTCTACGTTCGCAAACTCGATGATCTGTCCTGCGTACAGAACGGCAACACGGTCAGCGATATTCGCTACGACACCAAGGTCGTGGGTAATAAACACGATGGTATAGTTATACTCTTTCTGAAGGTCCTTGATCAGCTTCAGGATCTGCGCCTGAATCGTAACATCCAGCGCAGTTGTCGGCTCATCGCAGATGAGGATCTTCGGACGGCAGGAAAGTGCAATCGCAATAACGATACGCTGTCTCATACCGCCGGAATACTGGAACGGATAATCATCGAAACGCTGCTCTGCGTTCGGAATACCAACCTTTTCCATCAGCTCAAGCGCCTGTGCTCTTGCTTCCACCTCGCTGACATTCTGATGCTTCATGATAACAGAAGTGATCTGTTTTCCGATTGTGATAATCGGGTTCAGGGAAGTCATCGGATCCTGGAATACGGTTGCAATTTTCTTACCGCGGATCTGGCCCCAGTCATTCGGATCCTGGATTTTTGCCAGGTTAATGATACAGGTTCCATGAAGCTGCTCCGGTGTCTCATCCAGATAGCGCACACGGAAAGTAGCCTGGTCAAAAACGCCGTTTCGCTTCTGCTCATCGTTCAGATCCACACCGCGCTCCATTGCAGCTTTGAATGCCTCGTGCAGCTTTTTGATCATGCGAACCTTTTTACGCAGTTTATAACGTCCGACAGAAAGATAGATCTCTTTGGCAAGAATCTCGTTTCTCTTTCTCGTCTCGTCCGTAATTTCTTTTGCTGTCAGGCCGGCGTACTCTTTTTTGTACTCTGCCATTTTTGCCTCATACGCCTGATTGTATGCCGTATCGTTCATGGCAGCCTGTTTGTGAGCCTTGATTTTTTCCTCTTTTGCTTTCTGCAGAGCCTTAATCTCTCCATCCAGTCTGGAAATCTCCGCGGATGTCTCTTTGACTTTCGCTTTTTCTTTGGAAGTATCGAGTGTCTGCTCATAGTTGAAAAGTTCGGTTCTCTTTATTACAAGTTCCTTGATTTCAGCATCTGCTTTCTCACGCTCTTCCTCGCTCAGCGTCATTTTTTCTTCTTTTTCCTGCTCCAGCGCCTTCATTTTCAGAAATACTTCTGAACCATATTCCAGTTTGGAATACTCGTTCAGTTTTTCCAGGGTAGAAGCGATGGTCTTTTTCGCATAAGAATTCAGCGGAACAACCGTATCACTCAGTTCGTCATCATTGAAAATGATATCTCCCTGATCGATGAAACCGTTGCTGTCCAGCATACCCGCAAACGCTTTCGTGAATACGGATTTACCGGCGCCGGATTCTCCTACGATAGCAATGGACTCATTCTCGTAAATATCCAGCGTTACGCCCCGGATTGCCGTCAGGATACGGCCGCGGACACGGAATTTTACCTGTAAGTCCTTAATCGATAATAATACTTTTTTATCTTCCATGCGGCTTTCCTTCCTACATATGTGTTCTCGGGTCGGACGCATCTCCAAGGTTCTGTCCAACTACATATAATACTACGGTGATGATTGAAGCGACAACAACCGGACTCCAGAATTCGAATCCCCATCCCGGTGTCAGCATGGCGCCCTCAGCCTCATAGATCAGTCTTCCCAGAGACATGTCAGAAAGTCCCATACCGATGTAAGCCAGGAACACCTCGTAAGAGATGTAGGACGGAATCTCAGTTGCCGCCAGAGTAACAATGACAGATGTCATAAACGGGAGAATATTCTTCATCGCAATGCGGAAAATCGAAGTTCCAAGACATTTTGATGCCAGATTATACTCTCTGTCACGGATGATAACGACCTGCGTACGGATAAAGTACGCGATGGCAAGCCATCCGGTAACGGTCAGTGCAAATACCATGGTCCAGAAGCTCGGAGAAAAGATAAGCACCAGGACGGAGATCAGAAGTACATACGGAATATTTCCGATGATGTTGTAAACCTCCATCATGAAGACATCAACCTTCTTCGAAAATCCCCAGACAGATCCGACAATCACACCAATCGAAAGGTTGATGAGCGCACAGATAAACGCCAGGGAAACTGAAATTCTGGAACCAAACCAGACAGCGTCAAATGTCGACTGTCCGGAAGCACCGGATCCTAAAATCCAGTGAATATTGAATCCAAGCTGCTGCAATGCTTTGCTTGGAGACAGATGTTTTGTCGCGCCGTTCATCAGATTGGCGAAACGGTCGTACTCCACAAAGAGCGGATACACATACGTCATCAGCAGAATCACACCCAGGAGGCAAAGTACGGCAATATTGATTTTTTTCTTAAAAAATACGCGGAACACGGAATGCCAGTAGGAATATCTCGGAGCCGTAATTTTCTCAGACTCCAGAGAGCTGTTATCTACAGGAGAAAACAGTTCTTCCTCAGACAGACCGAATTTATCTAAATCATAATTCATAAGTCCCTACCTGTCTTTCGTTGAGAATGAGATTCGCGGATCCACCATGGACATCAAAACGTCGCCCAGGATGATGGAAATCACGGAGAGCACTGCGTAGAACAGTGTAACACCTACGATAACACCATTATCATATTTGCTGATTGCTTCGGTCAGCAGATTACCGGCACCAGGTACTACGTACACACGCTCGGTGATGATGGCTCCGGTCAGTGCGAACAGTACGCTCGCCGGAACACCCTGCACGATCGGAATCGCTGCGTTCTTCAAAATGTGTTTCGTAAAGATTTCTCCCTCTGTCAGACCACCGGATCTTGCGAATTTTACGTAATCGGAGTTCATCTGGTCGATCATGTATCGACGCAGCCATTTCATCAGGTTTGCCACCTGCGGCAGTGCCAGAGAAACGATCGGCAGAATATACATCAGCTTGCTCTTCGAATCCATGTCAAAGGTGGTTGGCAGACCCATTTTTCCTCCGATTGCCTTAAACAGGAAAATATAGGCCAGTGAAGGTACTGCTATAATGAATACAATATAGATGGTTCCAAGCTGGTCAACCAGTTTGTCTTTCTTTCTCGCCATCAGAATGCCAAGCGGCACTGCGATGAGATAGGAAAGAATCACGGCAATGATACCGATCACAAAGGAATAGCCGATTTTTGATTTACCACTCTTAATTGTATCCACGTTGGTATAGTCATCTGTGAACCGATCGGAATGAACAGCGCTTGCATCCTGAGATTCGCTCATATACGTTGCGCTGTGCAGATCGTCTGCACTGTATTCCACCAGACCGCTTGGGTAGGTAATCTCCGATTTTACGTAGGATCCCTGCGCGCGGGTCATGGTCAGTGCTACATCCACACCCTCATTTACGGAATAGGACTTTCCTAAATTTATGGTGATTATATTCTGATGGAAATATGGGAATTTTGAGTCAAAGTACATCAGGTACTTGTGTGTTGTGCCATTTCCCATGATGGCCGGTGAAAATTTCTTTCCCCCATATACCGGATCGTGTAAGGTAAATGTAATCCCCCTCTTACCTTCTACCTTTGCAGCATCGTGAATGCTGTCGATGTCAATCAAACCGGAAAAATATTTTCCGAGACGCGTTGCAAGCGGAATATCCTTGTACGCAAACAGCTGCTGCTGTCCGCCGTTGGCATATTTTTTCTTGCCCATCATAACCGCGTCGTATCTTCTTACGGTGTAACCTTTTGCTTTATAATAAGCTGTAAATTCCTTTACATATTCAGATACCAGTTCTGAATCCTGGTCTTTCGTTCTTCCGAATGCTACTGCTTTGGATCTCGTATCCTCGTCAATTTCGCCTTTTGCTTTGAGAGCGTTCAAATAATCTGCATAGGTTACATAATCAAGATATCCGTATGTCTCCCACTTCTGATATTTGTACACCTTTTTCTGGTTATTGCTCTGATGGGAATAGGTGGCGTCCTGTGCGAAAATCAGATTTCGGTCCATCAGAGAATAAATCATAGTCATAACGCATCCAACAACGATTACTACGGAAACAAGGCCATGCAACAAACGCTTAAAAAGATATTTTGTCATATTCTCTCATTCCTTAACACAATATGACAGGGGAATGGCTTTTTTTGTCCCCATCCCCCTGCCGGTTTATTCATTGGCTTTCAACTGTTCTGGTCTTTCCAATTTTACCTTTTCCAAAATTAGAAGATACCAAAACATTTGGTCATGTATCCTTCGTAGTCCGGAAGCATGGTATCCAGGTAAGAGCACGGATCACCAAAGTCCGGACCCCATCCGGAGACATCGTATACGTCGTAGTTTGCTTCATAACCATAGTTTGCATAGTATCCTGCATAGTACCATCCATCCAGGTCTACGGCATCAACCAGATTGATCACAACTTTTCCGCCAAGGGCAGCCTCTACTGATTTCTTGTAGGAGTTTGCTTTGTTGGTGTAAACTTCTACTGCAGACGGATATGGATACTCAATCTGGATCGGGTTGCTCTCATCGATGGTGATGCCCTCTTCTGCGAGCTCCTCGATTGCGGTATTCAGTTCTTCTACTGCGTTTTCCGGATTGTACCATCCATCAAAACCATCGCTGGTCTTGTTTTCGGCATCCCATACTTTGATCTTCACGCCGTCGGCGTCGATCTGTTTCTGTACGATTTCACCATAGTAGGTGCCTGCCGGGAAGGTTGTGTCGGTTCCGTTGATCTGAATGGTAGTGTCTTTTGACAGGCTTACGAAATATCCCGGGGTAAAGGTATTTCTAAGGGAAGTATACTTCAGATCCTCGCCAACCTGCTGTGCATTGTAAGCGCCACGATCTGCTGCAAAGCTGATCGCTCTTCTGAAGTGAACGTTCTGCAACGCTTTGTTCGTTCTCTGGATTTCTTCGTCAGACTTTGTACTCTTTGCTGTTGTTCCGTCGTTGGCATTTGCAGTCGCAGTACGGTTGATATTGTAGAATGCCATGAAGGAAGTAGCATCGGTATCTGAAACTACTGCGTACTGGTCGTACAGACCTTCGGATTTTGCTGTCTCCATGGTGGAGGTGTTCAGGTTTACATAGTCAACGGTACCTGCTTTTGCATCTGTGTACATTTTGGTAACATCAGACTGGTCATTGAACAGCCAGGTCAGGGTTTTAATGTTTACGTTGTCTTTATTCCAGTAAGAATCGCTCAGTTTGAATACGATGGTATTCTTTGCTGTAGCGTTGGTTACCAGATACGGTCCGCAGTATGCGATGGAGTTGGAATCTTTTCCGTACTGATAATCTGCTGCGGAGGAATCGTACTCAGCACCGAATTTACCACCCTGGGACTGATAGTAGCTTCTGCTCATCGGCATGAAGATGGTGTAGCCAAGCATGGTCATGAAGTAGCTGCATGGCTCTTCCAGTGTGTACTCTACGGTATAGTCATCAACAGCTTTTACACCAACCTCGTCGAAATCGGTAACTTCACCACTGATGTACTGGGATACGTTTTTGATCACGCCCTGTACCAGGTATTCCAGACCGCCCTGTGCATCACACATGTGCTGCATTCCGGCCACGAAGTCATCTGCTTTTACAGTATCCACTTCACGTCCCTGGGAATCGGTCCATTTTACATCTTTACGAAGGTGGAAGGTATAGGTCAGTCCGTCATCGGATACTTCATAGGATTCTGCCAGTGCCGGCTGCAGAGTTCCCTCTACATCGTACTCCATCAGTCCGTCATAGGTATTGATGATCGCATCGGTATCTGCCGCACGGGAAGTTGCAAGTCCGTCCCATGTTACCGGATCACTCGCATACGGCATGGAGAAGCTGTCTTTTAAGGTGTAACCTTTTCCTGCCAGATATTCTTTTACCCAGCTCTCATAGGTTCCTGTTCCTTTGAGCTCATCCCATTTTGCTCTCATCTCGTTGTAATCTTCTGCTTTGATAAAGTCAGTTGTTACAACATACTGATGATAACGGTCCTTATCGCTTCCCCAAAGGGTATAGTCCTTGGTGCGCGGAGCCATTCTGTACATCGCGTACGTACCACCTCTTGAGGTGAGCGGGTACATCATGGCGGACTCCATCAGTTTTCCCTCGGCAACTGCCATCAGGGCATATCTCTCATCCACCGTTTCTGCTTCCTTTGCAGTAGCAAGTGCATCGTTGAAATCGCCCAGTGCCTCGTTATAGAGCTCTGTGCTGGTCTCGTCGTATCCTTCCGGCATTTCGGACTCCTCTGCCTCGGCTTCGCTCTCACTGCTTGCAGATGCGCTTGCATCGCTTTCGGAAGATGCGCTGCTGCTTACGCTTACACTCTCATCCGCCGGATCAGAACTTCCGCTGCCGGAATTTCCACAGGCAACCAGGCTTGCAGTCATACTCATAACAAGTAATGCGCTTACAATTTTTCTTTTCATAATTCTTCCTAACTCCTTTCATGGATTCGCGTTGTTTTTGCATCATCCGGACATTTGCCGGAACGGCTTCGCCATTCCACCGTTTTTCATTTTGGCACTTTACCACATTAAAACGAAGAGTACAAAAAGGAGATGCGTCCAACAAGATTTGTTTTCTTCATCCCTCATGCCCGTACATTTGTCCGTTTGTCCAAAAACAACTGCATTCATTATAACCAGAACTCTCTCTGTTTGTCAATATCCGATGCAGGAGAAAAGTGTATAAACTGCATTTAAAGTCATCAAAATCCTCTATTTTCCTCTTTTTGGGTATTGTTCTGATGCTGTTTTTCTATTTTCCTGTATTCTTCGGTTTTAGAATAAAAAAAGATTACACAAATAATTGTTTCTTTCCATTTGCGTTCTGCAGCACTGTCTTTTTATTTCTGAAAAATGTATTTCTTCTTATTAAATGCGTTTTACTTTTTGTCTTCGACAGCCTCCGGACTATTGACAGCAAAAAAAAATCCTGCTAATATTAATTTTAATAAGGAACCAGTGCAGTACACGGAAAACAGGCACCGCACGCGGCGTCTCTGATATCCTTGTCGGATACAGCAGACGCTTTTTTGCTTTCCTGTGTATCATCACTTCTGCATCCGTATCCGCACGAAAAGAAAAAAGGAGACTTCTTTTATGTATCTTTATAATTCTGCAACCCATAAAAAAGCTGAATTCCTGACACACACACCGGGCCGTGTAGAAATGTACACCTGCGGACCTACCGTTTATCATTTTGCGCACATCGGAAACCTGCGCAGTTATATTATGGAGGATGTCCTGGAAAAGGCACTCCGCTATGAAGGCTACGACGTCAACCGTGTCATGAACATCACCGATGTCGGCCATTTAAGCTCCGATGCGGACACCGGCGAGGACAAGATGGTCAAAGGTGCAAAGCGCGAGCACAAAACAGTCATGGAAATCGCACAGTATTACACCGATGCATTCTTTGCGGATTGCAAAAAGCTGAACATCAAGCGCCCGGATGTCGTACAGCCGGCAACGGGATGCATTGACGAATATATCAAAATCATTGAAAAACTGATGGACACCGGCTACGCTTACTTTGCCGGCGGAAATGTTTACTTTGACACCAGCCGTCTCGACCACTACTACGTATTCAACGATCACGACGAGGATGACCTCGCGGTCGGTGTGCGTGAGGGCGTAGAGGAAGATACAAACAAACGCAACAAAAATGATTTCGTTCTCTGGTTTACGAAATCCAAATTTGAGAACCAGGCCTTGAAATGGGATTCCCCGTGGGGCGTCGGTTATCCGGGATGGCACATCGAGTGCTCCGGTATCTCCATGAAATACAATGGCGAATACCTTGACCTGCACTGCGGCGGCGTAGACAATGCATTCCCGCACCACACAAACGAGATCGCACAGTCCGAAAGCTACCTTGGCCACGCCTGGTGCCCGCAGTGGTTCCATGTGCATCACCTGAATACATCGACTGGAAAGATGTCGAAATCGAAAGGTGAGTTTTTAACCGTTTCTCTTCTTGAGGAAAAAGGTTATGATCCTCTCGTCTACCGTTTCTTCTGCCTCCAGTCTCATTACCGTAAGGCGCTTGTCTTCACCTGGGAAAACCTGGACAACGCCAAAATTGCCTACGACAAGCTGATCGCCCGCATCGCCGCTTTAGACCCGAAAGACGGACCGGCCGAGGAAGCTTCTATGACTGCTTTAAAAGAGAAATTCCAGAAAGCGCTCGATGCCGACCTCAACACCTCGCTTGCCATCACAACGCTGTACGATGTGTTAAAAGCAGACATGCATGATGTTGCAAAGCTGGCGCTTCTCGACAGTTTCGATCAGGTACTCGGTCTTTCCCTTCTCGCTCATGCAGATGCGAAGAGAAAAGAGGCTGCAAAGACAACTTCTGCTTCCACCGCGTCCGGCTATCAGATTACCGGTGAAGGAGATCCGGAAATTGATGCGCTCGTTCTGAAACGATATGAGGCAAAAAAAGCCAAAAACTTTGCAGAAGCAGATAAAATCCGCGATGACCTGAAAGCCCAGGGCATTGAAGTTGCTGATGTACGCGGCGGAGCCGTCTGGAAACGGATCTGATCTGCACGAAAGAGGAACTCTGATTTTCTTCTTCATTTCCTACGAAGGAAACAGGGAATTTCATGTGCTGAAAGCAACAACCGACCAGTATATTACCTGTGAAAACGCGGCTGCACTTTCTATTAAACTTCTTCCAAAGAGAACTGCTCTGATGCGGCAGTTCTCTTTTTTATGCTTTTTCACCTGCTGCTTGCGGCTTCCTTCGGATGCATGGCATCGAAAAAAAGACGGCATCCATTTTCCGGATACCGCCTTTTTTGTTTCTTTCGGATGGCTGTTTCTTTATTTAATAATACGAACCCTTAATACGCCGTCTACTGCTTCCAGCGCTTTTACGATCTCTTCTGTTGCTTCGCTTTCCAGATCCATCATGGTGTAAGCGTAATCGCCTTTACCTTTGTTTGTCATGTCGCTGATGTTGACACCGGCGTTACCCATAACGGTGGTAAATGCACCCAGCATACCAGGAATATTCTTATGGCAGATGGTCACACGGCCTGCTCCTGTGCATACACCCATATCACAGTTCGGGAAGTTGACGGAGTTTTTGATGTTTCCGTTCTCCAGGAAATCACGGATTTCTTTAACTGCCATGACAGCACAGTTATCTTCGGATTCTTTGGTCGATGCTCCAAGATGCGGAGTAACGATGGTTCCCTCTGCGCCGACTACCTTCGGGTTTGCAAAGTCAGTCACATATTTTTTCATTTTTCCGGCCTTTAATGCTTCCAGAACAGCATCCTCATCAACCAGGAGGTCTCTTGCATAGTTCAGAAGAACCACGCCGTCTTTCATCTCATCGATCGCTGCCTTGTTAATCATACCTTTTGTGCTGTCCATCAGCGGAACATGAATGGTGATATAATCGCAGGTACGGTAGATATCTTCCACGTTCTGGATATGATGAATGTCACGGGACAGATTCCATGCCGCATCGACAGAAATGTACGGATCGTATCCGTATACTTCCATGCCAAGATGGGTTGCTGCATTTGCTACAAGCTGACCGATCGCGCCAAGTCCGATGATACCGAGCTTCTTTCCGCTGATCTCACAGCCGGCAAATTTCTTTTTCTGTTTTTCTGCTGTCTTTGCAATGTCGCCGTCTTCTTTGTCGCTCTTCACCCACTCAATACCGCCTGCGATATCGCGGGATGCAAGCAGCATGCCGGCAAGCACCAGCTCTTTGACGCCATTTGCATTGGCTCCCGGTGTGTTGAATACAACGATACCCTGCTCTGCGCAGTCGGCAAGCGGAATGTTGTTGACACCGGCTCCTGCTCTTGCTACGGCAAGAAGACTTTTCGGCAGCTCCATACCGTGCATGGCTGCACTTCTGACGAGAACCGCATCGGCTCCCTCCAGGCTTTCACTCTGCTGATAGTTTTCATTAAAATTTGCAAGGCCTACGCCTGCAATCGGATTTAAGCAATGATACTGAAACATTAGAGATTTTCCTCCTCGAACTTTTTCATGAAGGCTACGAGTGCTTCTACGCCTTCCTTCGGCATTGCATTGTAGATACTTGCACGCATACCGCCGACGGTACGGTGACCTTTCAGGTTCTCAAGTCCGGCTTCTTTGGACTCTTTGACGAATTTTGCATCCAGATCTGCATTTCCGGTGATAAACGGAACGTTCATCAGAGAACGGTCTTCCGGTACAACGGTTCCTTTGAAGAGCTTGCTCTGATCCAGGAAATCATACAGCAGTTTTGCTTTTTCTTCGTTGCGCTGTTTCATGACTTCCAGTCCGCCCATTTTCTTCAGCCATTTGAACACTTTGCCGCACATGTAGATGCAGTAGCAGTTCGGCGTGTTATACAGAGAGCCTGCGTCTGCATGCGTTTTGAATTTCATCATGGTCGGTGTTCCCGGCAGGACATTGTCGGTAATCAGATCGTCACGGACAATGGAGATGACCATTCCGGCAGGTCCGATGTTTTTCTGGACACCGCCGTAGATGATGCCGTAATCGGAGACATTAACAGGTTCGGAGAGGAAACAGGAGGAGACATCTGCCACCAGGGTTTTGCCCTTGGTATTCGGCAGTTTTTTGTATTTGGTTCCGTAAATGGTGTTGTTTTCACAGATATAAACATAATCGGCATCCGGGCTGATCGGAAGATCGCTGCAGTCCGGGATGTAGGAAAATGTTTTATCCTCAGAGGAGGCAATTTTGTTTGCCTTTCCGTATTTCTGTGCTTCTGCGTATGCTTTCTTTGCCCACTGGCCCGTTACGATGTAATCAGCGACACCGTTTTTCATCAGGTTCATCGGAATCATGGAAAACTGCAGGGAGGCACCGCCCTGGAGAAACAGGACTTTGTAATTTGACGGGATTCCCATCAGATCGCGAAGGTCTGCTTCTGCCTCATCGATAATATTCTGGAATACTTTGGAACGGTGGCTCATCTCCATGACGGACATGCCGCATCCGCGGTAATCCAGCATTTCCTCCTGGGCTTCTTTCAACACTTCCTCTGGCAGAACTGCCGGTCCTGCGGAAAAATTATAAACTCTGCTCATTTTTCATCCTCCTGTTTCTCTTGCTACTTTATATTACTGGAAAACCACCGTTCCTATGCCGGTGGTTTTCCTTGTAATCGTTTGTACCTGTATTGCAGTTTTTCTTACAAGTCTGCAATTCATATGGTAATACGGTATTACTTTACCACGTTGAAACTATGATACCTCTTTGTTAGAAATATGTCAATTCTTTTCTTGTTCCTTTTTTGCCAGATCCTCTGCATCGAAGACATCCTCGATCGGTGCTCCGGCCGGAACCATCGGGAATACTTTTTCATCGCAGTCGATCCATACGTCGATCAGTGCCGGTTTTCCGCTCGCAATCGCCTCACGGATGGCAGGTCCCATCTCCTCTTTCTTCGTCACGCGGATGCCCTTTACGCCGAGCGCCTCAGCAACCTTGACAAAGTCCGCCTGATCCTGCAGAACCGTGTTGGAATACCGTTTTCCATAGAACAGTGTCTGCCACTGGCGTACCATACCGAGTACATGGTTGTTGACAACGACTTCGATCACCGGAATGTTGTGTCTCGAAAGGGTTGCCAGTTCGTTCATATTCATGCGGAAGCAGCCGTCGCCTGCGATGTTGATAACGGTTTTGTCCGGGCGTCCCATTTTGGCGCCCATGGCAGCTCCAAGACCGAATCCCATGGTTCCAAGACCGCCGGAGGTTAAAAGGGTTCTCGGGCTCGTATACCGATAATACTGCGCCGCCCACATCTGATGCTGTCCGACATCGGTCGTGATGACAGCCTGGCCGTCGGTTGCCTTATAGATCTCCTCGATCACGAACGGTCCGGTAAGGCCTTCTTCATGCTTTAACGGGAATTTTTCTTTCATTGCCTCGATTTCGGCAATCCACTCGTCATGATGCATCGGCTCCAGCTTCGCATTCAGGCGTTTTAAGACTTCTTTGACGTCTCCGATGATGCTCGACTCGACAACAACATTCTTGTTGATTTCTGCCGCATCTACATCGATCTGAACGATTTTTGCATTGTTTGCAAATTTTGCGGCGTTTCCGGTGACACGATCGGAAAATCTTGCACCGAGCACGATCAGCAAGTCGCACTTCGTCACGCCATAGTTCGATGTTTTTGTTCCGTGCATACCGAGCATGCCGGTGTACAGCTTATCGGTTCCCGGGAAAGCGCCTTTTCCCATCAGGGTATCGCAGACCGGCGCCTGTATATGGTGTGCCAGTTCACGCACTTCCTCGGCCGCACCTGAGATGATGCTGCCGCCGCCCACGAAAATATACGGTTTTTTCGACTCCCGAATCAGAGATACAACGTGATCCAGTCCTTCTTCTGTGATTTTTTCGATAGACGGTGCGATTGCTTCCGGTGTCTTTGGCTCATATTCATACGTTGCCGCCGTGACATCTTTCGTGATATCCACCAGAACCGGGCCCGGTCTTCCGCTCTTTGCAATCGAAAACGCACGGCGCAGCGTGTCTGCGAGAACCGTGATATCTTTTACAATCACGCTGTATTTTGTGATCGGCATCGCAACGCCTGCAATGTCAATCTCCTGAAAGCTGTCTTTTCCAAGCAGTGCCTTTCCTACGTTGCAGGTGATGGCTACCATCGGGGTGGAATCCATGTAGGCAGTTGCAATTCCAGTGACAAGATTTGTCGCACCAGGGCCGCTTGTTGCCATACATACGCCTGTTTTTCCGGTCGCACGCGCATACCCGTCTGCCGCATGGGCAGCACCCTGCTCGTGGGAGGTCAGGATGTGGTGGATTTCCGGATGACGGTAAAGCTCATCATAGATATTCAAAATCGTTCCCCCCGGATAGCCGAACACGGTGTCCACGCCCTGCTCCTTCAGGCACTCAATAACAATCTGTGATCCAGTTAATTCCATGTCTGTATGATTCCTTCCTTATCTTTTGGCTTTGTGTATGAAATCAGCCATCCGATGAAAATGCACGTTCGGACGGCTGATATGATTTTTTTCTATTAGAACTCCAGAATGGCTCCCTTATTTGCGCTGGAAACCATCTTTGCGTAGCGTTTCAGATAGCCTGTGGTTACTTTCGGCTCTCTCGGAGTCCATGCAGCTTTTCTGCGTGCCAGCTCTTCATCCGATACGGCAAGCTCCAGCTTGTGCTCTGGAATATTGATGCGGATCAGGTCGCCTTCCTCAACGAGCGCGATCGGACCGCCTTCTGCTGCCTCAGGGCTGACATGACCGATGGATGCACCGCGGGATGCGCCGGAGAAACGGCCGTCTGTAATCAGAGCTACGGAAGAGCCAAGTCCCATACCTGCAATCGCAGAGGTCGGATTCAGCATCTCACGCATACCAGGGCCTCCCTTTGGTCCCTCATAACGGATGACAACAACGTCGCCTGCCACAATCTTGCCGCCGCGGATTGCCTCGATGGCATCCTCCTCACAGTCGAAGACTCTGGCCGGTCCTTCGTGAACCTGCATCTCCGGTACAACGGCAGAACGTTTGACGACTGCGGTATCCGGTGCCAGGTTTCCTTTCAGG